>LXOW01182221.1_pt1 | contig 44108 bp, 31 predicted proteins | sample 1368591 | NCBI WGS metagenome assembly LXOW01 (sample SAMN04884650, study PRJNA319009) | bovine gut metagenome | isolation source: Cow rumen | host: Bos taurus | place: Italy: Legnaro (PD) | collected 2014-07-09
ATCGAGCACAACATGGACGTCATCAAGGTGGCCGACTGGGTCATCGACCTCGGTCCCGACGGCGGCCGCGCCGGTGGCCGCATCACCTTCGCCGGCACGCCGGAGGCCCTCGCCAAGCAGAAGGACAACTTCACGGGGCAGTACCTCAGGGCGGAGCTGGAAGCGATGAAATAGTTTTTTTAGAAGTAACTAAGTATTTTTTACCGCATCAGCCACTCCCGCACCTCCGGTGGGATGACTTCGGAGCTGCTGGTGCTGCGGCGGTAGCCGGCCATGACGGTGCGGCACTCCACACAAACAACATTGGTTTCGGTATTGACGACTCGCTGCATGATGGTGAGGCTCTTTTTGCCCAGCTTCTCCACCTCGGTGGTGACGTGGATGCGGTCGTGGTAATGGATTTGCGCCTTGAAGTCGACGTCATAGTGCACCACCATCACGGTGAAGTCTCCCTTGGTCGGCGGCACGCCGTGCGAGGAGAAGAACTCGTCCTTGCCCAGGTCGAGGTACTCCATGATGACGGCATTATTGACGTGCCCCATCTGGTCCACGTCGTTGAAACGAATCTGAATATCTGTTTTATGCATAAGTCATTATTTTTTCAAAGAGAAGAAGTATTCCAAACCTCCACCTTCGCGGTTGCGGGCATATATCTCGCCACCGTGGAAGAGCACCGAGTGCTTGACGATGCTGAGGCCGAGGCCGGTGCCGCCGTTCTGCCGCGAGCGGCCCTCGTCGATACGCACAAAGCGGTCGAAAAGGCGCGAGAGGTATTCGTCAGCCACCCCCTTGCCGGTGTCATAGTAATGAATGAAATAGTGGTCGGGGCTCTCCTTGTAGGTCTCCAACACAATATTAATATTGCTGCCAGCGTAGGCGATGCTGTTCTCCACCAGGTTGCGGAAGATGCAGTAGAGCAGTTCGTGGTTGCCGCCCAGCGGCATGGCAGGCAGGTTGTTCTGGATGGTGATGCCTGCTGCAGCGGCCTTGTCGGCGAGGTCGCCGATGGCCTCTTTGGCCACCTCGGTGGCGTCCACCTCTGTCCGCGGGAAAAGGTCGGCACTCTCCTCCAACTTGTTGATAATAGAGACATCCTGTATCAGGTCCGATAGCCGCAGCGTCTGACGGAAGCAGCGGTCGAGGAAATAGCGGCGCCGCTCGTCATCCACAGGCTTGTCGGAGAGTAAAATCTCCAGGTAGCCGCGGATAGAGCTCACGGGTGTCTTCAGCTCGTGGGCGATGTTGGAGGTCATCTCCTGCTTCAGCTGCCGGTTGCGTCGCTCAGCCTCCGAGGCTTCGAGCCGCAGACGGTTGGCCTCGTCGGCCATCTGCTCCAATCGCTTATTCTTAAGCATCAGGCGTATGTAGAGCACCAAGATGGTGACCACCAATATCAACAATACCACATCAGACCAGTCCATAACCAAACCCTGTTTTGTTCACAATCCGTTGTCCTTCGGCTCCGAGTTTCTTCCGCAGACGAGCGATATGCACATCCACCGATCGTTCACCTACCAGCGTGTCGTCCGGCCAAACGGCGGCGAGGATTTCCTCCCTCGTGAAGAACTTGCCCGGCTGCTGCCGGAAGAGGTCAAGGATAAGGTGCTCCCTTCTAGTAAGACTAGTTAAACTAGTTGAACTAGATAAACTAGAACTACTAGATCGCCGTAGCACGGCCTTCACCCTTGCCAGCACGGTGTCGAACGAAAACGGCTTAGTGATATAGTCGTCCGCTCCCACACCGAAGCCCTGCAACTGGTCGTCATGGGCATCGCGGGCGGTGAGGAAGATGATCGGCGTATTGTCCCCTGCCTCGCGCATCCTCTGCGCCATCTCAAAGCCCGACATGCGGTTCATCATCACATCCAAGAGAATCAGACTGAAACCTGAAACTTGAAACTTTAAACCTGCCAAAGCCTCTTCGGCAGATGCCGCCGTCTCTACCTCGAAGCCCTCGGCCTCTAGGTTGAACCGCAGTATCTCCCGCAGGTCTTCCTCATCGTCCACAACTAATATCCGTTGCATCACCTCAGTACTTCTATCATACCGTTGCGTTTCACAATGCCATACCTTCCTTCGGCCATGAATCGGTAGAAGTAAGTCCCATCGGGACTGCGTGTGGCGTTAGGATCCCAGAACTGGTCAGTACGCCGTATGTTCTTCACATGGTACACCAGAGCCCCCGTGCGGTCGTAAATCCACAACTCGCTCATGGGGTAGTTGCCATACTCGATAAAGTTGACCACCTCCCATGTGTCATTCACCCCGTCGCCATTTGGAGTAACGAGGTTGGGGAACTGCAGGTATTCGTTGGTGATAGTAATTGTGTGTTCAGCGGTGTCGATACAGGTATGTAGGAAGGCTGGATAGAGCATATAACTATAGAAACTCAGGTCGGCCCAAGGTAGCATGTCGTCATAATAGAATGAATCGGCCAGATGGGTCCATGAGGCGATGAGTTGCACGGTATAGTCGCCAGCCATATTATCTCCTTCTTCGCCCCAACGGTAGTGTGGTTCAAATTCGGATGATGTGTCGAACTCCCCTCCCGCGGTATTCTGAATCTGCCATAGGTAGGTAAGACTATCATCCTGCAGTGGGGTGCTGAGATTATGGAACTGCACGTCGGGGTGAAGTATAGAGGGAATATTCGGTGTCCAGTTAAAATCTGGTACAGGGCTCGGGAAGACGAAAATAGGACATCCTATAGTGTCAAGGCAGTCGCCTGTGCTGGTGGTTACTAATGTAAGGTAAGCCGACACACTATCGCGTCCAATCTCAAAGGGGTACTCAAAGAAGGGTAGGTTGTCAGTAACGAATGTGTCAGGCGTAAAGAGCATCCAATTCCATTGAAACACCCCCCTCGTACTATCTACGACGTAAAGTGTGGATGGTGCGCAACCGGCAATGATGCTATCGATGGGGAGTTGTGGGTGGTCGTCGAAATGGTAATAGGATTGTATACGGAAGTTGCTATCACGAGGTGTGAGAGCTACGTGAACCACACTATCACAGTTGAAGACCGTGTAGAGAGTAGAGTCGATAATGGCGGGGCCACCATAGTCAATGCCGCGATATATATAGGGTTGGTAGGGACATATGATGATGGTTTCAGTGGTATCATAGGTGGGATGTACAATAAGGAAGAGATTGATAGAAGAGTCGCAATTAACGCTATTCATACCAACCACTCCCGAATTATATGTACCATCGGAGTAATAGGTTTGTCCTCGCCACACAATGCTGTCACATACTACAGCCATTGTGTCACTTGATGAAGTATTACGGACTTCTAGCTGCAGTAGGTAGATGCTGTCACAGGTCATACCAGGTACGCTCACTGGGTGGCGGTATTCGCCAGCGGTGTTGTATGTCTGGCCATAGAAAGTATAGTGCTCATTGTCGCAGATTGATACAGCGGTGGTGTCGGAAGGATTCATCCCGTCGGGTATTTCGAGTACCAGCGACATGGTGGCAGTATCTTGACATTCGTCAGCATTAATACCGCAGATGAGTCTGACTGTGTAGGTGCCGGGTTGGGTGTATACGGTCTGAGGGCTGAAGCTGGTGGAGGTACTGTCGTTGCCCAGATCCCAATAGTATGTCTCGCACATGTCGCCCGGGATGATATTGATGCCATCCTTGCTCACACTGCTGGTGTTGTTGAAGGTTACGTAGAAGAGGCAGCTGTCGATTACCATCGAGGTGTCGAAACTGGCCATTGGGTACCGTGTGCCACCATATGTGCTGATAAGGAAGTAGCAGTTAGGGTTATCCAGTTTGGATACCTCACAATAATAGGTGACATCTTCAATAGCTATTCTGATGCTCTGTGCCGTGCTTATAGTGGTATTTGACAGATTAGTGTACCAGCGGTAGTGGAATCCTTCAGGTGCGCTCAGTGTGTTGCTGTCTACGTCGCCGCACAGTACGGTGTTTTTATCCTTTTTCATGCATTCAAGGGTGAAGTAGGCATAGCCATAGTGGGATCCCTCGTTGCAGTCGTATGTTGTCAGGCGGAAATACACCTGTTCGCCGGCATGGGCGCTTAGGTCCACACCCACGGCTGTCCAGTCCTTCCATAGCACTCCGTCGTCGGCTGTATGCCACCCCAAGCTCTGATCGGCGATAAAGTCGGCGCTGGTGCAGGCCGAATCGATGATATTGTAATTAGTGTCCAGCAATTCCATGCGGAAACGAGGCTGGTCGCTAGAGGCGTGCAAGGGGTCCTGCAATACTGCAGCATAGCGTAGCAGCAGCAACTCAAAGTTAGTCGTATCTACATAAAGTCCATAGATGACACCTTCGGCTTCTGGTTGGAAGTAGTTGGTGCTCCAGTTGCCCAGGCGGACGCTGGAGGTATACCCCTCGGGAATGGTGCGTAGCTGATTGCCGGTACGCGGATCTCGCTGAGAGGTGTCATAACAAACAGTGTGGCGGCTATCAGGATGCTTTGGACCATAATTAATGGCACCGGCATGAGAGTAGGGGTTGTTGTAGGCACCACTATAGAAGACCGCCTGGGGAGAAGCCAAGTCGGTGGCATTGATACAGCCAACGCCCGGCTCTGGCGCCACCACCGAAAGGGTATCGTCATAGTTGGTCGAGCAACAGCCTTCTGGCCCACACTCGCTGTGGAAGATAAACGTATAGTAGTGTAACATGGTGAGAGGCTCGATATGCAGCGGAGGAGTCTCATTGGTATAGGTATTCGTCACCACCCCTTCGTCAAGGACGGTAATAGTGGTATTCGGATTACCCACCTGGCTCCAGGTAAGGTCTATTGAACCATTGGAAAGTGATAATACACTGAAGTCGAAAGCCGCGCAATTATTGACATAAAAGTCATCGACATAGATAGAGCGTCCACCTGCTTGGCGGTTACTACGTGCGCGCAGGGCAATAAAGTGCGCCCCATCGGGAGCATTACGGAAGTCTACAAGGCTGTGCTGCCATTTACCAACCTCTACAGGCGCCAAAGTACGGATGGGGTGGAAAGTAGACATATCATAGGGGTCACTCATTACACCCACCACCAATCGGTCGGCAAGGTCCTCTACTTGATACCATATACTGAGGGCTACCTTCTGTATTGAGTCAATGTTAATATCGGGTGTAATCAAATATGAAGTGACGCCAATAGGCATTTGCATACTGTTGGCACCTGAGTGTGACACACTATTGGTTGCACCGATGCCCGAGTGACGGATAGTCCAATTGTGTAATACTGACCCTGCATCGATAGTGTCAAAATCGGAACACGAAGGCACTTCCAAGGGGGCGCCAAGGGTGGTAACACGCTGAGCAGGCACACAAGTATATGCATTGCTGTCGCAGCGGAAATAGAAGTCATAAGTAGTCTCAGGGTCGAGGATTAGTATCTGCGGCACACTGTCAATACGAAGGATAGTATTACCGCAACCTTGACAGGACTCATTGGTGTGATGATATTCCACATAGAAGGGTGTCTTCGGACCATCAATCTTTACCTGATTCCATCGGCTGAGACTTGCTTTGGCTCCCAACGCCCCAGGGCATTTTTCTACATAGATGTAGCGTATATCGAACCATTCTGCGTTTTCATGTGCCAGATGGTGGAACGTAATCCACCGTCCGTTACCCGTATAATTGGAGAAGTCGATAAACTCAGATTGTATGCTGTCGTCTTCTCGAGTATAGAAGAGTGTGTCAACAGGGACAAATGTCAATGTGTCGTAGGCATCCTCCATCACACCTACCACCATTGTGTCATAAACCGACCCTGCATCAAACCGAACAATCATTCCGGCATGCCTGATTGAATCTATTTCAAAATCGCGCATCACAACCCATGAAGATGAATTGCCATAGAAGCGTTCGGCACGTAGGTTATCACTTTCACGTTCTATATAATTCGTAGCATTATGTCCACACGGCTGATATCTAAATTCATATTGAATCCAATCATGCCAAGCATTATAACAGTATGGCAGACTATGTCGATAACTAAGATAGTACTCTTTATTGCTTTCACAAGTGTAGCCGGCCGAGTCGATTTGGTTAATATAAACGTGATTATTTGAAGTAATATTAGAATCATGGATATAGAACACCGTAGTGTCAATATAGAACGTGGTGTCCTGATTGCTGTAATAGCTATTTGAATTGCGATAGTGTAACCAATACGGCTTGGCCACCTGAGAGGTTACCTTGATTGTACGACTGGCAATCAGCGATATTTTGGGCAAGGGCAAACCATATACATGGAGGCGGAAGATATATAGTGGATTGTTGGTGCGTATTGCAATACGCTTGTTGGTATATGCCGAAAAATCAACCTCGGGGTCTTCCCAACAAGAGTTTTGAGGAGAGCTCCACAATGGCACAAACGAACTCGTATCAGTACCGTTGGTCAAGTAACCTATTTGTGTCCTACCATTGCAATACAGATGTGCATGGAGCGACAGCGCCGAGTCGGCATCAAACGCCGGCAGGATAGCGTATTCCCATCGGTTGCCCGAATAATTAGGGTTCAATAGCAACGATGGCCCCCATGAGTCTAGACGCACCTCGTCATTGGCATTGGCCTTGTAGAACTCCCATAATGGTGGAACTGTCAACAAGCCATTCGCAGCATCGAAGTCCTCACAGTAAGGTAACGGGACAAGACCGCCTGTACGGACGCTTACCGTCGGACGACAGTCAGTTTCTCCGTAGAGGCAGATCCACGAGAGGTCATAGCGCCTGTTGAGGCGAAGGCCATCTAAACGGTAGCTGTTCTGATCAACAAGTATTACACGGCTGTCATCACCAGCACTGTCGTTGACATAGAGATAGTAGGTGGCCTGCTGGTCGTCGTCAAGCTTACAAAGTAGCGTATTGCCGTCGACGGTAAAGTGCACAATGGGGCATCCACTGAAGCCGATGTCGTCAAGTCCCACAGTGTCGCTACCATTCACAAAAGTCATGCGGATAGTGTCGGTGCCCATATTAGGAAGACGTAGCATATAAGACTGCCAATCTGTGCCGAGCACAAAGGTGTCTATTGGGGTGAACCAAGCAGCCTGATAGTTGAAATGTGTCGAATCCACATGGATACTGTCGGCGGGTATATATCCCAGCAACAGGGTGTCTCCCTGTGTATTGCTGCGAGCACGGAAAGCAAAGCTTACATTGGTTAGATCAACGAGCGGGTGTGTGGCTACAGCGCTATTCGGGGCCATGCGCAGGTAATCTTCGTTAGTGACATCCATTGTGCCAGAACCAGCCCATCGTCCAGGCAGCTCGTAACTCAACACATCGGTGAAGGGGAAACAGTTCCCGTTGCCAAAGCCATCGGCGCGGGTGAAGAAATAACCTGCATAGGAGGTGCATCCGCCGCCATTGGGGTGAATATAGCAGCGATACATTGTGCCCGTGTCAAGTCCCGTCAGTCCAAGCGCAGAGACATTGTATTGGTCTATTACCGTGTCGATGGTGCTACCGCCACCGATAATGGTCACCAGTGCGCTGTCGGTGGCGATAAGTTGTCCGAAGGAAATACCTGCTGTGGTATAGCCTGTAGCATAGCAATGATAATCGTCATAGGACGAGTGCCCGATTTGCAACTCGTCAATATAGCATGTATAGAACGAATATTCGTATGGATGGTAATAGCGTATGGCTAGACGTCCATTGAAGAGAGTGTCGCTTGGCCGTAACTCATAGTTGATATGCACCCGCTGATGATTAGCGATGACATGTATGGAGTCCAGCATTTGGAAATGATAGGCATCATATCCTCCAGGAATAACACCGATAATAAGGGTGGACTGTGGTGCATTGTCGTTAAAATAGAAACTGAGGATGGCACCTGTATCTATTTCCACGTCGGGCAACACAACTGTATAGTTGTCCCAATTAAAACCCCACGAAGCCATCTGGAGTGCGTTGCCGGCATAACTATCGTAGGGCTGTGAAGCGAACATCGGATAGTTGTACAACATGTTATAGCGTTGCCAATCGCCCATTTCATAGTTCCACGCATTATCATTCAAAGAATTGAAGTTCTCACAATAGGGCAACGGATAGTCGCGCTGTGCCGTGCGCAATTGGTAACGAAAATCGCGGCAGGGTGCCGTGGCCGGGCGATAGACATAAAAGTCATATTCTGTCGACGGCGTCAGACCTGTAACCGTACCGCGACGTGCATGATAGAAGGTATCAATTGAGCCGGTACCGATAGTAAAGTCGCGCGGACCGTATTGTATCAGCACCGTGTCGTAGGCCTTGGCCCAACCAAATTCCACCGAGGTGCCACGACGATGCAGCATTTGCACACTATCCACCAGCGCCACACCACCTTGTACGCCAAGGATAGTGGCACCTAACCAACCCCAATAGTACAGGTTGCCTATACGCACAGCAATGTGGCGACCCGTCGAGTTGGCGGGAACAGTGGCTACAAGCGTATGTCGGCCTCCATCCAATGTGTCGGAAGCCAACGGTACAAACGACGTGGTGTCGTCGGGATAGTACATTGTGCCAATGGTAATAATATCATCGTTATCACCACCATAGTAATCTACAGCTATCTGCTTACCAGCCAACCCCGACAATAGTTCGCTGACCATATAAGCGCCCTTACCGTATGAGTAATTATAGTTTCCAACATCAAAGGCATATCTATGATAACCATAACTGTAGTTGATACCGTAATACCACTTGTCTCCGTAATTGAAGTTCATATTTGCGTCTTGATGGTGGAGAGTCCAATTCTGCGGCAGGGTTGACATATCACTGAAGTTCGAGCAGAAAGTGGCAGCAGCGGTAGGCATGGCAGATGTGCGGGCAGCCACCGAACGGCTAATACCCGTATGGGTACAGGTCGGATAGACGGTCACAATATAGCGGCGATTGGCACCCAACCCCGTGATATTCAATGGCGACACAGCATTGGTGAACGTCAGCGAGTCCACCATAGCCCCTTCAGGGCGCACACCTACCGTACAGGTAGGACTACCAAAGGTATTCCAAGAACAAGTAAACCCATTATAATCAATATAATATACTTGTAATGAGTCAATGCCGCAATCCTCTATAAAGACACCGTCGATATAGACACGTCGCCCAACACCGTACTGCTGGTTCTGTTCCATACGGAACGCCAAGCGGCGTCCACTCGTGGCGTTCCAGGTAATGCTGTAGTTACGCCATTCCAATACATTCCCCGAAGTAATGGTCTGTATAGGAGTGAATCCATAGGCGTTATTATCGGAACCTACACTATCGCAAGTACCTACCACTATCACGGCATCACTGTGGCTGGACTGCATGCTGAAGCGTACAAGATGGGTACCGCTGCCGTTTAGCGGTGGGGTGGCCACCATACCGAAGTGGCCCGCACTCTCGCTGTTGCCGCAACTGAGCAGCAGCGACCGCTCTCCCGAAATATGGTTGTTCTGCACCACCTGAGGCAGATAATCCTCTTCGTCGTAGTTCACCGATGATAGCCAACAGGGCGGGAAAGCCCCATCGGCCAGTCCCTCGAAGGACTCTTCATAAGGCATATAGGGGTGTCCACAAGCAGTTCGCAAACCCAGTGTGGCAGCACAACAACGGTTGCCCATCGCGGCAGTGGCCACGACAGTAACTTCATAATAAGAGGCGGCGTTGAGGTCGGTAAGGGTATAACTGGTATTAGTGGCAGTACCCACGGTATTGCCGTTGCAGATAATCGTAAAAGGACCGGAAGTGCTGGTGGCGTTCCAGCTAAGAGCGAGGGAAGAGGTGGTAATGGTGGTAGAATGGAGGTTGGTCACGGGGTTGGCGCATGAAGCGCTGGAGCCCGATGAAGTCCAGGTAAGAGCAAAGCCTGACCTCGTGCTGCTACCATCGGTCTGGAAACGTATCAGCATGCTGCCGCTCGTGGCCGTCGCGTCAATATAGCCCGTGCCCGCCACGCCGTCAACAATGAGCGTATTACCATCGTAAACCCACACATGGTCGCAGCAGTTCTCAGCATTGTAATTTCCCGTCAAGTGAATACTGATACCTGAGCTAGCCTGAATGAGCACACTGCCATCGAAATAGTTGGAGTAGTAGTTCTCCGCGCCACCGTCATCATAAATGACACCTCCCCCCAACGTACAGGCGTCGAGGACGATTGTGTCGTGGTTCACCATAATTACCTCCGACTGCGCCAGGACTGTCAGCGGAGCCGTGAACAGCATTGTCAAGAATAGTTTTAATATATATTTATGCGGTTTCATTATGATTCTTTTTCTTTCTATAATACACAATACCAACACCCTAGTGGGGAGGTAGGGTATACTATGCATTTTGCAAAAGTAAGAATATAATTTAAAAATGCCAAATAATATTTCTGCGGACCAAATAAATCCCCAAAAAAGTGTTTAGAGTACTATAAGAATACCATGAATAGGTTCATGGATATACCTTTGTCCTGCATTTCTTTTGCTGTTCTTTCATTGTTCTTTCATTGTTCTTTCATTGTTCTTTCATTGATCATTCATTTGGATGAAAGAACAATGAAAAAACAGAGGGAACACAATCAAAGTTTGGTCGGTGATAAGATGTTTCTGTCAAAGTTTTGGAAAGTGTTGGTTATCACGGTGTAATATTTTTTTATTCGATGTGTCGATTTTATTCGTATCTTTGCATTTTGTATTAATAATAAAAAGATGATGAAGAAAATAATGCTTCTCGTTGCTGCTGTGGCTTTTATGACTATGGCACAGGCTCAGGTGGTTGTCGGTTTGCAGGGCGGTTTCCACCAGCAGAAAAACACCCGCTCGCTGAATAATGACTATAATCTGTTGACAAATTATGTCGGTGCGCTGCGGGTGGGCTATATGATTACGCCCAAGTTGTATGTTGGTGTTTCCGGTGGCCTCCTCGGTAGTAACACCAAGGATTATGTCGATACCGCCATGAGACCCTATGAGGGTATGCTTCATCCCGTTAAGGATCAGAATCTTACCTCCTCCTATAGCGGTTGGACGGTCAGTCCTCAGGTACGCTATGAGTTCCTCAAATATGGCAATATGCATTTTCACTTGTTGCTGCAGGGTTCCTATTCCAGTCGCGGTTATACCACTTATAAAGAGGAGTGGATTTGGGTGAATTATCCTAGTGCAAATTTGCCATATGATGTCGATCCCTATTCGGACAGTATCAGTCATTCGTCGTGGAGCGTGAGTTTGCGTCCGACGCTGACCTATGAGTTTTCGAAACATCTGAGTGCCGAATTGAGCCTCGACTTCCTGAGTATTGGGTATATCAGCGAGACCACCAAATACGACAAGACCATCACCACCGATGTTACTACTGGATTGAGCTCTACCATAGAACCTTACAGTGCTACGCAGAAAACCTTTTATGCCGGTCTCAATACCCTGATGGAGACTCTCCGCTGGGAGAGCCCGATGTTGCGCCTTGGCTTTAACTGGACTTTCTGATGAGAGGTAGGCTCTATATCCTGCTTTCTCTTGCCATTATGCTGTTTACAGCATGCGATCCTGCCTACGACATGAAGTTGGATATTCGCAACGAGAGCGGATTATCTGTCATGTTGCTTCCTCCAGGAGATACTACTTTGCTCAACACAGAGCCTTGGTATGGAAACAGGAATGGGCAGAGGATAGAAGCTGATAGTTGTTTGGAGATTTACTTGTGTGGCGGCTTGGGCGTGGCCTCACGTGGTGAGGCCGAATGGGTGATTCGCAATGTACTTGTGCCAGACAGTGCAGTCTTCCTGTTCGCTGACGGACGTCGTTTAGTTTACTATGCTGATGACACGTTGACAGAAGGAAGTCCATACAACTTTAACTCTTCCCACTATGATTACAGCGAGAAAGTAAATACTGGCTTTATGTTCAATGGAATGCCCTATTTCGGACGTTTTGTTTACACATTGACACAGGAGCAATACGAACAATCAAACTAAACAGATATGTATACCACCGAGCAGGGCCTCTTAATAGCCCATTGTGATGAAAGGCCGTTGGCACTTGTGGGCCGTATGGCCAACCGCCATGGTTTGATAGCCGGTGCTACGGGTACCGGCAAGACCGTCACGCTGCAGACTATGGCCGAAACCTTTGGTCAGGCGGGCGTGCCCTGTTTTATGGCCGACATGAAAGGTGACCTAAGCGGCATCGCCCAAGGCGGCCCTTGTCCGGTGCGTTTCTTCGATGTTTTCGGCGAACATGGCCATCCCATACGTGCCACCGTGAGCCAGATGGGTCCCCAGTTGCTCAGTCGCTTGCTGGGCCTGAACGAGACTCAGGACGGTGTGCTGAATATTGTGTTCCGCATCGCCGATGAGCGCGGCCTGCTCATTCTCGACATGAAGGACTTGCGCGCTATGCTCGACTATGTGGCCAAGCATGCCAAAGAATATACCACCCAATACGGCAACATCAGCACCGCCACCGTGGGAGCTATCCAGCGTGCGCTTCTACAGCTCGACGCTCAAGGTGCTGATCGTTTCTTTGGTGAGCCCTCGTTCGACATCTTCGACTTGCTGCAGACCGAGAACGGCATGGGGGTGATGAATGTGCTGGCAGCCGACAAGTTGATGTTGCTGCCCAAACTCTACAGCACCTTCCTGCTGTGGCTTTTAAGCGAACTCTACAGCACTTTGCCCGAGGTGGGCGACCAAGAGTTGCCGCGATTGGTCTTCTTCTTCGACGAAGCCCATATGCTCTTCGACGACACTTCGAAGGCTTTGGTGGATAAGATAGAACAGGTCATCCGCCTCATCCGCTCGAAGGGGGTGGGCATCTATTTCGTCACTCAGAGCCCTACTGACCTGCCAGAGAATATCCTCGGCCAGTTGGGCAATCGTGTACAGCATGCCTTGCGTGCATATACCCCCAAGGACCAGCGTGCCGTGAAGACCGCTGCCGACACCTTCCGCCCCAATCCCGCTTTCAAGACCGACGAAGTCATCACCGAACTTTCGACCGGCGAGGCGCTCATCAGTTTCCTCGACGAGAAAGGAGCTCCGGGTGTGGTGCAACGTGGCAAGGTGATGCTTCCGCAGAGCCAGATAGGAGCTGTCAGCCCCGAGCAACGTGCCGCCATAATACGCAGTAGCCGTTTGTATGGCAAATACGACAAGATGGTAGACCGTGAGAGTGCTTTCGAAATGCTGCTGAAAGAGACAGAGGCTCTGGAGACCCCGGATGTTCCAGATATTCCAAAGGTTCCTGAGAAAAAGCAGCCGGCGGCAAAGGCCGGCATCGGGGGTAAGTTGTTGAAGGCTGTCTTTACCGCCGCCACTGCCACCTTGGCTACCGCTGCCGGTACCGCTGTGAGTGATGCCGTGAGCGGTAAGAAGACCAAGAGCCGCACTTCGACGGGACAGAAGATAGTGAAAAACACCACCTCGGCGGCTACCCGCACCCTGACGCGCGAGCTGACGCGTGGCATACTGGGTAATTTGATAAAGTAGGTTCCGGAGATTTCGGATGTTCCGGGGATGGTATGGTAAGTTACGAGAAACATACACTGGACAACGGGCTGACGGTGCTGACCCATGAGGCATGGGACACCCCGTTGGCATCGGTCAACCTGCTTTATAATGTTGGGTCACGTGATGAAGACCCGCATCGTACGGGCTTCGCCCATTTATTCGAACATCTGATGTTTGGTGGTACCCCCACAGTACCTGATTTCGACGGGGTGCTGAGCAACTTTGGGGGCGAAAGCAATGCCTTTACCAACTGCGATTTTACCAACTATTATCTTACCCTGCCGGCTGACGCTCTACAGACCGCTTTGCAGATGGAGGCCGACCGTATGATGCATCTCAATATCAGCCAGCGGGCTCTTGAAGTACAGCAGCATGTGGTCACCGAAGAATACAACCAGCGCTATATGAACCGTCCTTACGGGGACGTATGGTTGTTGTTGCGCCCGCTGTGTTATACCGTTTATCCCTATCGATGGGCCACCATCGGTGCCGACATACGTCATGTCAGCGAGGCAACTCTCGGTGATGTGCGTGCTTTCCATAGTCGCTATTATCGCCCCGATAACGCTATCCTTGCCGTTGCCGCACCGCTGAATCATGAAGAGATGCTGCAGCAAGTGATGGCTGCATGGAAATCTGGAGTCTCTGGAGATTCCGGATATTCCGGAGGTCCCGGAAATTATCCGGTGGAACCGCTACAGATGTCACCACGGGTGTTACGTGTGCAACGCGATGTGCCGACTACGATGGTCTATATGGCTTGGCCCATGTGTGATCACGCTCATCCCCAGTTCCGTTCTTGCGATCTTATCAGTGACCTGTTGGGCAGTGGCAAGTCATCGCGCCTATATACCCGTCTGGTTAAAGAACAGGGATTGTTTACCGAGGCTGATGCCTGCATTACAGGTGACGCAGGACCTGGACTGATGGTGCTTAGCGGCAAGTTGCAGGATGGAATCGATGCTGACCGTGCGGCCGACGCTATGCGTGCCGAGGTGATGCGGCTTATCGACGAGGAGGTGAGTGACTATGAGTTGCAGAAAGTTATCAATAAATACGAAAATACCTTCGTCTTCTCACAATACAAGGCGTCGGATCGTGCCTTGGCCCTCTGCCAATATACCTGGCAGGGCGATACCGACCTTGTGAATAACGAGTCCGCCGAGTACCATCGTGTCACCCCTGCTATGCTTCGTGAAGTTGCCCGCGAGGTGTTCCGCCCCGAAAGTGAGAATCTGCTTTATTACGAGAAGTTATGAGTTTGAAAGATAGTATTACAGACCTTTTCTATCGTCTATACCGCTGGTTTAAGTCAATCAATTGGCGTGGGATGGGACGCAGCGTCATCGATTTTATCGGTCGGGTGCTGCACAAGATACTCTTTGAGTGGCTCATTCCGAAGAAATATCGCGGTATCAAGAAGAAAGAGATATTCCAAATTATTTTCCTCAGTGACACTCCTGCTGGCAAGAAGTTCGATATCTGGCTGCTGGTACTTATTATAGCCAACATTATATTGTTGCTTGTAGATAGCCTCACCGGCACCACCTCTACCATGACTCGCGGTGCGCATATGTCCTGGGGGTACTGGGTTTTCAAGATATTGGAGTGGGGCTTTACCCTTACCTTCACTTTTGAATACTATCTGCGTATCTATTGCCTCAAGCGTCCGTGGAAATATGTGCTCTCATTCTGGGGTGTGATTGACTTCCTGAGTATTTTCCCTGCCTACCTTAGCTTTTTCTTCCCCGCTACCCAAGCTCTCACGGTGTTGCGGTTGTTGCGTGTAATGCGTATCTTCCGCATCTTTAAGATGGAGCGTTTCCAGCGCGAGACCTACCATCTGCTGGCTGCCCTCAAGGCCAGTTCCATCAAGATTATGATATTCATGCTCTTCGTGTTGGTGGCCGCCATTATATTGGGAACCTTGATGTATAGTTTTGAGGGTAATAAGAATCCAGCCTTCGACAGTGTGCTCACAGGTATCTATTGGGCAGTAGTCACCATTACAACCGTAGGTTTCGGTGACGTGGTACCTGTCACCGTGGTAGGCCGTTTTCTGTCGGTGTTGGTGATGCTGCTAGGTTACTCCATCATCGCTGTACCTACGGGTATTGTGGCCGGCGAGACTATCAATGAATATCGCCGTCCCCGCAAGAGTCGTCGCCTGCAGGAATTGGAGAAGGATTATGAGGACGAAGAGAAAGATGCTATTAATAACTAAACGATAGATGAAAAGGATTACACTACTTGTACTATTAACCTTAGGAACCTTAGGGGCCGTAGGCCAGACTGTCAGTGGCACGGTGACCGACCAGAAGACTGGCGAGACGTTGATAGGTGCCACTATACTTGATGAGGAGACCGGCAAAGGTACTGTCACCAATGCCTACGGCCGCTATTCGCTTACGCTACGCACCGATACGGCCCATTTGCGCATCAGTTTTATCGGCTATCGTCCTGAGCATCGTGTGGTGGTCCTTAAAGGCAATCAGCAACTCAATATCCAGCTGGTTCCCAGCGTGGAGTTGAAAGAAGTGACTGTTACTGCCGAGCGCATCAATAGTCCCAAAATGAGCCAAATGAGTGCCCTCGAGATCCCCGTGGAACAGTTGCGCATGGTGCCTGTGATGTTTGGCGAGACTGACGTGCTCAAAGCTATCCAGTTGCTGCCCGGCGTGCAGAGCGGTACCGAGGGTATGAGTGGCATCTATGTGCGTGGCGGCGGCCCCGACCAGAACCTCTTCCTTCTCGACGGGGTGCCTCTCTACAATGTTAACCACTTGGGCGGTTTCTTCAGCGCCTTCAATGGCGATGCCATCAAGAACATTACTCTCTATAAGGGTTCCTTCCCGGCCCGCTTCTCTGGACGTATCTCCAGTGTGCTTGACATCACCACCAATAACGGTAATGACAAGGAGTGGCACGCCAAAGCCAGTGTGGGCCTGATAGCAGCCAAAGTGAATGTGGAAGGTCCCATCATCAAAGAGAGGACCACTCTCAGTTTTTCGCTGCGTCGCACCTATGGAGATATTCTATCGCTTCCGGCCATGTGGATGGCATCGGCATCCACCCCCGAACTTAGTGGTTTGGCGGCCGGCTATTATTTTTATGACCTCAATGCTAAGGTGACCCATAAGTTCAGTGATCGTTCGCGCCTTTACGCCACATGGTACAGCGGCGACGACGAGGCCTATATGCGCGTCAAGGTGTTAGACAATATGTTTGGCGACAAAGAGTATATGAAACTTAGCTACAAATGGGGCAACATGGCTGCGGCAGTGCGTTGGAACTATGAACTTACCAGTAAACTCTTCATGAATGTGACGGGCTCTTTTACCCGCTACCGCAACCGCCTAAGTCTCGGAGTAGAGGAGGTTTGGATGACCAGCGGTCAACAGATGGAGGATAAGATAGAGATGGGTGTCAACAGCGGTATCAGAGACTGGTCAGCCCGTGTCGACTTTGATTATACTCCGTCGCCCGAACATGCCATCAAGTTCGGCGGTGTCGCTACTTACCATACTTTTGTGCCGCAGGTGCAGTCGGCCCGAGTGCAGGCTACAGGTACGCCAACGATGGACACCACCTTCGGCGAGAGCCGCATTCATGCCGGTGAAATGACCCTCTATGCTGAAGACGATTGGAGTATTACCGAGGCTTTGAAGATCAACTGGGGTGTGGCAGCGACGGGTTTCGCCGTTGAGGGCCGCTTTTATCCCTCGGTGCAGCCCCGCCTCAGCGGGCGTCTCATGCTTTCTGACGACCTTTCGTGGAAGGCAGGATACAGCTATATGACGCAGTATATGCACTTGCTTTCGAACAGCAATATCAGTCTGCCCACCGACCTATGGGTGCCGGTCACCGCCCGCATCGAACCAATGAACAGTCACCAGGTGGCTACGGGGCTCTTCTATTCGTGGAAGTATGGTCTTGATTTCAGCGTGGAGGGGTACTACAAGTGGATGAATAACCTGTTGGAATACAAGCCTGGCAGCACCTTCCTTGGTTCCTCAGTGGGTTGGGAGGATATGGTATGTATGGGTCGCGGCTGGGCATACGGTATTGAATTCCTAGCACAGAAGACCGTGGGACAAGTTACAGGGTGGCTAGGCTACACCTGGAGCCGTACGCTCCGTCAGTTTGATACCCCAGGCGAGGAACTCAACGACGGGCGTGTCTTCCCAGCCAAGTACGACCGTATACACGATATCAGCATCGCCCTGCAGTACAAGCCTAACGACCGCTTCGATGCTGGTGTCACCTGGGTTTACAGCACCGGCAATACTGCTACCTTGGCTATGCAGCAGATTAGCGGCGACGATGAAAACGGCTACTGGAACAGTATCAACTTTGTGGAAAGTCGCAACAACTTCCGTCTGCCGGCCTACCATCGTATGGATGTCAGCGTCAATTTCCACCGTCCGCAACGTCATGGTGTATTGACTTGGAATATCAGCGTTTACAACCTCTACAACCGACAGAATCCCTTCATTATCTATCCCAAAAGTGCGGAACGTTACGATGGAAGCGGCACCACCTATAGTACGGTGCTGATGCAGCGCTCGCTATTTCCGATAATGCCTTCCGTATCACTTATCTATAAATTCTAATGACTATGAAACAGCTTATCTTTATATTAATAGCAGCTATTGTATTGGTATCGTGTGAGAAGCAGATAGATATCGATATCAAGGATCAGGAGCAGAAGGTGGTGGTGAAGGCACAAAACGATGCGGATAGTCTCATAATGGTCAACCTCACCTATAGCCGTCCCGTCTATGGTACCTTCTATGTGCGTAATGGCGAAGATTACTTCCCAGCTATTAACAATGCTACAGTGACCCTCACTGTCGACGGCGCTGCCACCGAGACTGCTACCCGCAACGGAGGCAACTATACCTTCACCCATATCCCGCAGCCCGGTGAGCAACTGGCGCTTGATATTGCGATTCCCGGTCGTGAGGCTGTCACTGCTACCACCACGGTGCCGCTGAAACCAATAGTGTCCGAGTTCGATACCGTCTATATCACTCAGGATATCGACTACTTCCCCGCGATATTCCTTACCCTCAACGACCGTGCTGCCACCGAAGACTACTACGCTATCCGAATGCGTGAGATATATACCGTTATTGTTATAAATCGTGATGACAATAACAATATTATTTCTCGCGACACGTCGGTCGAGGAACACTATAGATACTTCAGTTGTTCCGACTATCTTATCGTCGACGGCACTGGAATTAATGTCGACATAGAGGACCCCACGGCAACCAACACCTTTTATGGTGGCGAGTTGCTCTTTACCGATGGCAAGATTAACGGGCAGAGCCACCGTATACGACTCGACGTGGGTGTCCGGAACAATTACGACAATTATAAAGATGGCGATATAATAACACATTCCAGTATTGTCGTTGAGGTCATAGCTCTCTCTCGCGACCTCTACCTCTATCGCCAGACGATGAACAGCTACGATGACGATGTGTTGCTTGCCTTCTTCTCTGAGCCGGTGCAGATACATTCCAATATCAAGGGTGGTATAGGCATCTTCGGTGTTGCCTCCAAAGTTACCCATCGATTCTATTTGCGTTAATCCGATGACCAAAATACTTATCTCAGACCGTACGCATCCTGTGCTTGAAGAGCGTCTGCGCAGAGCCGGCTTCGCCGTAAGTGTGGAGCCAGGACACGATTATGCCTCGCTGATACAGGCAGCTCAAGGCTATGACGGACTGGTGGTGCGCAGCAAGGTCATCGTCGACCGCGCCTTTATCGATGCTGTGCCGTCGCTGCGGTGTATCGGCAGGGTAGGGGCAGGCATGGAAACTATCGATGTGGACTATGCTGAAGCAAAAGGAATACGCTGCCTGAATAGTCCCGAGGGCAACCGTGATGCCGTGGGTGAGCATACTGTGGGTCTGTTGTTGGCCCTTTTGAACAATATTGCGCGTGCCGATGCCGAGGTGCGTCAGGGTTTGTGGCGCCGTGAGGAAAACCGCGGCTACGAGCTTGGAGGTCTTACCGTGGGCATCATCGGATTCGGCAATATGGGCCGTGCTTTTGCCCGTCGGCTGAGTGGCTTCGGCTGCCGTATTATTTACTATGATATTAATCCGGATCTTTCGGATGTTACGGATGTTCCGGAGAGGGTCTCGTTAGAAACCCTCCAAGTCGAGGCCGATGTGGTTAGCTTTCATGTCCCCCTCACTAACGAGACACACCATTACCTCGATGCTGCCTTTATAGAATCTATGAAGAAACCGTTCTTCCTGCTCAACACCTCGCGTGGTGCCGTGGTTGACACCGAGGCACTCGTGGCGGGGTTAGAGAGCGGCAAGGTGCGTGGTGCCGGTCTCGATGTGCTGGAGTATGAGAATATGCAGGCCGACTCCCTGGGGTCGTTGGCATCACCCTCAGCCTTGAAGTATCTGAAACACTCTCCCCGTACAGTACTTACGCCCCATGTGGCTGGATGGACTGTGGAATCGAAATATAAACTGGCCGCCGTGTTGGCCGACAAGATTATACAGACGCTAAAATGATAATAGTGGGAAATACTATCGTGAGCGACGACCTGGCAGACCAATGTTTCCAGTGCGATCTTGCCTGCTGTAAGGGCGCCTGTTGTGTGGAGGGTGATAGCGGGGCTCCGCTGCGGGAAGAGGAAGTGGCAGAACTGAAGCGTGTGCTTCCCGATGCATGGCCTCTCATGACTCCCGAGGGACGCGAAGCCGTGGAGCGACAGGGTGTGGCCGTGCGTGATAAAGATGGCGACCTCGGCACCCCGCTCATCGACGGTGGCGCCTGTGCCTTCATCACCCCAGGACCCGACGGATGCACTTTCTGTGCTCTGCAGGGATTATACAAGCCAGTATCATGTCATCTTTATCCTGTCAGGGTGGAGGACTATGGCGAGTTTACCACCGTTAACTACCATCAGTGGGATATCTGCCGCTGTGCCAAAGGCAAAGGGATGCCGCTGTACCAATATCTGAAGGAACCGCTCATCCGCCGTTTCGGCCAGGAGTGGTATGACGAACTTTTGCAAGAAATAAAGAACCGCAATGAATAAAACATTACAATCCACACGTAAACGCCTGTTGCAATATACCTTGCTGGTCGTGGCGTTGCTGATTATCGACCAGGTAGTCAAGATCCTGGTCAAGACCCACATGCAGATAGGGGAGGAGATACCGCTGATAGGCTCCTGGTGCCGTCTCCATTTCATCGAGAACGAAGGCTTTGCCTTTGGTATGGCCTTGGGTGGAAGCGCAGGTAAGGTTATACTCACACTCTTCCGCCTGATTGCATCGGGTATTATTGGATGGTTTATAGTTAAATGCATCAAGGAACAGAAGCGTACTTCCTTGGTGATTAGCATTGTCCTTATCTTTGCCGGTGCGGTGGGGAATGTCATCGACAGTTGCTTCTATGGCCTTGTCTTCAACGAGAGTTATTACAGCGTCGCCACTTTGTTCCCGCCCGAAGGCGGGTATGCACCTTTCCTACAGGGTAGAGTGGTCGATATGTTCTATTTTCCTCTGTTTGAATTCGATTGGCCTAGTTGGATGCCTATTGTGGGTGGCGGACACTTCGAATTCTTCAATGCCATCTTCAATGTGGCCGATTCTGCCGTCACTATCGGCGTGGTGTGGCTCTTGGTGGACCAGATTTTTATTGCACCAAAATACTCTAAATCAGAAGAGAACGTTGAGGCGAATGAATAAAAGTGAAAAAAAGTTTGGCCAGTTTGCGAAAAGTTCGTAATTTTGCACTCGATTTAAGCGATGGCGTCGTAGCTCAGTTGGTAGAGCGAAGGACTGAAAATCCTTGCGTCACTGGTTCAAATCCAGTCGATGCCACCACCCAAGAAGGGACCCAACATAAGGGTCCCTTTTTTATTTCCCGATGTTGGTGCAATGCTTGTCGAAAAAAATGCCAAATGTTTTGCATATTCATTTTTTTTGTATATTTGCACCGTTAACCCATTGTCTAATCCAAAAGCCTAACACCTGATGGAGAAGCGAATAGGAACGATAACCATACTCATACGCGACCGCGAAGCGGCGCCTTCCGTCAACCAGATTCTCTCTGAGCATGCCGATATAATATTATGTCGGCAGGGTTTGCCTTTTCATGACAGGCCTGTGGCCGTCATGTCTCTTATCGTCGAGGGCAGCATGAACCAAATCAACGCCCTCACCGGCCCCCTCGGCCGCTTGCCAGGCATCACCAGCAAGACTGCACTGGCCTCCTAGGAAACTCTAGGATTCCCTAGGATAGCCGATAAAAGATAATTATTAATCCTTAAAAACATAATACCATGAAACACCAGAATTTCATCGATCGTGACAAGCTGTATGGCATGCTTGACGCCGCCGCCCCCACTGAGAGCGAGCTGAACGATATTCTCAACAAAGCCCGTAAACTCAAGGGTCTCAACTTGCAGGATGTGGCCCACCTACTCAACGTCAAAGACGAGGCAGGCATCCAGAAAATCCTCGACACCGCCGAATACTGCAAGGACGAAATCTACGGCCGCCGCCTGGTGCTTTTCGCACCCATCTACACCGGCAACGCCTGCGTCAATAACTGTGTCTATTGCGGCTTCCGCAAGGACAATAAAGCCCTGAAACGCAAGGTGCTCACCCTCGATGAGATTGAAGCCGAGACTCTCCAGCTGCTGCGTATGGGCCACAAGCGCGCCCTGCTCATCTGCGGCGAGAGTCCCCGCAACGACGCCAACTATATGGTTGAGGCTATCCGCCGCACCTATGCCGCCAAGGACGAGAAAGGCAGCACTATCCGCCGTATCAACGTAGAGCTGGCCCCCATGAGTGTCGAAGACTATGCCAAACTCAAGGCCGAGAAGATAGGTACCTATGTATGTTTCCAGGAGACCTACGACCCCATCGAGTATGCCAAGTTCCACCCCGCCGGCACCCCCAAGGCCGACTACCTGTGGCGTCTCACCTGCATGGATCGTGCACAGGAAGGCGGCATCAACGACGTGGGTATCGGCGTGCTGTTCGGTCTGGTCGACTACCGCTTCGAGATTCTCGCCATGATGGAGCATGCGCGCCATCTGGAAGAGGATTATGGTTGTGGCCCCCACACTGTCAGCTTCCCCCGTATCGAGCCCGCCGAGGGTACCCCCTTCTCGTTGCCCGAGAATATACCGCATCCCGTGAGTGATGCCGACTTCATGAAGATTATCGCCATCATCCGCATCGCTATGCCCTATACCGGTATTATTATCAGCACGCGTGAGCGTCCCGAAATGCGCGACAAACTGGTGAAATATGGTGTCAGCCAGATCAGCGCTGCCTCCGAGACCAACCCCGGCGGCTACGACGAGGGCAGCGACAACACACAGGCCAACCCCTACGAGAAGACCGGCAACACCGGTGCCCAGTTCACCCTCGGCGACCACCGCTCGCTCGACGAGGTCATCAGCATGATGATCGACGGCGGCTACATCCCCAGCTTCTGCACTGGCTGCTACCGCAAAGGCCGCGTGGGTGCCGACTTCATGGACCTCGCCAAGCCCGGCCTCATCAAGGAATACTGCAAACCCAACGCCATGTTCACCTTCCGCGAGTACCTCGAGGACTATGCCAGTCCCGCCACCAAGGAGAAAGGTTTGCGTCTGCTCAAGGAATTGACACAGACTTTCTCAAAAGAAGAGTTGAAGCGTCGTGTTGAAGGAAACCTCTGCAAAATCGGTGATGGTGAGCGTGATTTGTACTTCTAAACGGAAGGTATGAAATGTTAAAAATTTTTATGATTTAAAAAATAATCGTAACTTTGCACCGTCAAAACTGAAGAGACAAAACACCATTTTAATAACCATTTAAAACACACAAAACATGAAAAAAGTATTCTTAACTCTAGCTCTTGTAGCATTTGCATTTGCAGCTAACGCACAGTGGGTAATCGGTGGCCAGATTGGTTATTGGACCAACGGCGCCAACGAGAAAACCACCAATGTTACTGGTGCCACCACCACCGAATTTACTTTGCCTGGTGACAATTTTGCCAATGTGAACACTTCCACGCTCAACATTCTTCCATCGGTTGGCTATCAGCTGAACGACAAGATGTTGGTGGGCGCCTACTTTGGTTTGGGCTGGAACAAGGAGGTTGACTATTCTAATTGGTTAGTCGAGTATGCCACCATTAAAGACTTCGAAGGCTGGACAAGAACCACCCAGATGAATATTGTTATTGCCCCATACTTCCGTTACAACCTGATGGAGTTTGGTAACTTCAAACTCTTCTGCGAAGCTGAGCTCGGCTTTACCTTTGGTCTTAACCCCACCATCCACAACCACAACATCGCCCATACCGACCCCATTATGGGCACCCCCGTTGCTGCCGTTGACGAGAATGTAAAGGGCATCAAGGCAACCTCCACCGACATTACCTTCCGCATTGTCCCTGGCCTGAATTACAAGTTCAGCGACAACTTCTCTGCTGACCTTTACCTCAACGTGGCCGCCCTCGCCTACAACTTCCACCGCGAGAAGACCTTCACCGACTGGAATGTTGTCAATGATATGCCCGCCGGTAGTCCCGTCTGGACTAGTGAGAATATCTACACCACCAACGATTTCAACTTTGAGGTCGACATGTTTGAAAACTACAACCTCAACAACCTCTTCACCATCGGCTTCAACTATCACTTCTAAACTATAGTTGATACAAACAAAAGGAGAGGAACCCGTCGGGTTCCTCTCCTTTTGTTTGTATTCGTTGCTGTATCAGGCGTCGGCGAAGACTTTGCCGTCGCCGAGTGTCACCTGCAGTTTGGTGTACTCGCAGTGGAAGTCGTTGCGCAGACGGTCGAGGTAGCGGCGGCTCTCCCAGTGGCACATGGGCAGGTCGTGCAGCAGGCAGTTGCCGCAGGTCTCGGGCGTGGTGGCGGGCACCTCGGTCTGGGTGAGTATCCACTCCAGGCAATCGATGGTGAGTCGGCGCATGTCCTCGACGCTATAGCTGCCGGTCATGATGACATACATTCCGGTGAGGCACCCCATGGGACCTACGTAGACGACATCGTCCTTAGCTTCGGAATTACGGAACCATGTGGCCATCAGGTGCTCGAGGCTGTGCATGGCGGCAGGTGCCACGGCAGGCTCGCGGTTGGGCTCGGTGATGCGCAGGTCGAAGGTTGTAAAGCCCTTGTCGATACGCGACACATAGATGCCCGGCTTCAGGTGGGTATGGTCGATGGTAAAACTCTGTATTACTTCCATGATTCCAAAAAACTTTTTACAAACTGGAACGACCGGTCGCACATGGCGCCGAGGAAATCTTTCCATTGCGCCGCATGGTCGTCGGTGCGGCCGGGGGTGTCACTGATGACGCGCAGACTCATGAAGGGCACCTTCATCAGATAACACGTCTGGGCGATGGCGGCGCTCTCCATATCGCAGGCCAGGCCGTCGACGAAGTTGCGCTTGATGGTGTTCTGCCGCTCACGGTCGGTGATGAACTGGTCGCCGGTGCAGATGAGGCCAGTCATCAACCTTTCACCTTTCACCTTTAACCTTTCACCTAAAGTGAGGGCGTGGTCCAGCAGGCGCTGGTCGGCATCATATCGGGCGGGCAACCCCTGCACCTGCCCCAGGGGGCAGACGCCGCCAGAGACGATGCAGCCGCAGTCCACGTCGTGGTAGACGCTCTGCGTGGCGGCCAGGATATCGCCCACCCGCATCTGCGGGTCGATGCCGCCGGCGAGGCCGGTGCTGAGGATGGCGTCGGGATGATGCTCCTGGATGAGGCGCATGGTGCCCACGGCGGCATTCACCTTGCCGATGCCGCACTGCCACAATACTATGTCGTTGTTTCCCAGGCGACCGGTGTCGCCCCCGATGGCATCGCGCATCTGGCGATACTCGATGTCCATGGCTATGATAACTCCTATTTTCATGACTGTTTATATTTCAGTGCTGCCTCCACAAAGGCCACGAAGAGCGGGTGCGGGTGCATGGCGGTGGATTTGTATTCGGGATGGAACTGCGAGCCCACGAAGTAGGGATGCGACGGCATCTCGACAATCTCCACCAGGCCGCTGTCGGGGTTGAGGCCCGCAGGCACCATGCCGGCGGCCTTGAACTCCTCGAGGTAGGCGTTGTTGAACTCATAGCGGTGGCGGTGACGCTCACTGATCTCCTCCTTGCCGTAGATGTCAATGACCTTGCTGCCCTTGACGAGCTTGCAGGGGTAGGCGCCGAGGCGCATGGTGCCACCCATATTGCTGATGTTCTTCTGCTCCTCCATCATATCGATGACAGGATGCGTGGTGGTTGGAGCGATTTCGACACTATGGGCATCTTTGTAGCCAAGCACGTTGCGGGCGAACTCCACCACGGCGCACTGCATACCGAGGCAGATGCCGAAGAAGGGGATGCGGTTCTCGCGGGCATACTGCACGGCGAGTATCTTGCCCTCTATACCGCGGTTGCCAAAGCCTGGGGCTACCAGTATGCCGGTAAGGCCGGACAACTTCTCCTGAATATTCTCGGGCGTTAATTCCTCGCTATTGACATATTTCACCTTCACCTTGCAGTGCAATTCGGCGCCGGCATGAATGAAGGCTTCGGTGATGCTCTTGTAGGCATCCTGCAGTTGGACATATTTCCCCACCAGCCCCACGTTGACTTCGCGGGCGGGGTTGTGCAGACGGTAAAGGAAAGCCTCCCACTTCTCGAGATCCAGTTCGCGTTTCATAGGCACATCGAGTTTCTTGAGCACCTGCAGGTCGAGTTTCTCGTCGCGCATCTTGATGGGCACATCGTAGATGCTGGCCACGTCGCCGTCCTCGATGACGCTGTCGCCGTCGATATTGCAGAAGAGGCCTATCTTCTCTTTCACGCTGCGCGTGAGGGGCTTCTCGGTGCGGCAGACGATGATGTCGGGCTGTACTCCCTGCTGCTGCAACGCCTTGACGCTGTGCTGTGTGGGCTTGGTCTTCAGCTCGCCGGCAGCGGCGATGTAGGGGATATAGGTGAGGTGGATGACGATGCAGGTGCGGCCGAGAGCCCACTTCAGCTGGCGCACGGCCTCGATGAAGGGATAGCTCTCGATGTCACCCACGGTGCCGCCAATCTCGGTGATGACGAACTCATAGTTGCCGGTATTGCCGAGGGCGGTGATGCGTTCCTTGATTTCGTTGGTGATATGGGGAATGACCTGCACGGTCTTGCCCAGGAAGTCACCACGGCGCTCTTTCTCGATGACATTCTTGTAGATGCGGCCCGTGGTGACGTTGTTGGCCTGCGAGGTATGGACGCCGGTGAAGCGCTCATAGTGGCCGAGGTCGAGGTCGGTCTCGGCACCGTCCTCGGTCACATAGCATTCGCCATGTTCGTAGGGGTTCAGTGTACCAGGGTCGATGTTGATGTAGGGGTCCAACTTCTGGTTGGTGACGGAATAGCCGCGGGCTTTCAGCAGACGGGCCAGAGAGGCCGCAATGATACCCTTTCCCAGTGACGAGGCTACGCCCCCTGTCACAAAGATATACTTGGTTGCCATTAGTGTAATTATTAAAAATTAAAACTGCAAAAATACGTTTTTTTTTTGATAATGAAGATTGCTTAAATAATAATATTTTATAACATCCGTTATAATAACCAATTACAAAGAATAGGTAATACTATGAAACGTTGGTTTAGGGTGATTGTTATTTCCCTTTTTGCTCTGGCGGCAGTCAGTTTGGTGGTGATTCAATTGATACAGACTCGCCGCACCTTTTCCATTAGTGATAATATGTTCAATGTCAGTGTGTCCACTGCCATGGACGAGGTGATAAGTCAGATGAACGGAGAGATGCTGGGCAGTGGAGTCCAGCCGGCGTCCGCTTTCCGATACCAAGAGATGGATTCTTTGATAGTGGCAGAACTGATTCTGGTGGGTATCGACGAGCACCCCGTGGTGGGTATCTATGACGGCAGTCAAGGGTCGTTCCTTTATACCTCTGATCCCAGCCGCGAGGGATTGCTTGAGGAGTCTCCATACCGCTATAGTTTCCAGCCTCAAGGGGTCGTCTCTTCCAATCAGTTCTTTGTTATTCTGGCATTCCCGCACACCCTATTGCCGGCTGTCGATAGCAGCCTGTATCTATACATGAGTCTTTTCCTTGTGGTCGTGATTGCATTCTTGTTCTTTATCTCGCTTCGCACCATTGCCAATCAGCGTCGATTGGATCAGATGAAGAATGAGTTCATCAGTAATATGACACACGAAATCAAGACGCCAATCTCCACTATCTCATTGGCCTGCGAGATGTTGCAGGATGACAGTGTGGCTCAGGAGGTGGCTGCGCGTTCCAATTTTGTGGGTATCATCGCCGATGAGAATTCCCGTATGCGTCTGTTGGTGGAGACTATCCTGCAGAGTGCCAAGATGTCAAACAGCAACTTCCAGATTAAAACCCACGAAGTGGATGTGCATAAGGTGATTGCTCATGTGGTGAAGAGTTTCCGTCTCACTATCGAAGGCCGTGGCGGAGTGTTGGAGACGAGCCTTGAGGCAGTTCCGCCAACGGTGTATGCCGATGAATTGCACTTGACTAATCTAATTTATAATCTGGTGGACAATGCTATCAAGTATTCTTCCGGAGCCCCTCATATCGTTATCGGTACGCTGAGAGAGAATAACCATTTTCTCATCCGTGTGCAGGACCATGGCATCGGCATCTCAAAGAGTGACCAGAAACATATCTTCGAGAAGTTCTATCGTGTCTCGACCGGTAATGTGCATGATGTGAAGGGATTTGGCATAGGACTAAACTACGTGGCGCAGGTTGTTCGCCTGCACCACGGTAGAATAAGTCTTGAAAGTGAAGTCGGTAAGGGATCTAGCTTTACCGTGAGTTTGCCTATCTGACAATGAATTTGCCGTGGGCGTTGCCCATGCGGTAGATGTAGATGCCGCTCGGCAGGGCATCGACACGCATCTCGTATTCGCCGTCACCAGCTTGCAGACGGTGACTCTCAACCAGTTGTCCCATGGCGTTGTAGATGAGCAGGTCGGCGTCTTCCATCGAGTTGTAGGGGAATATCACGCTGTAACTGGCAGGGTTGGGGTAAGCTTCTCCTACTGTGACAGGCTCTGCCTCGTTGATGGCAAGTGCGGGGTCGGGATACAGACCAGCGATATAGGACTGATATAAGATGAAATTGTATTGACCGGCGGGCATGTCGTTGGCACCGAGGTTATACCAGCTGTTCTTGTCGCCGCCCCAACCCCAGTTCATGTAATACATGTTCTCGTCATTCTCCTGGTAGCCGGCGCATAGCCATGCGTGACCACCGGCATCACGACCCTCACCGCCGTCGCTGATTCCGGTCATATACACGGGGTGCTCGGCAATCAGGTCGTTGCGCAAGGTGGTCATATAGTTCGACTGGGAAGTGTTGTCGCGATACTTTTTCGTTCCCCTCAAGTATTTAAAATATGACCTCATGGCAGCACCCTCGTCGAAATAGAAACCTACGCCACTGCCATCAGGAGTGTAGTCCATTTCCATGGCGATGCCGATATAGAAAGCCAGACGCGACACCTCACGGCATTGCTCCTCAGTGGCGTTGATACGACCGGCATTGTTGGTTAGTTTGTTGGGCATCAAAGAGTAATCAAAAGCTGCGGTGTCGGCATGGTCGTAGCGAATTTGGAAACTCAAATTGTGAGTACTTGAACGGTAATACTTATAGTCGCGACCTTTATTGGGGAATTGGTAGTAGTGGCAAATTTGGGCAAGTGCGGTGGCGACACATCCAGTGGGGCAGCGTTTACCATCAACCACGGGGCTGTACATATTATAGTCGAGGGTGGTGTAGCTACTTCCCTGATCCCATTCTTCGTTCATCAATTTATGGCGGTTGGCTTTGCTGTTGCCTTTCAGACTATGGGTCGAAAGATCGCTCCAGCGCTGGCTGGGGGCAAAGTGCTGGTCGACATCGGCATTCTGGATGTCACAAATCATTTCGTTGTATTTTTCAAGCCACCACTCCAACGCGGGGGGCATATTGTTCATGTCGAAGAGGTTGTTGTCGCTATAACCGACGAGCGGATCCATGGCGGTGCTGCCTCCCATGATGATCCAGCCGCAGTCGGCCACGTTGAAGAAGTACATCGACGGAACGCCGAGTTTGTCGTTCATCTTTTGATGAATCAAGGTTAGGTCGGCGACCGTGATATCCTCTAAATCGGTGCTGTGCTGCATATAATGGGCGGCAGCATCTTTGGCCTGCTCGACGGTGATGTTGTCAGCTTTCACTATCGGGGCCGCCAGAAGGGCGATACCCGCTAATAATGAGAAAAGTATACGTTTCATGTTGTTGATGTTGTTTTCTATATTAGTTTGCAAAAATACACATTTCTTTTGATTCAAAACAAAAAAAACATTAAATCTTAAATGCGAAACCTTGCTGTGGGCTCTTTACTTGCTTTGTATCAGCACTCTGTCGATGCTCTGCCAGGTGGCCATCAACTGGCGGAAGTTGGCATAGTCGGCAGGCTCGATGATATTCTTCTCTATCTTGAGTTTACGGTTTACCACAATCTTCTTGCCGCTCTGTTTGATACTGATTTCGGCCATGCCGATGCCGTTGAATGAGACTTTGAGGCTCACCTTGTCGCCAACCATTCTCATGCCGTTGGCCAGCAAGTATTCGTCGCAGGCGGAGATATCGCATTGCGAGGTGGCGAGCGGTGCGGTGCGGTTCGACGTCAGGTTACCGGCATTGATGGCCGGGACTTCTTTGATGCGCTCTAACGGCAGGCTATAGAATCCGTCGCCAAGGGTGTCCATAGGATATTGGTTGTGGCTGCGATTGTAGGTCACTTTGGTTACTTCGTCCTTGGCTTCGCCATATAGGTAGGCGGGCTTCTTCGAACGTACCGACAAGTGATATTCCAGCGTGTCGATTATCACACCCACTTCGTCCATATTGTCGCCTGTTACACGGGCCTGATAGCCGGTCTCGTTGAGCATGGCGGCCAGCAGCACGGCCTTGTCGGTAGCGGTGCCGCACCCCGTCTGCCACACTTCGGCGGCGCTGGCATGGGTGTAACCCAGATGCGAAGGATGTATGTCGTTGAGGTGTATGTTGTCCACCACATAGTTGCGCAGGTCTGTCGCTTGTTCTATTTCGGTGTCGCCATCTTCATGCTGGAAGGCGATGACGCGGGCCTCCTTCAATCCATTGCGGTCGAAGGCAGGAGTATATTCGGGTGCGCCGTTGAAGATATGCATCACACAGATGCTTTCGGCAGGCATATAGGGCTCTTGTGGGGCTTGCTCCACGTTGGTGTAGGTGTAGCCAAACGTTTCTTGCTTTTCACCGGGGGTGACAAAGTTGGTTCTTTCGGAAACTTTCAGCAGGCCATTGCTGAAAGTGAACTCGGGCTTCTGGCCGTTGGGGTAGTTGACCTTCACCTCTAGTTTCTCCACCGGGCATTCGCGCATCAGGGGGATGTACTCATAAAGCAGGTTGTACTGGCGATGGATGGTATAGTCGACCACGATGGTGCATCCCAATTCCATGCCGGTGTGTACCATGGCCAGCTCACGCAGGTGGTTAAAACGGCCGCAGTCGGCACACTGCGAAGGCAACTGGTATACAAAGGCGTTCTGCGGCATTTCGATACGGGTGCCATCCTTCTGCACGGTATACACCTCGTTCACGGTCAACTCCTCAAGGTCGGGGTTGTATACCACAAAGGTTTCGCCTTTGTCAGCGTATGCCGTCAGCGCCCGGTTTCGCAGTATTTGTACCTCATGGCGGTAGTGATAGTCGCTTGTGCCGTCGGCATTCAGTGTCCATTCATAGCGTAGGAGCTTAAAGACGGCATCCTGTGCCTGGGAAGTTGAAAACTGAAAATTGAAAATTGAAATTATCGCAGCAGCGAAAAGTATCTTCTTCATAATCTATCAAATCTATCGTTTTCTATCAAATCTACTTGGTGAGAATCACTGGTGTCTCGGCCACCTTCTTCTGTGCCAGTGCACTGGCGCGGAAAGGCATCCAGTCTTGTGCTTCGTAGCGGCGCTTGCTGAAGACGGCCTGCTCGCCGAAGGTCAGTTTATTGTCCTCCAACTGGAATCCGCAACCGAAGCTGGCAGCAGGGTTGGCCACGCCGTCCACCATCGGATAGTGCAGTTTCGTCGGGGCGAAGGGTAGGGTGATGGTCTCGCGGATGTCCACCAAGCGGCTGCAACGGTCGCTGAAAGGCTGCGTGCGCGTCTCGGGAGTGAGGTCGAAGTAGAGGTGGCCCATGGCACGGCTATAGAAATTGCGGGCGCTCAGGGGGATGAACTCTATCACCTCTTTGGTTACCACGGCATAGTTGGGGATGCGGTATTTGTAGGTGATGCTCACCGGCTGCTCCAGATAGCGGTCGGGGTCGGTATATTGTATGTCAAGTATCTCGGCCATGGGGGCGATGCGGAGCAGTTCGCGTTCCAAGTTGGCACGCCACTTGCTCTGGCGGGCGCTGAAGATACCACGCACTGCGGCGTCACTTTGTCCCTCGGCGGTGATGGTCAAGGTGCCCGTCAAAGTGCCCGTCTTGTCGATGTTGCTCTCGCCCAGGATACGTATGTAGTGGTTCTCGGCCGGCGAGAGAGGGGTCTCCATTAGGTCGCATCCTTCAGCGGTACCGATGAGGTAGCCCTGTTGCTGTTCGGCGCTGCTCCACAGTTCACGTACGCCCGGCACCCAGGTGGGGTCGAGCATACGGAACTCGCCGTTGCGCAGCTGCACGGCGCAGACGCTGTGGTTGAACTGGTCGGCGGGGATGCGGTCGATGCGTTCGCCGGCCATGGTCATGGCGGCATAGGCCTTGAAACCTGCGGCACGCAGGAAGCCTATCAGCGTTGAGGCCTTGTCCTTGCACACGCCGCAGCGGTCGTGGAAGTTCATCTCCTGGTTGTGCAAGGTGAATCCCTCGCCTTCGCCCATCGAAATGCCGGCATAGCGAATGTTGTCGGCTACCCAGTGGGTCAGACGGCTGATGCTGTCCATCTCATCCTTGGCACCCACAAGTATCTCATTGACTTTCTTCTGCACTGCAGGGGTGGCCACGAAACTGCCGTAGTCTTCGTTTACGCCGTAGAACCAGCGGCTCTTGGCCTGCCAGTCGGGGCTGGTGCTTAGCAGCAACTTGCACTGTATGTCGTTGTTGGCCCAGGCACGCGGCTCACGCTTCAAGGGCATGATGTCCTCTTTGTTGCTGAAGGTATAGAGGCTGCGTCCTTCCTCGTCGGCGGCTTCTTTTTTTACATTCAGCTCTCCATTGTAGACTTTGTATTGCAAGGTCTTGCTGTCCAGAATGTTCAGTTGATACACCTTGTGTTGTATAGGCTCCTCGCTCCAGAACGGTACGATGTCGTAGTAGTGTCCCTTCATCGGCGGCACATAGCGCTCGTCGCTCTCCGGCAGCGCAGCAAACGTTCCGTTCAGCGAGAATCCTTCATTTTCCAGCAAGGCATAGGTATATCCCTTCTTGTAGGTCCACACTTCCACACGGTCGTGAAGGTCCAGATGGCCTATCTCAACCATCTTCTGGCTGGCGCCCCAGTAGATCATTCTGGCTGGGGCCACATAGTCATACACGTGCACGTTGCCTTCGCGGTCGGGCCACACCAGCGTGTCGGTTGTGCCTGTGGAGGCGCGGTGCACCAACACGTGAGTGATGTCGCAATAGGCCGACAGAGGATCGTAGTCGATTTTGTAGGTGCTCCACTGGGCACAGCCTGCATGGGTGTACATGCATATTTTCTTGTGTGTCAGTACGTGACTAAGTCCCGATTCTTCCATATACACGCCGGTGGAATCGAAAATGGTCACGGTGTTACTGCTGGCATACTTGCCCGGAAGCGCCTGATTCTGTGCCATGCCGTATGACGCGCAGACGGCTAACAACGAGAAGATAAGAAGTGTACGTTTCATCTATTTAATATGTAATATTGAATTGCAAAAATACGAAAAAAAACGGAAATGAAAATAAAAAAAGAGGGATCGACACCGTACCAAGACCGTATCAACGCCGTACCATGTCCGTACCAAGTCCGACTGGAGGGGGGTGAAAAACGTCAAATGACATCACAATGCATCATTTCGCATCATAATGAATCGATTTTTGTCATACTCCATTTTGGGCCGTATATTATCATGGTGTGTTAAAAAAATAATTTCTCGAATTCTGCGTTATTATAGTAACTATGGAAACCATCAAGAAGATATACAAGATTGGCTATGGACCCAGCAGCAGTCACACCATGGGCCCCAACCGCGCAGCGGAGATGTTCGCCGGCCGCACTAAAGTGGCCGCCCGTTACCGTGTGACCCTCTATGGATCGCTTGCCGCTACCGGCAAAGGACACCACACCGACGTGGCCATCACCCGTGGATTGGCCCCCAAAGAAGTGGAGATTGTATGGGACCCCCAAACGATAAGACCCTTCCACCCCAACGGAATGCTTTTCGAAGCTCTCGACAACGAGGGTGTTGTGGTGGATACGTGGCTTGTTTACAGTATCGGTGGTGGATACCTGGCCACCGAGGAGGGTGAAGTGCCGCTGGGCATCACTCCCGAGGGCGAAGTCTACCCCCACAATACCATGAAAGAGATTATGGAGTATGTCGGCAAGGAGGGGCTCTCGCTTTGGGAGTATGTGGAGCAGTGTGAGGATGGTTCGTTATGGTTTTATTTGGAAGAGATGTGGAAGCAAATGCAGGAGACCATCGAGGAGGGACTTCAGGACGACCGTGTGATTGCTGGTGGTCTGCACCTGCGCTCCAAGGCCCACCAGTATTTCATCCGCGCCTCCGCCTTCAAGGGCTCGCTCCAGAGTCGCGCCCTGGTTATCGCTTACGCCCTGGCTACCAGCGAACAGAACGCCTGCGGTGGTCGCATCGTCACCGCCCCCACCTGCGGCTCCAGCGGAGTGCTGCCGGCAGTGCTATACCATCTGAAGAAGAACCACGGATTCAGTGACCGCGAGATACTGCGGGCTATGGCTACTGCCGGCCTCTTTGCCAACGTTATCAAGACCAACGCCTCTATTAGCGGCGCTGAGGTTGGCTGTCAGGGCGAGGTGGGCAGCGCCTGCGTGATGGCCGCTGTGGCCAGCAACCAGCTTTTTGGTGGCAGCCCCAAGCAGATTGAGTACGCCGCCGAGATGGCTATGGAGCACAACCTGGGCCTCACCTGCGACCCACTTTGCGGACTCGTTCAGATACCCTGCATCGAGCGCAATGCGATGGCTGCCCTCCGTGCACTAGATGTCAATATCTATGCCATGATGAGCGACGGCCAGCACATCATTAGTTTCGACAAGGTGGTGCGCACCATGAAACTTACCGGAAAAGACATTCCCAGCCTTTACAAAGAGACCTCCCTTGGTGGACTGGCACTGGATGACTGACGGTATACAGAACACAAAAAAGAGCACTGATTTCTCAGTGCTCTTTTTTTGTGTTGTCCTACCTGGATTCGAACCAAGACAAGCTGATCCAGAGTCAGATGTGCTACCGTTACACCATAGGACAATCGGTAATTTTTGTTGCTTTTTCTCTCAAAAGCGGGTGCAAAAGTACTAACTTTTTCTAAACCGACAAAACTTTTTTTAATGAAGAACGAAGAATGAAGAATGAAGAATTGATTTACAGTTTGTTGTATGATAAAAATTCTTCATTCTTCATCCTCTATTCTTCATTCTACAGGCTGTCGCCCGACTCGCTGGAGCCCTCTTTTGCACTCTGTTCGAGTTCCATCTTGCCGAAGCGGAGGGTGATACCTGCGCTAATGTATCTGCTATTCAGCATCTTATTGGTGTTGTCGCTCAGGTAATAGGGGTTGGTGTTGGCAGAGCCGGAACCGATTTTGGCGCCCCAGTTGAAGAGGTCTTGGATATTGACGAAGACAGAGAGTTTGCGTTTGAAGAAGTCGCTGCGGGCACCGATGTTGAACCAGTAGCGGGCTTTGGTCTCGCTCATCAGGCTGATGGTGGGCGAGCTGTAGTTGAACGACATGGTGATCTGGTACTGGTTGAAGATCTTGGCCCATGCGTTGATGCGGGCGCTCCACGACCACTTGTCTTTCTCGATATGTTGCATCACTCCGTTACGCATATAATCCATGCTGTAGCCATAGTCGAAAACGTTGGCGTAGAGGCGCACATTGAAGAAACCGCTCGGGCGGTAAGTCATATTCAAGGAGGCTCCGTAACGCCACGAGGAACCCATGTTGTAGGGCATGGAATAGCTCACGAGGCGGTGGAGATACTCATCAGTCTTGGAGTCGGTGAGAGAGCCGATCTCGTTGGTACTCCATCGGCCATAGCCTTCGATACCGATATTGCCAAAACGTTCGAAGTATTTCTGCCAGCCGGTCTCCACACTATGGGTGTAGCTGGGGTTGAGCTTTGCCTCGCTGCCGGTGCTGTAGCTGTCCTCGCCATAGCGGCGGAAGCTGCTTATCTGTTCCTCGCCGGGTTGCGCCATGCGCATGGTGTAGTTGAGTTTGAAGTTGTGCATGTCCTCGGTGCGATAGGTGAGGTGGATTGAGGGGCGGAATGAAATGTCGGTATAGTTGCCGGTATCGGCAAAGGGCATGTCGCTACCATAGGCATAGTCCTCGTTCTCTAATCCTACACCCAAGCCGCTGCTGAGGGTGAAGCCTCCCCAACGATGGGTCCAGTTGACGTCGGCGTTGATATTCTTTGAGCCGCCGAGAAAATGATAGGTGCGCAGGATGTCGGCACTATCATAAGTGATGCCGCCGTCTCTGGAATACTTGCGTATGTAGTTGTTGTCCATACGGCTGATATCGCCACGCAAGCCATAGCTGAGTTCTCCATCCTTGCTGTAGGGGCGGTTGTAACGCACATCGAGGTCGACTCCATAGCCACCGTTACGAGTCATCAGGTAGCGGTTCTCATCCAGGTCGTTATAGGTGGTGTAGTCGCGACTATACCATTCATCGCCAGAATTTCTGTTGAGGCGGCCATTAAGGCTGATTCGCAGGTTGTGCCCTTCGTTGTCGAACTTCTTAGTGTAGTCGGCGCCGATATGGCCGAAGCCCGAAGGCGAGAGGGTGTTGTCGGCAATGCGGTAGTCGAGGATGCTGTCGCCTATCGAGGTGCCATAGAAGGTCTGGTTGGTGTTGCGGTAGGAGAGACTCTTGTTATAGTTATAGAAACCGCCTCCGTCAATCGAGAGTTCGGTCATGGAGTCAATCTCATAGTTGAGGTTGGCAAAGAAATTGGCGCTGCGCGAGAGAGTAGTGTCGGCGCTTGTGGAATGCAGGTACATGGTGGTGTCGTAGTCCTCGCCTTGTGTGCCGCCGGGATGGTCGGTGCGCTGCCAGGCTTTGCTCTCGTTGCTGTTGTAACGGTCGCTCAAGCGGCCGGAGGCAAAGATGTTGAAACTGAGTTTCTCCTTTGCCCACATGTAGCTAATCCAAGGACTGACAAAAGGTTGGTTTGAACCGTTGACACCGAAACTCACGAACTGATTGCTTTTGATATGGGCCGAGGTGATGATGTTGATGACCGCTTCGGCCGAGGTGGCGTATTTGGCCGAAGGGTTGGTGATGGTCTCGATACGGGCCAAGGCGTTGGCCGGCAGGGTCTGGAGGTAGGTCTTGAGATTCTCCTCGGTAAGTTTCGAGGGCTTGTCGTTGATCCATATTTCTACGCTACTCACACCGCGCAGTGTGATGTTTCCTTCTACGTCGACTTCCACGCCTGGGGCGTTCTGTAGGGCGTCTTCAGTGGTACCGGTCTGGATGCTGGGGTCTTCGCTGACGTTATATATCAGTTTCTCACCGTCCATCGCATAGAGGGGTTTCTCGGCGGTGATGCTTACCTCCTTGAGAGTGGTGGCACCAGGTTGCAGACGGAGGGTTCCGAGGGCGGTGTTGTTGGTGACGGTGAACGGAACAAGCCTGTTGCGGTAGCCGATGGCCGAGATACGCAGCAGATAGGCACCCGCGGGGATGTCTGTCACCTCGAAGAGGCCGTCGAAGTTGGTTGAGGCACCTTTGACGAAACTCGAGTCGGCCGAGTCAAGTACGGCGACATTGACAAAAGCCAGAAATTCGCCACTCACAGAGTCGCGCAATGATCCTACCACCTTGAAGGTGTCGCCTTCCTTTACTTTTTTCTTTTGCTTCACCTGGCTGGCTTTTTGGTCGTTGCCCATCTGGTTCCAGTCCTGTCCCGGACGGGGACGCTGTCCTCCCGGAGGTCTTCCGCCGGGGAATCCGCCTCCCGGAGGAGGACCGCCCGGGCCACCGGGTTGGGCTATCACAGGTGCCGCTATGCCAAGCAGTGCGGCAAAAAACAAAAGGGTCAGTAGCTTCTTTCTATGTGTCATCTATTGATGGATATTATACGATAATACTATTTGGTATATCTTTTATAATAAAACTTGCACCTGTAGGAAAAAAAAATTAGAGCGATTTAATAGGTGATGTGTCGTGATGTCCGCGTATGATGGTATTGTATTCGGTGCCTTTTTTGGTAGGAATCTTTACCTTATAACTCCTCCCGTTTTTGTTTTTTAGAGTGCTAGAGGTGAGCCATGGGTTGAGCGTGCGGAGAACCTTATATGTAGTGCCGTTGTATATGGCAAAATCGACCAGATCAACGTCCTTTCCATTCAGTTCTACCTCGGTGGTGGGAATCTCAGGATAGGTGTCGCATCGGCGCACAACGAATCCGTAGTCCTGTGGGTGTTGCATGATGAGTTTGAGGGCGAGGATACGGTAGACGTAGCGTTGGGTTTCGCTGTTGAGCAGCAGCTCATAGTATGATTGTTGCCGCTGGTTGCCGAGTCGCCGGTCAAGACCGTTCTCACCGCAGTTGTAGGCTGCTGCCGCCTCGGTCCAGCCGCCGAAACGGCGCTTGAGATCTTTCAAATAGCGGCAGGCGGCGCGGGTCGAGGCTTCTAGGTGGTTGCGCATGTCGATGTCGTCGCCTATCTCCAAACCGTATTTCTGGCCGGTGGTCTTCATAAACTGCCAATAACCCTGAGCACCAGCCGGCGAGGTAACGCATTGTAGGCCGCTCTCGATGACACATAGGTATTTCATGTCTTCGGGAACCCCTTCTTCCTTGAGGATACGTTCAATGGTGGGGAAAACGCGGGTGGCGCGCTTGATGTTGAAGAGGGTGTTGCTTTGGTAGTACATGTTGGAGACCAGTTCGCGGTCGAGGCTCTCTCGCACGTAGTAGAGGTTCAATGGCACTCGTTCGCCGCAGAAATAGAGTGTGTCGGGGATAGATGGGGCATAGATGCGGTAGTCGGCCCGTATGGCGCGGGCGTGGACCTCCTCGGCCTCGTTCTTGTCTTTGTGGGTGGCAAAAATAAAGGCCTCGCCGGCGAGTGCCAACGAAGCCAGTATGATAGCGATGATGCTGAGTTTCTTCATTTTGTTACCTCTTGCACAATCATTTTAGCAATATCTTGTTTGCTCATCAAGGGGCTCTCTTTGCGGCTGCCGTCGCGGCCGATGAGTGTCACCTTGTTGGTATCCACGCCGAAGCCGGCACCGGCATCGCGAAGCGAGTTGAGCACTATGTAGTCAAGGTTTTTGCGCTGCAGTTTGCTTTGGGCGTTAGCCATTTCGTTGTCGGTCTCAAGGGCAAATCCCACGAGGATTTGGCCTTCGGCTTTCATGCTGCCCAAAGTTGCCAGTATGTCGGGATTCTGCACTAAATTGAGGTGCATCCCTGCATCACCCTGCTTCTTCAGCTTGTGGTCGGCGGTCTCGGCGGGCCGGTAGTCGGCCACTGCGGCCGAGAGGATGGCCCCATTGCATTGTGGGAAAGATGCAGTGGCGGCGGCATACATCTCGCGGGCGCTCTCCACGCGAGTCACCTTCACCCGTGGGTGGCTCAATTGCAACGAGGTGGGACCTGTTACCAGGTCCACGTCGGCGCCGGCATCTGCTAGTGCTTTGGCCAGTGCAAATCCCATCTTTCCGCTGCTGTAGTTACCGATGAAACGTACGGAGTCTATACGCTCGTAGGTGGGTCCGGCGGTGACCAGCCACTTTTGAGAGGAGAGTGGAGAGAGGAGAGTGGAGTACACTTCTGCCGCTATGTCGGTGGGTTCGGACATACGTCCGGTGCCGGTGGTACCGCAGGCCAGTTGTCCGTCGGCGGGTCCCACGGTACGTACACCCCAACTCTTCAGGATGGCCAGGTTGCGTTGTACGGCGGGATGTGCCCACATGTCGCTGTTCATGGCTGGGGCCAGAAGAAGGCGTTCGGGCGAGGTGGCCAGCAACAGGGTGCTTAGCGCATCGTCACCGATACCGGAGGCCAGCTTACCGATGCAGTTGGCTGTGGCGGGAGCCACCACGACCATCTCGGCCCATTCTTTGAGCGAGATATGTTCTGTGCTACCCGAAGCAAAAAGGTCGCAGTAAAGCGGATGTTGGCTTACAGTCTCAAGAGTCACGCGTGTAACGAACTGCAGGGCGTGCTGGGTGGCGGCACAGCGTACTTCATGGCCTGCTTTGACAAGCAGACGCACCAGTTCCGGTGACTTGTAGGCTGCGATGCCTCCCGTTATACCCACTACAATCCGCATACCAATAGCTACTTGACTACTTAACTACTGTCTACTTAACTACTTGATAATTACATCTCGCTGATTACCTGCTCCTCCAGTTCCTCGAGGTGGCGTTTCTGCTGATCCTCTTTGGCGGGGTTGCGGTAGAAGATGTCGCCTTCGAGGTATTCTTCTGTTGCTTCAAGGGTGGGTTTGGGCTGCTGCTCGTAGCGGCGCACAATTTCCACCTGCTCGCGGTTCTCAAACATCTCTTCCAGGCTATCGGTACCGCCCTTGAACTCGTCAATTTTGTTGTGCAGTTCTTTCTTCTCCTCGGCGGCAATCTGATTGGCGCGTTTGGTAAGCACCGCTACGGTCTCGTAGATGTTGTCAGTCATGTTGCTGAAATCGGCGGTGTTGCGCGTAATCGTGGTGTTGTTCACCTTCTTTTTCTTTTCTTCCATTGTGATTGATATGTTTTTTTCTATTTTGTCTTAACTACTGTCTACTTAACTCCTGATTTCTCCATATCCGTCAGTGCGGCGCGGGCTTTGGTATAGAAGTCCTGCGCGGCGCTCATGTGCTTCGATGAGGCAAAACTGCTGCTGAATTTGTCGAAGTCGTTGAGCACTTGTTGCAGACGCTCGCGGCGCTTCTCCTCACGGCTGCCCATAGCCAGTCGGTAGCCTGACTCCAGCTGGTAGTACATGGCGTCCTCGCGCATCGGCGAGTCGGAATAGAGGTTCAGGAATTGTTTGAACGATTCATAGGCCGCAGGGTATTCTTCGATAAAGTAATAGCCGTAGGCAATCTCATAGTCCTTCTTTATCAGCTTCTCGCGCATCTCGTCCAAGTAGTTGTTGGCCTCGGGGATATGCACACTGTGGGGGAATCGCTCGGCAAAGGACTCCATCTCTTCGATGGCGTCTTTCGTCACGCGCTGGTCGAGCGAGTAGGCAGGCGATTCTTTGTAGTGGCAGTAAGCCGCCAGCCACAGGGCCTCTTCTGCTCGGTCGCTATATGGGTGTTGGCGTACGAAACGCTTGAACTGGTAGCCGGCGGTGAAGTAGTCCTTCTCCTTGTAGAGCGACATAGCATAGTACCAGGCGATATCCTCGGCGTTGTCTTTACCGCGGTAGTGTAAGGTCAGATTTTCGAACAGCTGGATTGCCTTCGAGAAACTGTTGTCATTGTAGTAACGCATGGCTGCCTCGTATTTTTGGGCATAATCGTTACTGTTGAGCAATTTCTCATAGTTGTTGCAACTTGCTAATAACAAGCATGCTGCAGCAATGAGTAGTGTATTTTTAGTATTTGTCATAACTTGCAAAAATACTAAAAAAAACGATTGTACAAGAAAAATATTTATATAAAAAGGGGACTAATCTCGACCTTGTCAATAAGCATACATCAGTCCGTACTTTTCATGGAGCCTGCGGAGGCTTCCGTCGGTTTTCATCTGGAGGATGACGCTGTTGACCAACTCGAGCAGGTCGTTCTGGCCTTTGCGCATCAGCACGCCTATCTCGCCGTGGGTGAAAGGCTCGTCAATCAGCGGCGATGCCAGCCGCGGGTCGCTCTGTACATACCACGGCGCTTCCGTTATCTCGGTTATCATCACGTCGGCGACCCCTTCAGCGACGAGACCGGGATTTTCTTCGTTGTTCTGGTGGACGATAAGGGTGGCTTGGGTGAGGTTCTCTCGGGCGAATTGCTCGTTCGTGCCACCCGGGTTGACCATCACGCGTACCTCGGGTCGGTTGATATCTGCCAGCGACTGAAATCGGCTGGTGTCTTCCGTGCGGCAGAGGATCGTCTTGCCGTTGGCCAAGTATCCGTTGCTCATCAGCATGGTCTCAAGGCGTGTGTCGGTGATGGTGATACCGCCGATGGCGAGATCGAACTTCTGGGGCTCTGCCTGCACGTCAGCCGTCAGCGTCGGCCACGAGGTCCGCACGAACTCCACTTCTACTCCCAGACGGTCCGCTATCGCCTGCGCCATCTCAATGCCAAATCCCCAGTATTCTCCGGTCTCGGGTTCGTAGAAGGAGAGAGGGCGGTAGTCGCCAGTGGTGCCGACAAACAGGGTTCCGCGACGCTGAATCCGTTCGACGCTAGGATGGGAATCAGGAAGTACCTCTTTGGAGGTACATGAGGCAAATGCTACCGCTCCGCCAAGGGAGATGGGTGCCACCGTCGAGAGGATGACGGCGATTGCCAGCAGCCAGCTCTTCAATCTTCTCAGTGTCATTGTATCGTTTGTTTATCTTTTTGGCCAAGAATTGACCAGTTCATCAAAATAAACAACGACCAAGGACAATGATTATTGTGTTAGTTGTAGGCGGCATGCATACCGCCGAGGAGGAAGTTGACGCCGAAGTAGGTGATGATGACACTGAGGAAGGCGAGGGTGCAGTAGAGGAAGAAGCGTTTGGGGCTGCGGCTGATTTTCAATGTGGAGTGCAGCGGGAAGGCGTAGACGATGAGGGTGATGAGAGCCCATACCTCCTTGGGGTCCCACGTCCAGTAGTTGCCCCACGAGATGTTGGCCCAAAGGGCACCGATGATGATGCCGAGGGCGAGCAAAAATACCGCAGGATAAAGGAGACGCTTCGCTAAATTGAAAATTGAAAATTGAAAATTGAAATTTTTCTTGCCACTTATCAACCCCGCCACACCAATCATCATTAGGAAGAAGAACAATGCGTAGGACATCATGATGACGGCCACGTGGAGGCAGAGAAGGGGCGAGCTGAGCACCGGCATAAGGTTGGTAACGGGCGGGTTACTGCCACTCATCATGGCTACCAAGAGACAGAATCCCATAGTTAACATTGACACGGGCAGCGCCATCGTGTGTCGGCGCATCAAGGCCAGTCCGATGATACCAATGGCGATGGACATCAGGTTCATACTGTCGAAGCCACCTGCCATGGGGATGTGGCCGCCGGTTATCCAGCGGAGGACGAAGATAAGGAGGAGGAATGAGGTAAGAACTATGAGGTAAGAGGTAAGGACTACTTTCACCCAGCGGGACATAGTCTTTCCACGGCCCTGACACCATAACGAATAGGCGAAGAAGAGGATGCCGAGTGTGAGGGTGAGCATCGCCAGCCAGCGGCCGGTGGTGAGGGCGTTGTAGAGACGCTCGGCTTTGACCCTTGCGGGGGAGGGGAGCACGTCGGCGGCACGCTTCTCCTGGAAGAGTTTTATCTTGTCGAAGACCTGCTCCAAGGCCGCATAGTCGCCTTTCACGACCAGCTCCTGGCAGTAGCTGAGGTGCTTGCGGATGAAGATGTACTCGTCGTCGCTGACGGTCATCGGGAGGTCGTCGTTCTGAGCGTACCAGTTGAGGGTTTTCCCGCCGACCGAATCGGCGGGCACAGGGAAGAGCTTCAAACTGCGGCCGGAGAGGAGCATCTCCACCAACGCCTTGCTTTCCTTCTGCCGCTTGGGACTCACCTCGTCGAGCATGGGTGCCCAGTCGCTGTAATAGAAGAGGAAGCCGCTGAGCACCTGCTCGGAGGAGAGGCCCTCATAGGTGGCCTTGCCGGTGAGCTTGGTGGTGAAATCCTTGGCGAAGGTCTGCAGGGGGCAGATGCGCCCTTTGTAGAGGGTGTACATCTCGCCCATCCTCGAGGCGGTCTCGCGAGGCAAGGTACGTGGTGCGGCCTGAGCTGAATTGAAAATTGAAAGTTGAAAATTGAAAAATAATAAAAGTCCCAGCGGGACGATGGTTTTTAGCCGTGGGCTCACGCCCACGGCTAAGGTCTGTCGCCCCTGACGGGGCTTCCGCTGCAGGCAGAGCCATCCCAGCCCGAGGAGCAGCAGGGCATAGCCGGTGTAGGTGACGGGGATTCCCCAGGGGTCGTGGCTGACGCTGAGGGTGGTGCGGCCCTGGTCGTCGTAGTCCTCCTGGTAGTAGCGGCGGCCGTCGTGGCGGAGGATGTGGTTCATGGAGATGTCGGCTTTGCGGACGGCAGAACCGTCCGCCACAGTGACGTGGCTGACGAAGTCCATCGGGGTGTGCGTGCCAGGGTAATAGAGCACCTCGAAGCGCTCGAGGG
>LXOW01126950.1_pt1 | contig 43961 bp, 40 predicted proteins | sample 1368591 | NCBI WGS metagenome assembly LXOW01 (sample SAMN04884650, study PRJNA319009) | bovine gut metagenome | isolation source: Cow rumen | host: Bos taurus | place: Italy: Legnaro (PD) | collected 2014-07-09
CGCTTCATGTTTTCACCCTCGATGATACCGTTGTTGTCCAGATAACCGAAGGAAGCCAGGAAGGAGGCCTTCTCGGTGGTTCCGGAAACGCTCACGTTGTACTCCTGACGCAGGGAATTGCGATAAGCCTCTTTCATCCAGTTGTCAGGGGTCAGCAAATGACCGTTCACCACGCGTCCGAGCGTAGCGTTGGGGTTCAGTTTGCCGTTGTTACCGATGAGGTATTCTCCCTCGGGATAGGTATAGACGGAATAGCCGAGACCGCCGTCAGCCACAGGGCCGTCGATGGTGGAAGCCACCGCCTTGTGAGCCTGTGCCGCGGAAAGGCCGGGACCGTCCACCGCGTCGGTGTAGTAGCGGTACTTGGCCGCGTACACCGCCTCGTAGTAAACGGCGGGGTTGTCGATGTAGTCATAAGACTGGAGCGCCTTGGAGTTCCAGCCCACCTTGGCGTCGAGGGTCACCACGGCCTCGCCGAGCTTGGCCTTCTTGGTGGTGATCATGATCACGCCGTTGGCGCCGCGCGCACCGTACAGGGCGTTGGAGGCGGCGTCCTTGAGGACGGTCATGGACTCGATATCCGCAGTGTTGATGTTGTTCAGAGACCCGGAGTAAGGCACACCGTCGACGACGATGAGCGGCTCCTTGCCTGCGGAAATGGAACTGATACCACGGATGCGGATGGAAGCCTCGCTGTTCAGGTCACCGTTGGCGGTGGTCAGCTGAACACCCGCTACCCTACCCTCAAGGGAACGGGCGACGTCCGTCGTCTGGTTCTTGAGGATGTCATCCGATTTGACCACCGCGGCAGAACCGGTGAAGGCTTCCTTGGTGACCGTACCGTAAGCGACGACGAGGGTCTCGTCGAGCATTTCGGTGTCGGGTTGCAGCACGCAGTTGATGACCGAACGGCCCGCTACTGCGACTTCCTGGTTCTTGTAGCCGATCGAGGAGAAGATGATGACTCCGTCGGCAGGAACCTGGATGGAATACTTACCATCAGCGTTGGTGCTTGCTCCGTTGGACGTCCCCTTGATCTGGAGTGCCGCAAAGGGCACGGGGGACCCGTTGGAGGCGTCGGTAACCGTACCGGTGACCGTTTTGGTCTGGGCGCCGGCCAGTGTTGCCGCAGTAAACATCAACGCTGCGAAAAACAGCTTGATTTTTCTCATGGGTTAAATTTTAGTTAAACTTTATATAATTTGGCAAAAATGCAAAATCGCGCGCAAGTTCGGTATAATTTTTCTAATATCCAAATCATAAAGCATTTGAAACCTTTCCCTACACCCATTAAACCGCGATTTAAGGCCTGTTCTTACCTATTATTAATATTTTTAATTAATTTTTTGTTACCTTTGCGGACTATGAAAAACAGAATCCTCATCGCAGCGTGGGCGCTCCTATCCTTTTGGGGCTGCGCCAGCACGCCCGCAGGGGGGCCGGATGAAGAAGACCTCACTGCAGAAGTAACGATAAGCAACGCCGACCTGCCGTCCGCGAAGATGATCAAGGGGAAGGTGCACGTCCTGGTGGACGAGACTCTGGCCACCGAACTTGAAGCGATGACCGGCGAAGACGGGTATGTCCGTTTCGAGGAAAGCCGCAGCATCAGCAGCCTCTCCCCCGCGATGGGCATCCGTTCGATGCGCCGGGTGTTCCCTTATGCCGGGGACGCCTGGGAAAAGGACATGCGCGTCATCGGGATGCATCGCTGGTACACCCTGACCTATGACGAGGACTTCGGCGTCGCCGGAACCTGCTCGGGCCTGAGCGGCATCCGCGGCATCCGGGAAATCGAGTTCCTTCCGACGATGGAAATTGTCGGGGACACCGAAGTCGTCTATGCGGAGGATATGCCCGACCGCTCGGCGGCCAGCGCCAACACCTATTTCAACGACCCCCGCTATCCGGAACAGTGGTATATATATAATAATGGTACGGCCTCGTCGTCCATCAGCGGCTGCGACCTCAATGTCCTGCCGGTCTGGCGAAATCTCGGCGTCACCGGAGACCCGGACATCATCGTCGCGGTCATCGACGGCGGCGTGGACTATGCGCACGAAGACCTGAGCGCGAATATGTGGGTGAATCCGGACCGTTCGGACGAGCGCCTGCTCCACGGGCAGAATTTCGTATCGCCGGGCAAGCCCCTCATCCCCGAAGAGCACGGTACGCACGTGGCGGGCACCATCGCCGCCGTCAGCAATAACGGCATCGGCGTGGCGGGCATCGCCGGAGGCAACGCCGCCAAAGGGCAAAAGGGCGTACGCATCATCAACTGCCAGATTTTCGAGGGAAAGAACCAGGCCGATGCAGCGGGCACGATGTACTGGAGCGCCATCCAGGGCGCCGTCATTTCCCAAAACAGTTGGAGTTACACGACCTCGACCACCCTTCCGACGACGATGAAGCAGGATATCGACTGGTTCATCGACCACGCCGGAACGGATCCCAAGACCGGCGCACAGACCGGCCCGATGAAGGGCGGCATCGTCCTGTTCTCGGCAGGCAACGAAGACCGCGACTGGGGAATGCCCGCGCAATATGAGCGGGTCGTGTCCGTAGCAGCCGTTGCCGCAGATTTCCGCAAAGCCTATTATTCCAACTATGGCAAATGGATTGACGTGACCACGCCCGGCGGGGACTACAAGAAAGGCTGTCAGATTCTGGCCCCCGTTCCCGACAACAAGTACGCCTATCTGCAAGGCACCTCGATGGCCTGCCCCTGCGCTTCCGGCGCCGCGGCCCTCATCCTCGCCAAGTACAAGGGCGCCGGCTTCACCTCTGCGGAACTGCGCAGCAAACTGGAAGCTGGCGGAACGGACATCGACGCATTCAACAAGAATTACAAGGGAATGCTCGGCAAACTGGTCAACACCTACAAGTCCATTATCGGGGAAGGCGGCATTGCGCCCGACGTCCCCACGGGTCTGAGCGCCTCGGCCAGTTCCAATACCGTCACCATCCACGTCACGGTTCCCCGGGACGCCGACGAGGGCGGAGCGGCCAAAATCAACATTTACTACTCCACCAGCGAATTCTCCTCCACGAGCGGCCTGATGTTCGCCTCCTTCGACACCAGCGACCTCATGCCCGGCGCAACGCTTACCGGCAGTTTCACCGGACTGGACTTCAATACCAAATACTGGCTGGGCGCCGTTGCCTATGACCTCGGCGGCAACGCCTCCCCCCTGAGCACCCTGACGACGGTGACCACCGGGGAGAATCACGCACCCCGCCTCATCGCTGTCGGCAGCACGCACGCGGACGTCAAGGCGAGCGGCACGGGCAGCATCACGTTCCTGGCTTCGGACCCGGACGGCCATTTCTTCAACATCCACCTGAAAGACAACGGGAAGCCCCTGAACCCCGAGGTCAAATCGGTGGCGGTGGACACCACCGACCGTTCCCAACTCGTGGTGACCATCTCCGGACCGGATTCCGAAGAAGGCAGTTTCAGCGGGACCCTTACCATCACGGACATCTACGGCCTCTCCGCATCGGCCGATTACAGTTATACGGTCCTGCCCAATCACGCGCCGGAGATTAGCCAGGCCCTTCCGGACCAGGTGTACACCTCCAAGACCAAGGGCGGCGAGAGTTTCAGGCTCTCCGGCTACTTCACGGATCCGGACGGCGACGCCCTCACCTACAGCGCCTCCGCCGAATTCGAGGATGTCAACACCCTGACCTGGGACATCGACCAGAAGAAGGGCATCCTGACCATCGCGGCCAAGGACTTCGGCTACGCCACGATGCTGGTGACGGCGCGGGACGGCCGCGGTGCCTCCGTCACCCAGCAGATCCGGGTCCTGGTCAAGGACGGCAGTTCCGCCCTTGACATCTACCCCAACCCTGTCATCGACAATCTCTTTATCCGCACCGCCTCGCTGACGGCGGTCGACAGCCATATCCGGATCGTCGGGCCCACCGGCGCCCTTGTCCAGGACAAGGACGTTTCCCTTTCTGCCTTCGACCGGGCCGTCTTCGATATGAGCGCCTGTCCTTCCGGGCTGTATTCCGTTGCCGTGACCCAAAACGGCAAAACCACCACCAAAACCGTCGTGAAGTTATGAGAAAGTTGACCATCACCGCCGCCGTCCTCCTGATTTGCGGCAGCGCGGCCGCCCAGAGCCTGGGCTTCCTGAACGTCAATTCCGACCCCTCGACGGCAGGTTCCGCCGTGGCGGCAGCGCCCGGCGCGTTCTCTGCCGAGAACAATATCGCCGCCACGGCGGTCGCCGAAAAGTATTTCGGCGTAGGATTCGCCTACGAATCCTGGCAACCTGCCGCCACACACCGCAACGTCATCAACCTGGGTGCCTGGGGCTGCATCGCCAAACGCATCGGCATCGGGCTCAGCGCCAAATTCTGGACCGCGAAGGAATATACCGGCACCAACGACAAAGGCGGCAGCGCCGGCAATTTCACCCCCAAGGAGAACCTTGTCGCCATCGGCGTGTCGGGCAGGATCTGGGACGGACTCGCCATCGGCGCCAAATACAAATTCGTCAGTTCCGAACTGTGGGAGAAGACGAAAGGTGCGGCCCATCTTTTCGACGTCTCCCTGATGTATTCCTGGAAAAACCGCGTACGCGCCGGTCTCAGCGTGGAGAACCTGGGCGCAGGCATCCGCTACTCCCGTCAGGGAGGAGGAGAAGCCTACCCGGAGCAGGCCGCACCGTCGATGGTTCGTGCCGGCGCCGCCTGGAAGTTCTTTGAGAAAGGCGACCACGGCATCCTCGCCTCGCTGGGCGCGGATTACCTCTTCGCCGGCGACTATATGATTGACGCAGGCCTGGTCTATAACTGGAAGAAACTCGAAGCGCGCGCAGGGTATCACTACGGGAACGGCTTAAACGCCGTGCCTTCCTACGCATCGCTCGGGGCGGGTTATGAATTCTACGGCGTAGGCATTCATTTCAAATACCTCTTCGCCTCCCCCACCCTGGCCAACAGTTTCCTGCTGGGCCTGACATATCAGTTCTAGGAACGGATATCAAGATTTTTCAATGCCGCCGAGAAGATCCAGAATCTCGGCGGTAATTTTTTGCTGACGGCCCTTGTTGTATTCCAGGGTAAGTTCTCCCAGCAGGGCGTCTGCATTGTCGGATGCGACCTGCATCGCAAGGGTACGCGCCGCACATTCCGCAGCGAAACTGTCGATGCAGACACTGCGCAGTTCCAGCCGGATCAGCGCCGGCAGCAGGGACGCCGCAATCCGGGACGGCTCCGGTTCGTAAAGGATCCGCTTCTCGCGGTCGTCCTCTTCCGCCCCCGCCGCAATGGTGAAGGGCAGCAGGTCGCGCACGGTGACTTCCTGCCGGGCCATCGACACGAAATGCGTATAGACCAGGATGACGCGGGAATACTTCCCCTCCGCGCACGCTTCCATCAGCCGGGTGGCCAGCGCGGCCGCCGCTTCCTGACCGGCAGGCGTCACGAGGGCATTGAAATCTTCCGTCGAAGGGTGCCCCGCGCGGCGCATCGCATCGGCCATTTTGCGGCCCAGCGCAAAAACCTCGGCCCCGGGATATTTTTCCAGTTCCTGCATCGCCCGGCGGATCACGTTGGCATTAAAACCGCCGCAGAGTGCATTGTTGGAGGACAGCGCGACCAGGGCGACGGGCGCCTCCGGAGCCACGGTGCCGGAAAGCCCGGCGAAGGCCGATGCGGGCAGGGTGCCCACGATCTCCGAAAGGGCATCGCTGTATCGCCGCAGGCCCTCGGCGCAAAGTTGCGCCTTGTGCAGTTTGGAGGACGCGATGAGTTTCATCGCCGAGGTGACCTTGATGGTCCCCTTCACCGATGCGATTCTGTCCTTGATATCCCTGAGCGACGACATGGCGGAAAAATCAGATCAATGCCGCCACCACGCCGGCAGCCACGGAACGGAGGATGTCGCCGGCACCGTCGGGCAGCCGTCCGGCATCCAGTTCAGCCAGGAGTTCCGGATGTTCGGTGCGCATACGTTCCAGGAACATCCGCTGGAAATCGGACACCTTGTCCACCGCGATCTGCTCCATCAGGGAGTTGATGCCGCAATAGAGCACGGCCACCTGCTCCCCTACCGGCATCGGGCTGTACTGGGGCTGCACCAGCAGCCGCGTATTCTTGCGCCCGCGGTCCAGGGTCTTCAAGGTCAGCCGGTCCATATCGGACGAGTATTTGGCGAAATCTTCCAGTTCAGCGTATTGCGCCTGGTCGATCTTCAGCGTACCGGCGACTTTCTTCATACTCTTCACCTGCGCCGCACCGCCCACGCGGGACACCGAAATACCCACGTTGATGGCGGGACGGATGCCGGCGTTGAAGAGCGAAGATTCCAGGTAGATCTGGCCGTCGGTAATGGAAATGACGTTCGTAGGAATGTAGGCGGAAACGTCGCCCGCCTGGGTCTCGATAATGGGCAGCGCCGTGAGGGAGCCTCCGCCCCGGACCTTGCCGCGAAGGGCTTCCGGGACATCGTTCATCATCTGCGCCACTTCCTCCTGGTCCACGATCTTCGCCGCCCGCTCCAGCAGGCGCGAGTGCAGGTAGAACACATCGCCGGGATACGCCTCGCGGCCCGAGGGACGCTTCAGGATGAGGGACACCTCGCGATAGGCCACCGCCTGTTTGGAAAGGTCGTCATAGACCACCAGCGCAGCGCGGCCGGTATCGCGGAAGAATTCGCCCACGGCGGCACCGGCGAACGGCGCGAAATACTGCAATGCAGCCGGATCGGCGGCCGTCGCGGAAACGACGGTGGTATAGTCCATCGCCCCCTTGTCCCGCAGGGTCTGCACGAGCGCCGCGACCGTCGAGCCCTTCTGGCCCACCGCCACGTAGATGCAATAGACCGGCTTGCCTTTCAGGTATTCCGCCCGTTGGTTGAGGATGGTGTCGATGGCGATGGCGGTCTTGCCGGTCTGCCGGTCGCCGATAATCAGTTCCCGCTGCCCGCGGCCGATGGGAATCATCGCGTCGATGGCCTTGATTCCGGTCTGCAGCGGTTCCGTCACCGGTTCGCGGAAAATCACGCCCGGCGCCTTGCGTTCCAGCGGCATCCGCACGGTCTCTCCGGCGATGGGGCCCTGGCCGTCCAGGGGTTCGCCGAGCGGGTTCACCACCCGACCCACCAGGCCGTCGCCCACGGGAATGGAAGCAATCGTCTTCAGGCGGCGCACGCTCATCCCCTCGCGGATCAGGTCCGTCGAGCCGAAGAGCACCACGCCCACGTTGTCGGCCTCCAGGTTCATCGCCACGGCCTTCACTCCCGACTCGAATTCCACCAGTTCCCCGGCTTCGACCCCGTCGAGCCCGTACACGCGGGCCACGCCGTCGCTCACCTGGAGCACGGTGCCCACCTCGTCGTAGTGGACGCTATGGTCCACGCCCTGGAGTTGTTCAAGCAGGATATCGGATATCTCGCTGGCCTTGATCGTATTCTGTCCCATTACAATACTCTGGTTCTGTTTTGTTCATTGAAGGAAGCGAGCAGGGAGCGCAATGCGGAGCGCACGCTCGCATCCATCCGGAGCCCGTCCACATCCAGCACGAAGCCGCCGATGATGTCCGGGTCCACTTTTTCTTCCAATTCGAGGATACAATGCTCCCCTGCGGAGATGCGTTCCCGCATCTTCCGGGCAAAGTCCGGAGCGGGGATGGCGGTGGTGATCACCGCTTCCTTGCGCCCCGTCTTCGCATCGTAGAGCCTGACGAAACTGTGCAGGATGAATTTCAGGTACTCCGTCCTGTGGTTGCGCACCAGGAGCGCCACGAAGTCCGAGAGTTCCTTTCCGAGCTGCATCGAAGCCGCCGCGGAAGGGTCCCGCAACAAGGTCTGCACCTGGGCGTACACAGCCTCCCCGCCTCCCGTATGTTCGACATACTTGAGCAGCGCCTTGGCATAGCGCAGGGAAACGGTACCGGTATTCATCCTAACTCTTTTCCTGGGCGCGGGCAGCCTCGTCCGCCAGCCGTTCCATCAGCGACCGCTGCACATCGGCGTCCGAAAGTTTGTCCCGCAGAATCTTTTCCGCCACGCTCACGCCCAGCAGGGCGATTTCCCGGCGGGCCTGTGCGAGGGCGGCTTCCTTCTCGGCGGCAATTTCCTCCTTGGCACGGGAGATCAGTTGCGCCGACTGGGCCTTGGCTTCCTCGCGGGCCTCCGCCAGCAACTTCGCCCGGGCGTCGGAGGCCTTCTTGAGTATCTGCGCCTGTTCGCGGCGCGTCTCCTCCAGAAGGCGTATGTGCTCCTGCTCTATCTCCGCCAGACGCTTCGACGCCGCCTCCGCATCCCGGAGCGACTGCGCGATATGCGCGTTCCGGCGGTCAATCATCCCGGTAATGACGGGAAAGCCCCACTTCGCCAGCACGAAAAACACGATGGCGAAGACCAGGACCATCCAGAACAGAAGCCCCGTCTCGGGAATCAACAGCGACATAGGCTACTTCGCAATCAGGCAGACGACGATGGCAAAGAAGCAGACACCCTCGATCAGGGCACCGGCGATAATCATACCGGTACGGATGTTGCCTGCGGCCTCGGGTTGGCGGGCGATGCCTTCCATCGCCGATTTTCCGATCTTGCCAATGCCGAAAGCGGCGGCAATGGCGGCAAGGGCAGCGCCCAAAGCGGCACCGAACCGGCCGATCTGCAGCCCGGCGGCAGCCTGAAGTAGAATCGTGGAAAGTAACATAAGGTATAAATTTTTAATGGTTTGTTGGTCTTGAAGCGCCGATGAAAACGGCGGACAGCATCGTAAACACATAGGCCTGGATGAAGGCCACGAGCACTTCCAGGCAGTCCATAAAGACGCCAAGCAGCACGGAAACGGCCATCATCGAGCCATTGATGACGGGGCCCATCTTCGCCGTCACGAAAATCACGCAGAGCAGGCCGATGAGCATCGCGTGACCGGCAAAAATATTGGCAAAAAGCCGGATCATCAGCGAGAACGGCTTGGTGAACAGGCCCACGATCTCGATGACGGGCATCAGCGGCAGCGGCACCTTCAGGAAGGCGGGAACGTCCGGCCAGAGGATCTCCTTCCAATAATGCCGGTTCCCGAAAAGGTTCGTAGCGACGAAAGTGCACAGGGCCAGCACCATCGTCACCGCGATGTTGCCCGTCACGTTGGCGCCGCCCGGGAAGAAAGGCAGGATGCCCAGCAGATTGTTCAGGAGAATGAAGAAGAAAGCCGTCAGCAAGTAGGGGGAATAACGCTTGTAATCCGGGCCGACGGCATCTTTGATGACCTCGTCCTCCACCAGCACGATGACGGGTTCCAGCAGGGCGGCAACGCCCTTCGGCGGCTCCTGCAGCACATCGTGGCGGCGATACCAGCGGGCCGCGCAGAGAATCAGCGCCAGCAGCAGCGCGGAACTCATCAACAGGGAAAGCACGTTGCGCGTAAGGGAAAGGTCGAAGGGACGGACTTCCCCTTCCGGGGTCTGCTCCACCACCTTGCCCGCATAGCGGCTTTCCTCCCCGGCGATGGCAAAACCCTCACAGGGCAGCGACGAGGAAAGGAAAACGTGCCAGCCCGTCGTGCGGCTGCGGACGATGACCGGTAGCGGCAGGGAAATCTCCCTCTCCCCCCAGGAAAGGAGGTGCCAGGAATAGGCGTCGCCGGTATGTTCGTAGATGATCTCCGTCACATCCAGGTCCTTTTCCTCCGCCGCCGCCGGCCAGGCGGCCAGCAGCAGGAGAAAAGCGAAAAGCCTCCGTATCAAGCCGTTTCCACGCATATCGTCACGATGTCTTTGGCAATGGAAACCGCACCGGAGCAGACCTGCAGGCGCTCCTGCCTGTCCCCCTCACGCCAACGGACTTCCCCGGCCTCGAGCGCCGTCGTCAGGGGTGCGTGCGAGGGCAGCAACTCCATCGGGGCGACGGCCCCGGGAAGCAGGACGGCATCCGCCTGCTCTTCCCGGTAAGTGTCGGGGGTAAAAATCCGTAACGTGAGTTTTCCGGCCATTATTTACTCTTTTCCAGCAAGGCCTCTCCCTTGCGTATGGCTTCTTCTATCGTTCCTACATTGAGGAAGGCCTGTTCCGGCAGATGGTCGAGTTCCCCGTCCAGGATGCGGCGGAAACCCTCGATGGTATCTTCGATATCCACCATCACGCCCTTCACGCCGGTAAACTGTTCCGCCACGGCGAAGGGCTGCGACAGGAAACGCTGCACCCGGCGGGCCCGGTTCACGGTCAGTTTGTCTTCCTCTGAAAGTTCATCCATACCCAGGATGGCGATGATGTCCTGCAACTCCTTGTTGCGCTGGAGGATGTTCTTCACGCGCTGCGCCGTTTCATAATGACGCTCCCCTACGATGTTGGGGTCGAGGATGCGGGAAGTGGAATCCAGCGGATCGACGGCCGGATAAATGCCCAACTGGGCGATTTTGCGGCTGAGCACCGTCGTCGCGTCCAGGTGCGAGAAGGTGGTGGCCGGCGCCGGGTCGGTCAGGTCGTCCGCCGGCACATAGACCGCCTGAACGGAGGTGATGGAGCCTTTCTTGGTAGAGGTGATGCGCTCCTGCATCTGGCCCATTTCCGTCGCCAGCGTGGGCTGGTAACCGACCGCCGAAGGCATACGCCCCAGCAGGGCGGAAACCTCGCTGCCCGCCTGGGTGAAACGGAAAATGTTATCCACGAAGAACAGGATGTCGTGCGGAGCGGAAGGGTCGTCCGAATCCCGGAACGATTCCGCCAGCGTCAGTCCGGACAGCGCCACGGAACTTCTGGCGCCCGGCGGCTCGTTCATCTGCCCGAAGACCATCGATACCTGGGATTTCTCGAGTTCCGCCTTGTCGACCTTGGAGAGGTCCCAGTGACCTTCGGCCATGCTTTTATTGAATTCCTCGCCGTAACGGATGACGCCGGATTCGATCATTTCCCGGAGGAGGTCGTTGCCCTCGCGGGTACGCTCCCCCACGCCGGCGAACACGGAGAATCCGTTGTGCTTCTTGGCGATATTGTTGATCAGTTCCTTGATGAGCACGGTCTTGCCGACGCCCGCACCGCCGAAGAGGCCGATCTTGCCGCCCTTCAGATAGGGTTCCAGCAGGTCGATGACCTTGATGCCGGTATAAAGCACCTCGCTGGAGGTGGCCAGGTCCTCGAAGGCCGGCGGATCGCGGTGAATCGGAAGCGCATCGCCCATATCCACGGGATCCAGCCCGTCGATAACTTCACCGGTGACATTAAGCACGCGCCCCTTGACCAGGCGCCCTACCGGCATTGAAATGGGTTTCCCGGTACAGACCACGTCGAGCCCGCGGCGCAGGCCGTCGGTCGAATCCATCGCCACCGAACGTACCGTATCTTCGCCGATGTGCTGCTGCACCTCCGTCACCAGCACGCGCCCGTCCGGGCGGGTGATATGCAAGGCTTCGTGAATGCCCGGCAGACGGCCTGAGGGTCCGATTTCAAAATGAACATCGACGACCGGCCCGATAATCTGCTCTATCTTTCCGATTATTACTTCCATAGTTTGCGAATTTAGGAAATTTTTGCGAGTTTTGTACTACTATGAAAAGATTCGTCCTTACATTTCTGACCGTTGCCTTCGTATGCGGAGGCACGGCCCGGGCAAAAATCACCCTGCCCTCCGTCATCAGCGACAATATGGTCCTCCAGCAGAACACCAGCGTAGCCCTCTGGGGCTGGAGCAATACCGGAAAGAATGTTACCGTCACCACCGGCTGGGACAAGAAAAAGACGGTCGTCACCCCGGACGCCTTTGGCAAATGGATGGTGAAGGTCGCCACCCCTGCGGGCAGCGACAAGGCCTACGACATCACCCTTTCCGACGGCGAGAAACTGACGCTGAGCAACATCCTCATCGGTGAAGTCTGGTATTGCTCCGGGCAGTCCAATATGGAAATGCCGGTCAAGGGCTATCCCAGCCAGCCCGCGGAAGGCGGCACGGACGCCATCCTGGCCGCAAGGGCACAGCGCCCCATCCGCATCTGCACCATCAAGAAATGCTCCTCCACCACCGTCAAGGACCAGACCGAGGGCAGTTGGCAGGTACATACTCCGGAGGTGGTCGCCAATACCAGCGCGACGGCCTATTTCTTCGCCGACTACCTGCAGGCGCACATCGACGTCCCCGTAGGTATCCTCATCACCAGTTGGGGCGGCAGTTCCATCGAGACCTGGATGGACCGGGAAACCATTGAAAGGGATTTCCCCGGCGAATTCGACCTCTCCTACCTGGGACAGCCCTGGGACAAGGAAAAGTATGGGAAAAAGGACCATACCCTGCCCTGCCTCCTCTATAACGGTCAGGTAAACGGCCTTATCCCCTACACCTTCAAGGGGATGATCTGGTACCAGGGCGAGACCAACCGGGCCCGTTCGGAACAGTACCTGCGCCTGATGCAGTCCTACGCGAAGATGATGCGCAAGAAGTTCGAAGTGCCCGACGCGCCGTATTATTTCGTCCAGATCGCCCCCTACAACTATCACAAGAACGACCTCAGCAAGCGTTATGTTTCCGGCTACCTGTATGAGGCCCAGCAGAAGGCTGCCGAACTGATTCCCCACAGCGGCATGGCCGGCACGGTCGATATCGGCGAATTCGGCACCATCCACCCCTGCAAGAAGCGCGAAGTGGGCAAGCGCCTGGCGCTCCTGGCCCTCGTGAACGATTACGGCTTCAAGGGTGTGGATCCGGTCTGCCCCACCTACCAGAGCGTCACCTTCGACGGCGGGAAGGCCTCCGTCCGCTTCAATGTGGACAATATGGGCCTTTCACCGATGGGCGTAATCTACGACGGATTCGAGATAGCCGGCGCCGACAAGGTCTTCCACCCCGCCAAGGCTATGCTCGCCAGAGACCGGAGGCAGGTCGAGGTATGGTGTGAAGAGGTTCCGGAGCCCGTGGCGGTCCGCTACTGCTTCTGCAACTGGGCGGTCGGCTCGGTCTTCAACAACTACGGCATCCCCGTCGCTCCTTTCCGCACCGACGACTGGAGCCTGGAAGAAGTGCAATAATCAGAAAATTTCGCGGAGCACGTCGAGGGATTTCACCTCCAGACTGCAGTCCGCGTGATAGGCAAGATATTGAAGGAGGACCGCAGCCATCGCGCTGCGGTCTTCTCCTTTCAGGGGCATAAGCAGCGCGGAAGCCCTGTCCGCCTCGCAGAACGCCGAAAGGGGTTTCAGATAATTCCCGGCGAAGGGCGCCAGCGCTTCCGGCCCGGGGGCGAAGCCCAGTTCCCGGCACAGGTCCAGCAGGAAACACAGATGAAAAGAGGCGTAATGCGCTTCCAGGGAATCGAAGAGGCGCACCTGGAGGGCGCACCAGTCAAAGAAAGCGGCATCCCCCGTCCCGCTGCGCATCACGCGGTACAGCACTTCGCTCATAAACAGGCTGACGGCATTCTTGACGGGATTCCCGCGCAGGCCGTTCAGGGGGGATTCAGCGGCCATCGAACGCAGCCGCCAGAGATCCGAACGCGGATTCTCGATTACCTCCACGTCCAGGAGCGAAAGGGGCTGAAAGAAGGCCCGCGGCGCCTTCGAGCCGGCGCTCACGATGAAACTCCGGCGTCCCAGCCTGCGGCTCAGGCAATGCAGGACAAGGGAATTTTCCCCTGTCCGCGTCGTGTTCAGGACAATGAGCCGGTCGGCGGAAATCATCGGGCGAGCCAGGCCGCCATCGCCCGGAGCGCCCTGCCCCGGTGCGATACGGCGTTTTTCTCTTCCTCGGGAATCTCGGCAAAGGTCTTGCCGCCGAAGCCGTCGGGAATGAAGACCGGGTCGTAGCCGAAGCCTTTCGCCCCGCTGCGCCGCAAGGCGATTTTGCCCTCCACGCAACCCTCGAAACAATGCTTCTCCCCTTTCCGGATCAGGGTGACCACACTGCGGAAACGTGCGGTACGGGGAACGTCCGGGCCCAGGGCGGCCATCTCGGAGAGCAGTTTCTCCATATTGTCGTCGAAACTGCAATGCTCTCCCGCATAACGTGCGGTATAGACGCCGGGCGCTCCGCCCAGGCAGTCCACTTCCAGCCCGGTATCGTCCGCAAAGCAGTCCTGTCCGGTCCGGGAGTAAATATATTCGGCCTTCTGGATGGAATTTTCCTCCAGGGTCTCCCCCGTCTCGGGGATTTCCTCCGTAATGCCGAAATCCGCCGGGGTCATCAGCGCATACGCCGGCCCCAAAATTTCGGAAGCCTCCCGCAACTTCCCTTTATTTCCCGTGGCAAAAATCAGTTTCATATCCTGGGACTTTTCAGCGCCTCGCGCAATTCCTCGTCATAGCGCAAACGGATCAGCATACCGTCCCGATGGAAGCGGTAACGGATCACGATTTCTTCCTCGATGAACGGAATCAGTTCCTCCTTCGCCCGCCACAGCGCTTCCTCCTTGCTCATATTCACCTTCTTCTCCAGCGCTTCCAGCAGTTGGAGCGTCTCCGGGTCGGGATTTTCCTTCTTCAGCGAATCGCGCATCGCATCGAAATAGGTCTTCGCACTGCTCCGGTAGTCAAATTCCTGCTTCGCGGCGAAGGCGACGAAATCCTCGTACTCATCGAAATGGAATTTCTCCGTTTCGGGAATCGACGCGTGCGTCTTGACATATTCCAGCGCATAATGGTCGAGCACCTGCCAGCCGCTCAGCGCATAGACGATGCGGCTGTAATCCCGGCGTTTCAGTAGCACGTCGGGGGTGATGCCGCCGCCGTCGCGCACCTCCCTGCCGGAAACGGTCCGGAAGACGCTGGTCAGCGAATCGGGGATATTGCCCACGCTCCCGTCTTCGCGGCGATGCGCATAATCCTTGATCTGCACACAGCGGCCGCTGGGGATATAATACTTCGCCGTAGTGATTTTGAGTTGCCCGCCGTAAGGCAGCGGACGGATGCTCTGCACGAGCCCCTTGCCGAAGGTGCGCTGCCCCATAATGGTCGCGCGGTCCAGGTCCTGCAATGCTCCGGCCACGATTTCAGACGCCGATGCGGAATGGGAATCCACCAGGATGACCAGGGGAAGGTTGAGGTCAAAGGGCGCGGACTCCGTCTTGTAGGTCCGTTCCTCCTCCTTGTCCTTGCCCTTAGACGTCACGACGACGGTTCCCTTGGGCACAAAGAGCCCCACCATATCCACCGCCTCCTGCAACAGGCCGCCGCCGTTGCTGCGAAGGTCGATGACCAGTTCTTTCATCCCCTGCCGGCGAAGCGAGCCGAGTTGGGCGCGGACCTGCTCCGTCAGCCCCGGGGTAAAGCCGCTGATGGCCATATAGGCCGTCTTTGCATCCAGCATCCCGGCAAATTCGATGTCGGGGAGATGGATTTTCTCCCGGGTGACGGTGATTTCCTTCTGCCCTCCGCCGCGCACCTTCTCCACGAGGAAATGCACCTGCGTCCCGGCCGTCCCCTTCATCCGGGAACTACATTCGGACACATTCAGCCCTTTCACGCTCTCCCCCTCGATGGTCAGGATGACGTCGCCGGATTCCATTCCGGCCTTGTGCGCCGGGGAGCCCTTGTAAATCTCATTGATGAGCACGCCCCCGTCCAGGTCCGGCTTGTAGATGACGGCCCCGACCCCGCCATAGGTGTTGCTGATCATCATCTGGAAGTTATCTCCCTCTTCCTCAGGGACATAGACCGTATAGGGGTCCAGATTGGCGAGCATCGCCTTGACCCCCACCTTCTCGATGCGGTCCACAGGCAGGGAATCCACATAACTGCGGCCCAGTTCCTTGAGGATGGCGCTCTGGATTTCGATCCACTTGCCCATCGTAAAGTCCTTGGACTGGGCGAAAGATGCGGCGGCCACAAACGTCAAGGCCACCACGACAAACAACTTTTTCATACTTTTTCCCAAATATACAATTTATCCCCCCGATGCAGCCTTCCCGGCCAGGGGCCCTCCGGATGCACCGCCACGGAACAGCGGACGCCCTTCCCGGCGGACTCCACCGGCTCAAAGGCCACGCGCATCTCCGTCAGGCGGAACTCCACCACGCCGGTATTCCGGCCCATCACCATCACTTCGTCGCCCCGATGCAGTTCCGCGCTTTCCACGGCGATTTCCGCCACGCCGATACGGTCGAACCAATTGGCTACCTTCCCGCAGTACACTTTCCGGCGCGACGCGCAGTTGCCGTACACCTCGCTCCACTGCCCCAACTCGGCGCCCTGGTACCAGCCGTCCCAGAATCCGCGGTTGAACACCTCGTCCAGTTCCGCCTTGAGCGCGGCGGCCAGTTCCGGGGTGAAACGGCCGTCGCAGATGGCATCGGCGGCCCGGCGATAGCAGGAAGTACAGCGCTTCACGTACTCGGCACTGCGGGCCCTGCCCTCGATCTTGAACACCCGCACGCCGCTCTCCACCATTTTGTCGAGAAATTCTATCGTGCAGATGTCTTTCGGCGACATAATGTATTTGTTGCCCAGGTGCAGTTGCTGCCCCGTCTCGAGGTCGGTCACTTCGTACCCCCTGCGGCAGACCTGGAAACAGGCGCCCCGGTTGGCGGAAGCCCCGTAATGGTGCAGGCTCAGGTAGCATTTGCCGGAGACCGCCATACAGAGCGCACCGTGCACGAACATTTCCAGGCGGACGGGCTGCCCGCCGGGGCCGGTGATGCGCTCCTCGCGGACGCTTTCGCTGATGGCTTTGACCTGGTCCAGGTTCAGTTCGCGCGCCAGCACCGCGACATCGGCGTACTGCGCATAGAAACGCAGGGATTCGACGTTCGAGATGTTCAGTTGCGTGGAAAGATGCACCTCCAGCCCGAGTCTGCGGCATTCGAGCAGCGCGGCCGGATCGGTGGCGATAATGGCATCCACCCCCGCATCCCGGGCCGCCGCCAGCGTCGCGCGCATATCGTCCATATCCTCCTGATAGAGCACGATATTCAGCGTCAGGTAGCAGCGCAGGCCGTTTTCGTGGCAGATGCGCACCACCTCCGGCAGGTCCTCCGGAGCGAAGTTCCCCGCCGAACGGGAACGCATATTGAGGCTGCCGACCCCGAAATATACCGAGTCCGCACCCCCTTGAATGGCTGCTTGCAGGCACTCGAAATTGCCTGCCGGCGCCATGATTTCCAGTTCTTTCCTGTCCATCCGTTACTTTACGCGCCCGATCAGGGAATGGACAAAACGCTCCAGCAGTTGCATCCGCACGCCGCCCAGGTTCAGCGGGGCAATCTTCGCGACGGCGGAAGCGTGCCAGGCGGCAATCGTTTCCAGCGCCTCTCCGGGTACGCCCAAACGCTCATACGCGGCTTTCACGTCCGCAATTTTGGCGGCTTTGCCGGACTCATCCCCGACGGGCCGGGCAAGCAACTGCAAAAGTCCTGCCTTGTCGTCACATTTTTCGAGCGCCCGCACCGTCAGCCAGGATTTTTTCTCGTTCAGGATATCTCCGCCCACGGGTTTTCCGAACACCGCCTGGTCCGCATAGGCATCCAGGTAGTCGTCGGCCACCTGGAACGCCATTCCCAGGTCCCAGCCGAAGCCGTACAGGGCGTCACAGGTCTTCTCGTCCGCACCGGCAATCAAGGCGCCCACGCCCGCCGAACAGGCCAGCAGGGCCGCCGTCTTGCAGCCGATCATCTCTTCATATTCGGACATCGACACCGTTTCCCGCTGCTCGAAGTCCATATCGAACTGCTGCCCTTCGCAGACCTTCGTCGCGTTCCCGGTGAACATTTTCAGCACCTGCGAGCGCACCTTTTCCGGCGCCGCGAGCATATACTTGTAACTCTCGATGAGCATCGCGTCTCCGGAGAGCAGGGCGATATCGCCGCCCCACTTTTTCCAGACGGTCGGCTGGTTGCGGCGGAGGGGCGACTTGTCCATGATGTCATCGTGGATCAGCGAAAAGGTATGAAAGAGTTCCAGACCGGCGGCGGGGGCCAGAACGGCATCGTCCAGGACTTCCCCGCCCAGGGCGGCATACGCCGTCAGGCACAGCCTCGGACGGATGCGCTTGCCGCCGATGGCCAGCATATAGCGCTGAGGCGCATAGACATTGTCAGGTTCCTTGGGAAACTCCAGCCCGCGGAACAAGGCCTCGAGACTGGATTCGATCTGCTTTTCGGATATCATAGTGTACAAAGATACACATTTTTGACACAAGAAACATCCGATTGTGCAGATATGGGCGGGTTAGCGGCGGCGGAGTCTTCCAGACGGGCGGCCGGAAATTATTTTCCGGACAGGTTTGCCGAAAAACCAATTTCCGCTCCGCTTTTCCGCCGCCTTAAACCGAGGAGGCCGGTACTTTTGCCAAAAATCGCCGTTTTTCGGGAAAAGTACGTGCCATAGGGCGGTAAAAATGCCAAAACTCAGCGATTTTCGGCAAAAGTGGTGCCCTGTCAGGGGGCTCCAGGAATCCGCATGTTCACCAGGATGCACCTTGCCGGAAGTGTAGGAAGCGGCATCCAGCGCAAAGGAAGAGATAAGGTCAGAGTGTGGATTATGAAGTCTTATACCTATATATACAGGCAGCACCCCCCGTTTCCGGAAGGTGCCGTTTGTTGTACCGTTAACATTGGTATGAGAAGCGTGAACTAAGGGCTTCGCTAAAGCTGGTCTTTTTAATGAGTTTCTGGCTTTGGGGCGCCATTACTGTGGCAGCCCCATGCCCGAAAAAATTATTCCGAGACGGGACGGACAGAGTGCCCGTAGCAGCGGGCGTAATAGTCAGGGTACAGATAGGATGAACCGAAGTTGACGTACTGCGCCTTGGTCGAGTTGCCATCGTACAGGGTGGAAGACCAATAGTGACCTTCGTTACCGGGATTATACAGACCGGTGGCGAGCCGGCTGCCGGTTGCCGGCAGGAAGATGCTGTTGCCGTTCGGACCGGTGGCCTGTTGCCCGCCTACACCGTTTAAGGTCGTCCAGGTCCAGGAACAATTCTGTATCAGTTCCTGCCAATCCTCCACGGTGGGGATACGCCACAAACCCTCGGTTTTCGCACGGGCAACGTCATCATCCGCCTCCAGTACCGTCAGGTTGTCCACTGTCCCGTACGAGAGGGAGACATTGTATTTTGTAAGGGAAGAATATGTCCCGTTGCACCACCGGTATGAAGGCCAGTCGTAACCGGCATTCTTTCCATCCCGCCAATCGCTGCAAGAACTGTCCTGGGCGTGCCCTTCTTTATAAAACGGTACGGTTTCGCCCCAGGCATAATAATCTCCGAAATCTTCCGGTGCATTGACAAACCCCGTTTCGCAGATGTTTCTGTTCGCCCATTTCAGCCCGGAAGGCAGTCCCAGGTTAACGGCATACGGATCCGAAACCGTCACGGAACAGGAACGCGTGTAGCCGCCGTCGTAGGTCGTGGCGGTTATGGTGGTGGTGCCATCATCCACTGCGTTCACAGTGCCGTCCACAAAGACGGTAGCGACAGACGGATCGCTGGAAGACCAGATGACAAAGGGCTGCGTTGCATCCGACGGCGTAACCGTCGCCGTTATTTTGGCGGATTCGCCGCTTGCGAGAGAAAGATTGTCCTTGTCGAGGGATATACCGGTCACGGAGACGCGGACACCTTCATCTGAGACAGGCCTGATGGTAAATCCCCAGTCTCGTGTCTCGTTTTTGATGAACGACCAGGAAAGGTCAGATTGGATGAGCATATAATACGAACTGGTTCTGCCCGCGTCGAAAAGGGAAGAAGTCCAATAGAAACCACAGATTATACCGCCGAAGTTGGCATCTGCGTGGAAACCGGCAAAAGGCAGGAAGATGGTATTGCCGTTCGGACCTGTTCCGAGATGTCCGTTCACCCCCTCCAATGTGGTTACTTCCCAACTACATTTATCCAACAATTCCTGCCACTCTTCCCGTGTAGGCATTCGCCACGAACCGCCTAACACGACGTGGGCGGCATCATCCTCCGGCTCCAATATCATCTTGTTGTCCACAGTTCCGTTCGTGCTTTCGGGGTAATATTTATTGAGCGCATTGTATTTTGTGAGAATGGCATTGGTCCCGTTGCACCATTTATAAGACACCCAGTCGTAACCGCCACTCCTCCCGTCTCTCCAGTGGGTGCACGGTGATTCCGAAGCGTAACCCGCTGTGTAATAAGGCTCCACTTCACCCCAGGCATAGTAGTCTCCGAACTGGCTTGGCGAACCCGCCAATCCATCTTCGCAAAGGTTGCTGATCGCCCACTTGAGTCCCGACGGCAGGCCCAGGTCAACAGGCGCCGGTACAGGGAATTCCAGTCCGCTGTCCGCGTCGAGTTTCCGGCGGAAACCGGAGCGTTCGAAAGTCTTGGGGCCGGAAACGACACATTCGGCGCTGGTTCCATTGGTCCTGGTGATGGTCAGGCGATAGCCCTCCGAGAGCGTCTGGGGAATCAGCACCATATAGTATTTCTCCCCTGCCAGGAACGTTTCCCGACCCTCGGGACGCATGGTTATGACGGTGCTGCCGTCCTGTACATCTGTGACTACCGGATGAGCATTGCTGTCCATCGCTACCGTCACGGTGCCGACAAGCGTCTCACCGGCAAGCCCGCTGAACGATACAGAAGCGATATTGCTCTGCGACACCGAGAAAATAAACCAACTGCCCACATTGTAAAACGGGAGGTTCAGGCTCGGTTGCATGGCGACCGCAGGATTCAGCTTGTCTGCGAAAGTGCCGGCAACGCCGCCCTGTTCGGAAGGAATCGTCAACGTGACGCTATTGCCGTCGCAGGTGTTGGACGCGCTATAGGGATAGACACCCCAGAAGTACTGGGCGGCCAGGTTGTCAGCGGTCGTGCCGGTGGCAACGCTCAACGTGCCATAGAACGGAGCCGTTTCGGACGCGGAAGAAATATCTGTTATGAACTGTCCGGAAGAACGGCTGCCCTGAAACAGGTTGATGGCATCGCCTTCGGTCCACCAGATGCTGGTTTCATCCGGCTGGACGGCAGTCCTGGTCGGGCAGCCGTCACCGATGACGGCTCGTACCACAAGACTGACGCCCTCTTCGGGAAAACCGGTTCCGGCAGATTCTCCGGTTCTGCCGCAGGACACCACGCCCAGCACCATCAGTGCTGCTGTAATAACCCTCGTTTTCATAGATATCATATTCCTTATCAGTTAATCATCTTCTCCTTCCACGATTCCCTCGTTGCCGCCCGGCATAGGAGATGTCGGAAACAAGAAATAGCCTTCATTCAAGCACATAAGCACACTGACGGATGGAGCGTCATACTGTTGTTTTGATTCCATATCTTATGCTGGTTAGGATATACGACGATAGCCCGGCATCACGAATGGATGTCGTGCTGAAATTGTGTATAAATTATTGATTACAAGCGATTTATCACCCACCCCTTCTGCGCGAATCGGACGCGGGAAGGATGACATGTCAGGGCCCGTATGATGGCTGAGCAATCGCATATCACAGGGGTTGAGTTGCAAATGTACCAAATAACATACTGAAATGCAAATATTTGGTTCATCCGGCAACGCTGTTTTCTCTCTGGGTGTAGATAGTAAAGTAGATTTCCGCGAAAATGGATTTGAAAAAGGGACCAGCGGAAGGCTTCTTTGCCACAACCCTCTGGAAAAAGAAGCCAACTTCTACCGAACAATCAGGAGAAAGTCCTGCGACTTATTACTGCCGACCCCCGTATTACTACTGCTGAACTCGCTGCAAAATGCGACTTGAATGAGAATACCATTTATAAAGCCGTCCGGAAACTTCGTGAGGGGGGAAGAATCCAGCGAAAAGGAGGAGACCGCGGCGGCGAGTGGATTGTGAAGTCCTAAGCCTGTCAGGCGAAAATATGGCTAGTAGTTGTATGTCCCTGAGACACAGTATTCCCGCTCTTTGTATTTTATAGTAAAAACAGCGGTAATGGGGAAATACATTCCGCGCATCGGGATGCTGAAGTTCCATCCGAGACTTTCTCCTGCTGCCAGTTCAGCATTCAACGCCAATTCTGATGTACTCCACTCCGTGCCATCAATCATATGTATGGATACGACATTAATATCCTCATCGCTGTTATTACGAATATACCAGGCAATCTGCGAGCCGTATTGAATCTTTCCGTTGATGATGTTTCCGGCAAAGCCTCCACACCAGACGGGGACCAGGTCGCCGATGGCCTTCACTTCGACACCGCAGTTTTTGCTGTGCTTCCCGTCGGCCGAAGCAGCCGTGATGACCGCATTCCCCTTAGCGACCGCCGTTACCAAACCGTCGGCACTGACGGTAGCGATACTCTCGTCCGAAGAACTCCAACTGACTTCCTGCACCGGCAGGCGGTTGATAAGCGACAATTGGGCGGTCTCCCCTTCGAGCAGCGCCACGCTGGATTCGTTAATCGCGAAAAGCAGCCGTTGGGTTACAGTGATTTCCGCAGTCATATCATTTTCCAGGGATCGGAACACGACGCGGGCACTGCGGTCCTCGAAACTCCCCGTCATCGGTGCAACGCGCAACAGGAAAAAGTCGGTCGATACCGCTCTGGAATCCGCCTCGGAGACGCTTAGCCACTCCGCATCGCTTTCGATGCTGAAAGTCATATTGTGCGACAGGCTGAATTGCGCTTCGCCGCCGTCCGCCTCGAACTCGAATGCCGTTTCGCTTACGCCGATGACCCCTTCCTCGAAGGTCAGCGCTTTGAAGGCGCTGCGGCCGCCGTTGCAGACGAAGACCAGCACCTTGCCCTCCGGTCCGCTGGCAGGAATGCTGACGCGGATGATGCCTTCGGCCTCGCCGGTCTGTTCTACGCTGGCGCGCAGACCGCCTTCGCAAAGCGTTTCGACGAGCGATTCGCCGATGGTCCCGCACAAGCGGTAAGGCACTTCGCAGACCTGCCCCGGCGTGCAGATAATGTCGGCGCTGCGGTCGATATCCAAAGCGAGTTCCGGCAGTTTGGGGATGCGGATGACGGTGCCGTCAGCAAGGGTCAGCACCACCTCGCCGTCATTTTCTTCGACGCTGCTGAAGAAAGAATCGCCATCCTGTCCGTTCCGGCCGTTTTCGCCCGTGGCTTTGGAGAGTTTCTTCCAAGTGGCGCCGTTGTCGGTTGAGACGAACCAATAGCCGTTCTCGATTTTCAGTTGCGGGGTGATGCCGTTTTCGCCGTTTTTGCCGTCTACGCCGTCATTCCCGGTAACAGGAAACCTGTTTCCCGCGTCATCCCGGATCCATTCGCCGTCCAGCGTCCAGCACCAGATTCCCGTGATATCCCGGGCGACGCCGATTTGGGGAGAGTGGCCGTCGTTCCCGTCTTTTCCGTTTTTGCCGTTGCGGATTTGTATCGGCTGCGACTTGGCAAAACTGATGGTATATCCTACTTGGACGCCGCTTTCGTAAATCGGCGTAACCCCCGTGATGTAGTCCCGCGCCTGCACGGCGTTGACGATGGTCTGCAAGGAACCGATTTCCGTGTTCAGACGGCTGCACAATGCTTCCAGTTGCGCAACCCTGTCGTCAAGGCTGCTGATGCTCTGGTCGTGACCCGCCAGGCGGTTGAGAATAGAACTGTCGTCATACTTTTCGCAGGCTGTAAGGGCGACGCCGATGACGAAGGCGGCAAGGAGAAGTTTGAGTTTCATATGCACTGTTATTTTGGGGTACAACCGGCAAAAATACGCCACGAGACTGCCAAAGCACGGCAGGATAGTCTTAATATCTACCCATTCATCCCCCCCTGAAGGCCTGGGGACAATCTTGAAAATCTAAAGTCTTTCTTTGAGCCTGGTGAGATAGAGGTCGGCATCGGTGATTCCAACTTCGGAGAGGACATCATCGGCCGTGTCCTCGAAGTAGTCCCGGCAGCGCTGGAGCAGGGCTGCTTCCAATGATTGACCTTCAGGACGCGAAGCGACTTCTTTCAGCAGGACTTCCTTGAATCGGGGAAGGTCATATTTATCCCACCACCAGAGCCGGTTTCGCTCCTGATCCGAGAACTGCTGGACCTTGAGAGTGACCTCTATCTTGAAATCGTTGATTCGTAGGACGTCTGGAATCGAGAAGTGGATGTGAGTGCAGAGGGCGTGAAGGGCATGGCAAACTGTTATACCATTCAGTTTTGGATGCCGCAGAGCACCTTCGGCCCAGCTAGTGCCATCGTCCAGTATGTTCTCGCAATCCAACTCTTTGTCGGTCATTGATGGCGAGTACTCCGTCTGGTGGGACCACTGGGGGCAGACAGCGGCAAGATCCAGCAGGTACTTCTCCGTCTCCTGCAGGATGGCTGCCATCCTCGTGAAGTCGGAGCCATAGTAAGCGTCATCTTCCAGGCGCAGTGTGGAGTACGGAATATCAAACTCCGGAACGAGTTGGCCTTCTATTTCATAATCATCGTCTAGCTCCTCCATTGGCATGGCGATAAGCGTACGGAAAAGGGCTGCCGTGCGCTTGTGTGCTCTATTTGTCAGATCCAGGAGTAGGTCGTTTACCTTCTCCAGCCTGGCGATCTCCTTGTCTGTGCAATGGAAATCAAACAGGCGGTTCAGTATACAGCACCGGTCACTCATAATTTCCTGTACTGCTTCCACGGACTTCTCGTCCCCACACCAATCCAGGAAAGGAGAATAGTGCTTATAGTCCACGGGGTCGTGGGTAATCTCAAGAATGCGGGCCTCAAGATTCTTGAGTTCCGCCTTCAGTTCGTCCTCGCTCATCGAGCGATAACTCATGATTATTTCTCTTCGTTCCATGCCGCGAATATAAAGCATGGAGTTGCCAAAGAGTGGCAGTGCACTTATTGCTTAACGAGAATCGGCAGCCGAACTGGAATCTTATAAAAATTTCGGAACTGGCGAATAGGTCTCTTGTGAGCCAATTCGGATAAGGATCCTGAGAATGAGCTTAAACCATTATCCTCCGGATAAATAATGATGCATTCAGGTTCTTTCTCAGGATGAGGGAATTTGCTTATTATTGAATAATCACGCGCATTCCCACTGATTTCACGGATGTCATCCACCAGCCTTTTATTTACGCCGACACCTGCATACATCTGCTTATATTTCGCATCTATCACAAGCCCTTCACCATTATGAACATAGTCGGCAACTTGTAGGCAATTATAACCTTGAACCTGAAACTCAATTTCGTCACCATATGCTTGTTTGAGTAACGAAAGAACATACATCTCAAACAATCTGGACATGTCGATCCAGAAGGGAGGTGTTTTGTGCGAGGCCGTGCTCACGTTCGAGAGAGAATAGTCATATCGCCTAAGAATCTCTTTTGCAACACGAGTAGCATCAGCATAATGCCTGAACAGCTTGTTTGAAGCTAATCCCTTGACCCTTGATATTTCGATATCATCGGAAACTCCTTCAAATGCCGCTGCCAATTTATTGATTCTCATTCTGAGTTTCCCATACTGCCGATGATGGTGCATATATACCTGAAGCATCCTATCGGCGAACAGGAGCGCTTTCTTTAGAAGTCTGTTTACTGGGATATCTGTTGTGTAAACCTGATATCGGCAGACATTTCGATCTTCGCGCTTTGGAATAATATTCTGACGCAATTGGGCATTGAAAAGAAGATGCCCTTTTACCTTTCCTCGAAGATTTTCTGTAATGGTGACGTAGTCGCGTTTGAGCCCATGCTTTACCAGGTTTTCCAGCAACGAAATGTAATGAATGACCAGAATAGGGGTCAATTCTGATTGTTCCTCTTCAGTATCTATAGTTGGTTCGTCGAAGGAAATCTTATAACATTTGGAAAAATAGCTAGCTTCCTCATCTGACGAAATTGACAATGCTTGAATCAACATTTCTGCGATGTCCACATTGTGAACTTTCGGCCTGACAGCTACTGGTAAATTATCCTTGATAAGCCACGCTGCGCCAACAAAATAGCTAGCCTCTAAATCTGGAGTTATTCCCAGATATTTTGGCTCTCCCATATATTCGTCAGGCAAGCCAACTAGCTCAATAGAGTTGGCTTGTAAAGAAGCCAGAATCTCCCCACAATCAGTACCATTGTAGGTTTCTTGCTCTTCTAGTATGACTGGCTTACGGAGCGTCATACGGATCTTCTATTCCGCCTGATATGCATTGATGAAAGCAACCATATCCTTTTCGGGGGCTTTCATACAAATACCGTCCTTGAAATACTCATTCAGGAGAGGATATATTTCATATTCCCACTTAAGGGGCAATTCTCCATCCTTTGCCATGAAGTAGCTATGGCCGACCATGAGATCTTCAATATCCATGTCAACCTTCGTTTTCTGAAGGAAACGTTTAACGGCATTGAAAAGGGTCTTGGCTTGCTGCTTTTCATCATCCTTTACACCATAAAAGGCGTCTACAACACTCCACTGGGAAGGGATTGTATAAAAAGCGAAACGCCGACGAACAGCATAGTCGATACCGCCCACACTCCTATCCGTAGTATTCATTGTTCCAATAATGTGCAAATTCTCTGGCACGCTGAAATCCAGTTTTGAATAGGGCAATTGGACTGTAATACGATTCTCTGTTCCATCTCTCTTGTCGGCCTCAATCAATGTAATCAGTTCGCCAAAAATTTTGGAAATGTTGCCACGGTTTATCTCATCGATAATGAGGATGAAATTTGTTTTATCGATAACCTTCCGGGCATTATCGCAGATAGTCTTAAAGATTCCATCCTCGATTTTATAAGTGACAGAGCCATTTACAACGACAGGCTTAAGGCCTTCAATAAAGTCCTCATAATCAAATGACTGATGGAAGGTTACGAAAGCAATTTGGCCGGCCTTCCTTCTATTCTCATATTCGGCCATTATTTCATCCCGGGTAAGATTTGAGATGTCAACTCCAATAGTAGCCAACGCAACAGCTGCTGTACTATAAGTCTTCCCGGTTCCAGGCGCGCCTTGAAGGATGATGTTCTTTTTATTCTTGAGGATTTGCGCTGCTTTCAGTATAGTTTCCATACCAATGACGTTATCTACTTTTTTCTTGATGATTTCACATACTGTCTTATCTGCTGGGATATGAAGTTTAAGCTCGTAAATAGAGGGAATTCTGTTCGCGGCCCCATAGGCGTTATCTTCCGAGAAAGGTATGCTTTCTTTCCTAAGATCGACAAAACCTTTCAGCTTTCGGGTGTATGGCCATTCAGATGTAGAAGCAGAATCAACTCTCCCAGCGAAGAACACACGCTTATTCGCATTTGATCCCTGGGCGCATATAACATAATCGCCTTTTTTCATATTGGCGAAAAGTTGTCCCAAACTATTATCCGTATCCCATCCCATCATTATTGAATGATCCTTGAACATCATCTTCAAGTAATCATCAATATTCCCTTTGTTCTCGACGTTGGGACTAATAACAAAGTATCGGCTCATAGTAAGAAGTGTTAATAGACGCAAAGATAATAAATTTCAACGGCCATTAGAATAAAAGTCCTTCAGTTTTAGTATATTTGCCATATCATGGCAGAAAGGATTTACAACAATATTCATCGTCCGGACTTTACTCCCGACTACATAACCGACTTGAAACCAGACGAGGTTTTTGTATTTGGAAGCAATCTGGCCGGGATGCACGGTGGAGGAGCCGCACGAATTGCTTTTCAGAAGTTCGGTGCCGTGATGGGTTGTGGAGTTGGTCTGCGTGGACAGAGTTACGCAATCCCAACGATGCAGGGAGGGGTGGACACTATTAAGCCGTATGTAGATGATTTCATCTCCTTTGCCAAAGAACATCAGGAACTCTTCTTTTATGTAACACGAATCGGGTGTGGTATTGCCGGTTTTCGTGACAAAGAGATGGCCCCGTTGTTTGATTCAGCAAGAGAAGTCGATAATATCTGTCTTCCCGAGACATTCGTGAAGGCGCTCAAGTAGTCCTGCATTCAAAAAACATAGAGTCCATATTGTAATTGCCATGGTTTGGCAGTGCTAATGTGTTAATTCGCAGCCAAAACCAAGACACAATATGGAAGATAAACACCTCTCTTCGGACGGGAATTATACTGATGAGAGCATCAGGACGATGGAGGGCATGAAGCACATCCGTCTCCGGCCTGGCATGTACATCGGTGGGCTGGGAAATGGTGAAGTATAGTCGTGTAATAGAAAAAGCTAGTCCCGAGAACCATGTTCGATATGCCTAAAAACTGCCACAGTTTGACAGGAAGACAGAAATGAATATATTTGCAGTAATAGTTACGACATCAAAGATATGGATGCACTTAAATTTTGCCATACAATANNCTTTCAATATAAATCTAATCAAACTTGTTGATAACTTTTCTAGTGCATATAGTAGACTAAAGACAACCCAACCTTATCATATTAATATTATTGAAGAACTACACGCAAACGAGAATGCAAACAGTCGCATTTTGGCTGCACTCTTCCGCTATCGCGATAATGGGGACTATGTTATCCTCAAAAGTTTTATCGACTCTTTTTTGGGGGCAAAATTTGACATTAACGATCCCATCATTACCACCGAAGAACTACGAATAGATCTATTGGTACGTGAACCGGGAAAATATGCTATTATTTTTGAGAATAAATTATTTGATGCCGTCCTTCAAAAGAACCAAATTGCGCGATATATCATTAAACTACAGAATCAAGGGTACAAGGATGAACAGATATACGTTGTGTTCTTGCCCCCTTACGAGTACGACACAAATGCATGCAGTTGGCAGCGTCCACAACCAGGATGTAATATATGCGATGATTGTGCAAATTGTAAACTTCCGGAGCCATCTTTACGAACCGCATTTAGCAACAGGTACCACATCGTTACATTCCGAGATGATATCACACAATGGTTAAAAACCACGGTTATTCCTAATTGTAAACAAAAAGAGGCACACTTGTATTCTGCTTCAATCCAATACCTTGATTATCTAGAAGGTTATTTTAATTTACGAAATAATACCATGAATAGAAAATTACAGGAACTCATCAGAGACCAGCTTAATCTTGACAGTAAAGCCACTGTATTAGAACAGCTTAATGTTTTACGTGAGACATCTAACGGCATCCAAAACCTTTTAAATGAAATCTTCTCAATGCAAGATGTCCTTAGGGATACAATTATGGCGAATTGGAAACAAGACTCGTTTTCCAACTTTAAAGAATTACGCCCTATGCAAAAAGGCAATATTATCGACATAACACTGGGGCCCATTGATGGTCGGAATGTCACGGTGCTCATAAACGAGGAGAAGCAACAATTATATGTACAAGCTGAATTTGATAACAACCTCCCAGAGGAACAAAGGATAATTACTGACACAAAACTAATGCAGCTTCACGACATTCTTCCAGATACCAACCCTCATTGCATATGGAAATATTTAGGTCATTACGACCTTATCGAAACATATACACTCTTCAAAGATACTGTAGCCCGCTGTAAACATTTGATTGACAAATAAACAAGCAAGCAACTAACTAATAATGGAAAATTACAATCCCAAAAGAACTGGCCCAGATTTTCTCCTTTATGATTACATACATGCCAGAAAGCCACAGGATGCATCCTCTGCACAAGTATTTGACATTGCCCCACTGTGTGAGAAACTCAAACAGGCCGGATACGGAGACCGAATAAAGGAGCAAAGGGAATATTATGCCATTTTTAACTCTAAGCTCACTGAAGGTAATGAGGATTATAGGATAGCCTATTCAAATTACGATTCCTGCTGCCAAAAGTCCCATATCACATTCGGGCAAATGTACGCCGACCTTGTTTTATTGGATGAAGATTTCGCATTTAAGTTTCTTTCAGCGTTCTTTGATTATTTGCAGAAGGTTGAAGATGTCTTTTGTATCAATGTAAAATAATCCGTTGGCGCACGGCTAGATTGCCGCATCTCCCGTGAGATAGCCCCCCTCCTGCCACATTCTAGCAGGAGGGGGTTTTACATTTGCATCATAAACGATGCACTATGACTCTCGAACAGCATAAAGCGCACATCAACACCCAACTCATTGAAGAACTCTTCGCCGAGGTGAAGGCCCACGACAAAGCATTCACTCCGCAGACTGTCACCGAGAAATGGTGGCTCCCGAATCTGAAACACGCCCTCATTCCATGTGGGGAGAAAAGAACCACAATGAGTACCCGCATCCGTGGGACAGGTCTCACCTTCGTGCCGACCAACTGGCCGGTGGAATTCTCCTTCAGGAACAACATCCTCGTGATGGGCTTCAATCACATCCACATAGACTGCTTCGAGCGGGCGGTTGAGGATGTGCGTTTTATGTCCAGCCGCTTCCCGCACTACAGAAAAAAGTATGGCGACGAGATGAAAAATGCCGAATTGGAGATTAAGAAGGACAAGATGATTCAGGAAATCCGCAAACTCACCAAAGAGGCAAACAAGAACGCAACGATATAAACAAAAAATACTATGTCAAACATCAGAGCAAACATCACAGAACTCAGGCAGATTCTGGACATCACCCCGGCCGAACACAACATTATGCTCATAGGCAACCACGGAATCGGCAAATCCGAAATCCTTACCCAGTACTACTCCGACAAGGGAATACCCGTAGTGGCGCTGTTCCTCGGGCAGATGAGCGACCCTGGAGATCTTATCGGCATCCCCAATAAGAACGAAACCACCGGAAAGACCGATTTCATGCCGCCGTACTGGTTCCCACTGGACGGGAAGCCCATCGTCTTGTTTCTGGACGAACTGAACCGTGCCCGTCCGGAGATCCTGCAGACCATCATGGACCTGGCGCTGAACCGCAAACTGGCGGGAAGGCTGCTGCCTGAAGGGAGTCGCATCATAGCGGCTGCAAACGAAGGCGACCAGTACCAGTTGACCGACCTCGATCCGGCACTGGTGAGCCGATTCAACATCATAACCTTCAGCCCGACATATCAGGAATGGCTCCTATGGGCACGTAGAGCAAAGGTGGATGAGCGGGTGACGGACTTCATTGAGGAGAATCCCATCTGGCTGGACAAGACTCCGGATGCCAAGGAGGGACAGGATACCGGTCTGGAAAAGACTCCGGACCGCCGTGCGTGGAAGAGGGTGTCCGACATCATCAAGGAACACGATGAACTTGGTGACGTGTTCGCCAAAACTATCAGCAGCATAGTGGGAGCAAAGGCGGCGAGTGCATTCATAGGCAGCGTCTCAGCCAGAAAAATTCTCTCCGGGAGGGAAGTGCTCTACAATTTGAGCAAGTGTGTTGCGACGCTTGAACGCTACCATCTGCATGAGCTCTCAGTAGTGAACGACGGCATCTTCCGCTTCCTGGAGGTGGAAAAGATCCCGGAGAAGGAAAAGGCGACGGTGTCGAAGAATCTCGAGGGATACTTCGATCTGCTAACCAAGGGATGCAAGGAGGCTGCAGCGCATTTTGCCAATCTGTATGTATCAAGGACCTACCCGAACGCCATCAACTTCATAGCCCGGGATTGCAGCATTCTCACGATGTCGCTGATCATCTATGTGAAAGGCATCAAGTAGCACTGTCTATGGACGCAAAAGAGAGAATATCGCATCTGCTGGAGCGCTGGTTCATAAGTGAGCCGGCACTCTTCAGCGTGATATGCATGCACAAGATTGTAGAAAACGGCCAGATGACCTGTCCTATAAGGACGGGAAAGTGCATGGTGGAGTACAATGCAAAATATGTGGAGGAGATGACCGATCATGGGCTGGAGGAGGCGCTGAAGACGGAGGCGATAAGGATACTGCTGAAACACCCCTATGAGCGCAAGCCAGACGGATGCAGCCAGCAGGCTATTTCTCTGGGGAGCAATATAGTAATCGGAGACAACTACAAATTCGGGCGATTTAAAATCGAAAAGCCCAAGGACTACGACCTGAAGACGGGACAGCCATATGAGTGGTATTCGCGAAAGATTCAGGAACTGCTGCCTCCGGAAGATGGGGCTTGTGACGAGGCTCAGGGCTGTGATGACCGGCGAAATGAACTTCAGCAGAGACTAAAGGAGAATGCAGGACGAAACACCGATCTCTCGCAACTCTGGGAGGAGGACGAGCTGATGGTCCAGGAAATCACCGGCATTATCGAGCGGACGAAGAACTGGGGCAGCATCGGAGGGAAGTTCGCCGAGAGCCTTATTGCCTCCACCAAAGCTAAAATCAACTGGAGGAATATCTTCGCCGGATTCCGGGCGACCGTACTCTCGAGCAAACGCAAACTTACGCGCATGCGACCTAACAGACGTTTCGGCCTTGAGCAGATGGGCTCAGTACGGGAGTTCACCACGCGCCTGCTAGTGGCAGTTGACGTGTCGGGCTCCATCACCTCGGAGGCTCTGTCATATTTCTATGGGGTTATTAACTCCGCTTTCAAATATGGTTTTGAGGCTGTTGACGTGATTGAGTTCGACTGCGGGATCACGCAAGCGCGTTCACTCAAAAAGAAGATAAAGGAAGTGAAGGCCATTGGGCGCGGTGGCACTTCGTTTGACGAGCCGATTATGTATGCCCATCTGAATAAGTATGACGGTCTGGTAATACTGACGGACGGATATGCCCCGGAGCCATTTATTCCGGACGACTTCCGCTGCAAGATTCTCTGGGTATGTGAGGACCAGGAAAGTTACGATGATTGTGCGCACTGGATGAAGCGCAGCGGAAGAGTTTGTGTGATGGAACTGGGATGATGGTATTCTTTCGTGAATCGTCTTAAGGGAACCGGTTATATGAAAAACAATCATTGCTCAAAACCGTTTTGGTGCAAACACTTTCTATCCCTCTGATCCTCGCATCTTCGGATATGACCTTCCCGGTCATTCTATATCGGTCGAATGATTGTTTCAAAAGGCCGATTACCTCCAATTCCTCTCCGGGAACAACGGTCGCCACAAAGATATCAGAATATTCAGAACAGATGTCCGAGCAAAAGAAGTTGACTTCAAATTTATCCAGGAAGGTACATACTGCTATATGGTTTTTTATGCCATTTTGTGTAAGCAGATTTTTTATGGCGGCGTTTAAGGTCGTACGGGAAATGCAAAGAACAGCGTGCTGCCTTTGCGCTTCAAGCAAGACAGTCGGAGCAATTTTCAGGAATTCCGGCATAACCTCATCAAAAAATTTGACCATTTCCGGAGAGAAGCATACGACATGTGTCCACTTCCAGCTGCGGTGGCCTTTGTAGGGGCCGCATAAACTAAACTCCAGTTTCCTCAAATCGTCCCCCGAGTCGGCTGAAGCATAACTACATTGGTAGCAACACCCATTGTTGCCGCGTACGCTGAACGATCTTTTAGGCAATTCTCTTTCTTTGACATGGAAGAGTCTCAGAAATCTATACCATATATCTTCACAGTTTGGCTCATCATGTCTGCCATGCCTACATATGTATTCCCATAGTTGTTTTTTTGCTATCAGGTCAATAATCTCTTCGGTTATAGTGGCCCCCTCATACAACTGCCAGACAATCACACACTTGATGTTCTGCAGCAACCATTCGGTGTCTATTTGAAACTTCTCTGTCATTGTATCAGTTTAATATAGTCCTCAAATGTTCGAAATACGAGACATTGAGAAAGGTGGTACCTCCAAGTATTGCCTTTCCTTTAAGCCCCTCCTCGTGGACGTGGCCGAAGATGTGGTACTTGGGGCGAGCGCTGGCCATGGAAAGGAAGAGATTCTTGCAGCCCAAGCCCCGGTCCAGATAGCCGTATGCCGGCCCGTGGGTAATGAGGAAGCCTATATCTTCAGGAATGGCAAGCTTCGTTTTCAGGTAAGGCCTTGCCGGAACGCTGTAGAACTTGATGCCATCGTACTCAAGGCCTTCATTCTCCAGATAGACAACGCCATCAGGAATCAGGCTCCTAGCACTGTCAGGGTTGGCGTTGAATATGCGGTCGTGGTTTCCCGGCACAAAGATTCTGAGCTTGGCCGGGATGGCTGCATACCAGACAAAGAAGTCTGCCAAATCGGCCGGGTTGAAACCCTCGCAGGCATCTCCGGCACAAATGAGGATATCGGCGTCTGGGGGTATTATAAGCCGCCGATACATCCCATGGGTGTCGGAAAAAGCAAAAATCTTATGGCCTTTGTATTCTATAGTCATCTTGTAACAGGATCTGCGCAGAACTTCTTTCGTCCGCAAGTTTTGCACTGAAAGCCGGCCCAGATGGCGTCGAATTGGTTTATTGCTGCGTCGACCAGGGCGGGATCGTCGGTGAGAATGCCGGCCTCGAAGTTGCGGTTGCGGGTACTTTTCATGCCGAGACCGGCACCGGTGAGGTTGGCGGAGCCGATGTAAGCAAGCTTCAGATCGAAGATGATGATCTTGAAATGGACACGCGGGCACAGGACTCGCTCCAAGCCGGTAAACAGGACGGGATAATGGTCAAAATCTTCCCGGAAGTTCGGGCCGGGTTCTTTGGCGTGAATCAGACGCACTTCGCGGCCTTTGCTGATAAGGTCGGCCAGAATTCCCAGAAAGGGACGTTCGCCGACATACAAGTCTTTGATGTCGGCGGTCCCAATCCACAGATGTTTCTTCACGTTTGGAACACGTGCGATAACTTCCTTGAAATGTGCTTCGTCTGCGATGTACTGCGTCATATCACAAAGATACTCACTTATGCGAATATATCCGAGTAATTCCGGATGTCACGATCCCTCATCAGGAAGCGGAGAGCTTCTCCCTGCAGCATGCCCCGGCGGTTATCGTCGTCGCTCCAGGCTTGGTTGTTGGAAGCGAAATCCGTGACGCCATTGTACAACTCCCAGACCGACATGCTGGCTTTCATTGACTTGAGCTGTTCCTTTGAACAATCATATCCGGCGTTCGCATATTGCTGCAGTTCATCACTATAGGGGGCTATGGCCATTGCGCTTCTGCTATCGACCAGGTAGGCCTCCAGTTTCTCTGAGACAAGCTTCAGTTCGGCCATAGATGCCTTGACTTCCATTGACTCGCGAGCCTTGCCGCTGAAGCGGTCAAAGGAACTCGTAAGGAGGCCGGTGTTGCGAGGAAGTTCCAGTATTCCACAGATTCTCTCTTCGCGGATAGAGGTTACCCTTGCTTCCTTGTGACGTACGACTTCAGTCTGGCCATTCGAGCAGACAATGCGTTCAAAATAGCGGCCCAGCTCAATCTGCCCGAGATTCCATTTGAGGTAGTATGAGTTGATCAAGAAGTCTTCGCCGGGGGCTATCTGGCGGACATCCGGATTCAGGCTGTCAAGGAACAGCGTGAGGCCGGCTGCGATGTCGTAGGCCATCTCATACCTTACTGGAACAAGCTGGTTCTTATCCATGAATAAGTCCAGGAAGTCAAAGAAAGAGTCTGATGTGATGGGTTCATCCTTGATGGGAACCAACCCGCTGACCGTACGGCTGGATGGATTGGCAATCAAGGCTATTGAGACAGGTGTCATCATTGAGCCGGCAGTTGCCAAATAGTTGCGGAAATCCCTAACACCCGACTCTCCGGATGCATTCTTAACAACCTTAGCTTGCTTTGGGGTCAAGCCAATAATCTCGTCCAGCTGCTTGGATACCATGTCGTTTACAAGAACTTCCGTTCCTTCAACGCGGTAGACATTCTTCCCGAACCCTTCATAGGGCGCGGATACTTCAGAACCGTCATCCAGGCGGCCCACATACTCGACGGCATCCCGGCGAACCACTTTGTAAGGGCTTGCCGAGGCATCAACTTTCCGTCGTAATTCTACAAGATCTACTTCACTCATTTTCGTTTTCTTTATCTGGTTTATTGTTGAATATCAGATCAAATTTATCCGCAAAACGCCGCAGGCTGCTGGCCGCATTGGACTGAAGTTTCCGGAGCTGTCGGTCTTGCAAGAACTTCTCCTCGTTGTAGAACACATCGCCCGTCACAGACAAATCATAGTAGAGCCGCACTCCCACATCTCCGCGCCGGTGCTTGCTGAACACGGCATAGCGGTCGGAGTAGATGTTCTTGGGGTTCTCGAGCCGTAACTCCAACATTGCGGTAATGGAGTGCTTCAAGCGGTTAGAGCCAATGAAATGGCCAGTCTTTGTGACCTGCTGAATCGTCAGGAATGTGGTATTGACGCCACGGTCATTGGCAGCCTTGTTCTGCTGTTTGATTATCGAAAGGAGAACGCTTTCAGCTTTCTTGCAGGTGAGGTTCTCTTCCTCTTTGATGATGCCCTGGAGTTCATAGAAAGAGTCTATTGCCACGATGTCCCATCCTTGATCGAGAACAGAACGGACAGAATCCAGATTATGTGATGCAACATCCTCGTCGAAGCTTGCCTCGATGAAGAGAATGTCGAGATCCTGGAATTTTGGGAAACGTTGGACATAAATGGCCAGGTCAATCTCGTTCATTTCGGCGCTTATGAACAGCACACGAGCGCCTGGAGTATTGCTCCTGATGTTGGAGAGAAGGTCCAGAATGATAGTTGTCTTGCCAACGCCGGGGTCACCGATAATCATATAGTTGACCCCTTTGGGCAAGCCCTTGTAACTGCATAGCAACTCATCCAGAACCGTACCGCTCATGTAATTGCGGAACAGATCCGGATTAAAATGCAAATCGCGCATTCTGATAACCTTATCCATATATAATATCGTCGTTTTATTATGGCTATATGTCTTTGAATTTTGAATCTATATTCTTCACTAGTTCCAGCGCTTTTTTTCATTAGTACAGGGTATTCCTCATCAGTGTAGTATCCAGTAATGATACCTGGAATATACTCTTTCTCTTCCGGAATGTTTCTGGTCTCCGGATGGTCCCATTGGAAATTCCACTCATTATCGCAACGGACCAGTTCGGCCTACCAGGGATCTTGATGACGCCAGCGGAGATAAATGCACCAGCGGCCGCCTTCAGAGTCCGAGAAGTAGGAATAGATTCATTTATTCTGTTCAACTGTATGGGAATAGGCCATATCTTTAGCTGCTTGTACTGCTTCTTCGAACTGAAGCTTATCAATCTTGAACAGCAGGGAAACCTTACCGAGATAGCCGTTCAGGTTTTTTGCTATGATAAACTCCGTTTTTTCACTGTTTACAGGGTACTCTCCGATTCCAACTATATCCGGACGATGGATTAATATGATCAGATCAGCCGCTTCCTCTATTGAGGAAGACCCTCGAATGTCTTTCAGATCCGGTCTTCTAATTTTAGCCTTCAAGGCTGTCCTTGACAGTTGCGAGAGGGCGATAATCGGGACGTTCAATTCTTTTGCGGTAGATTTAAGGGCTCTCACGACGTAGGCTACATCCTGCACGCGCTGGCCACGGAATTCCATCAGTTGCAGGTAGTCAACAATGACAAGCTTGACATTCTTCTCTTCGACCAATTCCTTGGCTTTCTCGCGGAAGTCCCTTACGGAAAGCTCTGCTGTGTCATCTATGTATAAAGGAGCTTTGGACAGTTCCGCTAGTCTCCCTTGCAGTTGCTGCCAATCTGTCGTGTCGATATCCCCGGGACCCCTTTTTCTCCATCTGCAGAGGCTAGTCTCCTGCTGAATTAATCGCCGGGAAAGTTGCGAGGAAGACATTTCCAAGGAGAAGAAAGCAACGGGGATGTCGTAATTGACAGCCGAGTTGCGGGCAATGTTCAGGGCAAAAGTAGTCTTCCCGACTGCCGGCCTGGATGCGATAACTATCAAGTTTGACATTTGCCAACCATCGGTAACACTGTCGAGGGAAGGGAATCCACTGGGGACTCCGTGTTCGGTATTCGTAAGATTCATTCTGTAATAATTATGCGGAGCCTCAATAAATTGATGAAAGTAATTAGTCCCACCAACTGAGAAGGTTTTGTTTTAGAAGGTCAAAGAAAAGGCAGTAGGCTTTACGGAAGCGGACTTCCTGATTAATACCTTTACAGTAATAGGGCTGATGCCAGTCGTTGAAGCCGTAGAATCGAGGCATATTTCTGATGTTTACATAAGGAAGTTTTGTCATTTTATAAGTGTCAAAGCCATCATTGAGGATAATCTCTATCAGCCGCATAGCTATCTTCATTTGTCTGCACACGTGCCAGCCGTTCATAGTGTGGCCAAAGTTGTCCCAATAGAAGATCATCCATCTGAGTTTGAAATGAAGAATCTTCAGGATGTAGGCATTATCGAAGTCTTCGTCGACGCCGGCATGGTACTCTTTCCAGAATTTCTGCTGCTGCTTATATAGTTCTGTACGGTAGGCTTTCCATTCTTCTTTTGAGCGTCCCTTCCTCATATAAAGGTCGTTTCTTCTTTCCTCTTCCTTTTCGAAGGCTTCGATAAGTTCTTCCGGGCCGTTGTAATCAGGTTCGGGCAGCTGAGGCATTGCGTTAAGCTTCCGCATACATTGCCGTTCCCAGGTTCTCATCTTCCGGGATTGTGCTTTCATCCATTTTGCGACTCTCTCCTCCAAGGTACAGCCACCATATTCGAAGTACATATTTCGGTTATTTAAGATTTGCATCAACGCCGCAAAGATATTGACGATGCAAAAATCTTTCAGCCCATTACTGCCACATTATTGCAGTGACACAGCCGATATTCGCACCGTTGAAAAATCATTACGCTATGGATACAAAACAAATTGCTAAGTCGATGTTCGCTGAAAACGGACAGGTCGCCGCACTGGCAAAGGATTTAGGACTTGAACCACAACGAAAGACGCTCCTGGAGTGTTTTGAGGAGGTTGTCAACTACTCCAAAGATGGAGTGGAAGGATATCGCAATTATAACTGTGTATATGCATTCAATGAGGATCTGCTGACGTCAAAGCATATGGAACTGGCCCAGATTGCCGATGCTTACAGTATCACAGAGCGACAAGCTGCACTTTTTGCCATCGTCATTGAGATATGTGAGGGCGATGAGGTGACTAAGAGGGATATCTCAGAACGGATGCAGGCCAATTTTGTGACTTATCTCACTTACGAGCGGGATTTTATTGAACTCGAGAAGAAATGCCTGCTCCAACGCTGCCGCTGGGGCCGTATTCGCGTGCCTGTAGAAGTGATGGATTGCCTGAGGGAGAACAAGGCATACCATAAGCCTTTATGCGAGAATATGACCACGCTGGCAATCTTGAACCGGATTTCGAAATACATGAAGGCACTCGAGAATGAGGAATTTGATATGAGAATGGCATCGGATGAAATCGACTATATGATTCTGTCAAATCCACAGTCGGACATCGCCAAAACGATGGACAAATATGGAATCCTGAAGCGTGACGCCATACGTACCGGAACTGATGATGAAGATGATGACAAGGACTTCACGGATTCAATGCTCAGGTGCGAGAGAATGTTGTTCTATGCACTTTGTTACAGATACCATGAACACGACGACGATGACTGTGGCTGGTGGGACGTTCACAACTTCTTCAAGGAAGATGACATGGATTACCTCAAATGCAATTACCAGAATGAGGAGTTGGGCTTGCAGTGCAAGCGTGTCATCGAGTATGTAAACATCGACGGCATGGCGGTAAAAGACCGGTTCCATCTCACGGATGAGGTGAAGGAGCAAATCCTTGCGGATGCAGGCGGCCTGCATGACCGCACGTCTCTGGCGGGTCTGATACGTAGCGATACTATCGTACAGAAGGGGTTGTTCTATGACGAATCTGCAGAACGACAGGTAATGGCATTGGAAAATATTCTCTCGCAGAATCGTTTTAGGAGTATCTGTGATTCGCTAAAGGAGAAGGGGCTGCGAACAGGGTTTACCTGCCTGTTTTATGGCAGCCCGGGAACAGGAAAGACGGAAACTGTATATCAGTTGGCCAGGAGGACGGGACGCGACCTCATCGTGGCTGACGTTACCAAGGTAAAAAGCTGCTGGGTAGGAGAGAGTGAGAAAAATATCAAAAATCTGTTCAGTAAGTATAAGCGCTGCGTAAAGGAGTCGAAGGTAACGCCGATTCTACTCTTCAATGAAGCGGATTCTATCTTTGGAATCCGTCAGGAAGGAGCTGACCGCGCTGTGGACAAAATGGAGAACTCGATTCAGAACATAATCCTACAGGAAATGGAAACGCTGCAGGGCATTTTAATCGCCACAACGAACCTTACCCAGAATCTTGACAAAGCATTTGAATTCCTCTACAAAGTGCATTTCGAGAACCCGTCAATTGCCGTAAAATCGAAAATCTGGACCTCAATGATGCCGGATCTCACGCAGGAGCAAGCCGGCGAGCTATCCAGCAGGTTCGACTTCACCGGGGGGCAGATTGAGAATATCACCCGAAAGAAAACCGTGCAGACAATTCTTTCCGGAGTAGAGTCCAACTTTGAGGACCTGGTCGCCTTCTGCGAAGACGAAGCGATACAGGGGCCGGGAAGAAGGGATGCAAAAATTGGGTTCTAAGGGAGAAACTGCCACATTTTTTCAGTAACGCATATTATATTTGCACCATCAATCAAAATCGATTACGTATGGCCAAGAATTTTTTCAACCGTTATGTATGGCTTATCGACCTGATCAACAGGCACGGGTACATCTCTTTCCCGGAAATAAACAGGGCCTGGTGTTACAGTAAGTTAAATAAGGAGGGCGGCAATCTTTCCGAGCGTACTTTTTTCAATCATAAGGATGCGATTTTCGACACTTTCGGCATCGATATACAATGCGACAGGACGCTGGGTTATCATATCGCAAATTCCGGCGACCTGGGAAGCGATGGTTTGAGGAATTGGCTGCTGCAGTCGATATCGCTGAACAATATCCTGAACGAAAGTTCCGATATGAGGGACAGGATTCTTTTTGAGCCCATCCCCTCCAGCCAGAAGTACCTCACCGAAATTATTTCTGCGATGCGCGACGGGAAGATGATTGGCCTGACTTATCAGAGATTCGGCAGGTCGGAACCCTGCTCCCTCGTCGTCGCACCCTACTGTTTGAAGATTTTCCGGCAAAGATGGTATATGCTGGCAAAGAGCGAGGAATATGACCGGCCGAGCATCTATGCACTTGACAGAATCCAGGGCATGGAGGAAATGGAAGAGTCATTCAAGTTGCCAAAGAAATTCAATGCAGAAGACTACTTCAGAAATTATTTCGGGATCATCATCGGCGACGATTCCGAGGTGGAGGATGTTAAAATTAAAGTAAAGGCCAATCAGGTGAAGTATTACCGCACGCTGCCTTTACATCGTTCCCAGCAGGAAATTGAGACGACAGACGAATATTCCGTATTCCGGTATCACATTGCTCCGACCTATGATTTCTGGCAGGAAATTCTTTCCAAGGGAGACACCGTCGAGGTGCTTGAGCCGTCAGAATTCCGCGAGTGGATGGCCGAGACAGCCGCTAATCTGAATAAAATCTATAACAAGTAATCACTAAACTATGGCCAGAATCGTTAATATTGCGTGTAGTATACGCGCGGGGCATGATATAAAAAGAAGTAGACCATCTGAAGAAGTACGAATTCTTAATTCCGATCTGCAATTTGGCAAGCTTCCCAAAAACTTCTCCGAAGAAGAGTTGCGAAATTATTTGATATTTAGCCGCATGTATAATGTCACTAATGACAAAGAAACAATACTTGAGTTGCTAAATGATTGGAAGGCCTTCTTTGCAACTGATTTTCAAACATATGATGAAGTCGTTGTATGGCACGGGGACGCTGCCCCTGAGCTTATCATGTTAAATTTAATGAGTAAACTTTCTCCAAAGAACTTGTATGAGGTAGATATTCGGAAAGCATCTTGTCTTTATGAACAGAGGCGTGAAACAGACAAGAACTGGACTATATCCTTTGGAAACCTCAGCATCAACGATTACGATGATATTGATGTAGAAGAAATAAAGTCAAAAGTCAATGATACTAAGATTGTCCAACTTCAGAAACAATGGGACCAGTGGGTTAAGTCCGGATGTCAATACAGAATGAACGGTGAAAACGGCGAAGTTCGAGCATATCCGAAAAATATTTTGGATAAAGAAATATTTCAAAAATTATCTTCGACAAGAGATTGGTTGATAATAGCCGGGAATCTAATGTCTTCATCACGATTTTACATTTCTGATACAATCGTCTTTGATAGAATTATCACCTTGATATTCGAGAGAAACATTAAACTTACTCGATAAGATGACCGATTTTGCAGCAATCGATTTTGAAACGGCCAACGAATGCCGATGCAGCGTTTGCAGCGTCGGCATCGTCGTAGTGCGGAACGGGGAAATTGTCGACAGGTTCTACAGCCTGATTCATCCGGAGCCGGAATATTATCAGTGGTTCTGCCGGCAGGTGCACGGACTCTGCGAAGAAGATACTCAGGACGCTCCCCTGTTTCCGGAGGTCTGGGCGGCCATCGCACCGAAAATTGCCGGGCTGCCGCTGGTAGCGCACAATGCGCGCTTTGATGAAGGCTGTCTGAAGGAAGTATTCAGGGTGTATCGGATGGATTATCCGGATTATGTGTTCTACGATACGCTCGCTGCTTCCCGCAGGCATTTTGGATGCCGGCTTCCGGATCATCAACTCCAGACCGTCGCCGCCGCCTGCGGCTATGACCTTAGCCATCACCATCACGCCCTCGCCGATGCGGAAGCGTGTGCCGCCATCGCACTGAGACTGCTCTAGATTACTAAAAGATAGAGAGATATTTTGATGTATGAATTTAGTTTTATACTTTCGCGGGAAAGGAATATGATGGAACGCACTGAAAATGCATAAATGAATCTATCATCTGACATTACAATACGAAAGGGAGACACGTTGATTGTCTCCCTTTTTTCTTATTACATATAATCTTTCATACACTATGGACAAAGAAAAAGTCATATCGGTCATTCCCTACGCAGGCGGCGGAGACCTGCTCACCGACGCCCGCACCATCATTGACGGTGCCAGGAAATACGCCTATACTGCGGTCAATGTGGCGCTCGTTCAGCGGAACTGGCTCCTGGGGAAGCGTATCAGCGAAGAAGAACTCAAGGAGGACGGAAAAGCGAATTACGGTCTGGAAATCATCAAAAACCTCTCCAGGAAGCTTACTGTTGAATATGGAAAAGGCTTCTCGGGGACTGATTTATACTGGTGTGTGAGGTTTTACAAGGCCTATCCTAAGATTTTTGCATCACTGAGTAAAAAATCTTCGCCAACCCTTTCCTGGACTCATTACCGTATCTTGCTGCAGGTCGAAGATCCCAAAGCCCGCGACTGGTACTTACAGGAAGCATCCGCTCAGACCTGGAGCACAAGAACCCTTCAGCGTAACATCGATTCGCAATATTATTATCGGTTACTGCAATCCCAGCACAAGGACCTTGTGGAAAAAGAGATGCTGGAAATCACCGCTCCCTCTCAGGTCTCTGACCGACTCGAATTCGTCAAGAATCCCGTCGTAGCCGAATTCCTCGGCCTAGAATCCCGCAGCGAGTTCAGTGAAAGCAACCTGGAAGGGGCCATAATCACCAACCTCCAGAAGTTCATGATGGAACTTGGCAAAGGCTTTGCCTTCGTCGCCCGCCAGCAGCACATTCAGACCGAAAAGCAAGACTACTATATCGACCTCGTCTTTTACAACTACATCCTCAAGTGCTTCTGCCTCATCGACCTGAAGACGACGAAGGTCACGCATCAAGATGTCGGTCAAATGGATATGTATGTGCGAATGTATGATGAACTCAAACGAGGAGAGGGCGACAATCCCACAATAGGGATCATCTTATGTTCGGAGACCGACGAAGACATTGCCCGCTACTCCGTACTTCACGGCAACGAGCAGCTCTTCGCCAGCAAATACAAACTCTACCTCCCGACCGAAGAAGAACTCCGCGCTGAAATCGAAACCCAGAAGGCTCTCTTCTACCTCCAGCAGTCCGAAGACAATAAATAGCAAAAAAAAGACTCCCCGACTGTTTTGCAACAATCGGGGAGTCCGAAAAGCGGCGGCTACCTACTCTCCCACCTGGTGGGGCAGTACCATCGGCGCCGGTGCGTTTAACTTCTCTGTTCGGGATGGGAAGAGGTGGGTCCACACTGCTATAACCACCGCAGTATAACTAATTGAGAGAGATTCCGAAGTCTCGCGATCAGATAGCAAAACTCGCGCAAAAAAGATATCGGGCTATTAGTACAGGTCGACTGAG
>LXOW01066704.1_pt1 | contig 43942 bp, 36 predicted proteins | sample 1368591 | NCBI WGS metagenome assembly LXOW01 (sample SAMN04884650, study PRJNA319009) | bovine gut metagenome | isolation source: Cow rumen | host: Bos taurus | place: Italy: Legnaro (PD) | collected 2014-07-09
GCCGATGTCGTGGGTGACGTGTATGAGGTATGTCTGCCTGGCCCCTATGCGCTGTGCCACGTTCACGGCATCGCTGACGAGGTGGTGGCTGTGGTGTTCTTTCTCAAAGCGCAGGGCGTTGATGACAAGGGTGTCGGTGCCTTCGAGTACGGGCCACGATGCATCGGGGAGGCTTTTCATGTCGGTGATGTATGTGAGGTGCCCTATGCGGTATCCCATGATGGGGAGTTTGCCGTGCATGACGGTGAAGGGTATGATGCGTAGGGTGTCGGTAGCGGGTTCGATGACTATCTCGCGTGTGTCATTGCGCATACGGCCCTGCAGGTCAGCTCCACCATAGAAGATATTCATCTGCTTGCGCCCGGGACGAGAGATGAGGATGGGCTCTCCGTGACGTGCCTCGTGCATCCTGAGATGGGGCACGCCGGGATAGAGGTCGGTTCGGAAGCAGTAGGGCATTGTCTGGTGGAGCCCTTCTATGACGTCGTCTTTGGCGTAGATGTCCACGTCGCCGAACCATGCGAAGGGACGCAGGTCGTCGATGCCCCCTACGTGGTCGAAGTGTATGTGGGATAGAAGTACGGCATCGAGCTTACCGAAGTGACGGATGGGCTGGCCGCTGGCTGTCTGCCACAGGCGTCCTTTGTTGAATTGCTCGAAGGGGTAGCGGTTTATCTGCTGCCGGAAGTCTGGTCCGCAGTCGATGAGCACCCTGAGCCCGCCGTCGGTCTCTATCATGGCACAGCTGCGCAGGCGCTTGTCGAGGCTGTCGGTACTGCGGCACACGTCGCAGTCGCAGCCTATGGCAGGCACGCCTATTGAGGTTCCTGTTCCGAGAAATGTCAGAGTCATCGTATTTTAGGTGGGTTCTTCTTGCGCTCCGTAGGTGCTCAGGCGCGAGCGGAACTATTAATTCCCACCGTAGTGTTTAGTTTAATTATGGGTTTAACGTTTGGCTTTGCCTTCCTCCTTCGCACCTCGGCAATTCAAGCAAGCTTGATTGCTCTCGATTACACTATGTTCACCTCGGGCTTGATACTGATGCCGAAGCGTTGGAGCACGTCATCCTGGATGGCGCGGTAGAGTGCTGTCACTTCCTGTCCTGTTGCGCCGCCCTTGTTGACCAGCACGAGAGCCTGGCGTGAGTGTACGCCGGCGCGCCCGAGGGTCTTGCCTTTCCAGCCGCATTGCTCTATCATCCAGCCAGCTGGGATCTTCTCATGCTCATCGTCGATGTGGTAGTGGGGCATGTCGGGATATGCCTGCTGCAGCTCCAGATATTTCTCCTTGCTAACGATGGGGTTGACGAAGAACGACCCTGCATTGCCTTCCTCCTCGGGGTCGGGCAGCTTGGCCCGCCTGATATCGATCACGGCATTGCGTATGTCGAGTGCCGTGGGCGAGAGGATGTTGCGCTCTCGCAGGGTGGAGGCGATATTGCCGTAGTCAATATGCGGGGTGAAAGTGTGGGAGAGGCGGTAGGTGACGTGGTGAATGATGTAGCGGTTCTTCCACTCGTCCTTGAAGCGTGAGTAGCGATAGGCATAGCGGCACTCCTCGCGGCTTATCTCCACCTCGCGACCCGTCTCTATCTCGATGGCCTCGATGGTGCTGATGAAGTCTTTCACCTCGCTGCCGTAGGCTCCGATGTTCTGTACGGCGCTGGCTCCCACCTCACCCGGTATGAGCGAGAGGTTCTCAAGGCCGTAGAGGCCGTTGGCGATGGAGTAGCTGACGATGTCGTCGAACACCTCGCCAGCCCCGCAGCGCAGCAGGCTCTCCCCCACTCTCTCGCTGCTCTTTATTTCGACACCCCTGATGCACACGTGGACGACGGTACCAGGGAAGTCACGGGTCAGCAGTAGGTTACTACCCGCCCCAATGATAAGCAATGGTGACGCCTGGCGTATCGCGGATATCATAGAGCACAGCTCCTCATAGCTGGTGGGCTCAAGGAGCTGCTGGCAGCTTTGGTCGATGCCGAAGGTGTTATGGTGTAGTAGTGATGCCACTTTCGAATTAATGAATTTATTCAAGTTTCTGAAGTTCGAGTCGCGTTAGCTGCTTTCGGTTTAGAGAAGACAACTTGAAGTTTTTTAGCTTGGATTATTCACGGAAATTCCGTTTTATTTATAGAACACGAATTGCCAATAATTTATCACAAATTATTCAGAAATTATTATTAATGACAAATTCGTGTTCAATTTGTGGTAACTCGTGTATAAAAAGAAAGAATACATTTTGGAAGGAAATTATTGTGAATAATGTAGGTTAGAAGACAACTGGATGTTTTTCTTCTACTTCCGAAAGTTGAATGAATTTAGTTTTCCTTACATCTGTACTTTCTTCAGCTGCCAGGATTTCCCCTTGCGGGTGAAGATGATGTCGGTCTGCAGACCGTTGGCTATGCCTCGTATGTAGAAGAACCTTACGTCGGAAACAGGATATGGTTTCTGTCCGTACCTTATGTTATACAATGTGCCTGATGGCATCCATGGTTTAAACATGGGCCATTGTTCGGGCATGATGTCGCCTGACATAGTGGAGAAGTCGTCGTCGGGATCGGGACCGGTAAAGTATATCTCGCTGGCCAGTGACTCTTGCTGGAAGAGAGAGTCGTTGACAAACCTTTCGTAGAAGCGCATGAATGGGGCTTCGGCATACTGACGGAGTGAGATATGGTCGATAGAGTCGAGCTTCCACAATCCCCTCTGCCGCGCAAAGAACCATCTCGTTACTCTTTCCTTGGGGATGGCGATGCGCTCTACCGTCACATGGCTCACCGAGGTGTCGTTGACGAGGCTGAGCTGGCTGGCCTTGTGGAAGATGAGGGTGTAGTAGCCCTGTGGCATGAAGAACTGCTCACGCTTCCACTGTGATGCCTGCATGAGGGAGCGCTTTCCATAGCTGATGATGGGCAGTGGGAACTTCGTGCGTTCCTTCTGTATCTTGCGCGATGCGGCGTAGTTGAAGAAGAAATCGTCGAACAGCTCGTCGGCAGCGAGGGGCATGGGCTCCTCCTCTACCAGCTCCGTTATGGAGTCGACCTTGGCAGAGTCAACAGACAGGGTGTCTTCCAGAGGCAGCGTCTCGGGCTTTGTGCCTCGATCCATACAGCCCGTCAGCATTATTGTCACAATGACAATAGCCTGAAGAAAAATAATACTTTTGTTCACTTTCTATGCTAATTTCTCAATCAATCCTTTCAGTTCGGAGAGCTGCAGCATGTTGGGCCCGTCAGAGAGGGCCTTGTCTGGCTCGGGATGTACCTCGAAGAAGAATCCGTTGGCTCCGAAGGCCTTTGCCGCCAGCGCCATCGGTGGCACGAAGCGCCTGTCACCCGCCGTGAACCCTTGTCCGCCCCCAGGGCGCTGCACGCTGTGCGTACAGTCCATTATGACGCGTGGCACGATGTCGAGCATGTCGGAGATGTTGCGGAAGTCCACCACAAGGTTGTTGTAGCCGAAACTGTTACCGCGCTCACACAGCCATACTTCCCTGCCTTCACGTGTCTGCTCCGCCCCACGCTGCGCATCGGCCCGGGCCCACGTCTGGCGCACCTTCTCTACAGGATAGCGCATGTCTGCGCCGCTGAGGAACTGCGCCTTCTTGATGTTGACCGTCCTGCCCGTCAGCGCCGCTGCCACCAGCAGGTCGGTCTGCCGGCACAGGAAGGCCGGAATCTGCAGTACGTCGGCCACCTGTGCTACAGGCTCTGCCTGCCACGCCTCGTGGATATCAGTGAGGATCGGCAGGCCGTAGCGGCTCTTGATGTCTGAAAGCATCTGCATGCCTTTCTCCAAACCCGGTCCGCGAAAGGAACCGAGACTGGTGCGGTTGGCCTTGTCGAAGGAGGCCTTGAAGATTATCTGCGTGCCCAGCTGGCTGTTTATCTCCACCAGGGTCCGGGCTACAGTGTCAAGCAGGTCGGCGCTCTCTATGACGCACGGCCCCGCAATGAATATCTGCTTCACTTCCAGAACTGTTTTGTTATGTCCTTCAGCGTCTTGTCGGCTGATACCTTATACATGCGCTGATTTGTCGTCTTGCTGTTCAGCGGGCCGCACGACTCCACGTATGGGCCCAGCTTGATATAGTCGAAATTCTCAAGGTGTATGTCCCTGCTCTGCAGAGCTCTGCCGCTGTACCACGCTATCTTCAGGTGTGGATAGTTCTTCCTCACCCACGCTGCCAGAGAGTCAACCTCGACCGGTGTGGCATCGCCGCCCATGAATGCCACGCAGGTGATGTCGTGACCGTATTCCCTGAGCATTACGTCAAGCGACATCACATTGAGCGGCTCACCAATATCCTCCCACAGGTATTCGCTGTGGCAGCCCATGCAATGACAGGGACAGTTGGAGATGTTTATAGAGAGCGTGACCTCATCAGGAACTTCCTGAAAGACCACGCCCGTATTAACATATTTCATGTATGAATCATCTGATTAGCATTCCTGTTGGCCGATGAGCCTCTTTAACCTACCTTTATCTGCTGCTCTGTGGCTGTTGCCTCCTGCTTGCCCATCTTGTCGGAGCCGGCATAGTATCTGCGGGCTGCCTCCTTCTGACGTGCTGCAGAGAAGTTGCTGACGCGCTTCAGATAACCGATGATGCGGGTCATATAGTCAACATTGCTGGAATGACAGTCAGGACACTCGTGCAGATAGCGTTTGTCGATGTGGCCGCAGTTGTTGCAGATGGTGTTGGGGATGTTGAAGGTGAAATAGTTGCAACCTTCCTTGGCGGCTACCTTCAGCAGCTGCTTGTACTGCATCTTTGAGAGGTGCTCCTCAAGGTTCATGTGGAGCGCGCTACCACCGGTGAGGTGCTCGATGTAAGGCGTACCGTGAAGCTTGAACTTGTCGATGATGTTCAGCGACTGGTCCTCAACGATGTAGAAGTATGAGTTGTAGCAGTCGCGTGGCACGAAGTAACCGTCCTCCCGGTCCCACTTGGCATGCTTCACGCCAACATTCTCGGCTGGTATCATCTCGCAGTTGAAGAGCACGTCCTTCGTGCGGTACTGCCTGTTGAGCTTCTCCACAATGGAGAGTATGCCCTGCACGAACTCCTTATACTTCTCATTGGCCGTAATCTTCAGGCCCATGAACTCAGCAGCCTCTACCAAACCGTTGACACCGATGGTGAGATACTGACGGCTCATATTGATGTAGCCAGCATCGAAGAGCGGCAGCATGCCATGCTCCTTCAGCACACGGAGGTTCTCATTGTAGGCAAGCTGCACCTTGTGGCAGATGTCTATCACCTCCTCCAGATACTGCTTGTAGTCACGACCATTGTTGACGGCATACTGCACGCAGCGGTTGAGGTTGACGGTGAGTACGGACTTTGAACCCGTGCTGACACCACCGGCACCGAGGGTGTAGGAGAAGCCGTTGTCCTGAATCTCGTTGCGCAAACGGCAGCAAGAAGACAGAGAGTCGGCATTGTCGCTCATGTAGGTGAAGAAGCTGTGGCCCTCGGCATACATCTCAGCAGCGAAGTCGCCCCACTCCTTATCTCGGCACTCACCATTGTCGGCCAGCAGCGCCATCGTCTCAACGGGGAAGGTGAGGACGGTCTTCGTACGCTCCTTGTTGAACCACTTCATGAAGCGCTTCTGCAGCCATGAGAGGCCGTTCCAGTCGGGCTGGCTGCCATCTGGGAAGTAGAAGTTTCCGAAGAGCGACTCGAAATAGAACTTGTCATAGTATGCCACATTCCAGAATACTGCCTGGAAGTTGCGTGCACCGGTAGGCTGGTTGATGGAGTAGACAATCTGCTCGAAGCAGTCGGTGATGACCTTATCGATGGAACGCTGACGCAGAGACAGGTCCACTATCCTGTCCGGTTCCTTCCAATAGTCGATGCCGTATTCCTTACCTATAAAATAATTAAGGTACATGAGGAACTCTGGCGTAGCACATGCGCCTGAGAGCATGGAGCTTACAATGAAGACCATGTTGACGAAGCCTCCGCAGAAGCTCTTCAGGTTGGTAGGAGCGGTAGAGTTGCCGCCAATGGCTGTCGTTCCGTTGATGAGCCAGGGGTACATCGTGATGGAGGCACAATAAGGAGCGATGCTTGTCTCATCGTTCTTGTAGATGAAATGATGAGTGAGCAGGTCAATGTATTTGTCAGCCAGCTCTTTGCCATACATCTTCTTGATGCGGTCAGTGAGAAGACGGCGGTTCAGACGGATGAAGTTTGACTTGGGCAGCTCGCCTATCAGCGTTGCGATATTCTTATGCTCCACATTGGCATTTGCATCAAACTTGGAACCAGTTGCAGCATTGGCAGCCTCCATGTAGTCTGTCAAAAAGTTCAACTTCTCAAGTGTCTCACGGTCTTCAGTGTGGCTCTGGCGATAGAGCATGAAGCTCTTGGCTACCTTATAGTAACCCTCACGCATCAAGGCTATCTCAACCTGGTTCTGAATATCCTCAACGGTAATCTCATCTTGAATATCCAAGTGACTGATAATCTTTGAGATGCTTGATACGTTGAACGGCTCTTCAACTGCCTCAAACGCCTTGATTATGGCATTCATAATCTTGTCAAGAGAGAAGGCATCCCTCGATCCATCACGCTTGGTGATGGTAAATTTTTGTAGCTCCATCATAGTCCGAATTGGGAAACTTTTTTTTATTTTTGCAGAGGAAAGTTTTCCTTTTTGAAAATTCCTACCGCAAATATTGGTTAGTGAATTATCTTTTTTGCGACTGCAAAGTTATATATATTTTTCCATTCGGCCAAACTTTTTCACAATTATTTTTCATATCATTCCGCTACTGTCATACAACCAACATGCGTATAGATATAGTTTACAGCAGTTTACAAAAAAGTAGTTAAAGTGAAATTTTTTTGCCCCGTTTCATCGGGCCAAANNGTACCTTTGTTCATGTTATTGATGTTTTGTCGCAAAAACAAAGATAACAAAAAGGTCGGAATCCAAGCGAGGATACCGGCCTTAATTTTTAAGTGGTTTAAAAAGTTTTAGCGGACAGCAATAATATATAAATATTAAGGTACGCGCGCGAGGAAAAAAAAGTCCGGCCTGCGCGGGTTGGATCGCACAGGCCGGAATATCTTGCGCTATGCCTAAGTAGGCGAGTATTTACTTTACTCCTCCGCCGAGGGCTATATAGAGGGCTATGACAGCCTGGGCGCCTTCATACATATTCATGGCTTCGCTCAGCTGTGCACTCAGCAGGCTCTCCTGAGCCGTGAGCACCTCAAGATAGTTGGCCTTACCATTGTCCATCAGCTCATGTGTGCCTTTGTAGGCCTCATGCAGCACCTCTATCTGACGATGGTACAACTCGTTCTTCTCGCGAGCTGACTGGCAGTCGGCCAATGCCTCGTTCACCTCATTACCGGCATCGATGACGGTCTGCACATACTTCTTCTGCAGGTCCTGTTCCGTCAGCTGAGCTATCTTCTTGTTTGCCGTCAGGGAACCACGCATAAACAAAGGCTGCGTGAGCGATGCCAGGGCATTGAGCAATATCTTGCCCGGATTGACTATCACGCCTGCATCATTGGTCCATCCTGCCACACCCGACAGTGTGATGTTTGGGAAGAAAGCCTGACGTGCGGCCTGCGTATTGTAGTAAGCCTCAGCCATGGCAAAGTCGGCCAAACGGACATCAGGACGCAACTGCAACAAAGAAGCCGGTGCTCCCACCTTGAGGAAACGCGTATCGAACATGCGCTGGCCGTTAGTCATGGTAGCTTCAGGATGAGAAGGCAATGCGGAGACGGTCCAGTTGGTGCGCTGGATATGACGCGGAGTGATGGCGAGCAGGCCGCAAATAGCGTTCTCAACGCTGCGGATATTGCGACGCACATCAATGATCTGCGTCTTTACATTCAGGTAAGAAGACTCCATCTGGTTAACGGCAGTAGAATAGGCCTTGCCTTCCTCCCAGAGTGTCTTCTGAGTGTCGAGTGAAGCCTTCCACAGGCTATCGGTAGCCATAAGAATCTCCAATTGGCGGTCAAGCACCAGAAGCATATAGTACTGCTGGGCTGTAGTAGAAACAAGGTTAGCACGAACAGACTCCTCATACAACTTTGACTGCATCAGGACGGCCTGTGCCATTCGCTTCTTCGAGGTGATAGCTCCGAACACATCGAGGTCCATCGACAGCTGCAGGGGCAGGTTGTATGTTTTCGTTACCGGGCTGCCATCGAAGCTTGACAATGTGCCCTGAGGTGCCAGGACGAGTGACGGCAACCATCCCATACGGGCACTCTTGAGCGATGCCTCACTCTTCTCTACGGCAAGACGCGCGGAGTTAAGGTCGGTGTTAGTTGCAAGCACCGAATCTATCAACTGCTGCAGCAACGGGTCTGTGAAGAACTCACGCCACGACATATCAGCCAACGACGCATCAGAAGTGATTACTTCTGCACCGAAGACATCGGCTGGCACCGAGGCTTTTGATTCATATTTGCTATACAGCCCGCAACCCGTGAGCGAGAGGCTCACGGCTGCGACTGCGATGATATTTAATATTTTGTTCATAATATGAATAGTCTTTCTGGTTTCTTATTCCTTGTTCTCTTCTACCTTATTTCCTTCTACGGCAACCGTACGGCCCTGGAACTTCTCGTGCAGCGTCTGGAACACGATGAAGAATGCCGGCACGACAAACAGCAGAGCTACAGTACCGATACTCATACCGCCGATGACACCAAGGGCGAGGGCGCGGTTACCGTTGGCTCCGGCACCTCCCTCAATGACCAGCGGTATCATACCGATAATCATCGTTGCCACGGTCATCAGAATAGGACGCAGACGCTCCTTACATGCCTCGAAGGCTGCATCGACAATGCTCAGACCCTGTGCACGGCGCTCTGTAGCGAACTCGGTAATCAGGATGGCAGTCTTCGCCAACAGACCGATGAGCATGATGACACCTGTCTGCAAGTAGATATTGTTATCCATACCCGGTATTTCATTAGCATAGCCCAGGTAAGCGAACAGGAAGGCACCCATCAGTCCGAACGGCACGCTGAACAGCACGGCCCACGGTGTGAACCAGGAGTTGTAGAGTGAGGCCAGAATGAGGTAAATCAGGATGGCGCAGATAACGTAGATGAGGGATGTGGCATTAGAGCCGGCAGCCTCCTCAAGCTCACGCGACATTCCGCTATACTCGTATGTAGCGGTCTTAGGCATTTCCTTCTCAAACACCTCTGCGATAACCTTGTGGACGTCACCCTCTGTGTAGCCACTGTTAGTACTGATATAGCAGGAGATGCTCTGGAACAGGTTGAAGTGCTCGATGTTGGCCGGACCGACAATCTCCTTCAGGGAGACGAACTCGGAGATGGGAGCCATCTTGCCGTTTCCCACCTGCACGAAGATATTGTTCAGCGACTGTGGGTCGAGACGATATTCTGGTGCGGCAGCAGCCATGATACGATAGACCTTACCGAACTGGTTGAAGTTACCAATATACGCACCGCCACAGAAGGTGCCGAGGGTATTGAGCACGTCAGCCGGTGACACTCCAGCACGGTCGCACTGGGCAGCATCGACATCGACCTGATACTTAGGGAAGCGCTCTGAATAGGTTGACATGGCAGAAGCCACCTCCGGACGTTCGGACAGTTTGGCCAAGAAACGCTCGGTATGCTTGGCAAACTCTGACAGGTTGCCATCGGTAGGATCCTCCACAACGAGACTCACACTGTTGCTGGTACCATAGCCCGGAATCTGAGGCATCTCGAAAGGAATGACCTGAACATCCTTGATATCCTGACAGTCGAAGTAGAAACGGTACATGACGAGGGTCAGCAAGTGGTTGATGCCAGGACGTTCATCCCAGTTCTTCAGACGCACAACCATAGTGGCAAAGTTAGAACCAGCACCAGACATCATACCATAACCGCAGGTGATAGAGAAGCTTTCCAACTCAGGAATCTTCTTAACCTTAGCCTCCACCTTCTTCATAATCTCTGCGGTCTGCTTCAGCGTTGTTCCCTCCGGAGCACGCACCTCAGCCAGGAATACGCCCTGGTCCTCCTGTGGTACGAGGCCTGAAGGCAGGCTCTTCATGAAGAATACGAGCAGCACGGCAGCCGCAGCAAGCAGTCCCCATGCAAGGATGGGACGCTTGATGAATTTCTGCACGCTCTTGGCGTATTTGTTGTAGATGGCGCTATAGCTTGCGGTATATGCTTTCTTGGTGTAGTATGTGAGGCTCTTGCCTTCCTGCTTGCCTTCCGTTACGCGCATCATGATGGCGCAGAGGGCAGGACACAGCGTAAGAGCCGATATACAGGACAGACCTACGGACGAGGCTATAGTGACGCCAAACTGGGTAAAGAAAGTGCCGGATGTACCTGGCATGAACGTCACAGGGATGAACACGGCCATGAATACCAACGTACACGATACTACTGCCACCGACACTTCGTTCATGGCCTGACGAGTAGCCTCGCGGGCATCGGAGATACCATTCTCCATCTTCGCCATTACGGCCTCTACCACCACGATGGCATCATCGACCACCGTACCAATGGCGAGTACCAAAGCGAAGAGCGTCAGGATGTTGAGCGAGAATCCCGCCATAGAGACAACGGCGAAGGTGCCCAGCAGCGACACGATGATTGAGATAGAAGGAATGATGGTGGCCTTGAAGTTCTGCAGGAAGAAGAATACCACGAGCACCACAAGGATGATGGCGATGACGAGTGTCTCGACCACATTGTGGATGGCAGCGAAGAGGAAGTCGTCGCTGGTCATCATGGTAACGAACTCCAGGCCGGCTGGCATCGTTGCCTTCAATTCTTCAAACGTCTTGTTGATACGGGCATTGACCTCCGTAGCATTGGCACCAGGTGCTGCGAATACCATGAAGAGAGCTCCCGGGCGGTCCTGGATATTAGAGGTGAAGTTATAGCTCATGGCACCAATCTGCACCTCTGCCACATCGCTAAGGTGAAGCATTCCTCCGCCACTGGTGCGCAACACGATATCGTTGAACTCCTCGACAGTCTTAAGCGTACCTTTGTACTGCATGGAGTACTGATAAGAGTTTTCTGACTTCTCACCCAAAGAACCCACAGCCGACACGAAACTCTGTCCGCCGATGGCAGCGAAGATATCGTTAGGTGTCAGGCCATACTGAGCCATAACATCGGGCTTCAGCCATATACGCAGGGCGTAGGTGTTACCCAGACTCTGTACGTTACCCACACCTGTGATTCGCATCAGACGAGGCTTTACGTTGATATCGACATAGTTTGACACAAAGTCTTCATCGTACTTGCCGTCAGCACTCTTCACAGCAAAGATCTGCAGGATGTTGTTCTGTCGTTTCTCTACCGTCACGCCGACCTTGTTGACATCGGCAGGAAGAAGAGCCTGTGAACGCGTCACACGATTCTGCACATTCACCGTAGCCATATCGGGGTCAGTGCCCTGCTTGAAATATACCGTTATCTCAGCACTACCGTCAGAGGAAGCCTTAGATGTCATATAAGTCATGTCAGGCACACCGTTGATAGCCTCTTCGAGCGGCTGGATGACCGACTTCATCACAGTATTCTGGTCAGCGCCAGAGTAGCTGGTATTGACCGTCACCGTTGGCGGAGCAATATCGGGGTACTGCTCCACGGGCAAGGTGCTCATTGAAATGTAGCCCACCAAGGCTATCACTATCGAGATGGCACAAGCCATCACGTACTTATTAATAAATATATTATTCTTCATATTTCGGAATTACGATATTAGTTTATAACGTTATTACGAAATTACTTCTTGCCCTTCTCTGTCTGTGGGAACAGCACCTTCTGACCTTCCTGAATGTTGTTGGCACCGATGGTTACAATCTTGTCGCCTGGATTCAGACCACTGGTCACGATGAAGTCCTTACCGTTGCCGGTATCCTCTATCGTCACATCGGCAGCAGTAGCAGTACTGTCGGCCTTTACCTTATATACAAGCGACTTGTCCTGCAGGCGAACTACTGCTTTCTGCGGAATGACAATGACGCCCTTTTCAGAAAATGGCATAACTATTGTGCCCTGTATGCCCGAATACAGATGACCGTCCGGATTTGGGAACGACAACTTAGCGGTCAACGAACCGGTAGAGGCATTCACAACACCCGTCAGACTGGCAAAACGTCCTTTGTGAGGATACTCCGTACCATTCTTCATGACAAAAGTAGCGGGAGGCAATTGTGAAATATGCTTCTCTATGTCGGCAGCCTTCATACCTTCCTTAACCATGTTCTCAACAACGGCCTCCGTTATTGATATTTCAGCATACATCGTCGTATTGCCGCTCAGCATGGTAAGCTGGGTCATGGGCGACACCTGGTCGCCAACACGCACAGGGATCTCGCCGATGACACCCGGTACCGTAGCCGTGATGGTGCAGAAACCGAGGTTCACCTTCGCACGGTTCACCGATGCACGGGCCTGAGCTACGGTAGCCTGAGCCTGCTTATATGAGTTCTCAGAATTGTTCATCATGTAGCTGCTGACGATTTTTTTCTCATACAGGTTCTTGTTTGACTCATACTCCAACTTGGCAGAGTTCTCCTGAGCCAGAGCAGCCTGCAGGTTTGCCTGAGCGGCCTCCAGTTCCAGCTGGGCATTGCGTGAGTCGATGACGAAGAGAGTCTGTCCTCTCCTCACCTGCTGACCTTCAGTAACGCAGATTCTCATCAACTGACCGCTCACCTGTGGCGTTACAGTAACATCGTTCTGACCTTTCATCCTTGCACTGAACTTATAAGGCAGTTCAATGTCAGATTTTTTCACTATCATCGTATCGAACGATGACTGTACTTCCTTAGGCACATCTATTTCACACGAGGTTAATCCTGCAACCACGCAGAGAGTGCATACCCATTTCATTCGGTTCTGTTTCATTGTATCAATTTATAGTTAATAATAAAGTGTTAGCTAAAAACGCTTTTCAGCGCACTCGAAACTTGGCCGAATGCGCTGAATATAAAAGTCATACTACCACAGCTGCCACCAATGCTTCTTGCTGCGAGGCGGCGGTGTAGGCTGCCCCTGACGGCTGTGCTGGCGTATCACGTCATCCCATGTTATGCCCTGAGTAACCATCTGATATATAGTACCCCAGTCGGGCAGACCACCAATGTTACGGTCGTCTATCCAAAGGTCTACCTTCAGCTTACGGGAAAAGTGGTTGTTCTTCTCAGGAGCCTCCTCGGGATAATCCTTGTTTACTGCATAGAACTCCACACCCCTCTCACGGCACCATTTCACAGCATCCTCAAGGAGTTGTCCTTCGCGGACGCTCCAAAGGATGAGGCGATGTTGCTCTGATATAAGTTTTCTCAACGTGTCGGTAGCGAAGGGTATCTCATCGCCTATGGCCGGATACTTGTGTTCTACTATCGTACCGTCAAAATCTACTGCGATTGTCACGTGATATGAATGAGTTTATTGCTTAATAGAATTGTCATCAGCATTACCATAATGGCTGGTGCTGTATGTGCCGTAGCCATAAGAGTGGTAGCCATAGCTGCCATAACTGCTGTATGCACCATAGCTGCCGTACTTACCGTAGCTTGACTTATAGCCATAGCGGCCATACTTGCTGTAATGTCCGTACTTGCCGTAGCCGTAAGCATATCCGTACTTCTTACGCGACATATCGATACCGTTGATAACGACGCAAACGTTAGGCAGTTTCTCGGAATAAACCAGCTCGTTGATCATACCGAATGCAGACTTCTCCGTATAGTCGGCACGACAAACCATCACCGTAACATCGGTAATGCGTCCTGCCTGCAGCGTGTCTGACACGAGACCGATTGGGGCGGTATCCACAATGACAAAGTCATAAGTCTTGCGAAGTATTTCAAATACCTTGTCGAGAGACGGACGTGCAATGAGCTCGGCAGGATTTGGAGGTACCGGACCGGCAAGGAGCAGGTCGAGGTTCTTGTTCACCTCAGATGGTACGATGCATTCCCTGATATCACTCTCAGTCGGGTTTTCCTTTGTAAGCAGCGTGCTGACACCCTTGCCAGACTTTGACAGTTCGAAGAGCTGTGCCAGACGTGGGCGACGGATATCAAGACCTACGAGCACCACCTTCTTGTCGAGAAGTGCAAAACTGACGGAGAGGTTGGCTGCGGTGAATGTCTTACCCTCACCGGAGGTGGCCGAGGTGAACATTATCACGTTCTCATTCTCCTTGAGCATGAACTGCAAGTTGGTTCGCATCGCTCGGAAAATCTCCTCCATCTGGTTATTCTTGTTCTCATGCACCACGATATCTCCTCGGGTCTTGGCCTCCTGACTCGATTGTGCCACATCGGCTATGATTGGTGCCTTGGTAAGTTTCTCAACGTCGGCATGACCCTCGATGCGGTAGCGAGAGAGCTCCATGAGGAAGAAGAAGATAAACGGAATGGCAATACCCATCACGAGGCATACGAGCATGATGATAGAGCTCTTTGGCTTCACCTTACCCATGAAGAGCGGCTCGTCAACCAGCTTGCCCTTGTCGGCAGTAGCTGCAAGAGAGATGGAGTTCTCCTCACGCTTCTGGAGCAACATGATATACAGTGAAGACTTCACAGTCTGCTGACGTCCTATCTCAGTAAGGATACGCTCCTGCTGAGGTGTCTGCGACAGTTTGCTCTGATACTTGGAGAAGCGGTTCATCAGGCTGTTCCTCTCTATCTCCATAGTGCGCTTTGACTGATCGATGGCACGGTTGATAGAGCTTGTAAGATCATCGAGCTGTCCCGTAATAGTCTGCACAGCAGGGCTCATCTCAGATGCTGAGCGGAGAAGACGGTTACGCTCCAGGGCGATATTGTTGTACTGCGTGATGAGTGATGTGGCTGCACCATCCTTCAGACCTACGTTAGAAGGCAGCGTCTGATATTTATTGGAAGGCTGCGCCATGTATTCCTTGATACTCTCCATCAGCATGATCTGTGTATTCATGTCAGAGAGAGCATTGTCGGCCTGGTCTGTCTGATTGAGTGAACTGCCGGCATTTGAAGTAGCGTCGACGATATTGTTGCTGCGCTTAAAGCTTGCAATGGCACCATCGGTGCTGCCCAGCTCTGCATTAATCTTCTCCAGACGCTCGTTGATGAACTCCTCCGTACGCACGGCGATTTCATTCTTGTCTTCGTTAGCCTGACGGTTATATACTATTGCCACCTGCTTGAGGTAGTCAATACCGCGCTGGGGCAAAGCATCGTTAACCACAAGACGTGCTATAGTAGTAGTCTTTGACAGGGGCTCCACGCTGATACCTCCAGCGTAGGCGTAAGCCAAAGAGGTGGGATTGCTGACGGTAACAAAGAGAGAGCGTCCCTCTGTCCAGGCATTTATATATTTATAATTAGGTATAATAGTGAACGTACCCACCTTCACATTTATAGACATCGGCATTGCTCCGGTGCTGCGGAAGGTGTGGGGCTCGCCATTAAGCGAATATGTACCGCGAACCTCATACTCGTTCTTATCCTTCCTGTCTATCTCAAGACGAACAGGAGAAGTCAGCTTGTCAAGGTGCTTCTGGTCCATATCTACAGTCAGCGGGGTCGTCTCATAAATAGGACGGTCAACGATGTTGCCCTCAATGCTGTAGTTGACATACAGCTTCAGATCGCGAATCGCGCCCTCTGCAATAGAGGTTGACTTCAGAATTTCCAGCTCGTTGTCAAAGCCGTCACTCATGGTCACTGTTCCCAGCATGGCCGTGTTCATCAACTGGTTGCTGGAACGGCGACGGTTGTCATCATTCTTGATGAGCATCTTGGAACCAATCTGATACACCGGCTGAGTGTAGCGCAGGTACAGGGCTCCCAAACCGATGAAGATTACCAACGACAGTAAGAACCACATCCAGTTAAGTACCAGAGTCTTTATGACGAACTGTACGTTAAAGAAACTCAGCTGATCTTCTACCTCGGGGGGCAATAGCTGTTCTTGGTTGTTTTTAATTTCACTCATAATGCATTATTTGTTTTTATTTTGTCTTATTCCTCTCGGGGGACATGGGCTTAATATGCGTTCTCGTCGTGAACGAACATGGTAAGCACCGTGCGGTATATCAGTTTCATGTCAAACCAGAACGACCAGTTCTCGATGTAGTAGATATCTTTCTTCACACGCTCTTCCATCTGCCACAGCTCAGAGGTCTCACCACGGAATCCCGACACCTGGGCATAGCCCGTAATGCCAGGCTTGGCATAATGGCGATACATGTATTTCTCCACCACCTTAGCATATTGTTCAGTATGCGCGAGCATGTGTGGGCGCGGTCCCACAACGCTCATGTCGCCCTTAAGCACATTCCAGAACTGAGGCAGTTCATCAATGTTGTATCTCCTAATGAAATCACCGAACTTGAATTTCCTCGGGTCTTCTTTCGTTGCCTGTTTCTTATCAGCGTCGTCATTAACGTGCATAGAGCGGAACTTATAGCACAAGAAGTCACGTCCGTTGATGCCTGTGCGCATCTGCTTGAATAACATCGGGCCGGGACTCTCACGCTTGATGAAGAAGGCAATGATAGGAATGAACGGTAACATCAGTATCAGCACTATCGAGCTGAAGACAATGTCAAAGGTGCGCTTTATCACACGGTTGGACATATAAATCAGCGGCGACTGATAGTTGGTATATACGGCGCCACCGCCTATCATCTCCGGCTTCAGCTGTAACTGCAGGCTCTGCTGAATGCGGGGCACAAGGCAGAACCGCATTACGTAGCGGTTACAGAAATTCATTATGGTGCGTATAGCGTCGATGTCATCATTGTCAAGGGCGCAGTATATCTCATCTATCTTCAGGTCTACGCCATCTATCTTATGGGTTTCAGAATCGCTTCTGATGAGATCAACGAGATCCTGTACTTTACCCAAATGATCAACGGGATAGGGTATCTCGTCTTCATCGCCGAAGTATCCTATCACCTTGTAACCCGTTGCGGGATCCGACATGATAGCACGGTAAATCTCCATGTTTGCAGGGTCGCTGCCAACCAGCAGCACCATACGAGTATTGCGTCCCTTGCTGCGAAGCCAACTGAGGAACTCGCGCTCACAAAGCCTTTTGATTACGAAGACAACAAATACAAGAAGCGTCATCACGCTGCCGAAAACAATCTCGTGATGACTGTTCCTCGTGATAAAATGCCACAGAAGACTAAAGAGCATCTGGGAGCAGAACACCACCTTGAAGTTCCTGTCCACCATTTCCGTGAAAACGAATAATCTCTTATGGATGATAGTGGGAACAAGCGATGAAACCAATGTGAAAATCACCAGCATCACTAATATGGCTATCCAAACATGGTTGACGATACTCTGGGGAGTATACATTTGGAACACTCTGGAGAAGGCAAACATACACAGAGCGTAGACCACTGCATCACCAAAAAGAACCACCCATTTTATCAAATTATTCTTGTCGGAAAAATAAAACATGACCCTTAATCTTTTATGTGAATTTATTCAAGGTGTATTGATTTGTGCAAATAATGCATGCAAAGATACACATTTTTTTCAATATGCAAACACATTTTTGTCTTTTTTCTATTAAAAGTGAAGCAAAAACATACAAAATAACCCGCAATCCTTGTTTTATTTAATTATTTTTCGTAATTTTGTGGCCGAAATATTTTGACAAGCTATATCACATGAGTTTCTTTTCATTCTTCAAGAAGAAGGAAGACAATATAAAAATCGGTGGCATGCAAGATTACATGATGCTTATTCGCGTCTATTTCCAGTCGGCAATAGCAGCTACGATAGGCATCAACAATATTGCATTGCTTCCAGACTTGCGCTTATTCAAGTCAACCTTCAAGGTTCGCACAGAGCATAACAAACTGGGCCTTGGCGAGAAAAACGCCTGCAAGAAGATGCTGAAGCAGATGTATGGGCATGATGATGCATTCTTCAAGGAGATAGACCGCAGCATCGCCAAGAACTGTCATAAGGTTCAGGACGTGCAGACATACCTATACCAGTTTCAGGGCTTCACGCAAGACCTGATGATGCTTACGAGCAACCTCATGAAGTTCAAACTGCGCCTGCCCTCTTTCTTCAAGAAAGCCATCTATGCAATGACAGAGAAGACTGTCAACGAGCTGTTCAACAAAAACGACTATAGTGATCCCGGTACTCTGAAGGCTGTTGCCTCTGTGAGGAAATACAACCAGAAGCTGGGATTCTCTGAAGCCTGGGTTACCAACTTCGTATATCAGGTGGTGATGCTGGCCAAGAAAGAGAAAATGCCTAAAGAATAACCATCATGTCTCAAGAATCGCCTATCAACATACTGTCGGCCCGTGTCAGGCAGATGATAATGGAATATAAGGAGCTCAGAAGCAAAAGTGAGTCCCTTAGTCGAGATGTGGACAAGCTCACCGCTGAAATAGAAAAGTTAAAGAGTCAACTATATACCCAGGAGCAACGCTACAATGCGCTGATGACCGCCAAGATGCTTAGTGTCACCGACAAAGACCTTGAAGCCGCCAAGATGCGCATCAACAACCTGCAGCGCTCCGTTTCACACTGCATCACGCTCCTCACAGAGCAAGACACAGAACAATAAACTCTCATGGACTCTCAGAAGAATAACGAAAAGCAACATATCACCATTCATGTCTATGACATGCCAATCAGCATTATGGTACCCAAGGAGCAGGAAGCTCTGTACCGTGAGGCTGGGTCATTGATAAACGAGCGTCTGAATACCTACTTCTCTTATTTCAAGGGACAGAAGGCTGACAAGGAGATTATCTATTATGCATTGATAGATATCGCCTTGAAGTTCGTCATGGAGTCTAAACGCAATGATATGTCGCCGGTTAATGATATTCTGAAAGAGTTGTCTGCTGAGATTTCAGAAGCATTGAAGTAAACGGCATCGTGTGCTGTGACGGCCTATGGCCTGCACATAATGCTACTTAGAATATTAATTAACCAACCTATTATTTAACAATTTATGGTATACGCAATTATAGCCGTAGCAGGCCTTATCATAGGCGGACTATTCGGCTACTTGATTTTCAGATATGTAATCAAGGTGAAATACAACGAGATGCTTGCCAATGCGGAGAAAGCTTCTGACGTTTTGAAGGAGAAGAAACTCCTTGAGGTGAAAGAGAAATTCATCAACAAGAAGAGCGAACTGGAGCGTGAAGTTCAGCAGCGCAATCAGAAGATTCAACAGACAGAGAACAAGCTGAAGCAGCGCGAGATGTCGCTCAACCAGCGTCAGGAGGAGCAGAGCAAGCGTCGTCAGGAACTGGACCAGAAAGAGAATCGCTTAGAGAATGAGAAGAAGCTGCTGGCCGTAAAAGAGCAGGAGCTCTCAAACATGCAGATGAAGGAGCGCGAGAAGCTTGAGCAACTCTCCGGCCTGTCCTCAGAAGAAGCGAAGGCACGTCTGATAGAGTCATTGAAGGACGAGGCTCGCACCAATGCCCAGAGTTATATCAACGAAATCATGGACGAGGCAAAGATCAATGCCAACAACGAAGCCCGCAAAATTGTCATTAAGACCATACAGCGCGTGGCTACAGAGGCTGCCATCGAGAACTCTGTCTCCATCTTCCATATCGACAACGACGAAGTGAAAGGCCGTATCATAGGCCGTGAGGGTCGCAACATACGTGCATTGGAAGCCGCCTGTGGCGTGGAAATCGTCGTTGACGACACACCAGAGGCCATCGTCATCTCTGCTTTCGACCCAATACGTCGCGAAACATGCCGCCTGGCCCTTCACCAGCTCGTCACCGACGGACGTATCCACCCTGCACGCATCGAGGAAGTTGTGGCAAAGGTGAAGAAGCAGCTGGAGCAAGAAGTGATAGAAACCGGCAAGCGCACCACTATCGACCTCGGCATACACGGTCTGCATCCAGAGCTGATACGCATCGTAGGTAAGATGAAATACCGTTCTTCTTATGGCCAGAACCTTCTGCAGCATGCCCGCGAAACCGCAAACCTCTGTGCCGTAATGGCCGCAGAGCTGGGCCTGAACCCCAAGAAGGCCAAGCGTGCCGGACTGCTTCACGATATCGGTAAGGTACCCGATGAAGACCTCGAGATGCCACACGCCCTCTATGGAGCAAAGATAGCGGAGAAGTACAAGGAGAAGGCTGATATCTGCAATGCCATCGGTGCCCACCACGATGAGATGGAGATGGAAACGCTGCTGGCACCCATCGTACAGGTCTGCGACGCCATCTCTGGTGCACGCCCCGGTGCTCGCAGAGAGATTGTGGAAGCTTACATCAAGCGTCTCAACGACTTGGAGGCTATTGCAATGTCATATCCTGGTGTCACCAAGACCTACGCCATTCAGGCGGGCCGTGAGCTGCGCGTCATAGTTGGAGCCGACAAGATGAGCGATGCAGAGACAGAGAGCCTGTCAAGCGAAATCGCTACAAAGATACAGAACGAGATGACATACCCAGGTCAGGTAAAGATCACCGTCATTCGCGAAACCCGTGCCGTAGCCTACGCAAAGTAATAATACTTACAGCATATCATCAGAAATCCCCTCAGCCCATTTGGACTGAGGGGATTTCTTTTTTCTTCTACCTTATAAAACACCCCATGCGCTGCTGACGAAGTAGCTGTCTCCTTTACTGCAAGAAGCTTATCAGCACGCCTGCAGCAACGGCAGAACCGATGACACCGGAGATATTGCTGGCCATACAATAGTTCAGCACGTGGTTCTTGGGGTCGTATTTCGTTGCTATCTCATTAGCCACACGCGATGCCATAGGCACAGCAGAAAGCCCTGTGGCTCCTACGAGCGGGTTCACCTTTTTTCTTACAAACAGGTTATATATCTTCACCATGCAGATGCCTGCCGAGATAGAGAGTGCGAAAGCAAGGAAACCTCCCACCACGATGCCTATCGTGGTCCAGTTCAGAAACGCCTCACTGGTCATTGTAGCGCCGACGGAGAGTCCCAGGAAGATTGTCGCAGTATTCATTATGGCATTGCTGGCGGTATCGAAGAGTCTGCTGGTCATACTGCCAAGTTCCTTTATCAGGTTGCCGAACATCAACATACCTACAAGACTTACTGCTGTAGGCACCAGCAACGCCACGATAATCGTCACGGTTATGGGGAAGAGTATCTTCAGTACACGCAGGTTCTTTATCTGCGTCTTGTTAGGATACCTCTTATCCTGCTCCTTCATATTAATTCTGAGTTCTTTCTTCGTGCAGAGCAGGTTCACCACCAAGGGTATGATAACAGGCACCAGGGCCATGTAGCTGTAAGCTGCTATTGCTATCGGACCGAGCAGATGCGGTGCCAGCTTGATAGTGGTGAATATCGCCGTAGGTCCGTCAGCACCACCTATGATACCGAGAGATGCAGCCTCCTGTGGTGTGAAGCCCATTGCGAGGGCGCAGAGGAGCACGGCGAAGATACCGAACTGTGCACCAGCGCCAAAGACTGAGAGTCTCAGGTTGCGGAGCATAGGTCCAAAGTCTGTCAGCGCTCCCACGCCCATGAAGATGATTGGAGGAATGAAGCCTGTCTTTATGCACATGTAATAGATGAAGTTCATCAATCCCAGATCATGCGCTATCTTATGCAAAGGCATATCCCAGATTATCTCCTTCGTACCGTCAGCCAGTGTGACGTACCCGTCAGAGTCGGCCTGCACCACTCCCATGCCACCTCCGGGGAAGTTGGCCAGAAGCACTCCCATGCCTATCGGTACCAGCAGCAGAGGTTCATACTTCTTCACTATGCCGAGGTACAGAAGTATGCACGCAATTGCAATCATGATAAGGAAAGACCAGTCGCCTCCTGTCTGGGCAAAGGCCGTCATGTTCCATATATTATGTAGTATTTCCACAATTGTCTGTATTAAGAATTAATCCATTGGCGGGTTATTCGCAGAGTTCAGATGATATACCGAATCTTTACATTTCCACCATTATCCTATTGTCATGAGCAGGTCGTCCTCATCAACAGAGTCACCCGAAGCAAAGGCTATGCTCGTGATTGTACCTGCCTTCTCCGCCTTGATACGGTTGAACACCTTCATGGCTTCTATATAGCATATCACCTCGCCTGCCTCAACGTGGTCTCCCACCTTCTTTGGTGTTTCCGAAGAAGACTGTACGAGATAAGCCTTTCCCTCTAACGGTGCGAGCACCTCCATGCCTTGCCCTGCTACGGGTGCCGGTGCTGACGTGGCAGACTGGCTGGGCTGTGCAGGGGCAGGCACCTGACCATCGTATGCTATCTTTACTATATAGTTCTGACCATTGACATTCACGGTGACCTGTTGCGGCAGTTGCTTCTTCACGTTACCCGTTTCTTTCTTGGCCTTACGGTTAGCGAGATCCTCTTCAAAGTCTTTCTTAGCCTGTCCGCTTTTGTATGCCTCATACTGCTGCGGATGCATAGCGTATTCGAACAGCTCCTCGTTGTCCTGACCCACGTCCCAGCCCTGCTGGTTCATCTTCAGACGATACGTTTCGAGCTCGTCAGGGTAGTTTTCCTGAGGGTCAGAGGTCATGAAGGTGCGGCCTTCCTTCTTTGCCATCTCCACGAAGAGAGGGTCGACAGGGCCTGGCAGCTGACCAGACTTTCCGAGTATCATGTCCCAGATGTTCTCTGCTATCATCGACCAGCGCTCCTTGCCCTTTTCCATCTGCATGACATTCATCAGCGCAAGGTTCTTCACATATTGTGAGAAAGGNNAGAAGCTGGTCCGTAGTCAGTTCGGGCTGGTTGTTCTTCACCTTCCATTTGTTCAGCGAGCGCAGATTGTCCTCCAGGTCTGTCATCAGCGAACCCATCATGCCTCCTGGCAGTCCGGGCTTGATGAGGAGCGAGTTGTTAAGATGGTTCAACTTCGGAATGTAATATCCCAGGAAATCGTCCATCATCTCCTGTATCTGGCTGCGCACTTCCATGTAGGCCTCCATATTGATGCTCTTGACCTTGAAGCCTGCATCCCTCAGCATTTCCTCAACGGCAATGATATCAGCATGGCCCGTTCCCCATGACAAAGGTGCTATGCCTGTGTCGATATAGTCGCAGCCGCCTCGTGCCACCTCCAGTATTGAGGCCATATTGAAGCCCGGTCCGGCATGTGAGTGATACTGTATGATGATGTCCTTTCTGTAGGCCTTGATACCCGCCACAATCTTTCCTAATGACTCAGGACGGCCTATTCCTGCCATATCTTTCAGGCATATCTCGTCAGCTCCGGCATCGATGAATGTCTTTGCCAGACTGATGTAGTAGTCCACAGTGTGAATGGGTGAGTGTGTTATGCACAATGATGCCTGTGCTATCATGCCTGCCTCCTTGGCATATTTTATAGAGGGAATAACGTTTCTCGGGTCATTGAGGCCGCAGAAGATACGCGTGATGTCGGTGCCCTGAGCCTTCTTCACCTTGTAGAAGAGCTTGCGCAGATCCTTAGGGCAAGGACTCATGCGCAAAGCGTTGAGGGCACGGTCAAGCATGTGAGTCTGTATGCCTGCCTCGTGGAAAGGCTTAGTCCATTGGCGGACAGAATTATTGGGGTTCTCTCCATAGAGCAGGTTTACCTGTTCAAAACCTCCTCCATTTGTCTCTACACGGTCAAAGCACCCCATCCTTATAATGGCCGGTGCTACCTTGAGCAACTGGTCTACGCGCGGCTGATACTTGCCAGCGCTCTGCCACATGTCACGGAAGACCAAACTGAATTTAATCTCTTTACCCATTGAGCTGTTTTTATGTTTTTTTTGTCTTTTTGTCGTTGTCGTTAATGTCTCTCTGCTTGCTTTAGAGCGGCATGTCTCTCAGGCTTTGACCACCTCGGCCACTCTTCCCTTGCCATTTGTTATCTTGCTTACGGCCTGGCGTATAATCTCCATTACCTCGGGAGAGACCGGGCGTGAAGTCTGAACAGCCTTCGCCTTCTCCTGCTCTTCCGGAGCCACCTTATTGACTATGTTGATAAGCAGATTGCTCAGCGCTATTATAATCAGAAGCACTGAAAAAACCGTTACCATGCCTACAACCATCAGCGTTATTCCTATGTTCATGTCCTTAGGCTATTTTTGATTTACTTATAATTCCACTTTCTTATCCTAATACGCAGCATGTATCCTGTCACAACCTAATGCGCGCAAACTTTGGGCAAAGGTACAAAAAAAAACTGACAATAAAGAAAAAAAAGCAACATTCTTTCGAACATTGCTTTTATATGCGGTCAATAATTAATTCATGTTAAGGTGGGTTCTATTAATTCCCACCGTAGTGTATGTAAGTCACTCTGTTTCGTCCAGTCTTCCTCCCCACAGGTACTTGTCTGTATCGGCAGCAATGACCTGGCTCAGGAGTATCAGGGCAAACAGATTGGGTATTGCCATCAGGGCATTGAAGATGTCGGCGAGTGTCCATACTGTGTTAAGGCTGATAATCGAGCCTGTGAAGACGCATATCAGATAAAGCCACGTATACACTTTAACCGCCTTGTATCCACCAAGATATTCCACGGCCCTTTGGGCATAGATGCACCAGCCCAGAATGGTGGAGAAGGCAAAGGTGAAGAGTCCGAACATGAGTATCGGAGTGCCTATGTATGGTATCTTGCTGAATGCCATCTTGGTCAGCGTACCACCGTCCATCTGTGCCAGATTCTCCGTCAGAAGCTGATGGAACACCTTTGCCAGCACTTCTGGTTCTATCATAGAAGTGTCGGCATAGCTCAATACGCTGCTGACAATCACGATACCTGTTATGGCACATATCACTACGGTGTCCCAGAAGGTACCGCTTGCACTTACCAGAGCCTGCCTCACGGGGTTACGCGTCTTCGCTGCTGCCGCCACGAGTGGTGCCGATCCCATTCCCGACTCGTTTGAGAACAGTCCGCGGGCTATACCATAGCGGGCTGCAAGCATCACCGTGCTGCCTACGAGACCGCCTCCAGCAGCCTCAGGCGCAAAGGCCGAGATTACTATGAGCTTTATCGCCGGCCATACATAAGAACCGTTCATCACAAGTATCACGATACAGCCTATGACGTATAGCACCGCCATGAATGGCACAAAAGCCGTACAAACGCGTGCAATACTCTTGATGCCGCCAATGATGACAAGGGCTACAAGCAGCGTGATAACAGTTCCTGTCAGCCAAGGACTTACACCCGTCACGTCATGAGCTAACGTAGAGATGGCATTGGCCTGCACGGTGCTGCCTATGCCAAAGGCTGCCAAGGCCGTGAAGAGTGCAAAGAGCACCCCACCCCATCGTGCATTCAGGCCATATTCCAATGCATACATCGGGCCGCCTATCATGTGACCTTTGTCTGAGCGGCGACGATACTTCACGGCCAGCAGACCCTCACCATATTTCGTGGCGATGCCGAAAACTCCCGTGAGCCAACACCACAGCACCGCTCCCGGACCTCCCAGGGCTATTGCCGTTCCCACACCGATGATGTTTCCCGTGCCTATCGTGGCAGCAAGGGCTGTAGTAAGGGCTCCGAACTGGCTGACATCGCCGTCCTTGTCACTATCCTTCCTTATTGACAGCTTTATGGCCGTGAATATCTTTCGCTGAGGAAACTTCAGGCGGATAGTAAGAAAAACGTGAGTACCGACGAGTAGTATTATCATGGGATATCCCCAGAGAATGCTGCTCAACTCGTTTATTATATTTGTAAACAATTCCATCATTTCACTTATTACTAACGTATTCTGCCACCATATCGGCTGCTCGCTCTCCGTCGACGCCAGCCGAGACGATGCCTCCAGCATAGCCTGCACCCTCTCCTGCAGGGAAGAGCCCCTCTATAGCCACATGCTGCAACGTCTCCGCATCGCGCTTAATGCGCACGGGAGAGGAGGTTCTTGTCTCTACACCTATCATCAGCGCCTCACCGGTCAGGAAACCATGACGCTGCTTACCGAAGTGTCTGAAACCTTCCTGCAGACGCTTGGTTATCTCCTGAGGCATCCAGAAGTGCAGAGGCGAGGAGTTTACGCCTGGAGCATAGCTGCTCTTGGGCAGGTCATAGCTCAGACGGCCATTGACAAAGTCGGTCATTCGCTGAGCCGGAGCCACCTGAGTGCCGGCCTCACCGCCCCCAAGGGTGCGCGACTGCTGCCAGCACATACGTTCCAGTTCCTGTTGCCAGACCATCACCTTAAGCACCTCACTAATATCCTCATGGCTGTCAGAGGCCAAAACTTCGTTTTGGTTTTGGTTTTCGTTTTCGTTTTGGTTTTCGTTAAGAACAATATCCTCTGGCCGCACCTCTACCACCATTCCGGAATTGCTCCATTTGCCTCCTCTGTCACTGGGCGACATGCCGTTGACCACAATCTGCTCCCTGTCAGTAGCTGCGGGGATAACCACTCCTCCGGGACACATGCAGAAAGAATAAACGCCTCTGCCATCTACCTGTGTCACAAACGAATACTCAGCAGCAGGCAGGTATTGTCCCCTACCCTTAGGCGAATGATACTGTATCTGGTCGATGAGCTGCGAAGGATGTTCCAGCCTTACACCTACGGCAATACCCTTCGGCTCAATCAATTGACGCGCATCGCTCACGCCCTCAAGGTGTTCCGTCTTGGGCATAGCAGCCAGATAGCGATACACATCCCTTGCAGAATGGCCCGTAGCAAGCACTACAGCATCGCCGCGGAACGTCAGCGTTGTGTCGGCACCTTTCGCAAGGTCAACACATTCCACGCCTTCCACCTTATTATTATATATAAGGAAGCGTGTCATCTTGGTCTGGAAATGCACCTCGCCACCAGAGGCTATAATCTGGTTGCGCATGTTCTCAATCACTCGCGGCAGTTTGTCCGTGCCGATGTGCGGATGGGCATCAGTCAGGATGCTGGTACTTGCACCAAACTGGCAGAACACATTGAGTATCTTCTCCGTATTGCCGCGCTTCTTGCTGCGAGTATATAGCTTGCCGTCAGAATAGGCTCCAGCCCCACCCTCGCCGAAGCAGTAGTTGCTCTCGCTATCAACGCGCTGCAGCGACTTTATCAGGGCGAGGTCCTTCTTTCGTTCCCTCACGTCCTTGCCGCGCTCAACTACTATGGGTCGCAGCCCTCGCTCAATGAGGCGCAGCGCAGCAAAGAGCCCGCAAGGCCCCTCGCCAACGACTATCACGGGCTTACCGTTGCTTACATCAGGATAGTAGGTCTTCGTAAAGTGATCCTCCTCTGGCAATTCGTTAATATAGAGCCTCAAGGTAAGGTTCACGTAAATCTGCCGCTGACGCGCATCAAGGCTCCGCTTCAACACGCGGACATGCTTCACAGTCCTGCGGTCGAAACCCTGCTCACGGCTCACATAGTCAATGATGTTCTGCTCCGTGAAAGCTACTTGCGGCACCACACGCACTTGCAGTTCTTTAATCATTTAGCGCTGACCTTGGGGTTATGCTCGAGACCTACTCTCTCGGGGGTAAACAAATTAACGAATTACCAGATAAACGTATTGAACACCCTGTTTACAATTTAACAATAAAGCCCCGACTGACAATCATCGGGGCTTCACGTGCTTGGAGGTGCGTGGCGGAGTCGAACCGCCCTGGCCGGTTTTGCAGACCGGAGACTAAACCGCTCATCCAACGCACCGGAACGTCTTTTGTCTTATCATCCTGGATGATTGCGGGCCGTCCATCTCTGGATAGCGGGTGCAAAAGTACTACTTTTTTTTCGTTCCCACAAACTTTTTTTCATCTTTTTTGAAGAAACACCCCATTTTCTTTCCTTATTTCAAGAATTATTATTACCTTTGCACCGCTTTTGAGTTCACAGCCCAAAAGAAGGCCGGCAAAAACGCCTGCCTCGCAAGCAAGCGCCTGTGGCGAAATTGGTAGACGCGCTAGACTTAGGATCTAGTGTCTTACGATGTGCAGGTTCGAGTCCTGTCAGGCGCACCAGAACGATGAAGCCCGACTGTTATCTTAGTGTATGCAGCCGGGCTTCATTTGCACTTGCACGATAGGATGTTCAATTTGTTGTACCCTCTTTTTATGCCGATGACTAGCATCCATACGGGGACGTGGGCGTCTCGCCCGCAGTAAAAAGGTTTGAGCCTCTTGCACTCTGTAATCGCGGGCGGGACGCCCACGTCCCTGGCCTCAGCAAAACTTTACGTACCAAAATGGAGTACATCAAATTGAACGCCCTACTGGCACGATTGTCATTATGTCAGTTTTTGGCCCGAAAAGCTTACAAAGTGATTTTTCATTCGTCCTCTACAGCGCCGAATTTGCAGCCGAGAGTAAACTTGTACGCAAATATCGCCAAAATAAGGAGGAATACGCAACTGTCTCTAATTCTGACAGTTGCGCCCGACACCCCTTCTGCCAACCTCCGAAAACGCCGTTTTTACCCCTAAAAAGTCCAAAAACAACTAAAATAATGGCCTGAGGTGAACACTCCGACACCCTCAGATGGAGTATCTATTAGGCCCTAATGGTGCATCTATTACCTCCCTATTGAGCCTCCGCAAAGCGTCAAACATATATCTTCGCCCTCTGACCGGCTAAAAAACGTCATTTTATTGGTTTTTCACACTCTATTTCGCAACTGAAAACGGGAAAAAGCAAAATGACACTTTGTAAGGTTTCCGCCTCCAAAACCGACACTTTGCAAATCACGTTTTTTTTGCATTCCGACTATGGCGTATCCAAAGCCACTATGAACACATTTGGGATAAATATTCCCACGCGTTACCTGTCCCTGTCTTCTAATACCGGAAACTTCTTACGGAATGCATGAAGTTTGTCTATATCAATGTCGGCAATGATTACCTCGGCCTTATCGTCCTTGGCCTGTACTATTGTTTTGCCGTATGGGCTGACGATGACCGAACCTCCGTTGTATTGTGAGGCTGCATCGTTGCCCACGCGATTTACTCCTACAACGTAGCATTGGTTTTCCAATGCCCGTGCCTGCAGCAATACATCCCACACAGGGCGACGTGAGGAGGGCCAGCTGGCTACATACAATATACAGTCATAATAAGGTGAATGATTTCTGCTGAAACATGGGAAGCGAAGGTCGTAACACGTTTGCAAAAGGAAACGCGCCCCTCGCCATTCCACAACGACACGTTCCGTGCCGGCTGTGTAGCGTTCTGCCTCACCACCATAAGTAAAGAGGTGCCGCTTATCATAATATGCCACCTCACCATCGGGCTTTACAAAAAAGAAACGGTTATGGTAACGCCCGTCCTGCTTCACAGCGACAGAGCCAGCAACGGCTGCATCGGTCTTTGCTGCTATCTTCTTCATCCAGAGCAGCGACTCATCATGTTCTTCTGCTATCCCCTCAGGCTCCACGGCAAAGCCCGTGCTCCACATCTCGGGCAGGACGAATAAATCCACCCCTTCCTTGACGGAAAGGATGGATTTCTCTGCATTATTATGGTTGGTCTCTATACCGGCCCAAAGTATGTCTGTCTGTAAAAGAGCAATCTTCACCATTTGACAAAATGTCTGCGATGGTATCGCAGACTCATTAACGAGTTAAGGAATAGGCAAATTAACAACGAGCAGCGTGGAAGGCTTCTATTCTCTCCTTGAACAGCGGCTCCTGTTCTTTGCTGAAGAATGAAGTGCATATTCTGACACCCTGTTGTGTAGAGCCCATCGTATCGAGTGGGAATACGGCTATGCCATAGAACATCAGCTCCTTCGTAAGCTGCAGACCCGTCATTCCTGGATACTGCACGGTGAAATAGAAACCGTCAGCCAAGGGTGCACCCATATCATTGTCGTATACAAGGCAGAAGCCATTAGCGAGCAGCACATCCTTCATGTATTTAGCACGACGACCATATTCCTTCACGTCTTCAAGGAAGTTATATGAACCATCACATGCTGCCTCCATCATGGCCGACATGGCGCACTGTACCGAATGTGTGGTACCGCTGGAGAGTGTGTACATGAGGCGGTTTGTAAAGAAATCGCCGAAAGTGCCCACACCGAACTTCTCCTGCAGGGCAGGATATACGCGATGATACAGCTCGTTGCTCATGCAGGTCACACCGATGCGCTGTCCTGCGTAAGAGAAAGCTTTTGAACCGCTAATCCAAAGAACGTAATTGTCGGTATAGCGGGCCACAGTAGCCTGATACGGAGCCTCAAAAGGATGAGACAGGTCACGACGGAAGTCCATAGCGAAGTATGCGAGATCCTCAAGGATTATCACGTCATACTTCGTGGCAAGGGCTCCTATTCCCTGCAATTCCTCCTCGGTGAAGCAAACCCAAGATGGGTTGTTAGGGTTAGAATAAACGATACTGTTGATATTACCCTCTTTCAGTATCTCTTCCAGCTTGTCGATGAGAGCCTGACCGCGGTATCCATGAATATCAAGGCCCACATGCTTCAGACCAATGACGTCACACTGGGTGGTCTGAACAGGGAAGCCAGGCTGAATGAGCAGCACGGTGTCTTTCTTGCCGCCACCTGCAACATTGTTAGCGTGATAGATGGCAGTAAAAGAAGCGAATGTTCCCTGCATAGAACCCGTTGTAGGCACACAGCACAGGGGGTCGATGTCTACCCCGATGAATGCCTTCACGAAACGGCTTGATGCCTGCTTGATGCGAGGGATGCCTCCATTGGGGGCATACTGTGTTGCAACGCCTGATGCAAGGGCCTCACGCTCTGCCTCAAGAGCTATCTCTGAGGGTTTGAGACCAGGCACGCCCATCTCAAGATGTATGACGCGCTCACCTGTCTTTTCCTCCAACTGGCGTGAGAGAGACTGGATGTCACGTATGGTTGCTTGTGAGAAGTCACCCAAGCCCATCTCGTCGATAATCGCGGTGACTGTATTATAATCTAATGGAGTTGTCATATTGGATAATATAGGTGGGTTCTTGCGCTCCGTAGGTGCTCAGGCGCGAGCGGAACTATTAATTCCCACTTAGAGTTTAACATTGATGGGTAATCTTTCTTTTCGGCTGATTTTTAGAACCCACCTATAGTTATTTCCAGTCTGTCAAGAGTGTTCGCTTGTCGAGTACGTGCTTGGCCTTGCCCGTAGAACGCTCAATGTTTCCTGGCTCCTTGATATGGATATTTGGCTTGATGCCAACGAGGGAGACGATGCGGTCGTAGAGCGGCTTGATGAACGGCATCTGCTTGGCCGGGTTTGGAGAGAAGTACTCTGCACGCAGCTCTACGTCGAGGTCAAAGGTGTCCTCGTTGTTCTTACGGTCAACCGTGATGAAGTATTGTGGTGTGAAGACAGGGAACTCTGTCAGCACGGTCTCTATCTGTGACGGGAAGACATTGACACCACGGATGATAAGCATGTCATCGCTGCGTCCCAGGATCTTTCCGAGTCGAACGGTGGTACGTCCGCATTCGCACTTGTCGTAGATGAGATGCGTGAGGTCGCGGGTACGGTAGCGCAGGATAGGCATAGCCTCCTTGCAAAGTGAGGTGAAGACGAGCTCGCCCTCTTCGCCCGGTGCCACGGGCTCAAGGGTCTCAGGATTGATGATTTCGGGATAGAAGAAATCCTCGGCCACGTGGGTACCGTTCTGGTACTGACACTCACCGCCTACGCCAGGACCGCACATCTCTGTGAGTCCGTAGATGTCGATAGCCTTGATGTGGAGCTTCTTCTCCAACTCGCGGCGTATGCCCCATGTCCAGGGCTCTGCTCCGAAGAATCCCACTCTGAGTTTCAAGTCCTCCACATTAACATTAGGACTGTTCTCTATCACCTCAGCCAAACGGAGGGCATAGGAAGGTGTGCAGCAAAGGGCAGTAGTGCCGAAGTCTTTCATCAGCATGATCTGCTTCTCTGAGTTGCCTGCCGAGATAGGCAGCTGTATTGCTCCAAGTGCGAGTGCACCATCATGTGCGCCCAGTCCGCCTGTGAACAGTCCATAGCCGTAAGCCACCTGAACGACATCGCCAGGACCTACGTCGCCTACTGCCATTACGCGTGCCACGCACTCAGCCCACATCTTCAGGTCGTTCTTGGTGTAGGTGCCTACGACGGGTTTGCCCGTGGTACCTGATGAGGCATGGATACGGACAATCTCACTCTGAGGCACAGCATTGAGACCGAAGGGATATTCATCTCGCAGGTCGTGCTTGGTAGTGAAGGGCAACTTGTATATATCCTGTATGCCCCTGATATCTTCGGGCTTTACACCCATCCTATCCATCTTCTTACGATAGAAGGGGACATTTTCATAACATCTTTTTACTGTGGCTATGAGTCGCTCCGACTGCAACTTGGTCATGGACTCACGGTCCATGCATTCCATTTCACGATTAAGAATCATATTTCAAATTTACGAATTAACAAATTTACGAATTAACAAATTTACGAATTAATATGGGTGATTTTGCCCATTCTTATTGCAGGCCGTCGAAGGCAAACACATCTTTCTTGCGATATGCCGAACCTGTGACGATGCACAGCAGTTCACCATTCTGATTCGTTATGCGCGTTTCACAGAATGGCAGCCTGTAATGATTGCATGTCTCAACAGTCTCTGCAAGGAGGGTGTCGCCAAGTCTTGCCGACTTGAGATAGGTGATGCTGTTCTGAATGCCCACGGTAACGGGACCGTGGGAGTTCATGACAGCAGCGAATGTCAGGTCGGCTAAAGTAAAGTACACCCCACCCTGACAAACGCCTGCAGCATTGAGGTGACGTTCCTCCACGTGAAGTTCCGCGCTGGCATAACCTTCACGGATTTCTATCAACCTCACACCTATATTTCTGGCGAAATGGTCGCCATCAGTGAGTATTTGCTTTAGAGTTGACATTATCCCTGTTGGTGCGGGTTACAGATTGTTATTGTTGTAGCAATCAAAGATCTGCTCCACTGTCTTTTTCGGCATCTTAGGAGTAAGGATACTTACAAGAACTACAACCACGAAACCACCGAGCATGGCAATGGCACCACAGTCAATAGGGTTGATAGGATTGCCCATGACCATATTCACTACTGTGAGTCCTACGCCCCAGAAGAAACATGCCCAAACAGACATCCTTGTGACGCCCTTCCAATATAGTCCCATCATGAATGGTGCGAGGAAAGCTCCGGCAAGTGCTCCCCATGAGATGCCCATCAGCTGAGCAATGAACTGTGGAGGGTTGAGGGCAATCATCAGGGATATCACGATAAAGAACACGATGAGGACACGCATCACAATTACCTTACGGCGCTCAATCTTCTCTGCAACGATATCGTCAATTTCACCGCCTTCTACCTCACCGGCTTCTGATTTCTTATCACGATAGATAAGATCGAGAGTCATTGTAGAAGAAGACGTGAGCACAAGACCTGCAAGTGTTGACATTGAAGCAGAGAGAACGAGCAGTATCACAAGTGCGATGAGGAAGTCAGGCAATGTCTCAAGCATCATTGGTACGATATTGTCGTACACGAATTTGCCCTTTTCTTCATAGAATGCCGATGCGAGGTATAGACGGCCAAAACCACCGAGGAAATAGCAGCCACCAGCAACGATGATGGCGAAGATGGTGGAGATGATTGTGCCACGCTTGATGGCCGACTCATCAGTGATGGAGTAGAACTTGCCTACCATCTGCGGCAGTCCCCAGGTGCCCAGAGAAGTGAGTATGACCACACCCAACAGACTCAGCGGATTGGGACCGAACCACGACGCAAAGTCTCCTGGCTGGAAATTTGCATATAGCCCAGACTTATCCATCTTTAAGTCATCAGCATTAGGCACCACCTTTGCCATCTCTTGTATGGCATTGGTGAGTCCTCCCTGCGCATCAAGCACCACGGCGATGACCGTTGTGATGCCGAAGAGCATGATGATACCCTGTATGAAGTCGTTGATGGCTGTTGCCTTATAACCACCCAGAATGACATATACAGCAGTGAGTCCCGCCATCGTTATGGCACAATACTCGTATGGTATGCCGAAGCCCATCTCGAAGAGCTTTGAGATGCCCATATACACACCTGCGGTATAAGGAATAAGGAACACGAAGGCTATGATAGATGCACAGATGCGTAACCATTCGTCATTATAGCGGGTGCCGAAGAAGTCTGGCATTGTGCGACTCTGAATATGCTGTGTCATCAGTCGTGTGCGGCGACCAAGGATAATCCACGCCAAGAGCGAACCGATAATCGCATTGCCCACACCAATCCATGTTGAAGACATACCGTATTTCCAGCCGAACTGCCCTGCATAGCCCACGAATACTACAGCAGAGAAATATGAGGTGCCAAAGGCAAAGGCTGTGAGCCAGCCACCTACGTTACGTCCACCAAGCACGAAGCCCTCAACGCTGTTAGCCTGCTTGCGTGAGTAGATGCCAACAGCTATGGTAACACACAGGAATATTACTGTGAGAAATATCTTTATAAACATCGTTGCAGTCCTCCCTTTTTAGAATGCTACCTGTACCTGTGAGAGCAACTGGCTGTAGTTGCCCATGCCAGTAAAGGCTTTCATGCTCTCATTCTTAATGCTGTATGCATACTGCATCTGCAGTCTGCACTTCTTATGTATCCAATACTGCAGTCCCAGCGTGAGGTTGGTCTGCTTGAGGCGCATATCGGTATTTCTGTTGAAATAGTCGGCAACAGCCACAACGTCAAGCTGTTTGTAAACAGGAATTGTGGCGGCGCCATAGATACCGAAGCTGCCAACGTCGCCATCCTCGCCACCAAGAGCCTCACAACGAACCGTAGTGCAGCGGTTGCGCCAGTAATCAATGGGCTTTGCACATGAACGCCATTCGAAACCTGCTGCATAGCGGTTCTGACGATAAGTCTCGCCAACGGCTATCGTAGGATTATATGGTGATGTGGCGACAGCGCAACCATAGCCCTTCTGTCCTGATACGGAAAGCTTCAGCGTAGGAATGACCTTGTACTCCAACTTCGCTATGACATTCTTCTGGTTGTTACCGTCTACCTTGTTGATTTGTCCACCATTGACCAGCTCAACCACATAGCGCAACTTGTCATTGAAAAGATTACCATACATCATCAGTCCCAGGTCACGTCCTGAACCATTGGCTATCAGCGGGTCTCCTCCGCAGAGCCAAGTCACAGACTGAGAAGAACAGCTGATGCTCTCGAGTATGGTTGGTGAGAGGGGATTCTCCATTGAGAGCTCTATCTTTGACTGTCCCAGACGAAAATTCAGAGCCTTGCAGGGACGGTACTCCATATAGTACTCCTGTACTGCCCCACTCTTGAACTCATGCATGAAGAATGCATAGAAATGAGGTGCGATGTCTGCGCCTACCATGAGCACAATGCGCTTCAGGTCGAAGGTGTTGCTATTGGGACCGTCCTCATTGAATGTAGCAGTATAGCCACCCTGGGCATAGGCTGTGACCTTTACCCTTGACAGTACTGCCTGCGACCAATAATTGAAGTCCTTGTCCTTGTCTGTTGCAGGAGCAGCGGGACTTGGCAAGAGGGGTTTCTTGCTCTCAAGCGTACCCATGTCCGTTTCGAGATTGTACGTTACCTCTGTAACGTCTGATGCGGGCTCTTCAGCCACAGGCTCCGTCGTTAGCTCCGTAGTCTCGGCCTTAGCCAGCATAGCCGTCATAAACATTATGGCAGCTACAGTAAATGTTCTTTTCATTATGAATTTGTTGTTTGTGAGTGTTATCTGAGTGCGGGTGGAAGAATCCACAACGTCATTATCCTTTTTTGAAATCACCCTCCATCACGGAGTTCAGCTTATTGAGACTTATTATCTCGTTTGTCTTCACGCTGTCAGAAGTGCGGAACACAATGACACCTTTGTCCTTCAGGGGGAAGGAATACATATAGTTGATGCCTACCCCTGCATCTGAGATAATCTTCAATGCACGAGCCGCCTCACCGCTTTTATCCTCCACATAGATGGCATTGACGTCAGTAAGCTGCACGTTGATGCCTTCTTCTTTTAATTTAAGGTACGCGCGAGAGGGGTCATCGCAAATAATGCGGCAGATACCATAGCCAATAGTATCGGCAATGGTGAGAGCTACTATCTGTACATCCGCCTTGCTCAGCATGTCAAGCACCTTGATGAGCGAGCCACCTTTATTCTCTATGAATATTGAAACCTGTTTGATAGTCATGGGATAATGGGGTTTTACTGTTATGGTGGGTTCTATTAATTCCCACCTTATGTGAAATAATGATGCTTATTTATACACCGTTCGCTTATCTACAACGCGCACGGCCTTGCCCTCGCTTGTTGGCAACGTACCCTTTGGCACAAGCTTCACATGCGGGGTGAGAAGTATCTCGTCCTTGAGGGCGCGCTTTACCTCCTTCTGCAGGGTCAGCAGGCGCTGGAAGTCATCGGTGAAGAGCTCCTCCAGCTCTACCTCAACGGTCATGTTGTCATTATTCTCATCGGTGGTAAGGGTGATGAGATAGTTGTTTGCCAGTTCCTTGAACTGCATCAGTATCTTTTCTATCTGTATTGGGAAGATATTCACACCGCGCAGTACCATCATATCATCGGAGCGCCCCTTCATTCGGTCAAGACGCACATGGTTGCGGCCACAGGGGCATTCACGTCCCAGCACCCTCGTGAGGTCACGGGTACGATAGCGCAGCAGAGGCATCGCCTCACGGTTGATGGAAGTGAGTATCAGCTCTCCTATCTCTCCGTCAGGCACAGGCTCCAGCGTCTCGGGGTCTACGATTTCCACGATATAGTAGTCCTCCCAGAAATGCAGGCCATTCTGTTCCTTACACTCGAAGCCCACGCCAGGACCGCACATCTCTGACATACCGAAGGAATTATAGGCCTTCACGCCAAGCATGTTCTGTATGCGCTGGCGCTGCTCCTCGGAATGAGGCTCTGCACCGATGGCCAGTATCTTCAGTTTTGTATCCTTACGTGGGTCCACACCCTGTTCCTGCATCACCTCATAGAGGCGTGTCACATAGGATGGCACAGCATGTACGGCGGTAGTGCCGAAGTCCTTCATGAACTTAATCTGTCGCAGCGAATTGCCTGCTGCGGCAGGTACGGTGAGCATGCCCAGACGCTCTGCACCATACTGGAAGCCCAGACCTCCGGTGAACATGCCGTATCCTGAAGAATTCTGGAACACATCGTCAGGACGCAGTCCCACCATCCACAGGTTACGTGCCACCTGGTTAGCCCACTCGTCAAGATCCTTCTGCGTATGAAGGATGACAGTAGGATTGCCCGTAGTGCCCGAAGAGCTGTGCAGACGCACGCAGTCTCTCAATGGGACGCTGGCAAGGCCAAATGGATAGTTTTCGCGAAGGTCGTTCTTCGTCGTAAAAGGTATACGGCGAATATCGCTGACACTGGTTATGTTCTCTGGTGTTACCCCTGCCTCCTCAAGGCGCGCCTTGTATACAGGGTTGTTCATGCAACGCCTAACGGTCTCCTTGAGACGCTCCACCTGAAGTGCCTCAATCTGCTGGCGTGACATCGTCTCGAGTTCCGGGTCAAGGTACTCTGACTTCCAATCTGGTAATTCTCTTCTGTAAATCATTATTGTGCTGCCTCTGCACCCATGTCAAAGGCTTTTAGGTTAGACTCTACTATCTTCTCTCCCTTACGGGCGAATATTGTTGCTACAGCATTGCGCAGTGCATCACTGGAGACGATCTCTATGTATTTCGCCGCCATACCCAACAACACCACGTTGGCCGAACGGGCTGAACCGGCATCCTTGGCCACCTGCTCTATATCGAGCTGCACCACGTTAGGCAATGAGGCCAGTTCCTGGAACAGAGATTCCTCCTCCGGGTAGTTAGGGATATTGACAAAGGGCTTGTTGCTGGTCACGATTACACCGTCCTTCGACAGGTATGGCAGATAGCGCAGCGCCTCCATTGGCTCCATTGAGATGATAAGGTCGGCACTACCCTGAGCAATAAGGTCGCTGAAAATAGGTTCTGTTGACAGTCTGAGGTTTGACTGTACATCGCCACCACGCTGCGACATTCCATGCACCTCGGCCTGCTTCAGGTTTACGTCTGCACGTGTGGCAGCCTCACCTATGATTGTAGCGATGCTAAGGATTCCCTGACCGCCAACGCCACATAATATGATATCTTTCTTCATTGATTTAAGCCTCCTTCTTTGCTTTAGCCTTCTCACGCGCATGGCGAGACGCTGTTTGTATACATTCTCTTCTTGGTATTATCACAGATACGCCCTCGTAAGCTATCTCATCACGGATGAGCTGTGCAATATCTGGAATATTCTTTGGCAATGGAGTTACTACGTGGAGATGTGCAGGATCCATGCCGAGTCCGAGACAGATAGCCTCATACTTGTTGAGTCCGGCGCTGTCCTGACCACCCGTCATGCCAGTGGTGAGGTTATCAGAGATTATCACAGTAATGGCAGCATTCTCATTAATAGCATCAAGGAGACCCGTCATGCCTGAATGAGTAAAGGTAGAATCGCCGATGACTGCGATAGCGGGTCTCAGTCCTGCATCAGCAGCACCCTTGGCCATTGTTATTGAGGCACCCATATCCACGCATGATGCGAGTGCCTTGAAAGGAGGCAGCGCACCGAGGGTGTAGCAACCGATATCTCCGAATACGCGGGCATCAGGATACTCTTCTATAATCTTCACCAAAGCGCCGTATACATCGCGGTGTCCGCATCCCTGGCAGAGCTGTGGCGGACGTGCTGCGAGGTTCTTTGCTGGCGACATCACCTGTGGCGTCTCTACTCCCAGTGCCGCAGCTACGCTGTCAGGCGTCAGTTCACCCGTTCTGGGCAGCGCACCTGTCAGACGGCCCGTCACCATGTATCCCGTACCGAGGATGCCCTTGATGTCCTGCTCCACAACGGGTTGCCCGTCTTCTACGACAAGAATCCTACCACTTTCCTTGGCCAGCATCTGTATGCGCTGCTCGGGCAGAGGATACTGCGACACCTTTTCTATATTATATAGGCTCTGCTCCTCAGCAGAGAGATGTGAAAGGGCCTCCTTAACGTAGTTGTAGCCTATGCCGCAAGCCACGATGCCGGTCTTCTTGGCCTTTTCGGTGGACGTGCCGTATTCCGAAATGTTAAACTGTGACTTATTGCTGGATAGCAGCATCTCGTCCTGCTTCTCTAACAGGGCGGCATATTTTCTCTTTGCTATGCCTGGCAGCAGCACCCACTGGTCTGTAGAAGGCTGCAGGGGATTCTGCTCCTTGGGTTCGTTTACCACCACACCGGCGCGTGAGTGTGCCAGTCGTGTTACTATGCGCAGCAGTACGGGCTCCTTGATGGCCTCTGAGAGGTTGAAGGCAACAGACATCATATCATAGGCCTCCTGCTGGTTGCTTGGTTCGAAGATAGGTATCAGGGCAAACTTACCGTAAAAGCGTGAGTCCTGCTCGTTCTGCGAAGAGTGCATTGAGGGGTCATCGGCAGCGAGCACCACAAGTCCTCCACCCACGCCAGTGATGGCGCTATTGATAAATGCATCGGCACATACGTTCATACCTACATGCTTCATACATACCAAGGCACGCTTTCCTGCGTAGGACATACCCAACGCAGCCTCCATTGCCGTCTTCTCATTCGTACACCAACGGGAGTGTATACCACGTTCCCTGGCAATGGCGTTACTCTGAATAAATTCTGTTATCTCGGTAGAGGGAGTACCCGGATAGGCATACACACCGCTGAGTCCGGCATGGATGGCGCCAAGGGCTATGGCCTCATCTCCAAGAAGAAGTTTCTTTTCCATTTTATGATTAAAGTCTTTATATAAATCTGCGCAACGATGTACTCTGCCTAAAGCATGCCTTAGGAAGAGAACATCTTTCTGAAAAAATGTGATATATTAAAGGTGGGATCTATTAATTCCCACTTAGAGTTTAACATTAGTGTACCTTCTTCCTTTTCGGCTGCTTTTTGCTTTTATACGTGACATCTTGTCAAGTCTCATCGGTCATATAGCCCGCTACGCCTTTGTTTGCAAAGGCACGGAAGTATTATCTTCTGCTCAAAGAAGGCTAAGCCTTTCTTTTCCGCTGGCCGCAGGCGCTCTTCAACTTACAATCTGTCACTGTCTAAAATTCAAATATCAGCGCGAGCGAATTAATAGAGCCCACCTAAAAAGAGGGAAGAAGCCAATTCCTCAGGCATTCTTCTTCTCCCATATTTCGTTAACCTGATTGGATATGCAGTCCAGCAGTTTATCCATGATAATCGGCTTTGTGATGAAATCATTTGCACCAAGTTCGAAGCCCCTCTTGACATCGTCATTAGAGTTGAGAGCCGACAGTATTACTATAGGCAGGTTCTTGGTCTTTTCCTGAGCCCTTAGGCGCTCCAGCACCTCGTATCCGTCAATAATGGGCATCATCAGGTCAAGCAAAACGAGATCTACGTCCTTGCTGGCTATCGTGTCAAGCGCTGCCTGACCATCGTTAGCCGTAAGGAGGTTGTAATGGAATTTCCCCAACATCTTCTGTATCAGGAGAACATTAAGGGGGATGTCATCGACGATAAGAATATTAATCTTACTCTGGTCAACATTTGGATTGAGTTCAGCCATGTTGTAGGTTTATTATTGATTCTGTAATTATCGTATGAATAGTCTTTGTCTGAAGGCGTATGCGCCAGTTGTTTGGACCCACCTTACCTGAATGAGTCTGTGAGCAGTTTTATCTCCACCTGTGGTGAGATGCGCTCATAGAGTATGTTGTACATCGCATCGAGTATGGGCATGTTCACGTGCATGTGGCGGTTTATCTCCTTCATGCATTTTGTACCGAAATAGCCCTCTGCTATCATCTCCATCTCTATCTGGGCCGACTTCACTGAATAGCCCTTGCCTATCATCGTGCCAAAGGTTCTGTTGCGCGAGAAGTTTGAGTATCCCGTCACGAGGAGATCACCGATGTATGCACTGTCCTCCATCCTTCGGTCTGATGGGTATACAGAGGTAAGGAATCGCGACATCTCCTGCAGGGCATTACTCATGAGCACGGCCTGGAAGTTGTCGCCATACTTCAGTCCGGCACAGATACCGGCAGCGATGGCATAGACATTCTTCAGCACCGACCCATATTCTATTCCCACCACATCGCTCGATACCTTTGTCTTAATATACGTTCCTGCAAGGACATTGGCAAAGGCCGTTGCCTTTTCTTTGTCGGAGCAGGCCACGGTGAGATATGACAGCCTTTCCAGCGCCACCTCCTCAGCATGTGAGGGGCCGCCGATACAGGCGAGGTTGGAGTAAGGCACGTCAAAGACCTCATGGAAATATTCCGAGCATACGAGGTTCTCGTCGGGAACTATACCCTTGATGGCCGTGATGATAAATTTATCCCTAATGGGCAGCTTCAGCTTCTTGAGATGATTCTTCAGGTATGGCGACGGTGTGACGAACACCAGCGTGTCGTTTTCCTGCACCACCTTGTTGATGTCGGATGTGAAGTCTATCTCGTCGAGGTTGAAATGCACCGAGGTGAGATATGCCGGGTTATGTCCCATCCTCTTGAATTCAAGGATTCGGTCATCGCGGCGCATATACCATCCTATGCGGTGGGTGCTCCCCACTACAATCTTGGCTATAGCCGTTGCCCAGCTACCTCCACCGATGATTGCTATCTTACCACAGTTAAACATTTTGCCAAAGACAGATAGTCACTATTCCTGTACCTTGTCGATGATAGCCTGGAACTCCTCCACCTTTGGGTTCTCCAGCCCGAGCTTGTATTTCTTATTTACGCCGCAGACATCCTGCTGCAGCTTCTGCGCCTTCACGTCCTTCAGGTCAGAGAGCAGGTAGTATCCCGCCTTGTTAAAGAGCGGAATCCATTCCTCTGCCACTCCCACGCTCTGCCATTCCTCCTTGCTGGCCCTTGGGCGCTTGGGTTCCGGCTTCATCTGTGGGAAGAAGAGAACCTCCTGAATGAAGGCCTTTCCCGTCATGAGCATCACCAGTCGGTCTATGCCGATGCCGATGCCTGATGTTGGAGGCATACCGTATTGCAGGGCACGCAGGAAGTCCTGATCGATTATCATTGCCTCGTCGTCGCCCTTGGCTGCCAGTTTCATCTGCTCCTTGAAACGCTCCTCCTGATCAATGGGGTCGTTCAGCTCAGAATAGGCGTTGGCCAGCTCCTTGCCGTTCACCATCAGCTCGAAACGCTCAGTCAGACCTGGCTTGCTGCGGTGCATCTTCGTCAGCGGCGACATCTCAACGGGGTAGTCTGTTATAAAGGTAGGCTGTATGAATGTTCCTTCACAGGTCTCGCCGAAAATCTCGTCTATCAGCTTGCCCTTGCCCATTGTCTCGTCCACTTCTATCTCAAGTTTCTTAGCCACCTCACGCATCTCCTCTTCAGTCATGCCAGAGAGGTCATAGCCCGTCTTCTCCTTTATGGCATCAAGGATGGGCAGTCTGCGGAATGGTGCCTTGAAGGATATCACCTTACCGTCAATCTCGGTCTCAGGCTTGCCGTTTACTGCCACGCAAATCTCCTCAAGGAGTTTCTCCGTGAACGACATCATCCAGTTATAGTCCTTGTAAGAGACATAGAGCTCCATACAGGTAAACTCCGGGTTATGGTTCTTGTCCATTCCCTCGTTACGGAAGTTCTTGCCTATCTCATAAACGCCCTCAAAGCCGCCCACAATAAGGCGCTTCAGGTAGAGCTCCGTGGCTATGCGCATATACATCGGGATGTTCAGCGCATTGAAATGTGTGATGAATGGTCTTGCGCTGGCTCCTCCTGCTATCGACTGCAGGGTAGGTGTCTCCACCTCGGTGTATCCAGCCTCGTCGAGCAGTCTGCGCAGTGTCCTCACCACTGTGGCTCGCTTGAGGAAGGTATCCTTCACTCCATCGTTCACCACGAGGTCTACGTAACGCTGGCGGTAGCGCAGCTCGGGGTCTTCGAACTTATCGTATGCCACACCGTCCTTGTACTTCACTATGGGCAGTGGCTTCAGCGACTTGGCCAGGACGGTCAGCTCCAGAGCATGTACGGATATCTCTCCTGTCTTAGTGCGGAACACAAAGCCCTTGATGCCTACGAAGTCGCCGATGTCAAGCAGCTTCTTGTACACGCTATTGTAGAGGGTCTTGTCCTCGCCCTTGCAGAGTTCGTCACGCTGCACATACACCTGTATGCGGCCTTTGGAGTCCTGAAGCTCAAGGAATCCGGCCTTGCCCATAACACGACGACTCATCATGCGGCCTGCTATGCATACCATACGTGAGTTCTCTGCCGTTGCCTTAACTCGAACGGGGTTGCCATCTTCGTCTTTTATCTGCTGGCCCTGCTCGTCGCATTCGTAAGGCAAATCAACGAAACTTGCCGCTATCTCCGTAGAGAATGCGTCAGTGGGATATTCTGCTGCAGGATATGGGTCGATACCCAAATTTCTCAGTTCCTGAAGACTCTCTCTTCGTCCTATCTCCTGTTCTGAAAGTTCAAGAATATTCATCTATATAAATTTTTGTGCGTGCAAAGTTAAACATTTTTTCTTGATTTGCCAAATAAAATCAAAGAAAAGCGACAAAAGCGAAGGATAACAGGGTCAAAAATGCCACTATTGACACCGTTATCACATGTTTTTGCTCCATTTCTTCTATTGGGGCGAATGCCGAATAGCGTTTATGAAGTGCTGCCAGCATGAGTGTCACGATGAGTGCCAGCAGCAGCCCTCCGGCTATATCGCCGGGATAGTGATAACCCAGGTAGACTCTGGAGTAGCACACCACCATCGCCACCATAGTCATCGTCGTTGTCAACAGCCTGTTTCTGAACCAGTAGTGGGTCACGAAGACCAGCAGCCAGATGTTTGCCGAGTGTGCGGAGGGGAATCCGTAGCCATGTCCTACCCTGCCATTTACGATATGCACCATTGGCGCTATGGGGTTGTCGGGGTTGCTTGGGCGCAGTCTCCCTATCCAGGGACGCAGCAGATGAGCGTTGCCCCA
>LXOW01396012.1_pt1 | contig 43939 bp, 39 predicted proteins | sample 1368591 | NCBI WGS metagenome assembly LXOW01 (sample SAMN04884650, study PRJNA319009) | bovine gut metagenome | isolation source: Cow rumen | host: Bos taurus | place: Italy: Legnaro (PD) | collected 2014-07-09
CGAACGACAATCACCTGACAATATCTCTATCCACCCGTAGGGGCCGAAGCCTGACATTTCGCTCAAGGGGAATGTCAGGTTCGGCCCGCAGGAAACGAATACCGCGATTTGTAATTGGTGTCAAGAAAGAGACAATTTTGCCGTGGCTTTACCATTATTGTTCCTGCGCACCGGTTATAGCGGGCCGAACCCTTCCGCTATGCGAAAGGGCTTCGGCCCCAACGGGCGGTTTCCAATACTGCAGGAACAAAGACAATTCGATTAGCAAATGAATTGCGCCTGCGGCACATGAATTGCGGCTGTGCCGCATGAATTGCCGCTGCGCGGCATGAATTGCGCCTTCGGCGCATGAATTGCAACTACGTTGCGTGAATTGCGGCTGTGCCGCATGAATTGCGCCTGCGGCGCATAATAAACCAAAGCGGAGCCCGGGAGGCTCCGCTTTGGTTTATTTGTTTGCCTGGTTATCAGAGTGTAATATCAATATAAAGCGGATAGTGATCCGACAGTTTGTCGAACCATTCGGGGTCGATGCGTCTGAAGTGATTGACGACGGCGCCGCCCTGGTTCTTGATGAGAATGTGGTCGATCGCCTGCGGGAACTTTCCTCCGTCGTCGCGGCGGCCGTAGCCGTCCTTGCAGCAGAAGTGATGTCCGCGGGTCTCGTCGCGGTCGCCTACTGCGATATCGTGAACTTCCTGCCAGCCGCGAGCGAACAGCGCCTTCAGGCAGAGACTGTCGAGAGTCGCGTTGAGGTCGCCCATGATGACGCCGGGGCAGTTGTATCTGTCGATAACCTTCTGGAACTCGTCGGCCGCGAGGGAAATCTGATACTCGCGGGCTTCGTTCGATCCGGCCTGGTAGCTTCCAGACTTCGGGTTGCCCGATCTCCACCAGAGGTGCGTGGAGAGCAGCGCGAAGACCTTGCCGTCTTCTCTGCCTTTGAATACGCCCCAGGTGTAGGATTTGGTCTCGCCGTTGTTGAAGCTGCCTTCGAATCCCGGAACTTCCTCGGTGTAGCGGAAGAAGCCCGATTCGAGCAGTTTGTATTTGTCTCTGCGGTAGACGATAGGCGTGTCGCCGCCCGAAACGTACTCGTAAACGGCCTCGGTGCCGTCTTCGAGCGTCACGTGCGACATCAGATTCATCATGATCTGCGCCTGCTTAATCGAGACCTCCTGCAGTCCGAGCACGTCGGGAGCGGCCACGAGATAGGACTTGACGAGTCCGGGCACGCGGGCTTCGGCAGAGCAGTCGTCGCCGATGGACTCCCAGAGGTTGTTGTTGCATTTCCACTGGTTGTTCGACATAAGGATCATTTTTCTGATTCTCCTTCTAAGATATTCTTTTTGTTTTTAACCGATATTTGCGCCGCGACGACGGCGGCGAAGAGTATCGCGCAGCCGAGAATCTCGGTCTTTGTCAGCTTCTGTCCGAGCAGCAGAAATCCTCCGACAGCGCTGAAAACCGCTTCAAGACTCATAATAAGCCCCGCGGCGACCGGCGGGCAGTCGCGCTGACCGATAATCTGGAGCGTAAATCCCGCCGCTCCCGAAACGAGGCCTGCGTACAAAAGGTAGGGAAGTGCGGCGCGGAGATTTCCGCCTGAGGGAAATCCTGCGATCGCCATCGGAATGAAGGACAGAACGGCCGCTACCGCGAACTGGATGAGAGAGAGCAGGACGCCGTCGATTTCGGGAGTCAGCGTCTTGTCGACCGCCGTGATCTGCGCGGCGTATCCGATCGCACAGAGGACGAGCAGTATCTCTCCGGCCCCGAAAGACGAGAGATCATTCGCGCCGCAGATGAACCAGAGCCCGCATACGGCGGCAGCCACGCAGGGCCAGACCGTCCATTTCGGACGGCGCTTTGTCATTATTCCGAAAAACGGCAGAAATATAATGTAAAGCGCGGTGATAAAGCCGGATTTGCCGGCGGAACCCGTCAGCTGGACGCCGAACTGCTGCATATTCGTCGCGACAGCGAGCAGCGCGCCCGATATCGCGCCGCCTGCGAGCGTGCGCTTCAGTATTCTGCCTTCGGGCATGCCGCCGTATCTTTTCCGGAGAGCAATCGCGGTCGCGGGGATCATTCCGACGGTCGCCGTAATCAGGCGCAGCGCGTTGAAGGCGAGCGCGCCGACGGCGTCTCCACCGGCCGACTGAGCCGCGAAGCCAAATCCCCAAATGACGGCGGTTAAGAGAAGTATCAGACTTCCTTTAATTCTTTTATTCAAAGCGGCGCACGCTTCCCGTCGTCAGTCGGCCCACTCGAAGTTTTCTTTTCCCGCGCCGAGCTCGAAGTGGTATTTCACGATTCCGAGATCGATGGCGGAGCAGGGGCCGGAGAGTTTCTCCGCTTTCACTCGGCCCGAATCTTCGAGCGTGAATCTGAACCGCTGCTGATTTATCGCAGTCGGCGCGAGAAGCGCCGCTTCGATTCCTTCGGCAAACCACTCCGGAGAATCGGAAGAAAGGTTGGAGACCTTCTCCGCGGGCTTCGATTTGTGCGGGTTTCCCGGGTCCGCCGGGTGGCCGAGAGCAATAACTATTATCAGTTTCTTTCCTTTCGGCGGCGCGAGATTCGGCGAGGATTTCTCAAAGGTGAGTGCCGTCCAGCAGGTGCCGAGCCCGAGCGACTGCGCGAGAAGAACTATTCTTTCGCCGTAATATCCCGCTTTTTCGTGATCGCGCGCGTCTCCGAAAATCGCAATGCAGTTCGCGCATCCCGAGAAACTGCCGTAGTGCGGCCGTCCCGCCTTGTAAACCTTGTCGTCGTCGTAAACGGTTCTGATTACGAGTCCGGTCCGCATTGAAAGATCGGCTGCTTCTTCGTCGAGGATTTCGCGCTTTTCGGGTTCTATCGGCTCGCCGGTGTATTTTCTGACAGAATGGCGGGCGCGCATAAGCTCCCATCTGTCTTCGTAATTGAAAGAGTATTCGCTCATAGTTATTTCTCCGTGATAATCAGTATGACAGCCGGTAAACCGACTTGAGCGAGAAGGGAATCCAGCCCGAGCCGTACTTTTTTGCTCCGGCTTCGAATCCGACGAGCAGTTTTCCGCCGCGGCATTCGATATCCTCGCTCATGTGAGGCATACGCAGGTCGGAAATATGCCTTTTTGCGTCGAGAACGTAAAGAGGCAGCCCTTCGGCAGTTCCGTCCGGGTCTCCTTTTACGTCGTACAGGCGCAGTTTCGAATCGGAGGCGCCCGACGAGCAGGAGAGAGCGGCGCGGCCGTCGGGAAGAATCGCGAATCCCTGTACGGAGTCGCATACGGAATAAATCTTATCCGCTTTTGCCGTATCGGCGATTCCGAACTCTCCTTCGTCCGACAGCGCGTAGGCGTATATGAACGCGGCGTACGTTCCGCCGTCAGACGTGTTGATTATATGACTGTCTTCGGTTTCATATCCGTCGGCGTGGTATTCTCCGACGTAGAGATAACTGCCGTCCGATGAGCAGAAGGACGACCGGCATGTTACGGGGAAATAGCCCGCAAATCTTACCGTATCACCGTCCTTCGCCGCGAGAAGAGTCTCTTTCTCAATTACGAAGATCTTGCTCGCGTTGCTGACGTAAACGTAGTTTCCGGCGGCGGTGATTCCTCCGGCGTGGCCTGTGTAATCTGTCCCGTCCTCTCGCTGAAGGAGAATCTTCACGACGCTGCCGTCCTCCGCGATTCTGTAAATGCGGGAGTTTCCGGCCTTCTGCATATATCCGCAGACGAATATTTCGCTTTCGCCCTCAAATGATGTGACGCCCTGCGGGATGAAACCGTCGTCAAGGCCGGGTATCCTGCACGCCTTTTCGGAGCTTGATGAGAACTCCGGATAGAATACGGATACGCCGAAGAGCATAAGGCAGCCGTATATGAGCAGTATTCCGGCGATTATTGAGCAGGTGATTATCATTGCTTTGCCCGGTTTCTTTTTCTTTTCTTTCTTCATATCGAGCGCCATTCCTTTATCCGAGCACGTATTTCGCGGCGATTCCGCGGAGTTTCTGCGCGAGGTCGGCGGTAAGGCCGTTCGTCTCGGCGAGTCCGTCCGGGACCGCCTTTCTGAAGACCGATTCGTAAATCATGCAGGCCTGCAGATAGCCGAGCCCCTCTTCGGTCGGGCTTGAATAATCGTGATACGCCTGTCCGTAGTTGATGACTCCTGTGCCGAATTCAGCCGCCCAGACGTCCGCCAGCTGTTTGAAGAAGGCGCTGCCTTCGGCGGCGGAATAGCTCTCCTTAGAGGAGGTTTCTGTATATCCGGGCGTCGTGGCCGCGAATATCGTCGGGTTTTTCTTGCTGTTGAGAGTAAAGATGAAGACGTTCTCAGTCTCTGCCTTGAGCAGAGGCATGATCGATGCGAGTGCGTCGTGTTCTGACGCGATGACGTCGGCGGAGGATTTCGTGATTCTGCGCGTCATCTGGACGATTACCGCGTCCCACTCGGTTTCGGCAAGGGCGGCGCGGAGACCGAGGTCGGTCGACGCGTCTTTGAGATTGTTGATAACAAAGGTTGAACTTCTTACGTATCTTGTGGTCGCGGTGACTCCGTCGGCTTCGGCGAGAAGCTTCGCAAATACGGTCGCACAGGCGTAATCGTCCATGAGATTCGAGCCGACAATCAGAAGGTTGTACCCCGTCTTTTCGGGAGAATCGTCGGGAAGTTCGGGCACGACGCCCTGCAGGACGGTCGAGTCGGCGGCCGATTTTGCCGCTGCTGCAGAGTTCAGGTTCATCGTGTACGTCGACTCAGACGCGCTGACTCCGAATATCGTGTCGTATATGACGCACGCCGCGAGGAATGATCCGTCGGGAGATGGATGGCGCTCGTCGGTGTGGTAGAGATTGACCGAGGGATTGGCAGCGATGAAGTTTTCAAATGCGTAACCCGCGTGTGCGATAAGCACGCCTCCGAGGCGCTCGGAGAGTTCGGCGCTGACCGCCTCCATGAATTTCGTATGCGCCTTCCGCGACATCGTGTGAGTCCCCGTTTCGCTGATTGACGTCGGCGTCGCGGCGCTGTATTCGACGACCGTGCCGTTGTTGTTGCCCCAGACGGCGTAAAGAACCACTTTTGCTCCGGCGGCTTCGGCGAGCGATTTGAGCGTCGCGGCCGAGGCGAACTCGGCGTCCTTTACAGTGTTTTCATAAGGGCTTATCCGGCGGGAGGGTTCAATGATTACGTAATCCCACTTCTGATTTTTGAGAAGAGGGATTGCCTGAGAGCCGACTTCGGTCGACTGCGAGGCGAAGTCTGACATCGTCGCGCTGCCCTTGGTTACCGACCTGACGTTGACCTTCCGTCCGGCCGCCGTTGCGAGAGAACCGAAAATCTCGGGCATGTCGTTGTAGTACATAAGACTGTTGCCGAGGAAGAGGACGTTCAGCGCCGGCTCCTCAGCGGTCGTTTCGGCGGCTGTTTCTTCTGTAGTCGCGGCGTCCGTGACTTCCGCGGTCTCTTCAGACGTTATTTCTGCCGTGACTTCGGTCGCTGCTTCGGACGTACCCGCGGTTTCCGGCTGATCCGCGGACGTCGCGTCGGGGGCTTTCTCCGAAGTGCTTTCGGGCTGAGTGCCGTCCGTGCTGCCGTCCGTGCTGCCGGGCGTGCTTTCGGGGCCGGTTTCCGCACCGTTTCCGCATCCGAAGGCGCAGAAAAGCATAATACCCGCAAGTATAAGGGCTGCTGTGTTTGAAAGAATCTTTTTCATCGAATCATCCTGCCTGTAAAAAGGATCGGGGCTGTTAAGGCCAACGGAAGGTCTTAGACAGCCCCGGGATTACTGATTCAGCGGGGCAGAGAATTTACCCTCGCTAAATCAATTCAGTTGTGCTTTCTGCCGATAACGGCGGCCGATCCGACGATAAGGAGAACGGCGAGCGCGGAGACGGTTACCGATCCGCAGCCCTTTTTCGCGGGCTCGGGAGCCTTCGTGGTTACTTCGGGTTCCGAGGCCTTCGTCGTGGTTTCGGGGTAGTTCTGAGCGTCGGTCTGAACTTCGGTCTCTTCAGCGGTGGTGACTTCGGGCTCGGCGGCGGTGGTGACTTCCTCGGTGGTCGCTTCTTCGGCGCCCGGGAATCCGTCGATCACGGCGTCTTCAACCTTGACGAGTCTCGCGTTTATCGCGTCGATCTTCGGGTTGATTTGAGCGGCGAGAGCGCTGACTTCGCATCCGGTCTCGGTCGCTGCCTGCTCGCCCGAGATGGTCTCGGAGAGGGAGAGGCAGTCCTTGATGAACATCGTGTCGTCCGCGGTGAACTTGCCGACGATTCCGCCGACGCGGCCGGTCGCCTTCGTATCACCGGTGACTTCGGTCGAATTGTTTACGCAGTCGACGACCGATGAATAGGTGTTCTGCGAATAGGCGGAGATTCCTCCGATAAAGATGTCTTTTCCGCCTTCGGACAAGACTTTTCCGCTGATGGCGCCGTTGTTGAGGCAGTTCTTGACCTCAAGATAGAGGGGAGTACCCGAAGAGTAGGTCGCTCCGGTGATGCCTCCGAGGTAGATCTTGCCGTCGGCTGTCTCAACGGTGATGGCGCCGTTGTTGACGCAGTTGTCGTAAACGGTGTAGACGTCGACCGTCTTGTAGGTGGTCATCGAGCAGATGCCGCCGACGTGAGCCGTTGCGGTCCCCGTCATATTGATGAGCATCGAACCGTTGTTGACGCAGCCGGTGAAGGTCGTGCGGTTGGACTGTCCGACGACGCCGCCGACGCGGCTGTTGGCCGAGCCGGTGTATGTAATCGAGCCGTTGTTGACGACGTTCGTGACAACGCCTTCGAAGACGTATCCGAACACGCCGCCCATACGGGGCTGGTTGGTCGCTTCAACGACTGTGATGTTTACGTTCGAGGTGATATTGATTATCCGGCAGCTCTTGAAGCCGTTTTCCGCGTCCTTGTAGACCCATCCGACAAGTCCGCCGAGTCCGGGGGCCGTGGTCAGCTTCTCGAAGACGTACTCGCCTTCGATCGTGAGGTTCATGATTCCGGCCTCGTCCGCCCAGGTCGATTCGATATATCCGAACAGACCGATGGCGTTGACTTCTTTCGTAATCGAAATGCCCGAAATCTTGTGTCCGAGTCCGTCGTAAACGCCGCAGAAGGGAGTTCCGCTGGTTCCGATAGGAGTCCACTCTTTGCCGCCGAGATCGATATCGGCGGTCTGCGTGAAGTATGCGCCCGAGAAGTCGTCGCCGGCGGCGACCTGCTCCTGGAGCGATTTGAGATTCTCAGCCGTAGCTATGATGAAGGGATTTGCCGAAGTTCCTTCGCCCTCAAACGGGGTTGCCGTGGTTCCGTCCCACTCAGCCGAGGCGGAGAATGGGATGAGAGCAAGGCAGGCGAGCGTCATTACGGCGGCCATGATCCATGCAAAAGTCTTTTTCATTGTTTTTACCTCTTTTTCAAAAGTTTTCAAAAGGTTGTAAGAATATTATACAATAAAAGCTTTGATAATTCAAGTGCTTTCAGAGAAGCTTTCAGAGAAAGACTCCGCGGCTGACGAGAATGGCGCGCAGTTTCCCGACGTCGATTTCTCCCGGCTCGCGTCCGTCCATGAGCGAAAGTGCCGCGGCGCATCCGGCAGCTTCTCCCATCGCCATGCAGGGAGGCATGACGCGTACGGCTCCCGCCGCAGTGCTGTCGGCGCTGAAGGGCCGGCCGGCGACGAGCATGTTGGATATTCCATCAGGTACAAGCGTTCCGTAGGGGACGCCGTAGTATTGTCCTTCGGGAATGGCGATATACTCGTTGCTCTTAGGGCCGAATCTGCCGTGGACGTCGACCGAATTGGCGCATACGAAGACAGAGTCTTCGGGTACGCGGCAGCCGAGCACGTCCTCGGCGGTGAGTTTCTGAAGGCCCTTGATATGCCTCGTCTCGCGTATTCCGACGGTGCTTCCCGTCTGAAGCAGCTTCGCGTTTTCGCAACCAGGGACGTATTTTCTGAAGAAGCGGAAGATTTCGTCGCACTGGCGTCTGCCTTCGATCTCTGCGCGAGTTAAGCTCTCCGAATCTGTTCCGTCAATCCCCATTATACGTGAGGTGTTTATGCTCCATTCGTCGGGATCGACGCCCCGGAAGAGTCCGACCGACACCCGGTCGAGCGTCCAGTCGCCGGCCTCGCGCGCCTTCGATACCCACCAGTGGAGAGAGCGGTAGTTGACTCCGTCTATTCTATAGAAATTATTGATATTCTTGCGGTAATCCTCTTCGATTTTCGAGGAATCGACGTTGCCGATTCTGAAGAACATCGTCGCCGGCTGGACGCGCCCCGACGCTTCGTCTCCGAACTCGAAGGAGCATCCCGCGGCGGCCGCAGCGTCGGCGTCTCCGGTGCAGTCGACGATAATCTTCGGGTGCATGACGCAGAGTCCGTTCTTTCGGTGAAGTATCACCGAAGAAACCCTCGCGCCGTCGCGTTCGACGTCGACGAAGGAGGTGTGATAGAGTACCCGCACGCCGGCTTCTCCGAGCATTCTGTCGCATAGGAGCTTGAGCGCCTCCGAGCGGAATGGAGTCACGCGGCGGTGTCCGACTGTAATATATGATGTGAACGCCGAGGGCGCGTCGCACTGCGACGGGTCTATGGCGTCCCCGGTCGATACGAGCCGCGATACGATTCTTTCAAAGAGTCCGCGGATCAGCCGCACGCCTCCTCCGCTGTCGTAGCAGGTCATAAAGGGCGCGACGAGTCCGGCGGTTGCCATACCTCCGCAGAAACCGTTCTTCTCGACGAGCGTGACGCCGCATCCGCATTCTGCCGCCGCAATTGCGGCGCAGAATCCGGCGGGGCCTCCTCCGAGGACGAGCACGTCGGTCGAGGCGATTTCGGGCAGGTCTCTTGTGTAGATCATAGTCCGGCAGCGGCGCGGACGTCGGCCGCTACTTCCTCGACAGGACGCGCTGCGTTTATTCTTACCACCTTCACGCCGTCCTTTTCGATAAGATCGAGCGCTTCGTGATAGTTGCGCCTGACCTTCGCCTGCTTTTCATAGGCGTCGTAAATCTCGGTGTCGGTCCGCTCTCCCGAGCGTCTGCGTGCGGTTTCCTCCGGCGTGACGTCGAGAAAGATGACAAGATCGGGTCGGAGTTTCTCGGCGCAGGGACGGTTGAGCGCGTAGACGTCCGAGACTGAGATTGTGTCTGACGCGTTGTAGGCCATATTCGAGACGTAGTACCTGTCGCAGACAACGTCGCAGCCCGATTCAAGCAGCGGAATCATATAGGCGATATGCTCGAGCCGGTCGGCGACGTGCAGATAGGCCATGCTTTCCGGATTGACTTTCACGTTTCCGTAGAGAGCCGTTCTTATCACCGCTCCGATGATGTTGCGCGAGTCGGGCTCGCGTTCGAGCAGGCACCGTCTTCCGGTCGACGCCGAAATCGCGTCGCGCAGCCTCGCGGCGTGAGTCGATTTTCCGCTTCCGTCGGTTCCTTCGAATACGATGAACCGGCCTCTGCCGTTTTTGTTGACGTCTGTCATTTTTTACCTCTGATATGTAGTCCGGGAATCCGCCTGCCGCGCGTTTTCCGCGGGAAGGTCAGGTTCCCCAGTATTTTCTGTCGAGACTGCGCAGCTGCACCGCCTGAGCGACGTGCTGCGGAAGTATCAGCTCGGACGCGTCGAGATCGGCGACGGTTCGCGCCATCCGCATAACCCTGTCGTATCCTCTCGCCGAAAGACCGAGCCGGTCGTACGCGTCCTTGAGCAGCTTTGATGCCTCTTTGTCCGGCCTGCAGGTCATTCTGATCGCTGCCGCGTCGAGCTGCGCGTTGCAGAATATGCCTTTCAGCGCGTCGCGCTGCGTTCCCGCAGCTGCCGCCGTCTTCCTCGCCTCTGCAAGCCGGTCGCGCATGAACGCACGCGCGGCGACGACTCTTTTTCGCACTTCTGCCGAGGATTCGGGCTGAGGGCCGCTCCCTCCGAGTTCGTCGAAGGAAATCGAGGGCAGTTCGACCTGTATGTCGATTCTGTCGAGCAGCGGACCGCTGATTTTTGATATGTACCGCTGAACGTCGGTCGGCGAACAGGTGCATTTTTTCGTCGGGTGTCCGTAGTATCCGCACCTGCAGGGATTCATCGCTGCGACGAGCATGAAGGAGCAGGGAAAAGTGACTCTTCCGCTTGCGCGGGTTATCGTCACCTTCCGGTCCTCGAGAGGCTGCCGCAGCGAATCGGTAACGAGCTTCGGAAATTCGGGTAGCTCGTCGAGAAAGAGCACTCCGTTGTGCGAGAGGGATATCTCGCCCGGCATCGGGATGACTCCTCCGCCTACGAGAGAGACCGCAGACATCGTGTGATGAGGCGAGCGGAAGGGCCTCGCGGTCAACAGAGAGGTGCCGTCGGGAAGCGTTCCCGCGACCGAATGAATCTTCGTGGTTTCGATCGCCTCGTCGAAAGTCAGCGGAGGGAGAATCGAAGGAATACGCTTTGCAAGCATCGATTTTCCCGTACCCGGAGGACCTATGAAGAGAATGTTGTGTCCCCCGGCCGCCGCAATCTCCGCGGCGCGTTTGGCGGCCGCCTGACCCCTGACGTCTGATATGTCGGGACCGTAGCCCGCCGGCGCGTCGAACACGTGGACGTCGCCCCTGACCGGAGTCATAAACTCTTTTCCGTTCAGATGATTTACGAGCTGACGCACGTTTTCGACCGCGTATACGGTTATTCCGTCCACGGCGGCGGCTTCGCGGGCGTTCGCCGCCGGGGCGTAAAATTCGGAAAAGCCGGCCTCTTTCGCGGCCGCGCACATGCAGAGCACCCCCCTGACGCCGCGTACGGCGCCCGAGAGCGACAGCTCGCCGGTAAAGCAGCGGCGCTCGAAGTTCACCTTCTGGCTGATGATTTCTCCTCCGCGGAGAATCCCGAGCAGCATCGGAACGTCGAGAGCCGAACCCTCCTTGCGCCTGTCTGCCGGAGCGAGATTGATCGTTATCCCGTTATCCGGGAAAAAGAATCCGCTGTTGTAGCAGGCGCTGCGCATGCGTTCGTTGGCCTCCTTTACCGCCGCGTCGGGAAGCCCGACCAGCTGGGACGTCGTCACCGAAGGATACACGTCCACCTCAACCGTGACCGTGTAGCTCTCGATGCCCGAAAGGCCTGCGCTGTAGATTGTGGATAGCATTTGATAAGCTGTAGTTTCCCCCTGGTTTTAGGATTCCGCCCGTCCCGCGGACCGGGGCGCCATCCTGCCTGCTCCCCCTGCCCGCGGACTTCCGTCTCCGGACGAACGGTGTTAAGTCAATACCGCACAATTCGACGCGCACATCTTGCCGGCTGATTTTCCGCCTGTTTCCGCGTCGAAATTTTGAAATACCGCCTGTATTCCTGCAATTTCTCTGCAAAAACAGGCAAAAAATCATCTCGGCAATCTGCACACGCGAATTGTGCGGTATTGCCTTGAATTTTCCGCGCCTGTACGGCGCGTTATCAGTTTTCTCTGAGCCGGACCGTCTTTGTGATCAGTTCGGGAGATTTTTCAAGTATTTCGCGTCCGCCGACGATGCATACCGCCGAGTCGGCGAGCGCCTTCTCAAGGTCGTCCGCAATCGCGTTAAGAGCTGCCGCGTCGGTCGCGAGAATTTCGCTCATCTGAATCTGCGGGTAGTCGAAGGGCGTCCCGGTGAGCCAGTATGCGTCGTCGCGGCGGGTTTCGGTCGAAGGCGTGAGAAGGGGATCGGCCGCAGGAATCGAGCTGATTACGTATTTTTCAAAATCGCCCGACACGGCGAGTTCGCGCAGCTTTGCGGGAATGTCCGAGAAGACTCCGATCGATCTTCCCGGCTGCGGATCGCGGTAGGAACGCATCGAGGCGGTTCCGGTGCGTCCGATCGAGAGGCCGGTTCCGTATGCGCCTCCGTTTACGCGGACCTCGTTCCAGAGATAGTCGTAGGTCGCAAAATTCGACGCCACTTCGTCGGCCGCGTTGCGGTGGCCGCCGTCTCCGACGAGGCATGCCCTTCCGGCAAAGCCGACGGCGGCCGGTATCTCGATGCCGAGCCCGACGCGTTCGGCGGTTCCGCGCGCGGGACGAGGTCCCGGCGCGCCGGTGCAGGGAAGAGCCGCGGTCATCGACGCGATAAACGCGTCGCCGGCGGGTCCGGTAATACTGAACACAAGTCTCGCGGGCGAGAATATCTTTTTCGCGACAGCCGCGAGTTTCGCCGCAGTGGACGCCGCGTCTGCCGCCGCCTTTTCGCCCTGCAGCCATCTGAGTTGAGGCAGACCCGAGAGGATCGCTCCGGCGTTGGCGGATTCGGATATCATGGCCGCAGCCTGCTGAGTCGCGACCGAGCTGCCGTTCATCGTAACCGATTTTTCAAACGAAATGACGCGCTGTTTGAGCTCGTTGAATATCTCTCCGTCCGCCGACCAGTCGGTGTCTCCGAGGATTTCCGAAACGACCGGTACTATTCTGTCGATTTTCGAGCCGAGCGCCTCGAAGCTTACGATATATTTGATCGAATAATCTCCGCGGCGGTTCGCGTTGCCGAATACGGCGGTCGAGGACCCGAAGGATCCGAGGTCGCGCCTGATAATCCTCTGCAGCCCGGCCGAGTCATGCTTCGACGTGCCGATTTCCCCGAGCACCGATGTGAGGAAGGACGCGGCGTGCAGCTCTTCGTCCGAAAAATCGCTTATATCGAATATCATACGGCCGTAGATTATGCCGTTGCTGTTCTGAGTGTGGCGGAGCACCGTGACGCCTCCGGCCTGTTCCACTTTCGTTCTCGATTCTCTCGCTTCGGCGCGTATGTCCGAAAGTTTCAGCATCGGAACAGATTTCGCGGCTTCCTCGCTGTCGGGCGTCTGCTGGAAACGGCGGAGCTCTGCGAGGTCGTCCTCGACCTTCTTTCTGTCGGCGGGAGTCCAGCTCTCAGCCGCCTTTCTGCATCTTTCGGTCTCTGCGGCGTCTGTTTCTGCCGACAGCGTGCGCGAGGGAATCATGCAGACCGAGGCGTGATGCTTGCAGTCGATGAATATCTCTTTGAGCAGGTCTTCGTAATATCTGCTGCCGGGCGCGGCCATCTTTCTGAGAAACGCGAAGGTCTCTTCGAATTCGAGCGCCGCGCGCGGATCGGCTTCGTAGAGCCAGGTGTCAAGCATCGTAAGTCCGAAGACGAGCCCCTTCGGCGTTCTTCCGAAGTCCTGCTGTCTGAACTGGAATTCAGAGTTGTTGAGCGTCGCGTCGAGTTCATCTCTGTCGACGCCTTCCTCTATCGTTTTCTCGATTACGCCGAGCGCAATTTTGCGAAGCTCCCCGCGGTTTTCCTCTTTCAGATTCTTGAAGCTGAGAACGGCGAGATTCTGGAATATTCCGTTGTCGAGCGAGAGAGTGACGTCCTCGGCAAGTCCCGAGTCGAGCACCGCCTTTGCAAGCGGCGAGGAGTTCGATCCGCAGAGCACGTCGAAGAGAAGGGACGCCGCCTGCATCTTCACGGTGTCCGAGCATCCGGCGAAGACCCATCCGTCGCAGGCCATCGCGCGTCCTTCTGTCTCCTCTTCGGGGCCGACCGGATAATATGCGGTAACTTCATCGCGGGAAACCGGCGTCTGGAGCGGAATCGAGGAATCGACTTCCACTCTGTCCCATTCGTCGAGATAGCTCTCGATAAGTCCGAATATTGCGTCCGCGTCGATCTTTCCGTCGAGAAAGATTCTCGCATTCGAGGGAGAATAGTATTTGTGATGCTGGGATACGAATTTTTCGTAGGTCAGTTCGGCGATGTGAGCCGGATCTCCTCCCGAAGAGCGCGAGTAGGTGTTGTCGGGGAAGAGCGCGTTCATAAGGCGCATGTTCATCAGCCGGTCGGCCGAGGCGTAGGCGCCCTTCATCTCGTTGTAAACGACGCCGTTGCACTTGACCGAACCGTCCTCCTGCGGCTCGAAGTGCCAGCCCTCCTGTCTAAAGGCGAGCGGCCGCCGTACGCAGAGCGGTTTGAAGACTGCGTCGAGATAGACGTGCGTCAGATTGTAAAAGTCCTTGTCGTTCCGGCTGCAGACGGGGTAGACCGTCTTGTCGGGATAGGTCATCGCGTTGAGGAACGTGTTGAGCGAGCTCTTGAGCAGATCGACGAAGGGCTCCTTCACCGGGAAGTATTCGGATCCGCAGAGCACCGAGTGCTCGAGTATGTGAAAGACGCCGGTATCGTCGTCCGGCACCGTCCGGAAGGCGATTCCGAAAGTCTTGTTGTCGTTGTCGTCGGCCCGGTCGAGCCAGATCAGTTCGCAGCCGTTCTTTTCGAACTCCATCCTGATCATGTCGGCGGAGATTTCCTCCACGCGGCTGACCGATTTAACCCTGAAACCGTGGAACAGGTCGTTTTCCCGCATCATGTCCTCCTGAAAATCTGAACAAATTGTTAACAGCTTGTGTATATTTTATATCAAAAACTGCCGGTTGTCAATAGCAATTTTGAAAATCGTCTGCGGAAAGCCTCGGAAAATTCCGGGGACGCGCTGCTCGCCGGACGCAGGACGTCCCTCGCGCGCGTATCATTATTATACCACATTCGGGAGGGAAATAAAAGTATCGGCAATAATTTATTATACTTTGTTAAGAAAAAACGCAACAATTATTGACAACTTGGCTTTGATATGGTAAAATGTACCCGGATAACGCCGCCGGATAAAAAGAGTCGGATGCGGCGGCGGGGATTTCCGGAGAATTGTTATGGCATTGAAGGGTACTTATATAGTAAAGGGCGATCTTCCGCTCGAAGACAGAATCGCCGCGATAAAGAACGCCGGGTTCGATTTCGTCTGTATAGGGATGAAGGGATGCATAGAGAGCGACTGGCGCCTTCCCGATATGTGCAGACGCTCGGGCTTCGAAATAGACAACGTTCACCTGACAGGCGAACTTACGAACCTTATCTGGGCTCCGGGCGAGGAAGGCGACGCCATCTGCGAAAGATACTGCAGCGAAATTGAAAAGGCCTCCTCATACGGCCTGACTCGCGGCATCGTCCACGTCACCTGGGGCAAAAAGATCACTCCCGAGCCGCCGGGAGACGTCGGCTTTGCGAGATATACGAAGATAGGCGAGACGGCCGCCCGCTGCGGATTCACCGTCTGCGTCGAGAACTCGATTTTCCCGAATCACTTCTTCTCGGTGCTCGACAAATTCACAGGGCCCGAGTTTGCTCACTGCTTCGACTGCGGGCACTGGAACGCCTTTATGCGCGATTACGACGTGCCGGGGAAGTACGCAGGCCGTCTCCGCGCCACGCATATACACGACAACGACGGAAAGCACGATCTGCATATCCTTCCGTTCGACGGCTGCGCCGACTGGAACGTGATAGCGGAGAAACTCGCGAAAGCTCCCTATTCCCGCGAAAAAATCTGCTCCGAGTTCGGAGGAGCCAAGGTCAACGAGTACCCGGGCAAAAGCCGCGAGCAGCTCGAACGCGTCTTCTCCAAGCTCGCTATGTACGGAAGCGACAGAATCAGGTTCGAGGACGGAGCCGTCATCTTCTACGAGGACGTGCCCTACGCCGAGCTCATAGGCGATCTCTACGAGAGAATCTGCCGCGTCTCGGATATGGTCGAAGCCGCAGCGAATGGCTGACGCGCCTCTGGCGGTTTTTGCCGCCGTGATCCTCATCGCGGCCGCCGGCGCCTTCATCCAGCGGGTGTCGGGCTTCGGGTTCGGCATATTCGTCATGATTTTCCTGCCGCACCTGCTCTCCGTCTACGGGGAAGCCAATCTGCTCAGCAATCTGATGTCGGTCGCCGTGAATGCTCTGATTCTCGCGAAGACTTTCAGACACGCCGACTGGAAGGCGATACCCGTTCCGGCAATCGCTTTCGCCGCTGTCAGCGTTCCTGCAGTTCTGCTTCTGAAGAACCGTCCGGGCGGAGTGCTCTTCATACTGCTCGGCGCGGTTATGATTCTTCTGTCCGTCTGGTTCATCTTCCTTTCGTCGAAGGTGAAGATTAAAACCGGGCTGCTGTCCGGCGCCGTCTGCGGAGGGCTTTCGGGCTTCCTCGGAGGCATGTTTTCGATGAGCGGACCGCCGGCCGTGGTTTATTTTCTCGAGACGTCGGAGAACGACGGCCTGAGGTATCTCGGTACGATACAGGCGTATTTTCTGATAACCAACACGTTTGCCTGCGGCGTCAAGATAGCGGGAGGATTTATGACCCTCACCGTCCTTGCGCTGTTTGCGGCAGGGCTTTGCGGAGTTGCCGCGGGGCTGTTCGCCGGAAGCCGCCTGTACGGACGCCTCGACGCGAAGAAACTGCGAACGGTCGTTTACGTTTTCATGGCGCTGACCGGCGCTTTCAATATTCTAACCGGTATTCTGCGCTGCGCCGATTAGCGCGGCTTCGGATAAGGGACGTGTAAAAGGTCCGACTTGTTTTGCGTCCCCGGAAATGATATGGCTGATACGGGATTCCGTCAGCCGGGAAGGAATTAAAACTGCATGAGACTTCTTCAACAGACCCCTGCCGAAAAGATCGTCACCTATATGACGAGACTCTACAAGAGCGGGCTGACGAACATGTCGGGAGGAAACCTTTCTTTCAAGGCCCCCGACGGCACAATCTGGATCACGCCCGCCGGAATTGACAAGGGAAACCTGACCGTCGACGACATCATGTACGTCACGCCCGACGGACGCGTCCACGGTAAGCACAAACTCTCCAGCGAATATCCCTCGCATATCGCTATACTGCGTTCGAGACCCGATCTGCACGCAGTCCTGCACGCACACTCGGCGGCCGTCGTCGCATACAGCCTTGAAAGAAAGCTGCCGCGAATGACGCTCGTCCCGGGTATCACCGAACTCTGCGGCAACCTGTCGTTCGCGAAGTACGCCGTACCCGGCAGCCGGAAGCTCGGCGACCTGATCGCCGCCGAATTCTCCCGCGGATGCGACACCGTTCTGCTTGAAAGCCACGGAGTCGTTCTCGGCGCGGACAGCATCGAGAAGGCGTATATGATGATCGAGGCGCTCGACCTGTCTGCGAAGATAGGGATCGCCGCTTCGATGCTCGGCAAGAACCCGCACGCGCTGACCAACGTCGAGCTTGAAAAGAAGAGAGACCACGAGGGCTTCATCGACACGCTTAAACCCGACCGCGACCTCGACAGAATGGAACTCGTCAGAATGTGCCGCCGCTGCTGCCGCCAGCGTCTCTTTACCGCCGGCGGAGGCGCCTTCGCGACCCGCACGCACGACGGATTCCTTGTGACGCCTCACGGCGAGGACCGCGTGAACATCACCGAGGATATGATCGTCCGCGTAAAAGAGAACAGATGCACGGTCGGCGGAACGCCCTCCGAATTCGCGCCTCTTATGAGAGGAATCTTTTCCGCGCACAAGAACATAAAGAGTATCGCCATCGCCCGTCCGCCGCACATCATGGGCTTTGCGGTTACCGGCGAGCCTTTCGTCGCGTCGAACATACCCGAAAGCTACGTCAACGTCCGCAACGCGAACAGATTCCCCTTCGGCACGATCGAAGACCACACCGACAGAATCATCGATTCGCTGACGCCCTATTCGCCTATCGCGATCGTCGAGAACGACTGCGTCATCGTTACAGGCACGTCTCCGATGAACGTCTACGACCGTCTCGAGACGCTCGAATTCACCGCCGAATCTCTCTGCGACATCGCGTCGAGAGGCGGCAAGATCGCTCAGATATCTCTCGAAGAGGTCGCCGAACTCGAAGACAGGTTCAACCTGAAAAAATAATAAACAAAAGGAAATATCGCAATGCTGATTTCTATTTTTACGTTTGTCAGCGAGTGCCTCACCGTCAAAAAATCGGGCAATCCCTGGTGGGGGCTGCTGATTCCGTTCTATTCAACTTATGTCCTCTGCAAGATGGGCAAGAAGCCGAAACTGTTCTGGGTTTACCTTCCGATTGAGATTCTCTTAGGCGCGGTCTACTCGGTGTTCTCGTTCATTTACGTTCAGACTCTGTCGTTCGCTTTCTATTCGGCTGCCGTAGGGCAGAACATCTCCGACGATATTGCGGATTACCTGACCGAGCTGCTCGATGGCAATATGCTGGCGCTGCTTGCGGTTCTCGCCGTTGCTCTCGTCGTTTCGATTGCGTCTCTGATAATCTCGGTTATCCTCTGCATCTCGATTGCGAAGGCCTTCGGCAGAAGCGGCTGGTTCGGCGTCGGACTGCTTTTCGTCCCGGTCGTCTTCTGGGCGATCCTTGCGTTTGACTCGACGATCGAATACGTCAGAGACGATTTGCCTGTGGACGAAGACGGGTATTACACGACGGAGTGAGGCTTCGCACCGCCGGTGCGAAGCAGTGAAGTTTGCCGCCTTTGGCGGCAAGTTAAGTTCGCGCTTCGCGCGAGTGAAGTTTGCCGCTGCGCGGCAAATGAAGTGTCTCGCTCCGCGAGACGTTAAAAGTTACACGGAAAAAATGAAACGACGCATACAGCGTAATGATTATTGCACTGTGTGCGTCGGCTTTTTATCATTACGATCATGTTTGCAGTATACCCGTAGGGGAGGACCTTTACGGTCCTCCCGCCCCGAATATCCGCACGATTCAATGAGAAAGCCGATTTGTGTGCGCAACTACTGCCTCGCGGGAGGACCGTAAAGGTCCCCCCCTACGGGCTTGGATGGAACACGGATTATAACATTTATTGCTTATTATTTTTAAGGCACTACCGCACAATTCGCGGCTTTTCACTCGCGCGAAGCGCGAATTTCACTGCTTCGCGGCATAGCCGCGCCCCGACAGGAGTTCGAACCGTCCGGCGCGAGGCGCAGCGGGGAAGTGGTCGTGCTCAAACGCCGGACATGTTATTTTGCGCTGAGGCGCAAAATAACGGGTTCTTCATCCGTTTTGCTTGGGTAGGAGGCAGAAAACATATGGAGGGCGGCTGGGGCCGCCCTCCATATGTTTTCCGCCTACCCGACAGGAGTTCGAACCGTCCGGCGCAAGGTGCAGCGGGAAAGTGGTTATGCTCAAACGCCGGACCTGTTATTTTGCGCTTAGGCGCAAAATAACGGGTTCTTCATCAATAATGTGTAAGTTGGCGAAAAATAACCGGATGCGACGGCTTTGCCGTTGCATCCGGTTATTTTCCGCCTACCCGACAGGATTCGAACCTGCGACCTCAAGAGTCGGAGTCTTGCGCGCTATCCAGCTGAGCCACGGGTAGATGTTTAAGGCAATACCGCGCACTTCGATGCACGGATCTTGCCGGCCCTTTCCGCGCCTGTTTTGGCGTCGAAATTTTGCAAAACCGCCTGTTTTCCTGCAATTTCTCAGCCAAAACAGGCACATAAATAACTCGGCAATCTCCGCACACGAATTGTGCGGTATTGCCTTAATTATTATAGCACAATCGGATGTATCTGTCAAGAATCAAAACATGGCAGAAACAGGCGGGAAAATCACGCGGGAAAATCAATAACTAAAAATGAAAAATTAAAAATTATTGACTTGATCCCTCGCGTGTGATATAATGGAACAAACCAATTCGCAGCGGTATTCAGCCGCGGCAGTAAACGGGGTATGAACCATGAGAAAAAGATTATTCACTCTGCTCGCAGCGCTCCTCTGCGCCGCGCTTCTGCTTCCGGCCGCCTTCGGATGCGCGAATGGCTCTTCCGAACAGACGCAGGCGGAAAACACCACCGCGGCGGTGTCGGGCGATAACGGCGAGGACGTCACGAGCGCCGAGCCCGACAAATACGCGGGGCTCGATTACAAGGACGAGGTTTTCACATACTACGCCTGGAAACAGTCGACGCTCGAATACTACGGCGACGACAACACCGGCGACCTGATCCAGTCTGCGATTTTCAAACGCAATCTTCACGTTTCCGAAAAGCTCGGAGTTGAACTTGAGTTCATCGAGGAGGCCGGCAACTCGACGACCTTCACCAAGTTCTGTGAGAAGGCAGAGACAAACATCAAGTCCGACGCGCATTTGTACGACGCGATCGCCTGCTACACGCGTTCGGCGTCGCTGCTTATGACGTCCGGGCTGCTCAGCAACCTGCTCGACAGCGAGTACCTCGATTTCTCCGCCGACTGCTGGCCGGCGAGCCTGATCGAACTCAATACGATAGGCGACAAGCTCTATTTCGCTTCGGGCGATATTGCAACGTCGCTGCTATATCAGATGATGTTCATGGCGATCAACAACGACGTCGCGAAGGACAGATCGATTGAGGGCGTTCAGGAAAAGGCGCTCGCCGGCGAGTGGACGATCGACTATATGCTCGAACTCTGCCGCGATTGCTACACCGACCTTGAACCGATCGGAACGAGAGAGCCCTCCGACGGATACGGTCTCTTTACGGTTTCGCATCCGATGCTCGATATGTTCTACATCGGAGCAGGAATGAAATACGTCGTGATTTCAGACGGAGAGCCGAAAATTTCAGAGGACGTCACAAGCGACAAGTCGCTCGACGTCGTCGCGAAGCTCCAGAACCTCTTCTTCACCTCGAAAGACGGCTATTTCAACACGGACAGCGGACAGTCTTCATACATGAAGGACGGAACCTCGCTCCTCTACGTCATCAACGGTTCCTGGCTGCAGTCCAGACTCAATGTTTCGAATTTTGACTACAGCATTCTCGCGGCGCCGAAGTACAATCTCGACCAGAAGAATTACTACACCGTCGTCGGATTCCCGCACTCGATGTACTGCATTCCGCTTGACGCTCCCGACAAAACGATGAGCGGCGCCGTCATCCAGCTCCAGGCCGAGGAGAGTCTCCGCGAGGTAACGCCGGTCGTATTCGACACCTCCTTCAAATACAGATACTCCAACGGCGTCGGAGACGTCGAGATGTTCGACATCATCCGCGAAGGCGTCGTGTTCGACCTCGCCCGCACCCTCTTCGACCAGCTCGGCGGCGACAGCTCGAGCCCGATCAGAACCTGGAGAAACGAAGTGTACCAGAACACGACGAGCCTTGCGAAAACTGCCAAGGCGAACTACTCCAAGTGGAACAAGGCGCTTGCCAATACCATCGAATCGATCAAGACGAAGCTCGGCTGAAGCAGCGCGTTTCATAATAACAACAATAAGCTGCAATAATATTAAGCCGCGCAATATTTTTCCGTTTCCTAATCACGGCGTAGCCGTGTATGTAATCCGCTCGCAGAGCGGTATGTAATCACGCCGTAGGCGTGGATGTAATCAGCCCGTAGGGCTGGATGTAATCAAGCCGACGAATTATACCTCATGCAAGCGCCGAAGCGCTTGATTACATACACGGCTTACGCCGTGATTACATACAGCGCGCAGGCGCGCTGATGACATACCAAGCCTCCTTCGTCGGCTTGGATAAAAAATTCAGCAGCCGTTCGGCTGCTGAATTTTTTGGCAGGGGCAGAAGGATTCGAACCCACGACCAACGGTTTTGGAGACCGCGACTCTACCAGCTGAGCTATACCCCTAAAGTGCAAATATTATAGCACAAAACAAAACAAAATGCAATACCTTTCGGCGACGAAGGATATTATTTCTCGCGTTTTTGCGGCGTTTTTCCGGTATAAGCGGCGCTTTTTTCACTCATGGCGGCGTCTTTTGCCCCGATAGACTTGAAAAATGAGGGTTTTGCTGATATAATATTTATGTGTTTCACGTAAAAGAAAGGGCTGAGCCGGTTCAATGAAGATACTTCTGATACGCCACGGAGATCCGAATTACAAGGACAACGCGCTGACGCCGCTCGGGCATCTTCAGGCCGAGGCGCTCGCGGATCGTCTGCAAAAGAGAGGGACCCGCTACAGCGCGATTTACGCCTCCGAATACGGCCGCGCAATAGAGACTGCCGAGCACGTCGCGGTGCGCCTCGGAATGGATCTGCAGCGCCTTGATTTCATCCATGAGATTTCCTACGGACCGCACGGTTCCGTCGGCGAAGAAAAGATCAGATACAGTCCCTGGAAAGCGCCGAAGATGCTGATAGAGAACGACGTCGCGGCCGCGAAGTTCGATCCCTGCGACTGGTGGGCTTACAAGGGAACAAGGCTCGAAGAAGCAGACAGACGCGTTTGCGAAGGATTTGACGGATGGCTCGCCGAAAGCTGCGGATTCGTCCGCGAAGGTACGAGATATATCTGCAAAAGGGAGAACAAGGACGAAATCCTTATGTTCTGCCACGGAGGAACGATTTCCTGTCTTATCGGTCACTTTATGAATATCGGCGTGATCGGGGCCTGTTCAACTTTCAGACTATTCCCGACGAGCATAACGACCGTCGAGTTCAGAAGCGATCCGGACGCGCCCGTGCTGCCGCTGCTCCGCGGAGTAGGCGATTTTGCGCACTGCGAAAATATTGTTTATAAGGATCCCGAGGAAGGAAGCTTCGCTGCCGAATGATCCGGGAAACGGTATAAAGGAGACTATTATCGATGGCTTTAATAATTCTTTCCGCGTTTTTTGCGCTTTTCTGCGTCGGTATGACGGTCCTGTTCGCAATTGCGGCAGTCACGCAGAACTCGCTGCCATACTACGTCATTACGGTCGTGTTCATCCTGCTTCTTATCCAGGCGATTCATACCTTCATCGTTGAGATCGACGGCTACAAGTACAAAAAGCAGCACAAGAAGGAAATCGAAGAGGACATCCGCCGGATGGAGGAGAGAAGAAAAAAGGCCGCTGCGAGAGCGGCGGCGCGGGCAGCTGCAAAATCAGGGACCGCGTCCGAGACGAAAGCGGCCGAGAAACCCGCGGAGAAAAGCTGAAGCTGATTTTTTTCAATATTTCGCCGCTGAAAACCATAACACGGTTTTCAGCGGCGAAAAAATGCCTTATTCTTTTACTTTTCCGAACAGTATCGCCGCAAGTCTCAGAGCGCCGTCGACGATAAGCAGTATTCCGGCGCTGAGTGCGAACCAGAACACTTTGTCCTGCGGGACAATCAGGAAAGCGACGCCGTAAAATGCGGACGCGGCGGTTTCAATATACGAGAGTACGCGCATCGCAGACTTTCTTTTTTTGTCTCCGGCTTCTCTCAGCGACTGGAAGGCCATAATGAGGCCTATGACCGAGAAGACTCCGCTTCCGGTGAGGAAGAGGGCGCCCTGCTTGAAGATCAGACAGACGAGCATGACGACGAGAATGATATTGACGTATATTCTTTCGCGCACCTGGTCGAGCTTCCATCCGGTTGCTTTGAGGCGCCTGATTGTCAGTATTATCTGGATCAGCGCGAACCCGGCCATCAGTATTACGGATATTGCCTCGATAATGACTTTCGACGTGCATACCATAACGACGCCTATCCCGATCATTAGAAGAGAGGTTATCAGCCTGCTGCCGCGGATTGCTTCGATGATTCCGCTTTTGCGGAGCGTTTTCACGAAGTCTCCGAACAGGAAGGCGCCCGACAGCCGGGCGGCCGTCTTTTTCGAAGCTTCGGATGAGCCCGCCAGTTTCTGAAGGATGTCGTCGAACCCGTCGACTCCCCGCGCCGAGACGTCCGACATCGTCTTCGAGCCTCCGCTTTCGAGCGCTCCGAAGAGATCGTCGATAAACTTCTCGCGGTCGGCGGTCGGGACGTCCTCGATCCATTCTTTGATAATCAAGGAGAGGTCTTCGCTCGCAGGGCTGTTTGCGGGTACGAGGTCGAGTCCGTCGGGACGCACGCCCCAGGAGAGAAGTTCATGCTGCATAAGGCCGTTCTCGGAGGATGCAACCACTCTGGTATCGGGAATGTCGGGCTCGAAAAGCTTTCCTATCAGCGAATATTCGGGTATGATTCTCGTGATTCCGGGCGCGGCTTTCGCTATCAGCGAAAGGTCGAGCACGTCGGAACAGAATCCCGGGCCGTCAAGGACGAACGTGCGTTTGAGCATATGCCGCAGACTGTCTGGAAGCAGCGCCGCCGCGTAGAGCGCGAGATTGGCGCCCTTCGAGTGGCCTGAAATATAGTTGTCCTCTGTGTCGGACAGGTTTCGCGATGCGAAATCAAGCGCGAGCCGCTGCGCCTCGGTCTTCGTGAAGGAGATCATAAAATCTTCCTTCCAGCCGGCTATGCTGTCGTCGGTGCCACGGAAAACGATGAAGTTTATCATTCCGGGAAGCCGTAGGGACGCCGCGCAGAACTGAACCGAGCGTTCGCTGTCGAGCGATTCCTCTCTCGCGGCGACCTTGAATCCGCCGAATCTGCCCGACGAAGCGACCGCCTTTATGAAGGGCACGTGTTCGGGTATGCCGTTGCCGAGCCGCATAACGATGGCGGGATCTGTTACGTCTGCGCCTTCGATAAGCTCATTCAGCGTCTTTCCCTCGCTGCCCTCTCCGAAGAGATTGAAGTAGATGACGTCGGACAGCACCAGCGCGTCTCTCTCGGAGAAGGGAAGAACGTCAAATCCGGCCGACGACGTCCATTTTACGTAATCGGTAAGCGAATATTCGGGGGTTTTCATTTTGCGAGATAGGGCGCGGTAATGACGTCGACCGCGCGGGAAACGTGTTTACTCCAGAAAGCCCAGTTGTGAACTCCGTCCCAGTCCTCCGCCGTCCAGTCGATTTTCCTCTTCTGTGAGAGTTCTTCAAGCAGCGCTTTGAACGCCTCGTGCTGCGACCAGAGGAAGTCCTGTCTGCCGCAGCAGAAATAGATCGAAGGCAGAGGTTTGTCGGCGGGGAAGGAGCGCAGAATCGCGAAAATATCCGAATCTGATCCGCGTACCGACTCTCTGAATCCTTCTCCCCAGATCGGAACGGCAAATTCGGCGTTGCTCTCGTCGTCTTCCTCGGCGGTCGAGGCGATATCGACGCAGCCCGAGAGGGAAGCGCACCCGGCGTATCTGTCGGGGCAGAGCAGCGCCGTGCGGACGGCTCCGTAGCCGCCCATCGAAAGACCGGCGATGAAATTCTTTTCTCGCGCGGCGGAAATCCTGAAGGTGCGGCGGATAACCTCGGGAAGCTCCTCCGAAATATAAGTGAAATACTTCTTTCCGTATTTCATATCGTGATAAAAGCTGTTTTCTCCCTCGGGCGTTACGACAGCGATGCCACGCTCATGAGCGTAGCGCTCGACGTTCGATTTTCTTATCCAGGAGTCGTGCGCTCCGTGCATACCGTGCAGAAGCCAGAGAACCGGGATATCGTCATACGGTCCGTTCCCGGGCAGTACGACGCAGACCGACGTTTCGTGGCTGAGAGAGGAGGAGGGAAATCTGAATTCGGCAAAAGGCATATTGATATCATTTCCTTTCTGTGTTTTTCCGTATTCGGTTATATTATACATTTTTTCTCCCGCGTTGTCAATTTCCAGAGGTCTGTCAATTCAACAATCTGAGCTGTTTCGCACTTTTTCTGTTGTTATTTTTTGCTTATTATGATAAAATATTATCGTCCGGCGGCCAAAGCCCCGGAAGAAACGTCATATCGGAGGGATTGATATGAAACTGCTGCTCAAAATCGCGGCGTTTGCCGTCGCGCTGGCGTCGGTCGCCTGTCTGTTTGCCGGCTGCGCCGGAAATACGGGTGTTCAGACTTCTGAAGAGAACACCACAGTCGCCGCTCTGCCCGAAACCGAAAACGGCGGCGACGTCACCGAAGAGATAAACGAGGATAAACTCGGCAAGGCAGATTTCGGCGGCAGCGAGTACGTCATCCTTTCGAGAAAGCGCACTCTCTACGAATATCAGTCGACCGAAGAAGACGGGGATATCGTCAAGAGCGCAGTTACGAAAAGGAACACCGACATAGAGGACAGATTCAACGTGAAGATCGTCCTTGTCGAAGAGCCGGGCGACTGGGGCGACAGGGACAAATTCATAGCGCGAGTTGAAAAGGGCTGGAGTTCGGGAAGCAAAACCTACGATCTCGTTTCAACGCACTCGGCTTACGCAGTGAACATCGGTCTGAAAGGATTCGCCTACAATATGGCGTCGCTTCCCGACGTCGATTTTTCGAGCAAATGGTGGTGCCCGATGTACACCGAAAACGTGATGGTCGACGGCGCGGCCTACACTGCCGTCGGCGACATCGGATATACCCTTTACGAGTATATGATGTGCGTCTTTATGAACAAGACGCTCGCCGCGAAATACATTCAGGACGATATATACCAGACAGTCAGAAGCGGCGCATGGACCTATGAAAAGATGTTGGAGATCGTTCTGACCGTCAACGAGGATACGAACGGCAACGGAACGCCCGACGACGGAGACGTTTTCGGACTCGCGATGAGCGGGCACGCCTGCCGCGGAGCCGCGACCTACTGGGACGGAAAGATCACCGTCAAAGGCGACGACGGCAAGCAGATAATGAACATCTCCAACGAGAAGTATATCGATATCTACTCGCGACTCTACAGCCTTGTGTACGACCACAAGGAGAACGTCGTGTTCAAGAGCGAAGGAGCTTCGAACACTGCTGAGTTTGTTAACGGACACATCCTCTTCTTCCCCGAGAAGTTCCTCGAGGCCTCTTCGATGCGCGACATGGCGGACGAATACGGCATCCTGCCGATGCCTAAATACGATGCCGATCAGGAAAACTACATCTCCTGCTCGCGCGACGCTATGAACGCCGTGGCTGTGATGCGGAATATCGACGATCCGGCGATGGTCGGCAAGGTGACCGAGGCGCTCTGCCTCTACGGACGCAAGCTGATAACCCCCGCCTACTACGAGACGACGCTGAAGTTCAGATATCTCTCCGATCCCGACGCAGTTTACGTGCTCGATCTCATCCGCGACACGCTGACGTTTGATTTCGCTATGACCTACACCAACGCCATGGGGCTCATCTACTCGGTTCTCGGAGACAACGTCACGAACGGAAACAAGGATATATCGTCGGTGCTTCGCAGCTTTATGACGACCGGGAAGCGCTATCTTTCCGATATATACAAGGCGTACGACAAAATCAAGGGCTGATCAGACGCAATATTATGCCCGCCCGGCTGCAATGTGAGAATAATTTGAGAAAATCTCTTGACAAAATGCGGCCATATGATATATAATATATTGTCATTGCAATTAGGCGTTATTCGCTAACAGCGCAACGCTTCCGATAACAGTAAAGTAAGGGAGGTGCCGGAATGCTCAGAACATATCAGCCCAAAAAGCGCCAGCGTCAGAAAGAACACGGCTTCAGAAAAAGAATGAAGACGCGCGACGGCAGAGAAGTCCTCAAGAGAAGACGCGCAAAAGGCAGGAAGAGACTGTCCTACTGAGGGATAAATCGGAAATCGTATCCTGACGATCCGGCGGTTGTTTAGCCGCCGGATTTTTTTAGGGAACCGCAGGGATAATCCGGAATCGCCGGAGCATCCGGCGATTCATTGTAGCGACGCCGCGCCAAAGTGATCGCCGCGGACAACGAAAACAGCGAAAAACATTCATTCGGAAGCAGAAACGCAAAAGACGTTTGACAATGAAAGCACAGGCAATAACCGAAAACCATCTTTTTCAGAAAGCATACGCTGCGGGAAAATCGCGCAGGGGTAAATACGTGTGCGTTTATATCCTCCGCGATCTCGCCAACCGTCGCTTCGTTAACGCCGACCCGCTTCACCGTCCTCTGAACAGGCTCGGAATCACGGTCGGGAAGAAGTACGGCGGCGCCGTCGAAAGAGTGCGCGCGAAGCGCCTTATGAGAGAGGCGTGGCGGCTTACCGAAAAAGAATACGCCGGCCGTATGAAATACGGTCTTCTCGTCGTAATAACGGCGAGACAGGCGATGAAGGACGCCTCGATGCCCGACGTCAGACGCGACCTGGAGGCGGCGCTCGCCTTTCTCGGGGTGATACCCGCCGGAGGAGAAACGGCGCGGCCATGAAGTATTTAGCGATAGCGCTCATCAAATTCTACAGGAAATTCCTGTCGCCGCTCAAACGGCACCCCACATGCAGGTTTACGCCTACGTGCTCAGCCTATGCCATCGAGGCATATTCGAAACGCGGCTTTATCGCGGGGACCATACTCACGGTCCGGAGAATTCTCAGGTGCAATCCTTTCTGCGCCGGAGGATACGATCCGGTACCCGAGCACGGCTTCCGCTACACGGGGGAATGCGGCACGGGCTTTTCACTGACCGGAGAGGACGGGGACGAATGCGACCCCGGGGCTCCGGAACCGCAGGGCGGCGCGGACACAGGCGCCGCGGAAAACACTATTGATTCTGAAAGGACAGTTCCGCCCGACGACGGAACGCAGAACTACTGATGATCGATACCATTCTCGGCTGGATAGGATCTTTTCTCGGGTGGCTTGACAAGCTCACCGGCAACTATATGCTGGCGCTTTTCATCTTCGCCCTTCTCGTTGAGATCATTCTGCTCCCCTTCGGGATAAAGCAGCAGAAAAACACTATCAAGCAGGCCTCTCTACGTCCCAAAGAGATGGCTATAAGAAACAGATACAAGGGACTCACAGACAAGACTGCACAGCAGAAGATGCAGCAGGAACTCAACGAAATGTATCAAGAGAACAACTACAGCCAGTTCTCCGGATGCCTTCCGATGCTTCTGCAGCTTCCGATAATCCTCGCGCTCTATCAGGTCGTCATCAACCCGCTCCAGTACGTGCTCGGAGTAAGTTCAAGCGCCGTCAGCGTTATGAACGAATACGCGAAAACGCTCGACATCGGATATACGGCGTCCCGCGGTTCGATCGGACTGATCAGCCTGATAAAGGAAAAGGGGCTTGCATTCTTCGAAGGCGTGAAAGACTGGGTCAGACCCGACAGCCTTTCGAAGATCACGATGAGCGGAGAAGAGGTCTACTCCGAAATCGGAGCCGTAGCGAATAACCTGCCCGATTTCAAGGTCTTCGGGCTCAACCTCGCCGACACGCCGACTCTGAAACAGCCGAGCTGGCTCTGGCTCATTCCGGTGCTGACCTTCCTCGTCTACTTCGGCAGCATGAAGATCAACCGCAAGTTCAGCTACCAGCCCGCGTCGAGCGGCGACGCCGCGTCCGACAAGGCGATGGGCTGCTCGAACAACATGATGGACATTATGATGCCGGCCTTCTCGGTCTACATCACCTTCATCGTTCCCGCCGCCATCGGCGTATACTGGATCTTCAAGAGCATCATCGGAACGCTCCGTCAGATTGCGCTCTTCAAACTGATGCCTCTTCCGACCTTTACCGAAGAGGAGTACAAGGCCGCCGAGCGCGAATACGCCGGAAAGGCGCCGAAGAAGCAGAAATACAGCCTGAACATAGACGGAACGAAGGGCAATCCCAATTCGATTTTCCACCAGGACGACGAAGACTACGTCACTCCAGAAGAAACCGCCGAGATAGCGAAGAAGCTTGACGTAGGCGATCCCGGAAAGCCGGGTCCTATCGCGCAGGCGCCTGTCAAGGAAGACGACAGAAAGAGAAACTGACGCCGGGACGGACGTAAGTCCGTACGGCAGATCCGGAGAAAGAATTATGAAAAAAGAGATAAACGTAAAAGCAAAATCGCTCGAGGAGGCGCTCGCTCAGGCGGCAGCCGAGCTCGGGACCGAACCCGAGAATATCGAGTATTCGATAATCAGCGAAGGCAAGAAGGGGTTCCTCGGAATCGGCGCTGCCGACTTTGAGATAACCGCGTCCTACTCGCCGGCCGGCGGGAAGAACGCCGTCGCCTTCATGAAGACGGTTCTCGAAGACATGGGCATCAACGCGACGGTCGAGACCTCGGTCAACGACGACGGAGATTTCGTCGTCGACGTCAACGGAGAGGGATGCGGCGTGCTTATCGGCCATCACGGAGACACGCTCGATTCGCTCCAGTACCTGCTCAATCTCGCCGCCAACCGCAGAGTCAACGGCGAAAAGCAGGAGTATATCAGAGTAAATCTCGATATCGAGGGCTACCGCGCGAAGAGAGAAGAGTCCCTCCGCCAGCTCGCGAGACACCAGGCCGAGAGAGTCCTGAAATACAAGAAGAGCGTCATGCTCGAGCCGATGAGCCCCTACGAGAGGCGGATCATCCACTCCGAGATTCAGGGAATCGAGGGAGTGTCGACCAATTCGATCGGCAGCGACGCGAACAGAAAGATCGTCATCTATATCGATACGACGAAGCACGTAGACTGAAATTAGCGGCCGCAAAACCTCTTCGGGTTTTTGCGGCCGCTTTTCGGACGGTGGAACAAATGTACAAAGAACAGTTTGCGAAAATAGGCAATAAACTCTCTTTTCCGTCGACCGGGGAGGTCTCCTGGACTGGCGACGCAGCAGAGAGGATATTCTTCTGTCTTGACCGTCAGCTGTACGACGTGACTCTCTGGCGCGAAGTCGCCGAGCTTTTCGGTTCCGACTGCGACGACGCGAACCGCGGCTGGCGTGGCGAATACTGGGGAAAAATGATGCGCGGCGGCTGCCTTGTGCTGCGCGCGACGGGAGATGAGAAGCTCGCAGGTATACTCCGCGACAGCGTGCTCGATCTGCTCTCGCGTCAGCGCGCGGACGGCAGTTTCCGCACCTACGGAGACGCAGAGGCGCTTCACGGCTGGGACGTCTGGTCGCGCAAATACGTGCTGACAGGACTGCTCCACTACTTTGAAATCTGCGAAGACGCCGCGCTGAAAGAGCGCGTGCTGAAGGCCGCGATGGAGCATACCGACGCGCTGATGGCAGTCGTAGGTCCCGGAAAGGTTGAAATCTGCGAGGCGAGCGCTCACTGGCTCGGCGTCAATTCGGCTTCATTCCTCGAACCGCTGACCGAGCTGTATATGATAACCGGCGAAGAAAGATACAAGTATTTCGCCGCGTATATCATCTCGACCGGCGGCTGCACCGGAGGCAATCTGATCGATCTCGCCCTTGAGAATAAGCTCAGCCCATACGAGTACCCCGAGACGAAGGCCTACGAGACGATGTCATTCTTCGAGGGCGTTCTCGGCTGGTACCGGATAACAGGCGAAGAGAAATATCTGAAGGCCGTCCTGAATTTCGCCGAGGCGGTAGCCGCGACAGATATAACCGTCATCGGATGCAGCGGCTGCACGCACGAGCTCTTCGATCATTCGGCTGTTCGCCAGACCGAATATCTCGAAGGAATAATGCAGGAGACCTGCGTCAGCGTCACCTGGATGCGCCTTTCGGCAAAGCTTTTGCTTCTGACCGGAGAGAGACAGTATTACGACAGGATTGAGGTCAGCGCGTACAACGCGCTGTACGGAACCGAGAACCGCGCGAATATCGCGATATTCCACGACAGGACGAAGCAGATGCTTGCTCCGCTTCCATACGACAGCTACAGCCCGCTCTATCTCGGAAAACGCTTCCGCAAGACGGGAGGCCTGCAGTTTTACGGAAACGGGAAGCATTACGGCTGCTGCGCCGCTATCGCATCGGCAGGCGTCGCCGTTCCTCCGCTGACAGCTCTTATGATTACGGATGACGGTATAGCAGTCAACGGCTTCCCGACGGGATCCTTTAACGTAAAACTGCCGTCGGGGGTTACCGTTTCGGGCCGTTGCGAATCCGATTATCCGTCGGGCGGTTCATTCCGTGCGGATATTTCATCAGACGGTTTGTTCTCAGTTTCGGTGCGCGTGCCGCAGTTCTGCAGGGCTTTTTCACTTGTATTTGACGGAGATGAAATGCCTGCGGACGGGGATTACGTCACCTTAAACGCCCCGGCAGGCGCGCATACGCTCGCAGTCCGTATGAACTTTATAGTCGTCGAAAAGACAATCGCCGGCAGAGAGGCCTTCTTCTACGGCCCGCTGACGCTTGCCGCCGGAAGTATGTCGCAGTCGGACGCAGAGATCACCGACCCCGTGCCCGAAGACGCCGCGGCATGCGCCGAATTCCTCCCGCGCGAAAAAGACGAGAAAATCAGAGTCCGCCTGCCCGGCGGCATGATACTGACCGATTACGCGTCTTGCGCTCATTTCCCCGGCAGGGAGTCTGAGATTGTTACGGTCTTCTTCAATAATTGAGCCCTTACCATTAAAATGAAACAGTTCGCAGTGAAAAAACATATTCAGGTAACAGCAGTTATTATCATTCTGATCTGCATTATTGTCGCGTTGGTTGTTTCGACATTAACCGGTCCGTATCACAAATCCAGGGAACTGATTCGAGCTATAAGGCGGCAGGATTATGAAACAGTTGAATCGATGTTGGAATCGGGTTTCGATCCAAACACGCCAAATACAAGAATAACAAAGCTTAACGGGCTGTTCGAGACCGCGCCTGACGTACCGATAGATATTGCCGCCGGACTGGGCGATTTGAAATCCGTGGAACTGCTTTTGCGGTACGGCGCAAATCCGAACCACATAGAAGGAACGAGGCCCTATCCTCTTTTTGCGGCTGTTTGGAATAATGGCGAAAACGTATTGGAAATTGTAAAACTGCTTGTCGAATACGGGGCCGATCCGGATGAATTGCGCGGGGATGACAATGTTTATTTTTGGATAGCGAGCAGATATTCGGCAAACGATCCGGATGGCGAGACGCGTCTGAAAGATGTGATGGATTATCTGTTTACCACTTTTGATGAAGACGCGCAATCTGCCAAAGGAAACAGTATACAAATATGGTCGCTGACAACTACCGCGATTTATTCGGGGAAAAACGTTCAACTGATTCGGTATCTGCTTGACCACGGCGGAAAGATAGATTACAATTCATCACGTGCAGGGCAATCGTTCTATGATTACTGTCACGAAGAAGGCCGGGAGAGCATCCTGTCCGTTATAGAGGAATACGGAGGATTTCCGGAGGACGCCGGACACTGATAGATAGAATTGCATAATACCGGGCCGGAAAACTCTTTTGTGAGTTTTCCGACCCGGCATTATTAATTCTTAAGTCTTCAGTCTTCAGTATTCATTTAGCCTCGGCGCCGCCCGCCGAGGCGCTCCGCTTTTCCAAAAGCGCTTATCTCAACAAAAACTCAAGCGCTCCTGGCGTTTCCTTGTAATCCGTTATTTTCACGTAGTCCATGCCGCCGAGGCGTACGTGGCTGTCGCCGCCGCCTTCGTCGAAGTCGTCGCCTACGTAGAGAATCTCGTCCTTCGCATACCCGTGTTCCGCGGCGTAAGTCATAATCGCGTCGTATTTGTTGTATTTTTTCTCGGAAAAATCAAACGAAGACGTCCCGCCGATGAAAACCGAGTATTCTGGAAAGAGAGAGAGAACCTCCGGGTACATCGCACGCCTTTTCGAACGGTCGGGATCGAAGGATAGTTTGTCTTCAATCGCGGCAGCTGTGCCGAGCAGCGGGAATGTGACCATACCCGATTCGTGAAATTCGACCGGCTCGCCCTTGTATTCGGTATAACCGTATTTCTCGCGCAGAGCAGCCGTCGTTTTCAGGAAATAATCCCTGTCGGGCTTCGAACAGGACGTCCTGATTATTCTGAAGTTCCCGTCTTCGGCGACGCTTTCCTGCATTCCGTAATTGCCTATGATATCTATCGGATATTCGCACATCTGTTTGTATATGCGCGGGCAGTTTCCGGCTCCGACCATTATGATTTTGTACTTTTCTCTGAGGCGGTCGAGCAGTTTGCGGTTTGCATCCTCCAGCGGCGAGCGGTGCTGCGAGAGGGTTCCGTCGAGATCGAAGCAGATGAGTTTTTTCACGATTGATTGCGTCCTTTCTTCTTTTGCGCATTAATTATATAACAAATACGTTCGAATTACAAGTGCGGGGACGAAAAATGTTTACAAAGCAGATTTAAGGTGATATAATTATTATAAATAATTGATTTCAAGCGGTTTTGTTATGCAGGAATTCCCGATTCTCGAAAAGATAAACTCGCCGGAGGATCTGAAACAGCTTCCGGAAGAAGATATAGCCGAACTCGCCGCCGAGGCGAGGGCTTTTCTCGTCGAAAAGGTGATGCGCAACGGAGGACACCTGGCGTCGAATCTCGGCGTCGTCGAGCTGACGATAGCTCTTCACCGGGTTTTCGACTGTCCGCGCGACAATATCGTCTGGGACGTCGGACATCAGTGCTACGTGCACAAGATGTTCACCGGGCGCCGTGAGGACTTCGACACGCTGCGCGAGCCGGGCGGCCTTTCGGGCTTTACGAAGAGAGACGAGAGCGAATACGACGTATTCGGCGCCGGACACAGCTCGACGTCTCTCTCCGCCGCGCTCGGGCTGGCCGAGGCCGAGCGGCTCAAGGGAAGCCGCGCATACACCGTCGCCGTCGTCGGCGACGGCGCCTTCACAGGAGGGATGATACACGAGGCGCTGAACAACTGCGAAGACAAGCAGGGACTGCGGCTCATCGTCGTTCTCAACGAAAACGAGATGTCGATATCGAAAAATATCGGCAGGTTCGCGTCGAAGCTTGCAAGAATAAGAAGTACGCCGCGATATTTCAGAACGAAGGCAGCGACTCGCAGATTCCTCGGGAAGATACCGCTGATCGGAAAGCCGCTGACCTCCCTCATCGTCGGCGTCAAGAAGGCGCTGAAAAACTCGCTCTTCGGTTCGAACTATTTCGAAGATCTCGGACTCTTCTACATCGGTCCGGTCGACGGAAACGATGAAAAGAGAATAGAGGACGTGCTGCGCGAGGCCGCGGAATGCGGACAGAACGCCGTCGTGCATATCAAAACCGTGAAAGGGAAGGGCTACTCCCCGGCAGAGAACAGTCCGGCAAAATATCATTCGCTTGCGCCCGAAGGGAAGGAAGCGAAGCACGGCTTCTCCGAAGCCTTTGCCGACGAGCTCTCATTCCTCGCGTCAAAGGACGAAAAAATCTGCGGCATTACGGCGGCGATGTCGTCGGGCACAGGACTTGACGCTTTTGCCTCTCTCTATCCCGACAGATTCTTCGACGTCGGAATAGCCGAGGAGCACGCCGTCACCTTCGCCGCGGGCCTTGCCGCCGGAGGTATGAAGCCGGCGGTCGCCGTCTATTCGACCTTTCTCCAGCGCGCCTACGACAGCGTCCTGCACGACGCGGCTCTGCAGGGGCTGCCCGTCGTTCTCTGCGTCGACAGGGCGGGGCTCAACTCCTCAGACGGCGTGACTCACCACGGCATATTCGACGTTTCCTTCCTCTCGGGCATACCCGGGATTACGATATTCACGCCGTCGACGTACGGCGCGCTGCGCGTCTGTCTCCGCGCCGCATTTGAAACGGGCGGCACGGCGGCCGTCAGATACCCCGGCGGCGTTGAAAGCGAACGCGTCGTTTCGGAATTCTACCCGAGAGGCGTGCGGGGCCTGTCGGGCGTTCGTCTGTCGCGTACCGACGATGCCGACAGGGTGATTGTCTGCCACGGAAGAATGGCCGACGAGGCAATAAAGGCCGCCGATCTGCTGGAAAAGCAGGGAATCAAAGCCGGTCTTGCCCTTTGCGAGGTGATAAAGCCCTACAGCCTGACTGCGGGATTGCTTCTTGAGAAACTTCCGGAAGACGTGAAGAAGCTTGTCTTTGTCGAAGAGGAAATTCGCTCCGGCGGATTCGGAATGAATCTTGCCGACGAGCTGAACAGGCAGGCGCCCGGCCGCTTCGAGACGAAGATTCTCGCCGTCGACGGCGAGTTCATTATCCCGGATAAGGGGCAAACCGTCTTCGAATCCGCCGGAGTGGACGCAGAGAGTATAGCGAAGGCGGCGGAGATTTTCTGACTCAGAACTTATGTGTATTTCCGCGAAGACCTTGTGAGAGAACCACCTCTTGAGTAAAATTTAATGGTTTTGAGATAATTATCGCACGATATTTAAAAAATATCGTGCGATATATTGACAAAACCGTCCGATTTGTGTATAATAATAGACGAATGGAGGTGAATTACAATGTCTATTACCGCATCGGAACTGAAAATGAATCTCGGCAAATATCTCATTCTTTCGGCTACCGAAGATATCTTCATTACCAAAAACGGGAAAATAATCGCTAAGCTGACCAATCCGTTTCAGGACAGAGTCAATCTTGTTGAATCACTTGTCGGCGTTCTTGACGGCGACGTTTCGCCCGAAGAAGCAAGAGAGGAGCGGCTGAGCAAAATATGACGACAGTGCTATTCGACACCTGCGTCGTTATGGACGTGCTTCAAAAGCGCGAACCATTTTTCGACAGCGCGCACAAACTGTTCCTGGCAGACGCCAATCATCAGATTAACGGATGCCTTACTGCAAAGTCAATCCTTGATATTTATTATCTTTTTCATCGTCAAAGTCACAGTATTGACGAAACGAGAAAATCAATTTCCGCGCTGCTTGAGCTGTTCATAATACTGGACACGGCGGCGATTGACTGCAAAAAAGCGGTTTTTTCGGGAATAACCGATTACGAGGACGCCGTTATGGCTGAAACCGCTTCAAGAGAACGGGTTGACTGTATCGTAACAAGAAATCTTCGAGACTTCAAAAACTCGGCGGTCAGAGTGCTTTCCCCCGAAGATCTTGTAAGAGAATTATCTCTTGCGGGAGAAAAATAAATAAGCGTGAAAAACGTAGTATTGCATTATTATAGCGCATAGGCGGAACAAAGGCTTTGAGCCTGTTCCATGCGGTCGGATCGGAGACCTTAAACCCGCTCCATAGCAGAATAAACTGTGAAAAATTTGAGGGATGGGCAACCGTCCCTCATTCTTTTTTTTCGACTTTCTCGCGGATAAGTTGAACGTTATTCAAGAACTGGATAATCAACATATTTACAACAAGCGGAACGAACCCGATAACAAATCCAAGAATTATCCAGACAAAGAAGTTGATAATCCCGCCTCTCTCGCGCAAAAAGAACAATAAGCTGGTGTTCATATACCACAACCGGCTTGCTTCTAACGCGCCGATAATCATACCAGAGAGCACACTTACTATAAACTGAGCAATCGTAATGCCCTTGTAAATCTGAATCCAAACGTTGCTTTTTTCGTTAAACATTTTTTCATCCTCCAAAATTGAATTCGCATTTCAATCTTTTAGAGCGGTGACAGGAACCACAAATACGCCGTCCGGTCTTTTGTAGGCGGCGTTGGACAATCCGCATATAACGCACCTGACGTTCGGGGCTTTTCCTCCGCTCTTTACGATATCATCGCATACTTTATTCAGGTTGGCGGCGCCTTCGTCGATCTTTTTTGCTCCGAGTTTGATTTCAAAAGCGCACCAGTCTCCGTTTTCAAGTTCGATGACCGCGTCGATTTCGTTATTTTTGTAGTCCTGGTAGTGAAACAGTTTCCCACCGAACGCCTGCGCGTAAATTCCGAGATCTCTTTCTACGAGAGATTCAAACAGAAATCCGAAGGTGTTCAGATCGCTGAGAAGCTTTCCTGCGGTCAGATTCAGCATGGCAGCGGCCATGGACGGGTCTGAAAAGTGCCTTTTTTCCGCCTGTTTGACGCGCAGGCTTGATCTGAAGTTGGGGGAAAAGGGCTCCTGATTGTTGAAAAGGAAGAGTCTTCCGAGTGCCGCCAGATATTTTGCAACCGTGTTTCTGCTTACTGATCCACTGTCGGATGCGGCAATATCATCCACGAGCGACGAATCCGATACGGTAGTCGATTCATTTCTCGCGAGAGATCTGAGAAGCAGCCTTACCTTCTGCCGGTCGTATTCGGTGCCGTCGTTGAGTTTGTTCAAATCATCATTTATTATGCCTTCCATGTATGCTCTCGGCATAATGAACGCCTTGTTCTCCGGTGCGGAAATATTATCCGGGAAGCCGCCCCGAATGATATAATACGCCAGTTTCTCAAGTTCGGTTTCTCCCAGCAGCTGCATTTCAAGATTCCCTTCACAAAGGTCTTTCAGCGAAACCGTACCGGAAGAATCGCCCGATTCGTAAAGCGACATTGTGTTCATGCGGAGCTTTACTATCCTGCCTGTGCCGCTGTGAAGAATTCCTTTTTCTCTCGGGGTGGAGGAACCGGTCAGAATAATTTGCCCTTTTTTCTGACGCCTGTCGATCTCCGCCCTTACCGCGTCCCAAATGGGAGGAACTTCCTGCCACTCGTCAATCATACGCGGCGCATCTCCGCTCAGAATCAGGGCAGGGTTCAACTCTGCCAGCTGCCGGTTTGAAAAGTTGTTTGTCGGATCTCCTACCAGAAATTCGCTGTTCGAATGGTGCGAAGAAGTCCACGTTTTGCCGCACCATTTCGGTCCTTCAATACACAAAGCGCCGCATATCTGGAGATGGGATTCGATTACCGAGTCTATTATTCTTTTTTTGTAAATAAGTTCGTCCGCTGTCTTGCTCATCAGGAAATCCTCCTTAAATACGTGAACAGTATATCATAATGAGCAGGATTTGTCAATACAATTGAGCAATATTTTTGATTTTCGTTGTGCAATATTTTTAATTTTGGTTGAGCAATATTTTCGGTTTCCGATGAGCAATATTTTTGGTGAAAGAGTTAAATTACGCATAGAGAGTAACGAGTGTTACGCTCTATGCGTTATAGTATACATGCGCCGTCAGGCGCATTTCTCGTCCGGCTTGCCGGACATATCGAGTGCCTCGCATAGGCACATATCGAGCATGCGATGCATGCATATCGAGCTCGCGAAGCGAGCATCTCGAGTTTTCGCGGAGGCGCCGTGCACCTCCGCGAAAACATATTTTATTTCTTCGAAAAGTGCATCGCCGACCGTACGGCTCTGTGCCATCCGTCCACCGCTGTGCGGCGTTCGTATTCTCCGAACTTCGGCGTGTATTCTGCGTCGGTGCGGCGGTTCTTTTCGATCTCTGCGGTAGACTCGATTGCTCCGGTCGCAAGGCCCGCGAGGAAGGCGGCTCCGAGCGCCGTCGTTTCAACGCAGGAAGGTCTTACGATCTTTTTGCCGAGCAGATCGGCCTGTATCTGAAGGAGCAGATTGTTGGCCGAGGCGCCGCCGTCGACGTTGAGGAAGGGAATGTCGATTCCCGACTCGCGCTGCATCAGGTCGAGTACGTCGACCGTCTGGTATGCCATCGATTCGAGAACAGATCTGACAAGATGCGCTCTCGTCGTCCCGCGGGTAAGACCGAAGACGCTTCCACGGCAGTAGGGATCCCACCAGGGAGCCGCGAGTCCGACGAACGCCGGAACGAAATAGACGCCTCCGCTGTTTTCGACTTCCGACGCGATCTTCTCGGTCTCTGCGGCCGACGAGATAAGTCCGAGTCCGTCGCGCAGCCACTGTACGGCGGCGCCGCAGATGAAGACCGAACCCTCGAGCGCGTAATTGACCTTTCCGTCAAGGCCCCAGGCGATCGTCGTGATCAGTCCGTTGTCCGACCAGACGGGGGATTCTCCTGTGTTCATCAGCAGAAATCCGCCGGTGCCGTAGGTGTTTTTTACGGTGCCGGGTCTGAAGCAGCACTGTCCGAAGAGGGCGGCCTGCTGGTCTCCCGCGACGCCCGCTACGGGTATGCTGACGCCGAAGAGTTCGGGATCGGTCATGCCGAATACTGTGGAGGAGGGAAGAGGCATCGGGAGCATCGACTCTGGCACGTCGAGCATGCGGAGCAGTTCTCCGTCCCAGCGCAGCGTGTTGACGTTGAAGAGCATCGTGCGCGAGGCGTTCGAATAGTCGGTCGCGTGTACTCTGCGCCCTGTAAGGTTGTATATGAGCCATGAGTCGATCGTTCCGAAGCAGAGCTCGCCTCTTTCGGCGCGTTCGCGTGCTCCGTCGACGTTTTCGAGTATCCAGCGCAGCTTCGTGCCCGAGAAATAAGGATCGATAATCAGTCCGGTTTTTCTTCTGACGAACTCGGTGAGTCCCTGGCGGCGCAGTCCGTCGCAGAATTCGGCCGTGCGGCGGCACTGCCAGACGATCGCGTTGCAGATCGGCTCTCCGGTCTTTCTGTCCCAGACGACGGTCGTCTCACGCTGGTTTGTGATGCCGATTCCGGCTATGTCTGAAGGGGATATGCCCGCCTTTTCTATCGCGCGGCGCGCGACGGTTAGCTGAGTGTCCCAGATTTCACGCGCGTCGTGTTCCACCCAGCCCTCTTTCGGGAAAATCTGAGTGAATTCCTTCTGTGCGACCGATACCGGCACTCCGTCGGTCGTGAATATAATCGATCTCGAGCTCGTCGTGCCCTGATCGAGAGCTAACAGATATTTCATAATTATACCCCGCAATTTAATTTGAAGGGGCTGCGTAAATCCGCAGAGCGGGTCAGGCAGCCCCTTTCGGGTTCAGCGTATGTCGACGGTGACCTTCTTGTCGGTTCCCGCCGCGGCGGCCTTGACGACCGTTCTGATCGCCTTGGCTATTTTTCCGTGCTTGCCGATGATCATACCCATCTCTTCGGGGGCGACGGTGAGAACGAAACGTATCTCGTCTCCCTCTTCGGTGCGTGCGATCCGGACCTCGTCGGGCGTGTCCACTATCGAGCGGACGATGTCAAGCAGAAGCTTTTCGGGATCCATGGCAGTCTCCGGATTATTCGGTTACGCCGGCTTTTTTGAGAAGCGATTTGACGGTTTCGGTCGGCTGAGCGCCCTTCACGAGCCAGTCCTTCGCCTTCTCGGCGTCGATTTTGAACTCGCCTCCGAGGGGATTGTAGGTTCCGACCTGGTCAAGAAAATCGTTTCTGGGCGAGCGGCTGTCAGCGATAACTACGCGGTAGTAGGGCTGCTTCTTGGCGCCGAACCTTGAGAGTCTCATTTTTACCATTGTTTTTTCTCCTTATGAAGTTTTATTGATTATTATTTTGGTTTTCGGGAATCAGAAAGGGAAGCGTCCGCGGCGTTTTCCGAATCCTCCGCCGCCCGACGAGAACTGCTTCATCATCGTCTTCGTCTGCTCGAACTGGCGCAGAAGCCGGTTGACCTCCTCGACCGTCGTGCCGCTTCCGGCGGCGATACGGCGCTTGCGGGATGAGTTGATGATATCCGGCTTGCGGCGCTCGAGCGGCGTCATCGATCTGATGATCGCCTCGGTGCGGCCGATCGCCTTTTCGTCGATCGTCGCGCCTTTGAGAGCGGACGCGTTCATGCCGGGTATCATTCCGATCAGCTGATCGAGGTTGCCCATGTTCTTGATATTCGCGAACTGTTCGAGGTAATCTTCGAGCGTGAAGCTCTTCTCGCGCATCTTCTTTTCGAGCTCGGCCGCTTTCTTTTCGTCGTAGACCTGTTCGGCCTTCTCGATAAGCGAGAGCACGTCGCCCATGCCGAGTATTCTCGACGCCATCCTGTCGGGATGGAAGGGCTCGATCGCGTCGATTTTTTCTCCGGTGCCGACGAATTTGATCGGCTTTCCGGTGACGTATCTGACCGATAGCGCCGCGCCTCCGCGGGTGTCGCCGTCGAGCTTCGTGAGAATGACTCCGGTTATATCGAGCAGCTCGTTGAACTTCTCGGCGACGTTGACGGCGTCCTGACCGATCATCGCGTCGACGGTAAGCAGTATTTCGTGCGGTTTCGTCTTTTCCTTGATGGCGATCAGCTCGTTCATCAGCTCCTCGTCGATATGCAGCCGTCCGGCAGTATCGATGAAGACCATGTCGAGATAGTTGTCGCGGGCGTATTTCAGTCCCTCTTCGGCGATCATGACGGGAGACACTCCGCTGCCGAGTTCGAACACCGGCACGCCGATCTGTTCGCCGAGCACCTTCAGCTGCTGAATGGCAGCCGGTCTGTAGACGTCGCAGGCGACGAGCAGCGGACGTTTGCCCTGCTTTTTGTACATCGCAGCAAGTTTGGCGGCGTGTGTCGTTTTTCCGGCGCCCTGAAGGCCGCACATCATAACGACGGTAGGCGGAGCCGAGGCGATTGTGAGCTTCGACTGCGTCTCGCCCATGATAGAGGTGAGTTCCTCGTTGACGATCTTGACTATCTGCTGCGCGGGCAGGAGGGATTCGAGTACTTCGGATCCGACTGCGCGCTCGGATACGCGGTTTATGAATTCCTTGACGACGCGGAAGCTGACGTCGGCTTCGAGCAGGGCAAGCTTTATTTCGCGCATGCCCGACTTGACGTCGGCCTCGGTCAGTTTGCCGCGGCTTCTGAATTTCTTGAAGGCGGCGGCAAGTTTTTCGCTCAGACTCTGAAACATTTATTCAATCCTTGATCGTTTTTCTGATAAGCTCGAGCTGCTCTTTTACGAATTCCGGGTCCGACGCGTTCTGCGCGGCGAGTTCGGCCGCACGGTCTATAACGCGGAATTTTCCGGCGTATCCGAGCTTTTCCTCGAGCGTCTTGAGTTCGGATCCCGCTCTCGTGACGAGGTCCCTGACCGCCTGGCGCGAGATTCCGAGCTCGGCGGCGGTCTCTGCGAGCGAGAGGTCGCAGTTGTAATACAGGTCGAGCGCCTGCCTCTTTCTCTCGGTGAGAAGTTCGCCGTAGAAATCGAGCAGATAACCGATGCTCACGTCTTTTTCGAACATATCCGGCCTCCGCGCTGCCTGTAAAGCGATTTGCTTTACATATTATACCCGTTTCCGGACTTTTTGTCAATAGAAAACGGGAAAATTACAAAAAAATCTTGACTCCGCGGCCTTTCGGTGGTATGATATTAAGCTGTATTTTCTAAGAAAGCGCAATATCAATGGAAATTATGCTCTGCATTTCGGCGGCGCTCGTCGCCGGTCTGGCGCTGACGCGCCTTTTCAAGCCGCTCGGCCTCCCCGCCGTAACGGCCTATCTTATCGCAGGAATTCTCGTCGGACCCTTCTGCCTCGGCCGGCTGGGAATACCCGGCCTCGGATTTACCGACGCGGAATCCGTCTCGCGTCTCGGGATCATATCCGACGTCTCTCTCGGATTTATCGCCTTCGCGATAGGCAACGAATTCCGCCTTCGTGATATAAAGAAAATCGGAAAGCAGGCGGCGGTTATAGGCGTCTTTCAGGCGACTGTCGCAACTCTCTTCGTCGACGCGGCGCTGATCTCGCTGCATTTTATCTTCCCCGACAAAATCACCCTGCCGATGGCTGTGGTGCTCGGCGCGATAGCGTCGGCGACGGCTCCCGCCGCGACGCTGATGGTCGTCCGCCAGTACAAGGCGCACGGCTCGCTGACTAATCTCTTGCTTCCGATAGTCGCTCTCGACGACGCCGTCGGACTTGTGGTTTTCTCCGTCTCGATGGGAATCGCGAAAGCGATGATAAACGGTTCGGTCGACGTCGTGTCTGTCGTCGTCAATCCGCTGATCGAGATAGCCGGATCGCTGCTGCTCGGAACTTTGCTCGGAATCGTCTTCTCATTCTGCGAGAGATTCTTCCACTCGAACTCGAAGCGCCTCTCGCTCGCCGTCACCGCTGTGATACTCACCGTCGCCCTCTCTCAGCTCAGCTTCGATATAGGGCCGGTGCACCTCGGTTTTTCGACTCTTCTGACCTCGATGATGCTCTCGGCGGTATTCTGCAATATCTGCGATTTCTCTCCCGAGATAATGGAACGCACCGACCGCTGGACCTATCCGCTCTTCATACTTTTTTTCGTCATCAGCGGAGCCGAACTTGAGTTCAGCGTGTTCGCCGATCCGGTGATCGTCATGATCGGAATCGTATATATCATTTTCCGCTCGCTCGGCAAATATTTCGGCGCCGGCTGGAGCGCGGGATTTATGAAATGCGAGCCGAAGGTGAGACAGAATCTCGGAATCACCCTGCTGCCGCAGGCGGGCGTCGCGCTCGGCATGGCGGCGACGGTCGGAACGATGGGCGACTGGGGCGTCGTCATCAGGAACATCGTCCTCTTCGGCGTGCTCATATACGAGCTTGTCGGACCGTCTCTTACGAAATTCGCGCTGAAGCGTGCCGGCGAAATCGATCCTAAGGAAGAGGGAAAGACGGCGAGAAAACTGCCGGAGAAGAAATAAGGACTGTCTCATTTTTGTATTTGGTTGGATAATAAATGTGAGCAAAAAATGCATAGATGATAACGAATGTTACGCTCTATGCATCATTTGATACCGTAGGGGCGCCTCAGCGGGCGCCCGCCCCGCAGGTGCGCATTAACGAGAACAAGTACGGAACCGGTTTTTATCGCAGAATAGCGGAACAACATGGCAATTCTCAATCTCTGCAATCCTTCCTGCCTCCCCCTCGGGGCGGGCGCCCGCTGAGGCGCCCCTACGGTCGCGCCGG
>LXOW01358813.1_pt1 | contig 43850 bp, 39 predicted proteins | sample 1368591 | NCBI WGS metagenome assembly LXOW01 (sample SAMN04884650, study PRJNA319009) | bovine gut metagenome | isolation source: Cow rumen | host: Bos taurus | place: Italy: Legnaro (PD) | collected 2014-07-09
GCCGACATCATGGCCAAGGTCTATGCCGTCCTCCAGCGCAAGCCCGGCGCCCCCAAGCAGCGCTATTGCCAGAGCTGCGGCATGCCGCTCACCGACGAGGTCACGAGCGACAATCCCGACTACTGCAAGTACTGCTTCGCCGACGGCCACTTCACGCAGGACTGCACCATGGAGCAGATGATAGACTTCTGCGTCCAGTTCGTCGACCAGTTCAACCAGAACACCGGCCAGCACCTCACCGCCGACGAGTACCGCGAGCAGCTCCGCCAGTACTTCCCCCAGCTCAAACGCTGGCAGAAATAGTTCTATGCATATAGCAGTCTTCTGCGGCTCGTCGATGCCGCACAACAAGGAAATCGTCGAGGCCGCCGCCGTCCTCGGCCGCCGCATCGCCCAGGAGGGGCACACCCTCGTCTATGGCGGCAGCAATCTCGGCCTCATGGGCGTGGTCAGCGGCGCCGCGCTCGAGGAGGGAGGCCGCGTCGTCGGCGTCATCCCCAACCTCTTCAGCGACGACATCATCCACTCGCAGCGCGTCACCGAGCTCGTCCGCGTCGGCAGCATGGCCGAGCGCAAAGAGCGCATCATGGAAGCCTGCGACGCCTTCATCGCCCTCCCCGGCGGCATCGGCACCATCGACGAAGTCTCCGAAGTCATGGTGATGAACCAGCTGCAGATAGTCGACGGCCAAAGACTACTTGACGGCACCTACAAGACCAAGCCCATGATACTCCTGAATATCGACGGCTACTACAACCCCTTCCTCGAACAGCTCCGCCTCACCAAAGAGGAGGGCCTAATGCGCAGCGACGCCGGCCTGGTCTCCGCAGAAACAGTAGAAGGGATATTTTCTATTTTAAGTTCAAAAGAATAAAAAGAATATAAAAGAATTTCTTTCCTATTCTTTTCATTCTGATTGAGAAAAAAATCTGAAGCGATGGGACATCTGCTGAGCAAGAGCAAGTACATCCGAGGGCTGCAGTGCGACCGAGCTCTGTGGCTGGATGTGCACAATCCGCGCTTGGCGAAGTACACACGCGAGCAGATGCAGCGCTTCGACCGCGGCCGCGAGTTCGAGTATTCTTTCAAGGACACCTTCCCCAATGGCATCGACATCAGCGCCGAACTGAAGCGCAACGTCGACGCCTACCCCGCCCGCACCGCCGAACTGCTGGACAAGGGCGACGGTGTGGCGCTCTTCGAGGCTGGCTTCCTCTACGATGACGTGCTGGTGCTGGCCGACGTGGTGCAGCAGCGCGAGGACGGCACCCTCGACATCTACGAGGTGAAGAGCGGCACCGCCCTCAGCGAGACCTACAAAAGGGATGCGGCATTGCAGCATTATGTAATATCGCACTGCCGCAGCATAAACAAGTTCTGCATTGTGTATAACCTGGGAGCGCGGACGTCCTCGTCCGCCGATGACGACGATGCCAAGCGGACGGGGACGTCCGCGCTCCCAGGATTTACCATCGTCGACCTCACCGAGGAACTAGAAGGGCAACATGACGAGATTGCCCGCAATATCTCCGCCATGAAAGAGATATTATCCCACGGCGAACCTGCCACACCCACCGGCCAGCACTGCCTCGAACCCTACGCCTGCCCCTACCAGCACTACTGCGCCCAAGGCGTCCGGCAGATGTCTTTGTTCGGATAAAAAGAAGGGGGCCACACCATAGGCGTGGCCCCCTTCTTTTTATTGTAGTGTATTATCTCTCCACCGGGAAAGCGATCTCGCGCTCGATGACCTGATAGGGGACGTTGTTACGGTAGATGGTCTGGCGGACCCAGTTGTCATCCTCGTCGTACTCGTAGACGTAGCTGTGCTTCCAGTTGAGGTGTTCGTCATAGTTGAACGAGCTGACCTCGATGAGGTTGTCGTGGTCGTCATAGTAGTAGGTGGTGAGGGCCGAGAGGAACTCGTCGGCATCGTAGAAGCGCCACTCCACGCGGTTGCCGCGGGCATCGTACTTATAGAGGTAGTGCTGCATCAGTTCGCCGTCGCGGTTGTAGAACTCCATCTCGGTGCAGTTGCCCTTGGCGTCGTACTTGTAGGTGCGTTTCTCAGTCATCTCGCCGTCTTGGTCGAAGCTCTGCTCCTCAACTTTGAGGCCGTTCTTGAAGGTGCTGCTCTCCTTTTTGGTCATCTGGTTGCCCAGGAAGACAGTGCGTTCGATGCGGTTACCCTCGCGGTCATTGAGGTAGGCAGTACGGCCCGTGAGCATCTTCTCGCGGTTATACTCGTTCCAGCCGAGGCTGTAGCCGTTCACGTCGAAGTAGTAGCTGTACCACGTGTAGTCGTCGGCCTTGGTGCGGAACTTGTCGGCGAAGTTGCCACGCTTGTCGAAGGTGATGCTGTCGATGCAGACGAGCTGACGGCCACCGTCGCGACCGCCACGGAGGTTGTAGGTATACTCAATCACATAGATTGCGTTGCCGTGGATGCCCATTTCGGTACGCGAATTCTTGCGGGGCTTAGGACCGGCAAACACAGTGCCTGCAACGAGCAGGACGAGGACGAGAGCGATATTTTTCTTCATTTTATTCAATGTTTTCAAACTGCAAAAGTACAACTTTTTTTCAAAAACGACGAAAATATCTTTTTATTGCCGATAAAAATAACTTATTGTGTGAATTGGCTTTTAGCGTTTATGACTGTAGTAATCAGCAAACTTCTCAAGCATCGTGTAGTCTTTATGCATCGCTGCCAATGATGACGAGTCGATGGTTAGGTAGCAGTAGACATAAGTGGTGTCGGTTGCTGTGTCATAATACCATTGTAGAGAGGTGAATGGTTCGCTTCCTGTATAACCATCGCCTATTCGTCCACTGAGATCAAATTCGGTGGTGTCGGTAAGATTGTAAATGTAAGTTTCCCAAATACTTCCATTAGAGGATGGTTTTTCACCACATCTTCCATAATAACTATAGGGTGATGCTTTTTCAAGAATATATGTTGTTGCTTCGGATACACCGCTTATTAAAAATTGTACACCTAAGAAATACATTTGCGGGTTACCATAAATTACAACAAACGTATCGTATGGCGTCTGGTTAATATATTCATATAGTTCATCTAAATCACTTTGGGAAAAGTGTGTACCATGACGATCTACATATTCAAGAATAATCTCTTTGGATGTCTTGTTTTCTGCAACCCATTCCTCATGAGATTTGCATGGATATCTTTCCCGAAAAGGGTCGCAACTTGTATACAGCAAAAAGCCAATTAAAATGGCTAAAATAAGAATGGTGGTTTTTCCCCCAATTTTCATAGTTGTGAGTAAATTAGTCAATGCATAGTCCATTAAAACAGGCATCAACTTGCGGCCAGTAACCACTGTTGACCTTGTTTCTGATTTCCTGTCTGAATGTACAATGGTTAATGTTTGTTGATGTCATACATTGAAATAAAGTGTAAAGATCAAGATTTGGAATGCCAACATTAAATAATTCCTGTAGATTTTCCGGTTTGAACCAGTGGCCCTCATCAGGTTGGATGCCGTGATGAAAAAAGTCTGGCATTAGAGAGTTGTAATTGTTTCTGTAATAATTATATGCCACCATTTCGGCATAGTAGGCCCACATTTCACTAACGCCGACATAGTCGGGCCGACTAACGGAATCTCCATAACCTGAGTTTAGTATTGTGTTGGCAACAAGGTGATCCCAGTAGGTGGAATTTTTTACTTGGTTATAGTGAGATACGTGCAGCAGTTCGTGGAATATTGTACTATAAATATGATGAGAGGAATCTGTCCCGGATAAGAATAGCATGTCGGGTATTGCCAGACCTCCTAACATTGTTACGTATGCCAAAGCAAGATATTGGTACCATTCCGATGGATTATAAATTCTGTGACGGAACATGGGTGTACAAGCGCTCCAATTACTATTTTCTGGTTGAATGTAAATACCAATTCGTAATCCCCCAATGGGACGCCCGATTTTTAGGTCGTTCCATAAGTGGTTATAAAATACGCTTGCGGCATTGCAGATTGTGGCGGCACGCCAGTTGATAACGTTGTTGGGTTCAATCGTGTAACTATAGCCACTGGGGGAGTGTACACCCAAACTTATGGCATTGGGCAAGATGCAGGATCCATTGTTGAAGTAATTCCAGACTTTGAAGTCATGGATGTTTTCAAACAATACTGTATAGTTTACATTGGTTATGTATGCCCACCCTCCGGTAAAACTATAGTATCCATTGTCGTTAGTATAGGTGGTACGACACCTGACTATTGTATTTGTTATCACCTTAGCTCTGCGCAAACCGTCTTGTCCTCCGGTAGATGTATTTCTTACCTTGATGTATCCATGGGGTCTCCCACTGACTCTATCTCCTCCCGGGCCGAGGACTTTGAGTAACTCTTCCTCTTCTACCATCAATAATGCATTGTCATTATCATTCGGTATACAACAACTGTCAATCAGGATATGAGGGATGCTTGTTAGAGGAGCCCATCCAAGGGGGACTACCGCATATACCCAACCGGTGTCAGAATCCGGCTGTACATAATTGCCTTCTCCTATCAGCTCGTAGTCTAAAGGATAGGGGAAAGCGTTTATGGAAGTGTCATCCACGATACAGGCAAACTGAGTTGTGTCGATGGGGTGTAGCTTTACATATAAATGGGTTGTTTGTACACGAGGAGGTCTATTGGCGTTCCAATCTTTCTTACTGACAGCATAACGCATATATTGGGTGGCGTAAATATTAGTGATATGGTTACCTAAATATACGCCGGAAGGCTTCCTTGAGGTCCCGCTTCCATTAAGGTGTTCAATGTTTTCAATGTCCCTGCTGCATCCTGTAATAAAGGCTAAAGCCAATACTACAGTGAATAATAATGGTAGAGTAATCTTGTTTTTCATAATCAGTTATGGTATGTTTGATTTATAACTCCTTCTTTTTATTTTCCATAGCGGCGAGCCTGTCGGCGCTGCGGCGCTCACGCCAGAACTTGCTGAAGTGGGGGGCGAAGAGGGTGATGGCCGCCGAGATGCCGTAGCCCCACGGGCGCGGGATGAAGGCTCCCAGCCCCTCGGTCTGCGACACGAAGATGAAGCTGGCGCATACCATGGTCATAAACAGGGCGGGGATAAGCGTGATGATAAATGTGCCTTTGGCGCGACGGAGGAAGAGGAACGACGTCATGGCCCACAGCGTGAAGGTGGCCAGCACCTGGTTGGCCCAGGCAAAGTAGCGCCAGATGGTCTGGAATCCGGCTGCGTCGCGGAACGAGTAGATGAGGATGCCGCCGGCAAGCATGAATATCGGCAGCGCCACCGCGATACGTTTGACGATGGGCTTCTGGTCAATCTTGAAGGTGTCGGCTACGATGAGTCGTGCGGAACGCAAAGCTGTGTCGCCGCTGGTGATGGCCGCCGAGATGACTCCCAGGATGGTGACGGTCGCTATCACCGGCGTGAACCATTCGTTGGCGATCACACCCACCATGGCGTCGCCGCCCTTGCCGGCGCAGAGTTCGGGCCTGTCGTGGAAGAAGTAGGCCGCTGCTGCTGCCCATATCAGTGCCACGATACCTTCGGCAATCATGGCGCCGTAGAAAATAGGCCGAGCCTGCTTTTCGTTGACCATGCAGCGGGCCATCAAGGGGCTCTGTGTGGCATGAAAGCCGCTGACGGCACCACAGGCTATCGACACGAACATCATCGGGAAGATGGGGTTCTTGGCCGCCTGTGGGTGACGGTTCTCCAGCCCGTCCCACAGCTCCACCAGCTGCACGTCGGGCTGCACAAAGAAGGCAATCATGACAAATACCGCCATCAGCAGCAGCAGGATGCCGAAGATGGGATATATCTTGCCGATGACCTTGTCGATAGGCATCAGCGTGGCAATCAGGTAGTAGGCGAAGATGATCGCCGGCCATATCCATACCTGCCAGCTGGGGGTGAACTGGTCTATCAGCAGCTGTGACGGCGTCTTCACAAATACCGCGCCTACCAGTATCATCAAGAATATGGTGAAGTAGCGCATCACCTTCTTGGCTCCGTCGCCGAGGAAGGCACCGTGCAGTTCGGGCAGCGAGCACCCGTTATGGCGCAGCGACATGAATCCGGAGATGAAGTCGTGTACGGCACCGGCGAAGATACAGCCGAAGACAATCCACAGGAACGAGGCGGTGCCGAACTGCGCGCCCATGATGGCGCCACAGATAGGTCCCACGCCAGCGATGTTGAGGAACTGGATGAGGAAGATGCGCCAGGGCTTCATAGGCACATAATCTACCCCGTCGGGGTGTGCCACAGCGGGCGTGATGCGGTTGGGCTCAACTCCAATGACGCGTTCAATCACCTTGGAGTACAGCAGGTATCCCAACACAAGCAATACTACAGCAATAATGAATGTTATCATGATGTCAGTCTTTATAAACTTCGTGCAATTCCACTTCGTAGATGAAGGGGGTATAGCCGGGTATCTCGCCTGAGCCCTGGGGGCCGAAGGCCACCTGATAGGGGAAGTAGAAACGGTAGATGCTGCCGGTGTTCATCAGTTGCAGTCCTTCCACCAGTCCCAGGAACATGGGCTTGCCAACCACATGGAGGATGGGATCGCGTTTTCCGTAGGTCTGATCGTAGGGTTCGCCGCTGAAAAGCAGGAAGCTGCGGTAGTCGAAGCTCACGCGCTGGCCCAGTAGGGCCTTCGGGCCTTTACCCTCTTTCAGCACCTCGTAGTAGAATCCGGCAGGGTGTTTTTTGACATTGGGACGTTCTTTCTGCAGCTGGGCCATATAGGCTTCCTGACGGCTGTTGACCATGGCCTCAGTCTGTTCGGCATGTTCGAAAGCCTCTTTCTGACGCAGCAGCATCAAGTAGTTCATCGCCTCGCGGAAAGCGCTGTCGCTCAGCGGCTGTTCCTTTCCGTCGAGGGTATGCTGCATGGCCTGCTTCACCAGGTCCATGTCCAGGTTTACGCCATTCATTTCGCTCAAGGCATAGGCCAGGTTCTCGCCCATGGCCCACGAGAGGGTGTCGGTGCGGTCGTTCAGCTGCGGAGCCGCGTTCTTGTTTCCGCAGGATGCCAGCAGCAATGCCGCCAAAACAATTGAAAATTGAAAACTGAGAATTGAAGACTTATGTTTCATATTACTTTTTATTTTCCTCGTCCTTGCAGGATGATAATCACCGTGTAGAGCAATATCTTGAGGTCGGTGGTGAGCGACATGTTGTCGAGGTAGAGCAGGTCGTAGCGGAGGCGTTCCACCATCTCGTCCACTGTCGAGGCGTAACCGTATTTCACCTGTCCCCAGGAGGTGATGCCGGGTTTGATGCGTTGCAGCAGCAGGTATTCGGGTGCCCGCTTCACGATTTGGTCGATGTAGAATTGACGTTCCGGCCGCGGACCCACGATGCTCATGGTGCCTTTGAGTACGTTGTAGAACTGCGGTATCTCGTCTAACCGTACTTTGCGCATGAAGCGTCCGAAGGGGGTGATGCGGGGGTCGTCATCCTTGCTCAGGGCGGGACCGGCCTCTTCAGCGTCGACATACATGGAGCGGAATTTGTGCATCTTGAAAGGCTTTCCGTGGTAGCCGATGCGCTCTTGGGCATAAAATATGGGGCCCGGCGAGGTGCATTTCACGATGATGGCTGTCACCAGGTATACCGGCGAGAGCACCACCATGGCCACCAACGAGATGGCCACGTCGAAGATACGCTTCAGCGAGTACTGCCACTCTTCCATCAAACGGTTGTTGATGACGATGAGGGGCGAGTGGAAGATGCTCTTCTGCTTGATGGAACCCACGATGAGGTCGCGTGCGTCGGGGGTGATCTTGATGATGAGGTCGCCGCAACTGTTCAGCGCCTGCAGTATCTCGTCGATCATCCCTTTCTCCTGCTCCTCCACGGCGATGATGGCCTCCTCCACGTGGTACTCCTCCACCAGTCGACGCATATCGTCCAGCAATCCCAGACAGGGCATGATCTTTGCCAGCTCGGAGTCCTCCGCTCTGCGTTCTCCGTTCTTCACTCCCACGTATCCCACGAAGAGGTTGCCCGAGTAGGTCTCCTGATTTTCCAGATCGAGGTATGTCTGCAGCGCCTTGGGGCCGCAGCCCACCATGAGGGAGGGGAAGCCGATGCGGCGCGAATGGACACGATTGACGGTCTGTGAGGTGATAATCAGGCGCGGTATGTAGGTCAGCGCAAAATGTACGACGAAGAGGAAGAGGAACGAAGCGTAGTAGTTGCGGTACGAGGGCATTTCGTCGTCGATAAGCAGCACGAAGAAAAGCACCACAGTGCCAATCAGCGTGGCCAGCAGTGTCTCGATAAATTCCTTCAGTCGAGCCCGACGCAGCACGTTACGGTAGGTACCCTGGATGGTGTAGAGGATGAGCCATCCCGCCGGTACCGCTACCAATCCCAGCCAGAAGTTGGGGTCGTGCAGCATCTGGGAGAAACCTTCAAATCCATTCTCTTCCAGCACCGTCTTGCGGAAGAGAAACAACGCCGCCCAAGCCAGCATGGCGGCTAGGGTGTCGCAAACGATATATTTGATTGTCTGTTTTCGCTTCATTAGTTGATAAAGTATGGGTAATGAGTGAGTAACCGCACGTTGTCCAGTCTCACTTCGCCTTCCGTACCGTCACCGTTGATGGCGGTGAACGAGATGCGGAAGTTTTTATAATGGTTGAAATAGCTCCAGGTGGTGCCCAGGTTGATATACATGTGTACCCATTCGTCGCTGGGACGTATGCGCATCACCTCATGTTTTTCTTCTGCACCGCCTTCGGTATAACGCGAGATCATGTTGACCGAATACTCGATGTCGCTGCGGCTGTCCAGTTCCATCCATACCGCCAACAACGGGTTGGTCACCGTAAAGGTGCGTTCGATGGCGAAATCCACCGAGTATTGGTCGGTCGTTACCGGCACATAGCCGTAACCGGTCCCCCGACAGGCACCCGCGGCGTCGTTGGTGGCCCACTGCATCACCGAGTCGAAGAAGATGTTGCTGGCCGGCGGCTCGAAGTTGACAAAGAGGCGCAGGTCGTCGAGTTTCAGGTCATAATAGGTGGTGTCGGTGCCTAGGCTGAGGGTGTCGCCCTGGGTCAGCGTCAGGTTGCGGTGGAAGATCTCCTTATAGAAAGGGTAGGGTACGATGGCACGTGACGAGCCTCCCCATTTCACCGCCGGCGCCACCTCCAGGTAGTCGATCTCCCCGCTCATCGTCAGCGGAATGGTGAACGGCAGCAGGAAATGTCCTACCGTGTCTATACGCTGGGTTCCTTTGCGGTGGGCGTAGATCACTACGGCGTCGATGTCGGAAGTGAGCAATCCGGCGTCGTCAAAAAGCACATGGTTTCCGTTGGGCTGCAACACAATGCTGTCCATGTGGATGAACGACGGTACAGGCAACTCCTTGCCGCAACTTGTGGCCAGCAGAGTCAATACCACCACCAGCGGAAGGGTAAATATGCGTAGTGTTATTCTTTTCTCAATCATAATTTCCTATTAACGCAGATGGCTTTAATATATTATATTCAATAATGAAAAAACCGAAACGCTCTCTTGGGATACATTTGTCCATACTAAAAAGGTAACACACGATAATAATATAGGCAGGAAATTGGTAAGTAAGAAAAATCGATGCGAAATGATGCTATTTGATGTCATTTGATGTCATTTGACGCACGAAAACCCTCCCGAGTCGGACTTGATACGGAGATGGTACGGAGATGGTACGGACTTGATACGGCCAAGGTCGGTTGCTTTCCATTCGAAAAGATTGCTTGTGGTTCGATTATTTTTTTGTATCTTTGCACCCGAAAACCGATTGTTATGAAAGAACTTGCAATGCATGTCTACGACCTGATGGAGAACTCCACGGCCGCCAACGCAAAAGATGTGAAGTTGACCATTGTGGACAGCTTGAAAAATAACGACTTCCACTTTCTTATCGAGGATAACGGCAAGGGCATGAGCCCAGAGTTCCTCGCCAAGGTGACGGATCCTTATACCACCAGTCGCACCACCCGCAAGGTGGGTCTCGGGCTGCCGCTTATCAAGATGAACACTGAGAAGTGCGGCGGTGGTATGAAACTTACCTCCGAGGTGGGTGTAGGCACCCGTTTGGAGTTCTGGTTCGAGCATAACAACTGGGACCGCCCCCCCATGGGCGACCTGCCCGGCACCCTCGTTATGCTGCTCTCGGCACACGAGGACATCCATTTTATTATCACCTATCGTACCGACGAGGACGAGTTTGTGCTCGACACCGACGAGCTTAAGGAGGCCCTCGACGGCATGTCGATGAACGACATACATATCATCAACTACCTTAAGGAGATGATTGCCGAGAATCTGAAGGAGATAAAGGCAAATGAGTAGGTAAGGCAAATGCGCAGGATAGGGGTTCTTTCTGACACGCATGGCGTGGTGCCGAAGCAGATCTATGAGTTTTTCAAGGACTGCGACGAGCTGTGGCATGCCGGCGACATAGGTCCCGGGGTGCTGGAGGAGCTGCGAGCTTGGAAGCCGGTGCGTGCCGTGTGGGGCAACTGCGACAGTTTCGCTTTGCACTATGAACTGGAGGAGCGTGCCTTCTTCGAAGTGGAAGGGCAGCGGGTGCTGATGACCCATATCGGCGGCTGGCCCGGNNGGCGGCTGGCCCGGCCATTACCCCTACGAGTTGCGCCGCACCCTCGAACTGGCTAAGCCCGACATCTTCGTCTGCGGCCACAGCCATATCCTGCGGGTGATGTACGACAAAGACTACCAGTTCCTGCATATCAACCCCGGCGCTGCCGGCCGACAGGGCTTCCATAAGGTGGCTACTCTTGTGCGCTTCACCCTCGACCCCCAGCCCGGTGGCCTCGAGATACTGGATTTCCCTAAGATTTGAGTTTGATTGGCCCTTGCGCGAGGATGACGCCGGCGATGACGATGGCCATGCCAGCTACCTTGAGCCAGCTGAACTGCTCCTGTCCGATGGCAACGGCTGTGATGAGCGAGAAGACGGGGATGGCGTTGTTGAAGATGCAAGCCTCAGAGGCTCCCAGGTTGCGCACGCCATAGTTGTAGCCTGCATAGGCCAGCGTGGAACAGCAGATGCCCAGCACCAGCAGGATGAGCAGCATCTTCGGACTCCAGGAGAGGAGTGTGAAAGTGGAGAGTGGAGAGTGGAGAGTGGAGAACGTTGATTGGAGAGTGAGGAGAATAAGGAAGTAGGCGAGCCCGATAACGTTCTGCCAAGTGGTAATCACCAAAGGATGGTAACGATCCACTATCTTGACGAGGAATATGGTGTAAACCACTGCGATGACTACCGCACCGGTGAGGAAGAGCATGCCGTTGAGCCCTGTCCCTTCGAGGCCAATCTCGCCGTTGAGCATCAGAACTACGCCTGCCAGCGAGAGAACCACGCCGACAATCATGGCGGGTTTGATGCGTTGGCGGTAGGCGGCCCACATGCCGAAGGGGACGAAGAGAGGGATGGTGGCGATAACCACCGATGCCAGCGAGCCGCTCACGAGTCTCACCCCGTTGGTCTCGCAGAGGTGGTAGATGAAAGGTTCGCAAAGGGCCAGCAGCAGAAACCATTTAATATCCTCGCGACGGATATGTTGCAGTTTTCGTGTAATGGCCAATGCCGGCAACATTACGGCGGTGGCCAGTGCCAAGCGCAGAGTGATGAGGGTGGTGACGGTCATGTGCTCCTCGGTGAGGAAGAGCTCTTTGGTAAGGATAAAGCTCACGCCCCAGAAAACCACCGAGAAGGTGATGAGTATATAAGTGAGTGCCTTATTGCTTGAATGCATGATTGCTTGAGTGGTTAGAAAGGATAGTTGATGCCGAAGTTGGTGACTATCTGGTTCAATCGCCAGTGTGGCAGACGCCAGCGCTCTGCGATGTCGAAGCCCGGGTCGTAAAGCGGGATGCCGAAGTCGACACGCAGGGTGGCGATACTTACATTGACACGGAAGCCCAATCCTACGCCTACGGCAATCTCTTTATAGAATTTGTTCCATTTGAATTCGCCATTTGGATAGAGGTTGCTGCCAGGGTAAACCACCCATATGTTGCCCATATCGGCGAACAAGGCTCCTTCTACGATGCTGTAGATAGGGAAGCGTTCTTCGAGGTTGACGATAAACTGGAGGTCACCGACACGTTCGTAATCGAACTCAGCATCGGGCTTGAAACCGCCGGGTCCCAGATGCCGTAGGTGCCAGGCCCGCATGGTGGTGGTGCCGCCGCCGAAGAAACTCTTTTCGTAGGGCATGGACATGCCGTAGGAGTTGCCGTAGGGAATGCCTATGCCCAGAAGACAGCGTGCTACGAAGGTATTGCGCTTGCCATGGTAGAGGTAGCGTGTGTATTCTCCGGTGAGACGTACGTATTGGGAGTAGGGTACGCCGAAGATACGGCGCACGTTGTTGCTGTCGACCTCTCCATTGGTGAGATTGCTTAGCAGGTTGAGGAGGTTGCCAGCAGTCTCGACAGAGAGATGGCAGGCGGAGAAGTTTTGGCGGAGGCCGTATTTCTGGTTGGAGAAGGTGTAGTCGTAGCGAGCGTCCATGATGAAATGGTCGCTGTATTGATAGAGGAAGCGCACGATATTGTCCGAGGTGGTGAACCGCAAGAGGTAATCATAGTCGAGATTGAAGAGGCGCACGAAAGTGAGCTCGATGGGCAGCACCTGGTTTGAAGCACGGATCGAGTGTGTCCAGTTGTAGCCGAAGGAGGTGTTGGCGAGGATGCGCTCGTAGTAGTAGCGGTACTGGTAGCTGCCGCCGATAGTGAAGAGGGTGTGGGGTTTGATGCGTTGCCACACCAGTTTCGACGAGAAGGGGATGAGGAATACCGGCATGTCGAGTGCCATATCCAAGTTGGTCTCGAAGGCCGAGAAGTCGTCGTGCAGATGGCCGCTGGCACTGCCGAGGGTAATCTTGGGGAGTTCTAGGAGCATGGAGCCTTTGACTCGTAGCATCTCGGCGCCGCCGAAGAGGTTCTTGTGTTTGTATTCTATGGCGGTCTCTACACCCAGGTTGCCGCCCAGGAAGAAATTGCTGGGTTTGTATTTGGTGCTGTCGCTGCTTCCGAAGGGGGAGGCGTTGGTGAGTTCGAACGAGAGGGAGAGGCGTTGCTGGATGGCTTCGATAAGGCGCACATGGGCGTCGACAAGCGGCAGGCTGTCGGTCGACGAAGGCGACTCGCTGAAGTCGATGTTGATATACTTGAAGTTGCGCAGCGAGAGCAGCGAGTTGTAGGTGTTGCTGATATAGCGTGGCCGGTAGGTCATGCCGGGGAAGAGCATCATGGCGCGGCTGATGGTCTGTGGGCGCAGACGCATGGGTTCAGTGTAGACGAATTGGAAGTCGACGCTGCGGCGGGGTGTGGTGTAGGTGTGGATGAGGGTGTCGGCAATGCCTTGGGCTCCCGGATTGGGGTAGATGTAGATATTATTGATGTGGTAGACACGTAGGTCGCGGCTATCGACAAAAACATCGATACTCAGTTGGTTGGACGAGTAGGTGGTGTCAACTACGAATCGCACAAGGTCGTTGGTGGCGTGGTAATAGCCGGATTCACGCAGGTTGTTGACGATACGGGCCCGCTCGGCCGCAACATTGTCCTGGTCGTAGGGTTGTCCCTCCTGTATCTTGGCTTCGGGCCGCCATTGCTGTAGTAGGCGCGCCACATCGGGATTGTCGGTGCGGTAGACCACCTCGTCGATGGTGTAGCGTGGCGATGCCAGGATGTGGTATCCGATGGTGATGTTCTGTTTGGAGAGCTTGAGGGTGTCGAAGGTGACGGTGGAGTTGAAGCACCCTTTGGATTGCATCAGCTGCCGCAGTTGCGAGGCGGTGCGGGAGGCTTTGTCGATGTCGTAGACTACAGGGGCTTGTCCTAAGCTGCGGAAGTATTTGCCGATAAAGGAGTTGTCTTTCGGATTGGCGATGCCATAGATGGACATGCTCACGCGTAGCGGTTTAATGCCGAGGAATTTGCTATTGGGGCGTTGCAGGGCGTAGTTTTTTAGATTGTGCACAGCGGCCTTTACCTCAGGGGTTACCTCGCTGCTGTCGGCCATGTGGATGTCGTATTCGTTGTGGTAGAGCACATGCTCGCCCTCGGGCACGTAGTGGTAGGTGTAGCAACCCGTGAAAATGAAGAATGAAAAGAGAAGAATGAAGAATAGGCTGACGCGAGTGATATGCCGCAGCCTAAAGTGACTCTTCACTTTTATCATTCCATTTCTCATTTCTCGATGGTGCTGATGATCTTGTCGGTGCTGCCGCAGTTTTGCTCCATGAGGGCAAGGCAGGCCTGTGTGGCGCGGGCCAATGCTTCGGAGTCGGTGAGCAGGGGGGTGAGGTGTGCCTCCAGTTCGTCGTAGTTGTGGTGACTCCAACCGCCACCCAGTCGGATGAGGTCGTGGGCCTCTTGGAATTTGCTATAATTGGGGCCGAAGAGGACGGGTTTGCCGAAAGCTACCGCCTCGAGGGTGTTGTGGATACCACGTCCAAATCCGCCGCCGATATAGGCTACTGTGGCATAGCGGTAGAGTTTGGAAAGCAGCCCTATGTTGTCGATGATAAGGACATTCTTTTCGGAGGTTCTGGAATTTCCAGAAGCTCCAGAGTACCGTATGCTGTCGGGGAAGAGTTGCTCTATCTGCTGCAGGTGCTCCTCGTTAATCATGTGCGGTGCCAGAATAATCTTTAACCTTTCATCTTTCACTTTTAACCTTGCTATCAGCGCTTCATCGGGGGGCCAGGTGCTGCCGCAAACCAACACCTTGCCGTCATGGTCTTTGAGGAAAGCCTCGGCCACAGGGTCGGGTTCAGCGGCCTGCGCAATCTGTGCCACGCGGTCGTAGCGGGTGTCGCCGGCGATGGAGCAGTGGGGGATGCCGTGGTTCTGCAGCAGCTGCAGGCTCTCTTCGTTCTGCACGAAGATGTGGCGGAAGCAGTCGTGTAGTTTCTGCAGGTACCAGTGGCCCCAAGGTTGGAAGAAATACTGCCGCGGGCGGAAGATGGCGGAGAAGAGGTAGGTGGGTACCTCCTTGTGGCGCAGCTCGTGGAGGTAGTTGAACCAGAAGTCGTATTTCACGAAGAAAGCCGCCACGGGCCGCACCACGGCCACCAGTTGGCGGGCCGACCGCAGGGTGTCGGGCGGCAGGTAGCATACGGCGTCGGCACCGGCGTAGTTCTTGCGCACTTCAAATCCGGAAGGGGAGAAGAAGGTGAGCAGGATACGGTGTTCGGGGTGCAACTGGCGGTAGCGTTCCATCACAGGACGAGCCTGCTCGAATTCGCCCAAGCTCGAGGCGTGGAACCACACCGTGGGACGGTTGTAGAAAGGAAATTTGTATTCTGCAAAAGGACTGTCTTGCCATCCTTGCACCATCTGTCGGGCCTTGGTATGTCCGAAAAATGCGGCGATACGTACTCCAAAGGAGTAGAGCAGAATGCCTATGGAATAGAGTAATCTCATATCAATAGTAATAATAATCGTACGTGGGCTTGCCGGTGAAGGGGAACATCCATGTGATACGTATCCCGTAGAGCAAGTCGAAATAGTTGCTGCGGTCTTTGCCGTTCAATCCCATTAAATTGTCGATGGTATAAGAACGCGACGACCAACTCCAGCACTGCGAGATGTCGAAGGTGACTTTGAAGTTAACATAGGTGAGGTAGTTGCTCATATAGATAAATCCGATACTCTCGGTGAGCATGGCACCATTGCGCAGGTGGTCGTAATATTTGGCATAGTCGCCGCTGAGTTGCGGGACGGGGCTACTGTCGAAATCCTGGTAGAAGATGGTCTTCTGCATAAACCATCCGCCGCTGAGTTTGAACAGTATGCCGGAATTGGGGTTCTTGCGCAGCACGGGGAGTATCTTGGCTACACCCGGACGGGCGGCGAGGCCACGGTTATAGGCCCACATCTTGCCCTCTTCGCCATTGATGCCCATAATGTATCCGCTGGGGGAATAGAGGTGGCTCAGGCGAATGGTGCGGTCCTGCAGGTTGTCGCTGGAGGCACCAAACCAGAAGTCTCCGTCGAAGGTGAGCATCCAATTGCTTTGAAACTTGTAGTCCCATTCCAAACCAAAGTTGAAGTAAGGGGATTTGTACAACTCGCCCATGCTTCCGCCAGTTAAGCCGCTGCTGTTGCTGCCGGTGCCGGGGAACAGTGTGCCGACGGAAAAGCTCACCACGTGACACTCCAGAGTGTCCATGCCAATTTTTACCTGCCCGCTCGATAGGACGGGTATCAGCATGGCTCCCAGCAGCATTATCCAAAATTTATTCCTCATTCAAAAAAAAATCGTATCTTTGCAAATCGTTTAAGAAAACGAAAATCAACCCAAAATATTGTAAAATAAATAAAAAAATATATATTCAATGGCAAAAGATTTTTCGAAACGCAGTGAGAATTACTCCGAATGGTATAACGAACTGGTGGTCCGTGCCGACCTCGCCGAGCAGAGCGCCGTCCGCGGGTGCATGGTGATAAAACCCTATGGCTATGCTATCTGGGAGAAGATGCAGCATCAACTTGACAGCATGTTCAAGGCCACCGGCCATGTCAACGCCTACTTCCCCCTCTTCATCCCCAAGAGCTTCCTCAGCCGCGAGGCCGAGCACGTGGAAGGATTCGCTAAGGAGTGCGCCGTGGTGACCCACCACCGTCTGATGAACGACCCCAACGGCAACGGTGTTGTTGTCGACCCCGCCGCCAAGCTCGAGGAAGAACTCATCGTGCGCCCCACCTCCGAGACCATCATCTGGAGCACCTATAAGAACTGGATCAAGTCCTACCGCGACCTGCCCATCCTCTGCAACCAGTGGGCCAACGTCGTGCGCTGGGAGATGCGCACCCGCATGTTCCTCCGCACCGCCGAGTTCCTCTGGCAGGAGGGCCACACCGCCCACGCCACCCGCGAGGAGGCCGAGGAGGAGGCACGCAAGATGCTCGACGTCTACGGCGACTTCGTGGAGAACTACATGGCCGTGCCCGTCATCAAGGGTCACAAGAGCCCCAACGAGCGCTTCGCCGGTGCCCTCGACACCCTCTGCATCGAGGCTATGATGCAGGATGGCAAGGCCCTGCAGGCCGGCACTAGTCACTTCCTCGGCCAGAACTTCGCCAAGGCCTTCGAGGTGCAGTTCCTCAACAAAGAGAATAAGTTAGAGTATGTCTGGGCCACCTCGTGGGGCGTCAGCACCCGCCTGATGGGCGCCCTCATCATGACCCACTCCGACGACAACGGCCTCGTGCTGCCGCCGCGCCTGGCACCCATCCATGTGGCCATCGTACCCATCTGCAAGAGTGACGAGCAGCAGCGACAGCTCGACGAGCATATCGCTCCCATCGTTAAATCCCTCGAAGCCAAGGGACTCGTGGTGAAATACGACAACCGTCCCGAGTACAAGCCGGGTTGGAAGTTCACCGAGTACGAGTTCAAGGGTGTCCCCGTGCAGCTGGCCATCGGTGCCCGCGACATGGAGAACGGCACCTGCGAGGTGCGCCGCCGCGACACCCTTGAGAAGGCCACGCTGCCCCTCGAAGGAATCGCCGACCACGTCTACGACCTCATGGAGGACATCCAAAAGAACCTCTTCAAGAAGGCCGCCGACTTCCGCGCCAGCATGACCCGCAAGGTCGACACTTGGGACGACTTCAAAGTCGAGATCGAGAAGAACGGCTTCCTGCTCTGCCACTGGGACGGCACCCCCGAGACCGAGGAGCGCATCAAAGAGGAGACAAAAGCCACCATCCGCTGCATACCCTACGATGCTCCCGAAGAGGAAGGCAAGTGTATCTACAGCGGCAAACCCAGCCACCGTCGCGTCGTCTTCGCCCGCAGCTACTAATCTTAGTGGTAGTTAAGTAAAAAAAACTGTGCCCGCGTCATTCGGCGCGGGCACAATGTTTTATACGCCAAGTTAGTTCTAACGGGTACGCACCGCACGTACAGAGAGCCCGTAGCAGCGTCTTTGGGTACCGATTTCGTCGCGGGGTTTGTATACATTGAATAACCAAGCATTGTTCGGGCCATAGGATTCCACCGAACTCGACCAATAGCCGCCGTAGTTGCCTATGCCGTAGCAACTCGACTCTTCGCGGCTACCAGCAGCTGGCAGGAAGATACTATTGCCGTTGGAAGCGGTCAGAAGGCATCCGTAAACTCCGTTGAGTGTGGTCCAGGATCTGGTGGTGTGGGATTTCAATTCCTGCCACTCTTCTTTTGTCGGTGTTCGGGCACCTTCACCGAGGTTAACCGTGGCAGCGTCGTCAGAAGCCTCAAGGGTGGACAGGCTGTCCGAGTAGTCGTAAAGGCCGTACAAGGGCTGTTCGCAGTATTTGGTGAGTTCATAGGGGCCGCTGCCGTAGGCGTAGTTGCCCCAGCTATACTCCTCTTTCGGCGAGGTTTCGCCCCAAGCATAGTAGTTTCCGAAGTCCTCGGGTTTTTGGGCACCCACGTTACAGTTGGCCCACAGCAGACCGCTCGGCAAACCGAGGTCTACCCAGGACAAGTCGCCTCCTCCTTCATTGGATGTAGTGTTGTCTTTTGAGCAGGCGGTCATCAGCATTGTTGCCGAAACCATCAAGGTGATTCCTAAAAGATAAATAGATTTTTTCATGATGATGTTTTTGATAAAGATTGATTCAAGTTTGGCTCTAAAAAAACTTTTTACAGTTTATTTATCGTGAAATGGTTTTTATAATGTTGAATACTTGATTATTAATTTAGAGAGCTTGTCTTGTTTTTACGTCACAAACGTACGATAAATATGTTAGTTTACAAATTTTTTTTTGCGAATCTTTTTTCTTGCTATCATATAATGTCAAAAAAATCAATGAATTAACAGATTTCGCTTTTAAGAAATTAAGTCGCCACACAATATTTTTAGTTAATTTGCATTAAACCACAAAATACTAACCAATAAAACTATTGTATTATGAAGATTTGTAACAAGATGTTTGCCGAATGTTTAGGTACCTTCGTGCTTGTGCTCGGCGGCTGCGGTACCGCGCTGTTCGGACACGTCGGATTCCTCGGTGTGGCCATTGCTTTTGGACTTACCGTCATCGCTATGGCTTACGGCATCGGACACATCAGCGGTGCCCACCTCAACCCTGCCGTCTCGTTCGGCGTGTGGGTCAACGGCCGCATGAGCTTGAAAGAAATGCTGCTTTATTGGCTGAGCCAGTGCATCGGAGCTGTCATCGCCGGTGCCATTCTGCTGGTTATCTGGAAGTCCACCACCGACGCTGCCACGGGTGTCTTCGCCGCCAACGGCTATGGCGCTGACTTCGCCGCCGCTACCGGCAATGCCGACTACCTCAGCATCTGCACCGGCGGTGCCTTCCTCGTTGAGGCCCTGCTCACCTTCGTATTTCTGATGGTCATCCTCGGCGTCACCGACAGCCGTCATGAGAACGGCAAGTTCGCTGGCCTCGCCATCGGTCTCACCCTGGTGCTCATCCACCTCGTCAGCATCCCGCTGACCAACACCAGTGTCAATCCCGCCCGCTCGCTCTCTCAGGCCCTCTTCAGCTGCGCTGACGGCTGGAACGCCATGAGCCAGTTGTGGCTCTTTATTGTCGCTCCGCTGGTAGGTGCCGGCCTCGCTGGCCTCGCCTACAGGTGCCTCGGCGGTTGCAAGTGCAAAGAATAGGGATTCCAATCTGCATCATTTTTAACATTGACGCGCTTGAGTTTCAAAACTCAAGCGCGTCAATTGTTTTTTAGCAAATAAAAATCAGTTGTTGTTGTCGTCGGTGATGATAGTGCTTTCGCTGAGGTTGACTTCCTCGATGGTATTCACCAAAGAGGGGTCATAAGGATGCGCGACGCGGATGTAGTTGTCGGTCCAACCGAACATGGAAGGTGAAAGGTGAGAAGTGAGGGGAGAAAGGTGTTGGGTGCTTTCCCAGAGGACAGGACGCCTCTTGCCGAGTTGGCTATCTATAAAGGCTTTGTGTTTCTTCTCGCTGAGTTCGAGGAGGCGGGCGGTGTGCTCGTGGCGTACGGGGATGGGTATCTTCTCTCCGAGCTTCAGGGCTGCGGTGCCGGGGCGGTCGCTGTAGGTGAAGACGTGGAGATAGGAGATGGGTAGCGAGTCGATGAAACCAAGCACCTTCTGGAACTCCTCTTCCGTCTCTCCGTTGAAGCCGGCCATTACGTCGGCGGCGATGCAGGCGTCGGACATCACGGCCTTGATTTTCTCCAGTTTGCCTCGGTAGAGGGCGGTGTCGTAACGGCGGTGCATCAGGCTGAGCACGTGGTCGCTGCCGGCCTGCAGGGGGATGTGGAAGTGGGGGAGGAAGGCACGGCTATGGGCCACAAAGTCGATAATCTCGTCGGTGAGCAGGTTGGGCTCGATGCTGGAGATTCTATATCTTAGAATGCCTTCTAGTTTGTCTAGTTCCTCTAATAGCTCTAGGAAACTCTCTCCCTGATGCTGCCCAAAGGTGCCGGTGTTGACGCCGGTAAGTATTACCTCTTTGGCACCGCTATCAGCAATGCGGCGGGCGGCGCAGAGGGTCTCCTCGATGGTGGCGGAGCGTGAACGGCCGCGGGCATAGGGGATGGCGCAGTAGGTGCAGAAATAGTCGCAGCCATCCTGTATCTTGAAGAAGGTCCTTGTCCGATCACCCGAGGACCACTGTAATTTGAAATCCGAAGCCTTCGGAATATCCGGAACATCCGAAATTCCCATACCCTTTAGCATCTGCGGCAACAACGCTTTCTTATCGTTGCCGAGGACGAGGGTGACGCCGGGGATACCTTCTATCTCTTTGGCGGCCACCTGGGCGAAGCAGCCCATGACGACAATCTGAGCGTCGGGGTTCTGGCGGTGGGCCTGCCGGATGGCGTTGCGGCATTTCTTCTCGGCCACCGCAGTGACGGTGCAGGTATTGACGATATAAATGTCGGCTTGTTCACCCCATCCCACAACGGTATGACCGTCGGCGGTGAGGCGGCGCAGGATGTCGGACGTCTCCGCGTAGTTAAGCTTACACCCTAAGGTATGCGCAGCGATTCTCACTTCTCGCTATCCAGTGCCGGTTCGTCGTCGAAGTGGCGGCTGCGGACCATCTTGATGCCGTCCTCATCGGGGAAGATGGTGTAGTCGGGCTGCGGGTCAAGCAGCAGTATGTCGCGGCCTTCGGCATCTTTGCCCAGGCCCTGCACATGCTGGCGAGCTACCAAAATGCGACTCTTGCGGTTGGCGCAGTCGAAGAGTTCGTCGCCGATACGCTCATACACCAGGTCGGCACTCTCTTGGGTTACCTTGGTGGTGCCGTCGCGCAGCAGGATGGTGACTTTATTTTTGCCCATAGGGGCGAGACATACGATATCGTGGATAGATAAAAACTCCTCGGCGGGCAGCAGCAGACGGATTTGACGGTCGAGCATCATGCCGTGTTCCCAGCGCTCGTCGATGGTGAGTTTGCCTTGTTCATAATAGCGGTACTTGCCGTGTTTCAGACCGTTAAGATAATTGCCGTCGCGGCAGAGCAGTCCCTGCTCGTCGTATTCCACCAGACGGCCTTCGAGACCACCGTCGACGTAGGTGCCGGTGATGTATCCGTTGGTGCCTATACGTTTCCACCAGCGTCCGTGGCGGTGGTTGTTACGCCAGTGGGTCACCTCGGCGGTATCGCCCTTGTGGGTGTAAATGACATGCAGGCCGTCTTTGATACCCATGCGATAGGTGGCTTCCTTTACCAGGCGTCCGTCCTCGGCATAGAACTGCCACTTCCCGTCGCGGTTGCGGCGGTCGTACTGGCCGCGGGCCAGCAAGTGCCCTCTCTCGTCGTAGGCCTCGTGATTGCAGCGCACGCCGGGTTCGGTATAGGTGTTGCGGATACGCACGGTGCCGTCGGCATAGTAGTAGGTGAAGGTGCCGGTCTCGAGGCCGTCCTTGAAGTCGCCTTCGTAGATTTTGGTGCCGTCCTTGTCGGTACGGATCCAGTGGCCCTGACGGCGGCCTTGGTTGTCGATGGTGTTTTGTGCCGACAGCGAAGCAAGTGTCAGCGTGGCGGCAAGAAGAAGGAATGCTCTTTTCATCAGCGTGTTATTGACTTATATTTTGCTGAATAACGCGTCTTTATATAATTTATTTTAAAGGATGAGAAAAAATGTGTAATTTTGCACTCTCAAAAAAGAATGAAAAGAGTCAACTAATGCCGGAGGCATGTATCACGCCAAAGGCGTTAATAACTCCACATAAGCAAAGCGCAGTGTGGTGACGAAACAATGATGAAAAACATAGCGATAATACTGGCAGGAGGTACCGGCAGCCGTATGGGTTCGTCGGTGCCTAAACAATTCCTGTTGCTCGGCGACCGAAGTGGAGCCAAGCATTCACCAGAAATTGCCGGTCGCACTGTTATTGAGTACTCCATCGAGGCCTTCTGCAGCCATCCGGCCATCGATGAGGTGGCCGTGGTGGTGCATCCCGACTGGCGGCAGGAGTTGCAGGCTATTGTCGACCGTAATAGTTGGCCCAAACTGACCAAGATTATCGATGGAGGAAACGAGCGCTATATGTCGAGTCTCAACGCCATCATGGCTTATATCGACGAGCCCGACGACACCAACTTACTATTGCATGACGCTGCGCGCCCTATGGTTAGTGCCGAGATTATCGACCGTGTGGTGGCTGCATTGGAGCACCATGAGGCTGTGGGAGTGGCGGTTCCGAGTACGGATACGGTGTGGGAAGTTCATCCTGACTTTGATAATAACGACTTCGGACGTTTTGTGGCCCGTATTCCCGAACGTCGACTGATGTGGCGAGCGCAGACCCCTCAGGCTTTCCGCTTGCCGCTCATCCGCGACGCCTACCAGCGCGCCTTGCAAGCCCCGCAGTTCCAAGCCACCGACGACTGCGGCGTGGTGCGCAAGTACATGCCCGGCATCAAGATAACGGTAGTGGAAGGTAGTGACCGCAACCTCAAAGTCACCACCCCCCAGGACCTCGCCGCCATGGAGCAAATGTTGAGAAACGAAAGTGAAAACAGAAGATAAAGAATAAGGAGAATGGTTATTCACCGAATGTTTTTCGGCGAATAGATGGGATAATCACCGAAAGAAACGAAGTAGGAAGATATGTATCTGCATCAAAGGGACAACTGGTGGGTTTTTAAATATGACGCTCAGGCGGTGCTAAACCGGCTGGGTGAAGTGCGTGCGAAGCAAGGACAGATGTTGGGTCGCATGACTTCGTTGGGTTTTGACTTTCAGGGTGAAGCGATGCTGACTACGATGTCGTTGGAATTGGTGCGCTCAAGTGAAATCGAGGGTGAAAGTCTCGATATGTCCCAAGTCCGTTCATCGATAGCACGTCGTCTTGGTATTGAGACGGCGGGTATTGTCCCGGCCTCGCGTTATGTGGAAGGTGTTGTGGAGATGCTCTTGGATGCTACGCAACATTACGACCAGCCGTTGAGCGATGACCGTCTTTTCGGCTGGCACAATGTGTTGTTTCCTTCGGGTAGAAGTGGACTCTATACCATTGAAGTGGCGAAATATCGCAGTGGGGAGATGCAGGTCGTTTCTGGCCCCATGGGACATGAAGTGGTGCATTATGAAGCCCCGAAGCCCGAACGTGTTCCATCAGAGATGCACCGTTTCATCGATTGGGTAAATAATGATGATGGACTCGACCTTGTAATCAAGTCAGGCATTGCACACTTGTGGTTTGTCTCCATCCATCCGTTTGATGACGGCAACGGACGTATTACCCGTGCCATCACCGATATGTTGTTGGCACGCAGCGAGCACTCACCCAAACGTTTCTACAGCATGTCGAATGAGATAAAACTCTGTCAAAAGGAATATTACGATGTGCTGGAACAGACGCAGCGTGGCGACGGCGATATCACCGAGTGGCTGCTGTGGTTCCTTGACTGTCTGGACAGGGCATTGTCCTCAACAGAGGATACGCTGTCGTCAGTTTTGGAGAAGGCCCGGTTCTGGGAGCGTCATGCAGGACTGGTGGTCAATGAGCGCCAGCGGCGAATCATCAATATGCAGTTTGATGGTTTCTTTGGCAAACTGACGTCAAGCAAATGGGCTAAGATTGGCAAGTGCTCGTCCGATACAGCACTCAATGATATAAGGTATCTGATAGAAAATGGAGTGTTAAGAAAGAACGACGAGGGAGGCCGTAGCACAAATTATTCGTTGGTGAAGGAATGACCTCATCATCGACACGGAATATTGATAAATGGATAGTGAAAAAGTTATAAAACAATAATATGGACAAGAAAATAGTATATCTCGGTATGGTGGGTGATATTATGCACCCAGGCCTGATAAATATTATTAACGAAGGCGCTAAATACGGCGATGTGATGATTGGCCTGTTCACCGATAAGGCCATAGCTACGCACAAACGTTTGCCCTATCTCAATTATGAGCAGAGGAAAAATGTTATAGAGAACATCAAAGGTGTCAGCTGTGTGGTTCCTCAGGACGACTGGAGTTATGTGCCGAACCTTGTTAAATACAAGCCAGACTTCATTATCCATGGCGACGACTGGAAAGAAGGGCCAAGTAAATACCTGCGCGACGAAGTATTTAAAGTGATGGAGTCGCTCGGTGGTAAGGTGATCGAAATTCCATACACTAAGGGCATTTCGGCATCTGGATTGAAGGAAACGATAGATTCTTTGGGCGTGACGCCACAGGCGAGGTTGGCCTCGCTGCGCCGGTTAATTACAGCCAAACCGATAGTACGAATATTGGAATCCCATAATGGCTTGACGGGTCTTATTGCGGAGCATACCAGTGTGGAGGTGAATGGTCAACATCGAGAATTTGACGGCATGTGGGCTTCGTCGCTTACCGATAGCACTAGCAAAGGAAAGCCTGATATCGAGGCGGTAGACCTCACTACTCGTCTGCATGATTTGAACGACACGCTCGAGGTAACTACCAAACCGGTTATCTTCGACGGCGACACAGGTGGAAAAGTGGAGCATTTCGTTTTCACTGTCCGTACCTTGGAACGTTTGGGCATTTCAGCTGTCATTATTGAGGACAAAGTGGGTTTGAAACAAAACTCGTTGTTTGGCACTGATGCAGTGCAAACACAGGATACTATTGAGGGATTCTGCACCAAGATAAAGGCAGGAAAGAATGCGCAGATTACTAATGATTTTATGGTTATTGCCCGCATTGAAAGCCTTATAGCTGGCAAGCCGGTTGAAGATGCTCTAGAGCGTGCTTTTGCATACGTGACCGCAGGTGCCGATGGTATTATGATACACAGCAAGAACAAGGAAGGCATGGATATCAAAGAATTCTGTCAGCGTTTCCGCGAGAAGGATATTCATACACCTATTGTGGCTGTTCCTACCACCTACAATCAATTTACGGAAGAAGAATTGGCAGAGTGGGGTATCAATATTGTTATCTATGCCAACCACATGCTACGCAGTGCCTACCCCGCCATGGTAAAGTGTGCTGAAAGTATCTTGGTAAACAGCAGAAGCCTAGAAGCTTCAGAGCAGTATTGCATGCCAATTAAGCAAATATTAAATCTTATCCCTGGAACAAAAAAGTGATGGTATGATTTCCCCTGCGTTTTTTATTGAGAAATTAAGGGAATATGGCGTGGACTTCTTCACAGGAGTGCCCGATAGTTTGTTGAAAAATATCTGTGCCTATATCACCGATCATTTTGATGCAGCGCATAATATCATTGCTGCCAACGAAGGTGCCGCTGTAGGACTTGCAGCCGGTCACTATCTGGCAACTGGACAGCCCGCGTGTGTGTATATGCAGAACAGTGGTGAGGGTAATATCATAAACCCGCTGGCATCACTGACTGATCAGGAAGTGTATAATATTCCTGTACTGCTCCTGATTGGTTGGAGAGGCCGCCCTGGTGTTCACGATGAACCCCAGCACGTAAAGCAAGGCAAGGTGACCACCGGTCTGCTGAATGTGATGGGTGTGAACTATGAGGTTCTCTCCAAAGAAGAAGACAAAGCTGCCAAGCAGATTGAAAAAGCTGCCAAGGCTCTTGCCAACAAAGAAGTCTTTGCTTTGGTGATAGAGAAGGACACCTTTGAGGATTACAAGCTCCAGAACGTTGAGGTAAACGACCTCACCATGTCTCGTGAAGAAGCCATCCAGACGGTTGCTGCCGCTCTTGGTGAGAAGGACTGCATTGTCAGTACTACGGGTATGATTAGCCGTGAGTTGTTTGAGTATCGTGCTGCTATGAACCAAGGTCACGAACGTGATTTCTTGACGGTAGGTAGTATGGGGCACGCCTCTCAGATTGCCCTGGGTATTGCCCTTGCACAACCTGACCGCAGAGTGTGGTGCTTTGATGGTGATGGTGCAGCTATTATGCACATGGGTTCTATGGCTATTGTGGCCAACAAGGCTCCGAAGAACTATGTACACGTTGTGTTCAATAATGGTGCTCACGATTCTGTGGGTGGTCAGCCTACGGTGGGTTTGAAGATTGACCTGCCTGCTGTAGCAAAGGCTGTAGGTTACAAGGCTACTTATAGTGTGGATAGCAAGGCAGAACTGGATAGCGTTCTTGCTAAGGTCAGCAGCATTGAAAGTCCAGCTTTACTTGAAATCAAAGTCAAGAAGGGTAACCGTAAGGATCTTGGCCGTCCTACTACAACTCCTATTCAAAACAAGGAAGCTTTGATGCAATTCTTGAAAATGAAGATGTAATTATGAATGGAGCGATTTTACTAGCAGCTGGTAGTGGAACTAGGTACCATGGAAAGAAACAAGACTTGATATTTCATGGTAAACCTATATGGCGTTATGCTTATGAAACGGCATTATCTGTGGTAGGGGAAGGGAATATTGTTGCTGTTGGTAAAGACATACCTGGTGGAGCGACGAGAACAGGATCCGTCATGAACGGTCTTAAGGCTTTGCCAAAAGAGATAGACAGGGTTATTCTTGTTGAAGCAGCTCGTCCTATGGTTACACGAGAACAGATTATTCAATTATTGGAAGATCCATACCCCTCGTCAACCTTTGTTCGTCCTCTGGTGAATACAGTTGTTTTTCGTGATGGAACGTATGTTAATAGAAGTGACATGTATGACATGTTAACTCCTCAAGCATTTGATAGGAATATGCTGGAAGAGGCCTACCAAAGCGGAAGATTTAATGATATGACAGATGAAACGAGGGTGATGTTTGAGTATTATGGTGTGAAACCCCATTTCATTGAGACAGAATCAAATCTATTCAAAATAACCTATCCAGGAGATTTAGATATTATTGAGTCCATCTATAGAACTCGCATAGCAAAAGAAGAAAAGAATGAATAAAAAAGTTTTGATAACGGGGGGCAGTGGTGGTATTGCTCAGGCAATAAAGGCACTTTTGGAAGAAGAGGACTATTGTGTTATGGCACCCACTAGAATGGAAATGGATGTGACAGATTGGAATAGTATTGAATCAGTTGTGAAGGATTTTGTTCCAGACATTCTGATAAATAATGCTGGCTATGTTGTTCCACAATCCGTAAAATCGATGGATTTGGAAAATACAAAGAAACATTTTGATATTAATGTTGGTGGTGTGTTCTACTGTACAGGTATTGCGTTGAAATATAATCCGAATCTGCAAATTGTGAATGTGGGATCTGCTGCTGCGGTAGAAAGTCACGCCACATGGAGCGAGTATTGTGCATCCAAAGCCGCAGTGGTGATGGCTACGAAATGTTGGTCAGAAGATGGCCTTTATGCTGTTGTGATATCTCCAGGACGTACAAAAACAAAAATGAGAAAGAGCCTTTTCCCCGACGAGGATCAAAATACTTTGTTGGAACCCGTTGATTTTGCAAAGGTGGTGATGAAGGCGGTACGAAAAGAATATCCTTCGGGAACACATGTTATTGTAAGAAAACAAAATGTACAGCAATTATTAAATGAATAACGATGAATTGTTCGGAATATTTGGTTGATTTCTTGATTGTTCATGGCGTAACTGATGTATTTGGTTATGCTGGAGGCTACATAGTTCCGTTTATGGATGCTCTATATAAAAGGAGAGATGAAATAACAACGCATGTTTGTTACCACGAACAAGGCTGTGCTCTTGCTGCAGATGGCTATGCAAGAACAAGTGGTAAACTTGGTGTGTATTTCACCACTTCTGGACCTGGTGCAGTCAATGCATTTGGAGGTCTTGCTGATGCTTGGTTTGACGGGTTTCCTGTAATGGGTATTTGTGGGAATGTTCCTACAAATGAAATGAAAGGTTTCTCCGGAATTCGTCAAAATGGATTTCAAGAGATGGACATCGTTTCTATGACAAGAACCATTACAAAGTATTCAGTTACTGCCAACAGTCCGGAAGGATTCTCGGAAATAGTTAATCGTGCATATAACATGGCTCTTCTGGGAAGAAAGGGGGGCGTGATTATAGATTTTCCGCTGGATATTCAGCAGAAAGAAGTTGTGAACCAAAATTATTAATCAAGCGAATTCATTAGTTATGATATTCAAGCCTCAGTATAAAAAGCCGATAATAATTGCTGGTAATGGCGCCAGAACGGCTGATGCCGTGGATATGATTCATGAGTTTGCAAGAAAGACAAATATCCCTCTGCTAACGACTATGAATGGTGTAGATATCGCTCAAGATGATCTGCACATTGGGTTTATTGGTACGCACGGTAACCGTATTGCCAATATGATACTGCGTAAATGTGACTTGATTGTAACTGTTGGCGCACGTCTTAGTCTTAGGCAGGTTGGCAGATACACCGCCAATTTTGCTCCTCAGGCACACTTGGTAAGGGCTGATATTGACGAATCAGAGTTGAGTAGAAACATCAAGCCTGACGAAGACAAGTTCCATACTGATGCTAGAGATTTTATGCGAATGTTGTTGGCAGAACCTGTGGGGGATTTTAGTGCATGGAAAAAACAATGTCTGAAGGCAAAGGCTATTCTGGATGAATATGATAAACAACCCGGCAATAGAGCAGTAGAGACAATTGGAACTCTGCTCCCTCCAAATGCTAAAGTGTCTGTTGATGTGGGTATGCACCAATGTTGGACAGCACAGTCACTTGTTCTCAAAGGCAACAATGGACGAATTCATATAAGTGGTGGTTATGGGACCATGGGGTGTGGACTTCCATTTGCCATAGGTTCTGCTATTGCTAATAAGGGCGAAACAGTGTATTGTATCACTGGTGATGGAGGTTTCCAGATGAATATTCAGGAACTTGAAACAGTAAAGCGAGAGAATCTTCCTATTAAGATTTTTATTCTCAATAACAAGGTACTTGGCAAAATTAGTGAAACCCAACATTTCAGTCATGGTGACCGATTCGCTTGTACTGCAGTGTCGGGAGGTTATACTGTACCTGATTTTGTAAAGATAGCAGAAGCATACGGCATTAAAGCGGCTAAACTTACCGACTATAACGATTTGGTTAAATACAAAGAATGGGTGGCTGACAATGATCCATGTCTCTTTGATATTGCTTTGCCCGAAAACTGTCTATTGACTCCTAAAATTAAGTGGGAAACTGGCAAGATTTCTCCTGCAATTCAACCGCAAGTTGTCGAGGAAGTAGAGAACATTTTATCGTAACAAATGAGAATTATACTTCTTTCAGACATCCATGCCAACGTAACAGCATTCAAGGCTGTTCTTGCTGACATCTCAACCATTGGCAAGGTAGATGCTTATGCCATCATTGGGGACTTGGTCAACTATGGCCCACGACCCAATGAAATCATTGAGATGGTCAAGGGGTTAGACAAGCCATTGCTGGTGAACCTATGGGGGAACCACGAGTATTCCATCTTTGGTGGAAGTTTGGAGCGTTTTGCCACAGACAGAGGTAGGGCAGTACTGCAATATACCAATTCAATCCTTACGCCAGAGTCACACGACTACTTGGATAAGGAGATGGAGCATAGTGGTTTTCAGAAGTGCCAGATAGATGGAAAGTCATTCCTGTTTATGCATGGCAATCTGGATGATCCTTACTGGGGCAAGTTTGGCATTGATAAGATGAATGATGAGCGCTTTGCTGAATATGATTATGTAATCAGCGGACACTCTCACGTCCCTCATTATGTGGAGCATTTCTTTGCTTCTGATGATGCGGCTTACCGTAACAAGAAGCGTACAATCTTCATCAATCCTGGTTCCGTAGGGCAGCCTCGTAACCACAATCCATACGCCCAATATGGCATATTGGACGTTGAGAGTGGCAATTACGAGCATCGTTGCGTTTGGTATGATGTGAAAGAAGAGCAGAAACTGTTCAGTGATAGTGTAGATAAGTTTTATAAAGACAGATTAACATTAGGAATATGAAAAGTCTATATGTATTAAGTGGCGCATCCGGAATGACCGGTAGCGAGCTTGTGAGACAAATATTAGAGGCAGAGAAGGATAGCCGTATCATTGGCTTTGATAACTTCTTTGCAAGTTCAATAGATACCGTAAAAGAGTATCTTGACAACCCCGGATTCGTGTTCTATGAATACGACATCAATAACGCAGACCAGATGAAGGCCATCGAAGATCAGGTTTTGCGTGAGAAGGGTGCTTACGACCGTACGGTTTATATCAACTGTGCTGCTGTAGTACATACAGAACACTTCTATGAGGTGGAGCACACTTGGGAAACCAATGTGATTTCCATGAAGTCGTTCTTGGAGCAGGCCATCCGTGTGAAAGCTGACACCTACATCAACTGCTCAACCAGTGAGGTGTATTCTATGCAGTCTTGGAATGAGAACGGTGGTGTTCGTGAGAGTGACTACCTGATGATGTCAACAGCAGAACACAGCCAGCGCACCAGTTATGCTTGTGGCAAGCTGATGACGGAGTTCTTTATGAAGGATGCAGTGGATAAGGGCAAGATAAAGGGTTGCTCTATTCGTTTTGCCAATGTGTATAGCAAGCATGAGCGTTTTGCCAAGCACATTATTCCACACATCATTAATGAACTGTTAGAGAAGGGTTCTGTTACTTTGCTGGAGAATTCCAAGAAGAACCGTCGTGCATTCTTGCACAATATTGACAGCTGCCGTTCGGTAATGGCTTTGATTAATTCAGATAAAGCACTTGATGGTACTGTATATAATGTGGCTACCGACGAGGAAATTACCATCATTGACCTGACTTACAAGATTGCAGAGAAGATGGGACTTCCCAAGCCGGAGATTATCTTCAATGGCTACCGCAGTTCTGACCCTGAGCGTAGAATTCTGAATACTGAAAAGATTCGTACCCGTACTGACTGGACTCCTATCATTACGCTTGATAAGGGTCTGGATATGTGCGTTGCATCAATTGAGTAATTTTGTTTATTACTTATCATTATGAATAATACAGAGAATAGACAGGAATTATCTCAAGAGCAATTGAGGAAAATGCAATTGCTTGAATTGGGTATGGCTGAAGAACTTGATCGCGTATGCCGAAAGCATAATATTATGTATTCGCTTGATGGTGGAACTTTGATTGGTGCAGTTCGTCATAAAGGGTTTATACCATGGGATGATGATATGGATATATGTATGCTAAGGGAAGAGTATGAGAAATTTAAGAAGGTTGCGCATGAAATGAATCCTGAGATATGTTATTTCCAAGATCATGACACCGATCCCAATTACAGATGGGGATTTGCGAAACTCCGTAGAACAGGGACGTCATTTGTGAGATTGGGGCAAGAACATATGAACTATCAAACGGGTATTGCCATAGACGTGTTTCCTCTTGATGATGTTCCTAAATCTATTTTGGGTCAGATGATTATGGATTTCTATTGTTTCTGTCTCCGAAAGATTCTATGGTCAGAGGCGGGAAAGAAAACTGACACCGGAATAAAAAGACTTTGGTTTACAATATTGTCTAAAATACCCGCTGACTTCGTTTTTAAAAGAATAAAAAAAATATCACAGAAGAGCAGAAATACGTCCGCGAACCGTGTGAGGGTACTGATGTTCCCTTCAATAGGAAAGATTTATTTCAAGAGACCATTAAAAGAGCGTTATAGCATACCTAAAAAATGGTTTACAGAATTAGTTGAGTATGAATTTGAAGGGAAATGGTTTTGGGGAACAAAAGATTATAATGCTCGATTATATCATCAATATGGAGATTATATGACTTTACCTCCTGAGGATAAGAGAGAGTCACATATTCCCTTTTCATATATTGATTTCGGAGATAATTAATAAATTGATGAAGAGTCTCATTATCACAGTGGCCGGTATGTCCAGCCGCTTCAATAAGGATACAAAAGAGGATGTGTTGAAGTGTCTCTACTATGAGGACACTCCTGCAAACTCTTTGATTAGTCTGCAAGTTCATAAGGCCTTTGATCTTGTGGACGAGATTGTTGTTGTGGGTGGTTACAAGTATGAGGACTTGGAAAAGTTCATCCGCAACGAGATGAAGGATGTGAACCATAAGATGAAGTTGGTTTATAACGACCACTATCACGATTATGGTTCTGGATATAGTCTGCTCAAAGGAATTGAAGTGGTTTCGGAAAAAGCTGATGAGATAACCTTCATTGAGGGAGATTTGTTCTTTGATACGGAGAGCGTAGAGAAGATTATCACCTCCAAGAAGGATGTCATTTCTGTGAATAATGAGCCTATTCTTTCCAACAAGGCTGTTGCGCTCTACTTTGATGCAAACAACTATCCTCATTATATCTACGATACCAGCCATTCCTGCTTGGAGATTCACGAACCTTTCACGGCCATCTATAATTCAGGCCAGATGTGGAAGTTTATGAATCCCAGTAGGGTGAGGGAGATTTGCCAGTTCTTGACTCCTGAACAGGAACAGGGAACCAATCTGGAGATTATCCAGAAGTACTTTGGCGCATATAAGAGTTCACAATTAGACATAGTAAGAATCAACCTCTGGTTCAACTGCAATACCGTGGCAGACTACCGTGAGGCAATCAAAGCATTAAGCAAATGAAGACGTTAAACGAGAAGTTAAACCTCCTTAAGAAGAAATTAGATGGAGGTGAGAAGATAACCATTGCCATCTTTGGCTTGGGTAGTGTTGGATGCTATCTGCTGGACTATCTGGTATCGTTAGCAGACCCTCAGTTAAAACTGGTTGTAGTAGGGCGTAATGCTGAGAAGATGCAGCAGGATGTGAACATCATCCGTACTGCTGCAACTATTCGCAGGCAGATGCGTAGTGAGATTGTGGTTGAAGGAGGTTGTGACTTCAAGGACGTTGCTTCTATTGAAGCTGCTTTGAGAAAGATTCAGCCAGACTTCATTGTGAACAGCAGTCGTCTCTATGCTGGTTTGAAGTATGGAACCATTTCTTGGTCTAACCTTCGTGCATACGGTATTTGGAGCCCTATGTCTGTACTCCTTGGTAAGAACATCATGGAGGCATATGGTAAGGCAGATTGCAATGCCATTAGCATTAATACTTCTTATTCTGATGCCGTTATTCCTTGGCTGAAGAGTGCCGGTATGCCTTACTTTGACTTTGGTAGTGGCAATCTGAACCACCTGATTCCTCGTATGAAGTTCTTTGTGGCTGAGAAGTTTGGTATTGAGAACCTGAATGATATTGATATTACGCTTGTAGCCAGCCATTTCCATGATGTGGTAATCAGCAAGGAAGGCCATACGGAAGGTGTTGAACTTCTGCTTAGCATCAAGTATCAGGGGAAAGAACTTGACATTAATCATGATGAAGTTTATAAAGCCTGTGGTATTCCAATGCCTACCGACCAGAAGCGTAATATGATGAATGCCTCCAGCAACTTTGACATCATCTATAGCATTCTGTCTGCTATTCGTGAGAAGAAGGCTATCAAGATTCATACTCCTGGTGTTGATGGTCATATTGGTGGTTATCCTTTCATCATTGATGGAACTGGTGAAGAGGTGAAGGGGTATATGGCACCCAACTATACTCTTGAAGAGATGGAACAGGTGAATCGTAAATCCATTTACTGCGACGGCATTGAAGATGTGAAGGATGGATGTCTCGTATACACCGATGAGTTGCTCAAGAAAGTGAAAGACCGCTTCGGTGTTGCTATTCCCAAAAGAGTGGCGTTGAGTGAAGCTGAAAATGTGGCTGATATGTTGACTGTATATATTATTAAACCCAATATTAAATAATCCCTATTATATTATCGGTATGAGAGATTTAATAGTGAAAATTGCCGTAAAGTTAGGCTTGTATAAAAAACTGATGGATGTTGATACCTTCTTTATCACCAGAAAGAAAATGCGGAACTTCAAAAAGAACGGAGTGAAGACATTTATCTATCTCGATGAGGTTTGTCGGGCGGCGGGTACGCGTATGATACCTATTTTTGGAACGCAACTCGGGCTTTACAGAGAGAACGGCTTTATTAAATATGACAACGATATCGATGCCTCTATTTTTTACTGGGAACGGCCGGATGGTTTCGAAAAGACGATGAAAGAGGCTGGCTTTGAGTTGGAAACCACTTACTATTTCAAAGAAGATAACCGTATTGCCATTGAACAGTATGTGTGTAACGGTGTACACGTAGATATAAACTACCTATTTGAGCAGTCAGAAGACGATTGGTATTGTTATGTCGGCCGTCGTCACGAAACTAAGGACTGGAAAGAGGCTAACGCTACAGATGGTTTCCCCTGCGTGAGATGGCCATTCGTAAAATGTGAATTTGTCGAAAAAGAATTTTTTGGTCACCGTTTTTATTGGGCTACCAAAACGGATGAGTGGCTCAAGGGTGTCTTCGGGGATGATTACATGATTCCCGACAGGCATTGGACTAGTGCAAGTCGCAAAACGAGAATCATTCGTACAAAAGAGCGTTTCTACAGGAGGTAATCTGTTTTACTCCAGCACTGCACGAAACTTGTCGACCATGCGGTCGGCGGAGTATTGGTTGACGAATACTTCGCGGCTGTAGGCGTTGTGGCGGGGACGGGGATTCTGACAGAAGTCGTAGATGGCGGTGATAAACTCATCAGTCGTCAGACAGCAGGCACCGGCTTTCGCATAATCCAGTTCATAGCCGCTCCACGCCTCTGGAGTTCCGATGATGTTCTTGCCGTACATCAGGCTTTCACAGGTTTTCACTTTCATGCCGCTGCCCTTGAAGATGGGCAATACCATGATGTCGGCACCCTCAAACAAAGGCTCCAAGTCAGGGACGTTGCTTAACACCTCGATATCTGGCCGCATCCATTCGGCTTCTTTCAGTTTTTCCATGCCTTTGCCAACAATCTGCATGCGGATGTTCACCTTCGGCAGCACATTCTTTACAAACCATTCGATACCTTCCACGTTGGCAGGGAAATAGGCTCCGAGAAACATGCAGAGAGGTTTTTCTGCCGTGAGTTCAGAGGGGTAGGTGTCGCGTTTGTAGCGATCGACGAAGGCGACGGGTATGAGCACATCGGCATGCCGGCCATAACGACGGAAGAGCTCCTCGTCGTCGCGAGTGCTGAGGGCAATCGTCCGGTCGGCATAGCGGCAGCTCCACCTGTCGTTGCGGTCGGCACAGGGAACTACCAGCCACCGCATGGGATTGAACTTGTTGGAATATTTGGCTGAGAAGTAGACGACCTCGACGTTATGGAAGAAGCAGACCACACGTCCACGGTATCCGCTCTCTTTAAGCCGTTTCGCCACAATACCGAAAACCGAGCGGTCGACGAAGACCACATCATACCCCTGTGCCAGATGAATAATTTCTTTTACCCGTTTGGGCGTTAGTCCAAAGTAATACCCCAGCGGCATGTACATCACGCCCTGAAGGTACTCCCATGCTGTGCGGCGGTGGGCCTCGTCATGGATGAAGTACGTGTCGACATTCTCTTCGCCCGCAATCTGCCGCAGCACGATGAGATTCTTTTCACTTACCTGTTCGCCGCCTTCGGGCACACCGAGGGTCTTTTTGTATCTGATGATGAGTATCTTCATTTCTTCTTTTTACGGTACACAAGGAATATTGAACCTGCTGCCAGTAGCACAAGCATAATGGATCCCACTATGGTGACGATATCCATCTGATGGAAAAGCGGAGCTTCATTACGGAATTCAATCACATGGTCGCCGGCGGGGACCACCATGGCGCGGAGGATGTAGTTGGCACGGAGATATTCGGCGGGTTTGCCGTCGATATATGCTCTCCAATCTGGCGCATAGTATATCTCGCTGAATACCGCCAGCTGGTCGGCGGCAGAGTGGGTGCGGTATTTTAGGTAGTCTGGGTTGTAGGGCATTTGGTGCTCCATCACAATGACGGCCGCACTGTCAAAGCAAAGTGAGAAAACAGTATCATCTTCCACTATCATCGACTTGCCAATAGAATCAAGCTTCTGCTCATCGGCCCAATTAATTACAGCCGTATTCTTTGGGTCAATAGTATTCAGTGCTAATATCTCGCCGTTGGCATCGCCAACCATCCTGGCTCTCTCTACAAACCAGCAGTTGCCCAGCACTTGGCTATCGGGCAGGCGCTGCACCTGGCCGTTTTGCAGCACCACATAGCGGGTGTTGAGCATAGCCAGTACCTCAGGCTTGATATGGCGGCTGAGATAGAAGTCGATAAGGTCTTGGTACCTGCGCNNCCTGCGCATCTTGACGGCGCTGTAACCGCCAATCTGGTGATGGAAAGCACTGGGTTTGCTGTCGTTGAAGGTGTTTACCGCCAGATTGAGCACACGGTAATCCTGATCTCCATACTGTGCAGCCATTTGGTCGATGTCATAATCCCATTGGTCGGGGTGCAACTTAAGTTGCTGCTCGTTTATGTAGTTTTTATCGTTGAGGTATCGGCGGTCCACGCCCCACAGATCGATAACAACGAGGATGATAAGGACTGCGCTTACTCCAATTGTCAGTCCTTTACTATTCTTATCACTCCATTTTAGATACAACCAAAGTGCTGCAAATGCCAAAGCGACAAAAAGGATGCTGCGCCATGTGTCGCTCACGAACAGTGCCTTGCGGTCCTGAATGAAGATGTTCTGTATCTGGTTCCATTGATTGCCGTATTGTCCGGCCATCTGTATATCGGAAGCACCGCTGTAGCTGAAGCCGCCGCTGAGTAACAGCCCGACCAGCAAAATGCCGGTGGTGACGCCGCCAGCAATGTAGAGCGCCAGACTTTTGCGTTTTTTGTCTACCTCTTTGGAAAACAATTCTCGCAGGCCGAGCATGCCCAGCAATACCATGCACACGTTGGCCAATACAAGACTCATGCTGGGCGTACGGAATTTGTTGTATAACGGTAAGTGATTAAAAATCCACTCGTTGAAAGGCATGAAATTACGTCCCCACGAGAGTAGGATGGCCAAGATGGTGGCGACCAATAGCCACCATCGTTCGGGACCTTTAACCAATATTAGGCCCACCAAGAAAAGGAATATTACTATGGCGCCAAAGTATACGGGGCCGCTCGTGAAGGGCTGGTCGCCCCAGTAGAGTGGCATCTGAAGTTGATGGAAGGCCTTGTATGAGGCACTTTCTGTGCTCACCGTTTCACCGCTGCCACCGCCCATAGCGCCGGGTACCAGCAGGGTGTATGTCTCGCCCACACCATAGCTCCACGCGAAGGCGTAGTCGATATCAAGACCACTTTTTTTGCCGCCTATCGAGGCGGGTTCTCCGTCGTGGTAAAGGTCCTCCGGGGTTACAGAGATGGCGTTGCCTCCGCGCATAGTGTACTTGGCATACTGCTGGCTGACCATTAGTGTGCGCGCGTTGCAAGCGTAGGCGAGGGCGCAGCCCACAAGAAGAATACAAATCCCCACCAAGTATTTTGGGAAGTATTTTTTGACCAAAGCATTGATAAAGTAGACAATGCCTACCACTACGGCTCCAATGATGGTGTAGTAGGTAATTTGTATATGGTTGCATAATAACTGCAGTCCGAGGGCGAAGGTGAACAGGATGCCCCCCCACAGCCAGTCGCGCCATTTCTTGCAGCCTTCTTTTGCCTTCCTTAGGCATAGAACCATTCCCGCCAGAATGGGTGCTGTCATTGCCAGTGCCCACGCCTTCGTGATATGTCCCGCTTCGATAATGATGATATTGTAACTTCCAAGACCGAACGCGAGCGCACCAAGAAGCGAGAGCCAGGGTGAACAACCAAATGCTAGCAGGGCGATATAAAATCCGATGAGATAGAAGAACAGCACGCCGGCGGTCTCGTCTACGCCAAGCCATTGTAGCTGCAGCATTCTCTTTACAGGGGTGAAAATACTTTTTACCGGGGGATTGCCGCCCACCTGATAGCCGGGCATGCCGCTGAACATGGCACTGTTCCAATGCACATACTCTCCTGTTTTTGTATGATAGTCATTGGTTTCCTTCACCATCGCGTGAAATTTCTGTGTGTCGCCTTGATATAGTTTCTTCCCGTCCATTATCGGAGAGAAATAAATTAGCGATACCGCCAGCATGGCGAGAACTATTCCTGCGTGAATCAGTATTTTCTTCTTCATGGTTTTAGTTTTTTTGAGTCTAAAAGTCTAAAAGGTCAAAAGGGTTAAAAAGTTTTTTAATAATATTCTCGCTTTTTTTGACTATTAGTCTTTTAGATTTATTGAGTTTGATAAATTTACTATTCCGGAAGATATTTGACGTGCTTTTTGTCTGAGTTCCTCTGCCACTTCTTTTGTGCAAAGATTCAAATCTTCACAAAGATAGAGCATACTTCGGACCTCTGAACAACTCCCTCTGGCTACATTGAGAAAGTATTTGTATTTGAGGTCGGAACCACATTCGGCTCCTTCCGCTATGTTGTTCATAATGCTTACAGCTGCCCGTTGTATCTGTTCTTTAAAGCCAAAGTCCCGACTACTATCCATCATTGAATAAATACGATTGACAAGAAAACGCGCTTCTTGCCAAATAAAAAGATTCTCAAATCTTCTATCCATAGCTCTTAGACTTTTTGACTCTTGGACTTTTTGACTCTTAGGCTTTTTGACTTTCGTTCTTCACCGTCGGGTACTCCACTCGCACGTGGTAGATGCTGAGCATCTTCTCTTTGAGGAACTTGCGGATCTTGGTGAGGTCGCCGTAGGTGAGGGGGCAGTTGTCGAGCTGGCGGGAGCTGATCTTGCCGTCGATGAGTTTGTCAATCATGGCGTCGGTGTTCTCGCGGCTGTGGCTCTTGAGGCTGCGCAGGGCCGCCTCGACGGTGTCGACAATCATCACTACGGCCGTCTCGCGGCTGTAAGGCCGCGGCCCCGGATAGCGGAAGCGGGCCGTGTCGAAGTTGCCGTCGGGATGACGCTCCATCTCCTTGGCATAGAAGTAGCCAGTGTAGGTGGTGCCGTGATGGGTGCGTATGAAGTCCTGCACCTCCGACGGCAGATGGTACTTGCGCGCCAACTCCAAGCCGGCGGTGATATGCGAGGTGATGATCTCGGCACTCTCTACATAATCCAGCTCGTCGTGCGGGTTGAAGCCCGAATTCTGGTTCTCGGTGAAATACTGCGGATTGCTCACCTTGCCGATGTCGTGATACAGGGCGCCGACCTTGGCCAGCAACGCGTTGCCGCCAATCTCGTTGACTAGGTCCTCGGTGATGTTGGCCACCTGCATCGAATGCTGGAAGGTGCCCGGGGCACGGCGCGAGAGTTCGCGCAGGGCCGGCGTGTTGGTGCTGCTGAGCTCCATGAGCGTCAGGTTGGTGGTGATGCCGAAGAGCTTCTCAAACAAGTAGATGAGCGGGTAGGCCATCAGGGTGAGCAGCGCGTTGAGGAAGAACATGAGGTACTTGTTGGGGTCTAACGCCAGCAGGTTGGTGTCCTGACTGAGCACGCCGGCGGTGTAGATGAACGAGTAACTGCCGAGAATCACCAGCGCCAGCACGAAGAACTGGCTGCGCTTCTCCAGGTCGCGCACCGTGATGATGCTCATCATGCCGGTGACCAGCTGGTAGAAGATAAACTCGAACGAGTTGGGCACCAGATTGGCCAGGATAATCACCGTGGTGAGGTGGATATAGAGCGCCACACGCATGTCGAAGAAGACGCGCATCAGGATAGGCACGATGCATAGCGGCACCAGCAGCACCCAGTCGGGGTTTACGCGCACCACCAAGGCCACGATGGCCGACATCAGGAGGATGATGACCATCACGAAGAGCACCTGCCGGTTATTGTCGAGGATAGGGTGGCGTGTGTTTTTCAGGAACATGTAGAGGGCCACGAAAGCGATGACGGCCAGCAGCAGCTGTCCCGCCATCTGCCCCCACACGCTGTAGGCCGACGAGAAACGGCGGTCGTTCTCATATTCCAGCGAGCTGATGATCTGCGCCTTCTCGGGGGTCACCTCCTCGCCTTTGGCGATGATGGGGTCGCCGGCCATCACCATCTGGCTGGTGTGGCTGAGCTGCGACAAGCGGCTGTCGAGCTCGAGGGCTGTGCGGGCCTCGTCGAGCACTATGTTGGGCTGCATGATACTGTCGCGCAGCAGGCCCGGCCCCAGGTCGGCGGCGGTGATAAACTCGCGGCTGCGGTGCACACTGCCCACGTTGCCGTCGAGCAACACCAAGGTGCGACTGCTAAGATCTTCGATGTCAGCGGGTGTCTCTATATATCCGATCCGGAAGATACTGTCGGCCTCGCGGCGCATCCGGCGCCGGTCGGCTTGGGGCAACGTCATGGTCTCGATGCGGTGATGGCATTGCTCGCTGGCGCTGCTGTCGATGCGGTAGTAGAGGATGGCTTTCTGCCGCTCTGCCTCCTCGGCGGCACGGGCTTCGTCGGCCGTGAGCATCACGGCAAAATCGTAGGGTGCCACCAGCGTAGCGCCGCGCCAAATAGCTCCCACTTTGTAGTCATAATGTTCTCCGTGGCGGGTATGCGGAAAAATGACGATGATGAGCATAGCGGTGATAAGCACAATTATCACATTGTATATCAACGACAACCGTTTGACGGTTCCATTCAAAAAACTACCCATAGTACGATATATTACAAACTGCAAAAATACGATTATTTTTTGAAATGGCACTATTTTTAACAAAAAGCCCCGTCTGTTTTACGTACCGATCATTTCTTTATCTCGGCTTACAAAACGGTCGAGATTCCGGTCTTCTAAAACAGAATGCTAACTTATGCAAATGATAACTTCCCCCAATCGCCCCGTTAATCGTTCGTGGGGCAGGTGTCTGTCCTTTGTTCCCTCAATTTGGTGTAATTACAGCGACCCAATAATCTTGAAAAGATGCAACTTTGCAACGTAAAAACGATGATTCGGTCCAAAAAACGACCTTTTTGAAGGGGAAAATGCAAAAAAATGGTCCGTATTTGCGAAAAATTTAGTAATTTTGCACCGTATTTCAAAATAACAATGATCATGGATGAAGTGAACATATTGCGTTATTTGCAGCACCACCCTATGTCTTCGCGTAAAGACATTGCTGAAGGTATTATGTTTGACAGCAGCGATACAACGCTGAAACGGATGCTGGCGGCACAAATATCGGCTGGAAATATCATTGTGAGTGGCCAAGGGAAGGCCACTCGCTATAGCCTTTCGAATGCCTGTCGCATCGCCATGCCCATTGATATAGACACCTACTTCCTGCACGACCAGGATGCGCGACAGATACAATCCACATTCAATTTTGGCCTTTTGACAGACATCCTTCCGACAGTAAAGCTCTTCAACGACGAGGAGAGGCTGCAACTTGACACCCTGCAGGCACAATTCAGGAAGAATATGAACGAGTTATCGCCAACCATCTACCGCAAAGAGATGGAGCGGCTGGGTGTGGACCTGAGTTGGAAGTCGTCACAAATAGAGGGTAATACTTACTCGTTGTTGGAGACCGAACGACTGCTGCGCGAGAGCAAAACCGCCGATGGTAAGACACAGGAAGAGGCAGTCATGCTTCTTAACCACAAATACACACTACGTTTTCTTCTCGACAACAAAGACTACCTACAGGAACTCTCCGTCAGACGGATAGAGGATATTCAGTCCATGCTTGTAGAAGGACTTGAGACAGAGAAAGGGCTGCGCCACCGTCGTGTAGCTATCACGGGAACCAACTATCGCCCACTTGACAATGAATTTCAGATACGAGAAGCTATTGAAGACACCTGTATTCTTATAAATCAACGACAAAGTGTATTTGAGAAAGCTCTGTTGGCACTGCTGCTGATAAGCTATATACAACCATTTACTGATGGCAACAAACGCACCGCGCGGCTTGTCAGCAACGGCATCCTACTTGCCAATGACTGTTGCCCACTTTCCTTCCGCACCGTCGATTCCATCGACTACAAGAAAGCTATGCTTTTATTTTATGAACAAAACAACATTGTACCTTTCAAAGAGATATTCGTTGCACAATATAAATTTGCCGTTGAAGAGTATTTTTAATGAATATTTTGCCGACTAATCTCTCTTAATTGTGATACAGTTTTTATTCGTATTCTTCACTCTTTTCAGCAAACATTTCAGGTCTTTGTGGGATTGACCAATCACCTCATTGCTTCCTGCACCATAGGCGTAGCATCGGAGTTCTCTCGGTGCAGACATACCCTTGCCTCGGAGATGGCAAGCATTTCGCAAGCATCTCGCAAGCCCGTGAGCTTGCCATATACTTGCCTACACCCTGCCAATGGTATGCGAAATCGCGTACAAGTGCGGCAGAAAGGCATGGCAACCCCCAGCCCAGTCCCCTGTCCCCTTCGTGGCCGCCCCTCTTCACATAAAAAAGTCTGGGAAAAGGTGTGTTTATTGTCAATTCGGAAAAAGTTCGTATCTTTGGCTACGCCGACGTTACTTCATTTCGGATATGTCAAAAAAAAATTTTTTGACATATCGCTCAACTTTCGTAACTTTGCACCCATGAAAGCATCGTTACTTTTCAAGCAGTATGTGTGGCTGGTGGACACCATCAGGCGCTGCAGGCGCATCACGCTGGCCGACCTCAGCGACCGCTGGGAGCACACGGAATTCAGCGAGGGTACTCCCCTCAGTCGCACCACTTTCAATAGGCACCGCGCAGCCGTCGAGGAGATTTTCGGCATCGTGATCGGATGCGATGCGGACAACAAATACTATATCGTGGATCGGGATTTGTTGCGTAGCGACAGCGTGCAGGAGTGGATGCTCAGTACGCTGACGGTGAGCAATATCGTGGGGGAAGCGCGCGGGTTGCACGACCGCATCCTGCTGGAGAGCATTCCCACCGAAGGGGAGCAATTGAAACAGGTGGTGGAGGCCATGCAGCGGAGTGTCCGCATCAAGGTGACCTACCGTCGATACGGCCAGCAGGAGGATTCCGAATGGACGATGGAGCCCTATTGTATAAAACTCTTCCGTCGCCGTTGGTATCTGTTGTGCCACTTTCCCGAAGACGATGCCCACACCATCAAGCACTCCAATGCTTTCATCGTGCTGAGTTTCGACCGTATCACGAGCATCACGCTCACCGATGAGACCTTCACGCTCGACCCCTATTTCAGCGCTGAGGACTTCTTTGCCGAATACTTCGGAGTAATGACCGACTCTCGTATCCCGCTCACGCGCATCGTGTTGCGGGCTTACGGAAACGAACGTTATGCGCTGCGTGACCTCCCGTTGCACCCCTCGCAACAGATGTTGGAAGAGGGTGACGGATATGTCGATTTTGAAGTTCGTTTGCGACCCACCACCGACTTTTTGGCCCATCTGCTCTCCCGCGGCCGCTGGGTGGAGGTGATTTCTCCCGATGATATAGCACAGAAAATCAAAGAACTGCACCAAGAGGCGATAAAATAATTCCATAGTGTACCGCGTTGTGGTACACCGAGGGGTGTATCTTTGCATTGTGAAAGAAACACGACCGTAGCGGAGTGAATCT
>LXOW01198933.1_pt1 | contig 43700 bp, 32 predicted proteins | sample 1368591 | NCBI WGS metagenome assembly LXOW01 (sample SAMN04884650, study PRJNA319009) | bovine gut metagenome | isolation source: Cow rumen | host: Bos taurus | place: Italy: Legnaro (PD) | collected 2014-07-09
TTTTTGAAATAGTTGTATACATTTGAAAAAAAAATAAACGAGAAAGGCTTCCGTCAGGGAAGCCTTTCTCGCTAAGTAGTGTTACTTCGCTGTTTAGCGGAGCACAACCACGCGCTTGGCGGGATCGTTGCCGACCTTGACGAAGTAGACGCCCGTGTTGGTCACGGTGTACTCAATCGTCTCGGTGGCCTTGCTCTCGCTGCGGAGGGTGCGGCCGTTCACATCGAAGAAGGTGACAGGCTGGTTCTCGACGCCCTTGACAACGATGGTGTTGTCAATGCTGTAGACCTTGTAGTCGCTGCTGACGACATCCTCGATTCCAACACCGGCCTCGAAGTACGGGGTGATGGTGAACTCATAACCATAGAGGCCACTGCTTACCTCTTCGATACCGAAGATATCAAAGAAGTTGGCGCAGTTGGTATCATAAAATTGGTTGATGAAGAGAGGATCTCCAGCGGGATCTGTCACCGTGAACATCCAGCCGGCCAGGTGGTAGCCGTCGGCGGGAATTGCGATGACCGAGGCAACCTGGCCTTCGGTGAAGTGATATGTGCCAGGACCGGGGTTGGTGGTACCTTCGGCTTCATTCATCACTTCGATGTTCACAATCATCGAGGTCGGAGCATCGCCTTCAGCGAAGTTGGCGGTCAGCATGAAGGTGTAGTTACCGTCACCAGCCTCGACAACCCAGTCTTCGCCACCTTTGAAGAGCGAGAGGATGTTGTTCATCGGGATGTTGAGGGTCGAGTCAAAGACCAGGCCGTAGCCGGTGTAGTAGGCACGGACGGTCCAGCCGGTCAGGTGGAAGCCATCGTAGGCAATGGCGTCAACAATGGCGGCTTCGCCCTCATGGAAGTAGACCGAGCCGGGTTCAGGATCGGTGGTACCCATGGAATAGTCGTTCACGTCAATGATGACGAGCATCGAGTCGGGCACATAGCCACCCTGGGCGAAGTTGGCGGTCACATAGATCTCATAGGCCTCGTCGCCATCCTCGACCACTCCCCATGGATTTGTGAAGATGTTGAAGAAGTCAGCCACAGGATAGTTGATGGTGGTGTCGTAGTAGACAGTGCCGTTGTACATCATGATGAAGCTCCAGCCCTCCAGATGGTAGCCGTCGTAGGGCAGGGCAACCACGCTGGCGGTATCGCCCACTTGGAAGTAGTGGCTGCCGGGGGCGGGATTGGTGGTACCCATGGTCGGGTCGTTCACATCAACCACAACGTGCATACCGGTCTCGCCTTCTTCGCCGAAGTAGGCGGTCATGGTCATCTCGTGGGCATAGCCTAACAGCATGTCGGCAAGAATCATGGCAGGATTGCCGCTGAGGGTGCCGCCGACGGTGTCGCCGTCCTCGTCAACCCAAGTCACATACCAGCCTTGGAAGGCATAGCCGGTGCCGGGGATGGCGGTGGCAGTGATAGTGTCGCCGCTCACATAGGTGAGGGTGGTGCCGGGAGCAGGGTTGGTGGTACCCATCGAGGCATCGTTCACAGCCATGGTGATGTGCAGCGTGTCGGGAGCGCCGAAGTTGGCGGTCAGGGTCACGGGCGAGATGTCCATCAAGCCGCTGGCCAGGAATCCCACGGGGTTGTAGGCAGCAGAGATTTCTTCGCTCATGGCTTCGCCGTCCTCAACATAGCTGAGGGTCCAGCCAAGGAAGGCATTGGCACCGGTGGCGGTGGCGCTCACCCAAACGGTGTCGGCTGCGGTGTAGTAGTAGGTGCCGGGCACGGGGCTGGTGGTACCCTTGGTGGGATCGTTCACAGCCACGTTGAGCGTCAGCGTGTCGGGAGTGCCGAAGAGGGCGGTGAAGGTCACGGGAGAGACATCTACCCAGCTGCTGGCATAGAATACCAGTTGGATGTAGTCGTCGCCGGTGACGGTGTCATAGCCGACCACGCCATCAGAAACATACGAGTAGGCCCAGCCTTTGAAGACATAGCCGGTATTGGGAACGGCCTCGATGATGACAGTGTCGTTCGAGGTGTAGGTGTAGGTGCCGGGTACGGGAACAGTGGTACCCATGGTGGCGTTGTTCACGGCCACGTTCACTATCAGGGTGTCAACAATCTCAACAACCGTCGGGTTGGTGCAGAAGGTGCTGATGGAAGCAAAGGCTCTGTTGTCCAACAGCTGGGTGGCGCTGGCCACGGAATAGACCGTGGTGCCGGCAGCGTTGGTGATAGTGAAGGAGCATTCATCGTCATACGAGCCCTTCATCCAGAGGAGCTCCACCGGGTAGTCGTTGCAGACCTGGAAGGATTCGGTGGCAGTTGTGTCTTCCACACTCATGATGCCAATCACTTGGCCATTCTGCAAGAGGCGGAGTTCGGCGCCATTCCAGCCGTCGCCATAGCTGTCTTCGCCAGCCACGGTGAGGTTGCAGGTGGTGCCGCTGCACTCAATGGGAGTGGGATCGGCCTCGAAGAGCGGGGTCACGTTGAAGACATAGCCGTCGATGGCGCTGTAGACAGCAACGTTGTTGAGGTTGTCGAAGAAGTCGTCGCTGGCACTCATCTCCATATTGTTGTAGAGGGTGTCGCCTTCGCCGTCAATCATCGTGAACACCCAGCCGCTGTTGTGGTAACCGGTGGCGGGCAGAGCGATGACCGAGAGGACCTCGTCGGTCACGAAGTAGTGCGTACCGGGGGCGGGGTTGGTGGTACCCTCGGCGAGGTTGGTGACGGTGATGTTCACCGTGACAGTGTCAAGAACAGGAGCGGGCAGACCGCCGTTGTTCAGGTTGATGTCGTCGATCAGGAGGTAGTTCTGGTCGTAGCTGTCGTGGTGGTGGAAAGCGATATAGACGCTCTGACCGGCATAGGCAAACAGGTTGACGTTCTTCCGGATCCAGCTGGCGGTGCTGTCGGGAGTGACAGAAAGCAGCGTGGTGGTGAAGGCAGAAGTGTCGTTGGTGGTGGTCGAGAGCATCACATCGTAAAGCTCGGTGGGATAGTTGGCGCTGACTCTGTGCCACCAGCTGAAGGTGATGCTGTCACCTTCGGCGGCGGGCAGGACAAACTTGGGCGAAATCAGCCAGGCATTGGCATGCATGGCACTGCTGTTCCAGCTCCACGAGGCAGCCATGTAGTCGCCATGGTGGGGAGAAACAGAGCCGCTGCTGAAGGCAGGCTGGGCATTCCAGGGCTGGCCGTCGGCGCTGCCGTTGACAGTGCTCCAGCAGCCAAGCTCGCCGCTCTCGAAGCCCTCGTTGTAGGGCAGCGAGGTGACGTCGGCGCAGCCGGTCGAGGCGGTGACGGTGGCAATGCTCGAGGCATCGTCCTCAGAGCAGATGGCCTGGACACCGATGACGAAGGTGCTCGAAGCGGCAAGGTCGGTGAAGGTGTAGCTGTATTCAGTGGTGGTGTTGGTCATCGCCACAAGCTCGCCGTCGAGGTAGATGGCATAGCTGTTGGCAACGCTGCCGCCTTCCCAGGCAATGGTGATGGTGGTCTCTCCGGTGGAAACAACGCTGACAGTGGGTTTGATGCAGCTCGGGCAGAAGTCTTCAATGGTCAGGAACACGCTGTCGTTAACCATATTGCTGCCGATGGCGCTGTACAGGCTGTCCATGCCGCCGTCGAAAATCTCGAAGCTGTTCTCGTAGGAATAGTTGCCGCTAATCCATTTGAAGCTCACGGGCAGGGTGCTGCACACGCTGAACTCCTCGGTCAGGCTGGCGCCGCTAGTGAGGGTGAAGGTACCCACAGTGACACCACTCTGTATCACGTTGATGGCGTTGCCGTTCCAACCGTCGCCGTAGCTGTCGGCGCCGACAATGGTGATGTTGCAGAAGGTCTCGCAGTCAAGTGTGGTGGTGAAGGTCACGATAGCCATGTTGCTCTCCTCGCCGTCGCAGACAGCGCGCACACCGTAGGTGTAGGTGGTGGCGGGAGTCAGGCCGCTGATGGTAACCGTGTTGTCAATCACAACGATATCAATCGGGGTGGCCACGCCAGTCTCGTCAATGCTGTAGACATTGTAGTTGGCGGCCTCGCCTTCCCAGCTCAGGGTGGCGCTGGTGGCGGTGATGTCGTTGGCGGTCAGGTTCAAGGCGGGCAGACAGCTCGGGCAGGCCTGCTCGAGGGTGAAGAACACCTCGCCGCTGGTCAGTTCGCTGGCGTCAGCAACGGTGTAGTCCACGGTGCCACCGCCGTCAACAATCTGGAAGCTGGCTTCGTAGTCGTAGGCAGAGTAACCGCCGCTAATCCAGCTGAAGCTCACGGGCAGGGTGCTGCAAACGCTCACCTGGAAGGTGTCGTAGATAATGGTGCTGTACGCGCTTTGGCTGGGCATTTGGTAGGTGGCCACAGTGACACCGCTCTGGGCAATGACAAGGTCAGAACCCCAGCCGTCGCCATAGGCGTCCTGTGCATAGATGGCAATGTTGCAGTTATCACCGTCACAGGCAATGCCGGTGGTGAAGGTCACGGTGCGCATGGCGCTCTCGTTGTCGCTGCAGTTGGTAACCACGCCATAGGTATAGGTGGTGGTGGGAGTCAGGCCGCTGAGGGTAACAGCGTTGTCGATTACAACGATATCAATCGGTGTGATCTCGCCAGTCGAGTCAACACTGTAGACACTGAAGTTCTCGTTATCGCTGGCCCAGGTCAGGGTGGCGCTGGTAGAGGTGACGTCGCTGGCAGTCAGATTGGCCACAGGCATGCAGATTTCGCCGGTGCTCTCGCCAACATAGATGTTGTCGATATGGAGGTTGTTATCGCCACCAGCCACGAGCGACTGGGCATAGAAGGCGATGCGGATTTCCTCAGAGACATAGTCGCTCAGGTCGACCATGATGGGAGTGTACTCGGTGCCGGCAATAGCAGACAGGCTAACATTGCTGGCAACTTCCCAGCTTTGGCCGTTGTCGGTGCTGACGAGCACCAGGAACTCCTGGGAGGTGTTGCTCTCGAAACCATTGGCGGGGTTGGCTCCACTGTAGGTAGTGAAGGCGGCGTCGAAGGTCAGAGCGGGGGAATCCACATACGAAAGGTCGATATTGGGGGTAATCAGCCAGTATTTGCAGCTGGTGCCGTAGATGTTCGCCTGGTAGTGGCCGGCCTCGAGGCCGTTGCTCTCGCTGCTTGCGTAGTTCCAGCCCGTGATGTTACCCATGGTAACCTCGACGCTGTCGGTGTAGGCAACATTGGCGCCCTTCCAGCAGGGATTGTTGGAAAGGTCAGCATCGAAGTTCTCGGTGAAGGGAATCTCTTCGAAGCTGCAGAGGGTGCGGAAGGTGACGGTGGCGTCGACGCTCTCGCTGCTGCCGCAGTCGGTACGCACGATATAGGTGTACACGGTATTCTGATCGAGCTCGCCGTTGTCGGCGCAGTAGAAGATATTCTCACCCGTGGTGGAACCCACCAGCGAATCGGTTTCGGTTTCGGGGTTGTAGAGATAGACGTTGAAGTTGCCTTCGCCTTCCCAGGTCAGGATGGCATCGTCAGTCATGATGTTGGAGGCCACCAGGTTGGTGGGAGGATAGCAGATTTCGCCGGTGCTCTCTTCGATATTGATATTGTCAATGTGCAGGTTGTTGTCGCCACCAGCCACGAGCGACTGGGCATAGAAGGCAACCCTGACGGTCTGGCCGGCATAGGGGGCCAGGCTGACAAACTGGGTAGTATAGCTGGTGCCGGCAATCGAAGCCAGGCCGATGTTGGCGGCTTCGCTCCAGGTCTGGCCATTGTTGGTCGAGACGAGGACCTTGAACTGCTGGGTGGCGTTGCTGTCGAAACCACTGGCGGCAGTGGCGCCGCTATAGGCGGTGAAGACGGCGTTGAAGGTCAGCAGGGGGGCGTCAACCTCGGTGAGGTCGATTTCGGGGGTGATCAGCCAGTTGTGACGACTGGTGCCGTAGATATTGGTGTAGTAGTGGCCGGCCTCAATGCCGTTCTGTTCTGAACTGGCATAACTCCATGCGCCATAGCTGGGGATGTCAACCATCTCAACCTCGGCGCTGTCGGTGTAGACTTCCGAGGCATAGCGCCAGCAGGGATTGCCGTAGAGCGTGGCGCTGAAGTTCTCGGTGAAGGGGAGAGCCTCGGGGGCGCAGGAGGTGCGGCCGCTAACGGTGACCCACTCGGTGAAGGAATCGTCGCATTCGGTGGCAATACCGAAAGTGTATTCCGTGTTGGGAGCAAGGTCGGTAACCGTGTAGAAGGTGTCTTCAACACCTTCCTCGATAACGGTCATGATGGTGTCGATCATCTGGTAGATGGTGTAGGTGGCACTGGTGTTGGTGGTGTCAACCCAGGTGAGGGTGATGCTGTTGCTGGTGACAGCGTTGACAGCGGGAGTCTTCACCTTGAAGCAGGTGGGAGGCTCGCCATACATGAAGGTGGTCTTGGGGATGAAGTTCTGGGCCGTGCCCGTAATGGCAGTCACGCTGGTGGAGTTGTGGCCCTGCCAGCTGGCGCCGGTGGCTTCAATGCCAGCGAACGTGGCAGACTTCCAGTTGCCTGTCACAGTCTCGTTCACCTCGATGACGAGGTTGCCGCCCTCGTAGGCGTAGGGGGCGTCAAACATAATTTCCATCGTCGACTCGGTGGCATCGAGCGCGCCGGTGTAGACGATGGTGGCGGTGGTGTTGGGGAGGAAGGCAGTCAGAGCGGTGTCGCTGACTTCCATCAACCTTACCTCGAACGTACCGGTCCAAGCGGCAGCAGCCGGCGTGGAGAGATAGTACGTCACGCCCAGGATGTTCTCGCCCTCCATGTCAGCAAGCATGCTGGCAGGGTAGAGCGTCTGGCAGCGCAGAAATTCGTCTGTATAGAGGCCGTAGACAGGCACATTGCTGTTGGTCGCTGTGCCGTCGGCCACTGTCAGGGTCTGCGCGTGTGTTCCCAGGGGCACCAATAGCGCCGCCAGGAGCACAAATCGTAAGAACGTTTTCATAATAAATGAATTTAATTAATAAAAAGGTTTGTTAAACGTTTTCTTTTTTAGGTGTATTTTATATGTTTTTTCCCGTCCATCGGTGGTGAGGGTGGTTGTGGGGCAGTGGGGGAAAGGGTGGGGTAGCGAGGTGAACCACTGATGGTTATTCCCACTCCGCAAACTCTCTGCAGGTGGTTTTTATTTTGCAAAGGTACGAACTATTTTTGACCTGCCAAAACATTTAATATTAATTAACGCCTGTTTTTATTAACATATCGGTGAATATCCCGGTACGCCATTTTTATTTATGTTTTTAGTAAAATATTTTTCGCCGTATTGTTTTTATTTTTTATCTTTGCTGGATTAAATATTAACGTAAAAACAATTTAAAATACAGTAAACCATGAACATAGATTGGCAAAACCTTCCGTTTGGTTATCTGAAAACGGACTATAACGTGCGCTGCTGGTATCGCAACGGCCAGTGGGGCGAGATAGAGGTCTCCAGCTCCGAGCACATCGAGATGCACATGGCCGCCTCGAGCCTCCACTACGGTCAGGAAGCCTTCGAGGGCCTCAAAGCCTACCGTTGCAAGGACGGCAAAATCCGCATCTTCCGTCCCGAAGCCAACGCCGAGCGTCTGCAGAGCACCTGCCGCGGCATCATGATGCCCGAGCTCTCCACCGAGAAATTCGTCGAGATGTGCAAGCGCGTCATCAAGCTGAACGAGCGCTTCATCCCGCCCTACGGCACCGGCGCCAGCCTCTACCTGCGCCCCCTGCTCATCGGCACCGGCATCACCGTGGGTGTCAAGCCCGCCGACGAGTACCTCTTCCTCATCTTCGTCACCCCCGTGGGACCCTATTTCAAGGGCGGTTTCAAGGCCAACCCCTATGTCATCACCCGCAAGTACGACCGCTCCGCCCCTCTCGGCACCGGTATCTACAAGGTGGGTGGCAACTACGCTGCCAGCCTCAAGGCCCACACCGAGGCTTGCCACGGTGGCCAGTATGCCTGCGAGTTCTATCTCGACGCCAAGGAGAAGAAATATGTCGACGAGGCCGGCGCTGCCAACTTCTTCGGCATCAAGGACGGTGCCTACATCACCCCGAAGAGCACCAGCATCCTGCCCTCCATCACCAACAAGAGCCTCATGCAGCTCGCCGAGGATATGGGCATGAAGGTCGAGCGTCGTCCCATCGACGTCGAGGAGCTCGCCACCTTCCAGGAGGCCGGCGCCTGCGGCACCGCCGCCGTCATCAGCCCCATCGAGCGTCTCGACGACCCCGAGACCGGCAAGAGCTACGTCTTCGGCAAAGAGCCCGGTCCCTACAGCACCAAGCTCTACAATGCCCTCCGCGCCATCCAGCTCGGCGAGGCCGAGGATGTCCACGGCTGGAACACCATCATGGACTAAAGCTTCTAAGGACTTTAAGGTCCTTAAGGTCTCTAGGGTCCTTAAAGTCCTTAAGGTCCTTAAGGCCACTGCTTCAAAAAAAAGAAAGCCGCCCGTTCGGGCGGCTTCTTTTTTTTTATTCGCTTCGCGAATCAGGCACCGATCTTGGCCTTGTAGGCTTCGGCGTCCATCAGGGCGTCGATGTCGGCCATGTTCTCGGGGCGGATTTTGATAATCCAGCCGTTGCCGTAGGGGTCGGCGTTGATGGAGCTGGCATCCTCGAGAGCGGTGTTGAACTCGACGACCTCGCCCTTGACAGGCATCAGCAGGTCGGCAACGGTCTTCACAGCCTCGACACTGCCGAAGGCCTCGCCGGCCTCGACGGTGTCGCCCTCGCAGGTGACGTCGACAAAGACGATGTCGCCAAGCTCGTGCTGGGCGTAATCGGTGATACCAACGAAAGCGAATTCGCCTTCTACACGCACCCATTCATCGTCCTGGGTGTACTTCAGGTTTGCAGGAATGTTCATGATGTTATTTATTAATTGTTTTAATTGTTTGACTGCTTGATTGTTTGTGTGATAGGTGAAAAACTATCCACAGGTTCAATGTGCAAAGGTACACATTTTTTTTAAATGGCGGTGTAAAAGTATAAAAAAAGTTTTCCCCGCTCCCTCTCCTCCGGCTATCCGCTAGGGTATTTCTCCCATCGTTCTCCCATTGTTCTCCCATCGTTCTCCCATCTATAATGGGAGAACGATGGGAGAACAATGGGAGAACGATGGGAGAAGTGAGCCAGCGATGAGCTGTCGGGTAGCCTTTTTTAGGATATTTTTTTTTGAGTTTGTCTGTATTCCGTTTTTTTTATGTACATTTGCCGCGTCAAACAGGGACATGAGAAGGGATTGTGTGCGTAATAACTGTATGACTGCAAGCGTCTTGCATCTTTTTCAGGATTTTTTTCTTTTAGGAAAACTTTTAAAGACTAACCTTTAAACTATATTCATGTATAGCAAAACAGACTTAACCGCGAAAGCCCATATCGAGCTGATGGAGATTGCCAAAGGCATGGGCATCGCAAAGGCGACGCGTCTCGACGCGCAGGAACTTGTCTACAAAATTCTCGACCACCAGGCTTCGAATCCGGAGAGAAATGAGAAGGGAGAAGTGAGAAGTGAGAAGGGAGAAGTGAGAGGTGAGAATGCCGGGGAGCACAAGCGGCAGCACATGAAACCCAAGCTGCTGGCCGAGTCGACCGTGAAGAATCCCGAACTCCATTCGCGCAAGCACCGCGGCCAGCGGCCGGCGGCCAGCGCCCAGCAGCCGGCACCCGCCATTCAGCAGCCGACCGAGACCTCCTTCCCTGAGTTGAATTTCGGCGATGTCGAGGTGCCGGTGGTACCCGAGGTGCCCGAAGTGTTCACCCCGTCGGGGAAGTTTATCTTCAGCGGAGAGGGGAGAAGTGAGAAGGGAGAAGTGGGAAGGGAGAATCCGGAGATGCCGGAAAATCCGGAGAGTCCGGTAAGCCTGGAAAATCCGGTAAACCCGGAAACCCCGGAAAGACCGGAGATTCAGGAGAAGCCGAAGAAGAAGAGAGGGAGACCCAAGAAGGTGAAAACGGAGGAGGTGGAAAGTGAGAAGGGAGAAGTGAGAAGTGAGAAGGGAGAAGGGAGAAATGAGAAGGGAGAATTACAAAATAGCCCCGCAGGGGCGACGGAATACAGGCAGGAGGTGAAGCGGAGCGGAACCCCTGTGGAGGAGAAGGGAGAAGTGAGAGAAATGAGAAATGAGAAGCGGGAGAAGGAGGGGGTTGTCGAGGCCGAGGGCGTGCTGGAGATTGTGCCTGACGGCTACGGCTTCCTGCGCTCGAGCGACTACAACTACCTCACGTCGCCCGACGATATCTATGTCTCGCCGCAGCAGATACGCAACTACGGCCTCAAGGCCGGCGACACCGTGCGCGGCGGCGTGCGTCCCCCCAAGGACGGCGACAAGTTCTTCCCCCTGGTGAGTGTGAAGGAAATCAACGGCCTCTCGCCCGACCAGGTGCGCGACCGTATCCCCTTCGAAAGCATGACGCCCCTCTTCCCCAACGAGAAATTCAAGCTCACGGGTCATCCGCAGGAGACCATGTCGACGCGCATCATCGACCTCTTCACCCCCATCGGAAAGGGTCAGCGCGGCCTCATCGTGGCACAGCCCAAGACCGGTAAGACGACGCTGCTCAAGGAGGTGGCCAACGCCATCGCCTACAACCACCCCGAGGTGTACCTCATGGTGCTGCTCATCGACGAGCGCCCCGAGGAGGTGACCGACATGCAGCGCTCGGTGAAGGCCGAGGTCATCGCCTCCACCTTCGACGAGCCCGCCGACCGCCATGTGCGCATCGCCAATATCGTGCTCGAGAAGGCCAAGCGCCTCACCGAATGTGGCCACGACGTGATGATAGTGCTCGACAGTATCACGCGTCTGGCGCGCGCCTACAACACCGTGCAGCCCGCCAGCGGCAAGGTGCTCTCCGGCGGCGTCGAGGCCAACGCCCTGCAGAAGCCCAAGCGCTTCTTCGGCGCGGCCCGCAAGATTGAGAACGGCGGCTCGCTGACCATCATCGCCACGGCCCTCACCGAGACAGGCTCGAAGATGGACGACGTCATCTTCGAGGAGTTCAAGGGCACCGGCAATATGGAGCTGCAGCTGGATAGGAAACTCTCGAACAAGCGCATCTACCCCGCCATCGACCTCACGGCCTCGAGCACGCGCCGCGACGACCTGCTGGTGGAGCCCGACATCCTCACGCGCAGCGTGGTGCTCCGCAACCACCTCACCGACCTCACGCCCGTCGAGGCTATGGAGTTCCTGCTCAAGCAGATGGCCCACACCAGGGACAACAAAGAATTCCTGTATACGATGGACAAGTGAGAAGGGGGAATTAAGAATTGAGAATTAAGAATTGAGAATTTTTCCTTAAGGTCTTTAAAGTCCTTAATGTCTTTAAAAAAAACTATATGAAGAGAGGGTTCGGTTCTGACAACCATTCGGGCATCAGTCCCGAGATTTTGGCGGCGATTGCCGCCGCCAACAGCGACCACGCGCTGGCCTACGGCGACGACGAGTGGTGCGCCCGTACCGAGGCGATCTTCCGCCGCGAGTTCGGTCCCCAGTCCAAGGTCTACTTCGTCTTCAACGGCACCGGTGCCAACGTGCTGTGCATCGACGCCATGTGCCGCTCGCACGAGGCCGTGGTCTGTGCCGAGACAGCGCATATCAACGTCGACGAGTGCGGCGCCCCCCAACGGGTGGTGGGCTGCCGGCTGCTCACCGTGGACACCCCCGACGGCAAGCTGACGCCCGAGTTGGTGAAGACACGCCTCCACGGCTTCGGCTTCGAGCATCACTCACAGCCCAAAGCCATCAGCATCACCCAGAGCACCGAACTCGGCACCCTCTACACCCTCGCCGAGATACGCGCCCTTGCCGACCTGGCGCATTCCTATAATATGTACCTCCACATGGACGGCGCCCGGCTGGCCAATGCCGCCGTCGCGCTGGGCTGCAGCTTCAAGGAGATGACTACCGACTGCGGTGTCGACGCGCTGAGTTTCGGCGGCACCAAGAACGGCCTCCTGATGGGCGAGAGCGCCGTGATACTCAATCCGGCACTCGATATCGACCTGAAATACCGCCGCAAGCAGATGACGCAGCTCTGCAGCAAGATGCGCTTCATGGCCGCGCAGTTCGAGGCCTACCTTGGTACCGGACTCTGGCGACGCAATGCCGAACACAGCAATGCGATGGCGCAGATGCTGCGGGCCGAGGTGGAGAATGTGGAGGGAGTGAAAATCATGTACCCTGTGCAGGTGAACAGCGTCTTTGTGCAGTTGCCTGCCGAGGTGTGGCATGCCCTGCAGAAAGAGTATTTCTTCTACGACTGGGACGAGGCCGCGAACGTGGTGCGCTGGATGTGCAGCTTCGACACCACCGAGAAGGATATAAAAGACTTTGTGGCAGCACTGAGGAAGCTTCTCTAAGGACTTTAAGGTCTTTAAGGACTTTAAGTAAATCACCATTTTTGGTGATACCGGGGTATCATCAAAAATGGTTACTTTTGCAAAACTAATTGAGAACTCATGAAACACTATAAAGTAGCTATTGCTGGGAGTGCAAACAGTGGAAAATCAGCCTTGTGCAGAGCTTTGCGCGAGGCTGTGGAACGTCGTGGCGACGGGGTGGAAATGGAGTGGATAGAGGTCCACGACTGCGAAGAGGTGGAGGCGTTGCAGCCCGACGTGGTGGTGCAGACCGTGGATTGCACCGACCTCGACGAGAGCCTTGTCATCACCCCCCAGCTCATCGACATGCACCGGCGTCTGCTGCTGGCGCTGACGAAATACGACCTGCTGACGGCCACCGGCCACTCGCTCGACCGTGCGAGCATGGAGATACAGATGGGTGTGCTGGTCAGGGAGGTAGACCCTGTCGACGGCCGTGGGGTCGACGAGCTCCTTGCCAAGGTGGTGAGTGCCGCCGAGGGCGGGGAAGAGGTTCTGCGCCATGTCCATGTCGACTACGGCCAGGATGTGATGCACTCGGTCAAGCGCATCATCAACTTCCTGGGCTCACACAACACCTCGGTATACCACTCCAAACGATACCTCGCCCTGCGCCTCCTGGAGCGGCCTGTGGAAACCCTGACGCTCTTCCACGAGGAGGAGTGGTTCGCCGACCTCTCGGCCTTGGTGGAGCGCGAGCGCAAGCGTCTTTTCGCCGAGCTCAAATGTCCCCCCGAAGAGACCATCCACGCGGCGCGCCACGGCTATGTCAACGGTGTCCTCGTCGCAGCCCTGACGCACAGCGACGACCATAGCGACCACACCCTCCAGCAGCGCATCGACAGTGTCCTCACCAACCGCTGGGTGGGCTTCCCCCTCCTCGTGGCCGTCCTCTTCGTGGTCTTCGAGTGCACCTTCACCCTCGGCGCCTATCCGCAGGACTGGATACAGGTGGGCATCGACGCCCTCTGTGGCTGGCTTTCGGGGGTGTTGCCCGAAGGGTGGCTGAGCTCGATGATGGTCGACGGCGTCGTCCAGGGCGTGGGGGCTGTGCTGGCCTTCCTGCCCAATATCGTCATCCTTTTCTTCTTCCTCTCGATACTCGAGGACGTGGGCTATATGGCGCGTGCCGCCTACCTGATGGACGGCATCATGCACCGTGTGGGCCTCCACGGCCGCTCCTTCATCCCCATGCTCATGGGCTTCGGCTGCAATGTGCCCGCCATCATGGCCGCGCGCGACATACAGAACCGCCGCGACCGCACCCTCACCATGCTGATGATCCCCTTCATGAGCTGTTCGGCACGACTGCCGGTCTACCTGCTGCTGGTCTCGGCCTTCTTTGCCGACTACAAGGCCGTGGTGATGATATCGCTCTACCTCACAGGCATAGTGCTCTCCATTATCTTCGCCCTCATCATGAAGCACACCCCTTTCTTCCGCAAGAAGCGCGACGAGGACTATGTCAGCGAGCTGCCGGCCTTCCGCCGCCCCACGCTGCGCAACACCGGCATGCATATCTGGGAGCGCTGCGCCGACTACCTGAAGAAAATCTCCACCGTCATCCTGGCGGCCTCGGTGATAATCTGGGGGTTGAGCTATTTTCCGAGGGCAGCTAGTATGACTAGTATGACTAGTAGTACTAGTAATACCAGTGCCACTAGTGCTACCAGCACTCTAGACAACAGCTATCTGGCGAAGATTGGCCAGGCGATGGCGCCGGTGATGGCGCCGCTGGGCTTCGACTGGAAGATGAATGTTTGCATCCTCACCGGCTTGCCGGCCAAGGAGGCTATCGTCAGCACCATGGCGATATTGTACCACGAGGAAAGTGAGAAGGGAGAAGTGAGAAGTGAGAAGGGAGAGTCCTCGCTGGCCGATACCTTACGGGAGAAGGAGGTCTTCACGCCGGCGACGGCCATGGGTTTCATGCTGTTCGTGCTGCTCTATTTCCCCTGTGTAGCCACCATCGCCACCTTGCGACGCGAGATAGGGTGGGGGTGGGCCCTCTTCTCGACGGTCAACTCGATAGTGCTGGCCTGGGTGATGGCGTTTTTGATTAATCTGATTTTCTAAGGACCGTAGGGACCTTAAGGACTTTAAGGATCTTAAGGACTTTGAGGACTTTTTGGGACCAGTGCCTCTATCCACTGCCGTTGCAGGGCGTTGCGGAGGACGCCATGCTCGAGGCGTGCATAGGTGAAGGCGCGGCTGTGGCGGTCGACGAAAAGGCTGGCGGCGGTGACCCAGCATCCCGGGGCGCCGTCGCCGACGCGTATCAAGGGGCTGCGTCCCGAGAGCATGGCGACAATCCAGCAGTGCAGGGCATTCTGTCCGCGGAGCCATTTGACTGTGCGGCGACGGCGCAAGATATCCTCGTCGGGGCGGTAGTAGCCGAGGCCTTGGCGCAGGTCGCGCAACACATCGGGCCGCGACTCTACATATCCTTCACCTATCAGTAGCCGCAGCATGTCGTCGACAGCGTCCAGGAGGTCGCTGTCGGGGTGGCGGGCGGCGGAAAAACGCAGCTCGGCATACTCGGCGCCGGGCTGCCAGTCCTTGTTTTTGTGCACACCGGAATGACATTTTCGCACCGGCGCCACACGGAGGTCGCCACGACGGCGCTCGAAGGCGTCGATATCGGCAATGAGGTCGAGACAGGTGGTGCCGAAGGCCAGGTCGTGGAGCCGTCCGCTGGCCTCGTAGAGGAGCCGTTTCTGTGTGGAATAGTCGGCACCGGCGGCGACGAGGGCGCGGTAGAGGGTCTGCGCCAGCGGCACCCCTTCGCACGCGTCGGGGAGGTCGACAGCCAGTCCATAGTCCGTTTTTATCCACTCTGTCAACGACATAGCACAACATTACCGCCCACCAACGGTGGGGATTCAAGGTGCAAAGGTAGGGATAATTTCCCAATAATACAACATAAATATCATAAAGATTACACCGAAATAACACCGTGTGTTTCAGCGGTGAGACACCGCCGTGCCGGCGGCGGTACGGGAAGTGGCGGCCGTGGTACTTTTGCCACCGGATTAACCACTAAAACCCAAATTGTTATGACAAAAGAAACATTGCAGGATCTCCTGCGTACACTGGACCTCGAATGGGAGGGCAAGCCGTCGTTGATTTACTTGTTTTACGAGACCCCTGACGGGAGAGTGATGAACTTCAGCATCAGCATCAAGCGAGGGCACTGTATGAGCGACACCGGCATTGAGCAGCTGATGAGGAAAGAGTATCCCGCGACGCGGGAGGGTAAGGTGCTGGCCGTGCACCGGCCGGCGCAGACCCCCAAGGAGAACCGCTGGGTGGACATCCCGGAGGTGTGCGAGATGCTGCATATTACACGCAAGACGCTCTATCGCTGGACCAAAAAGGGTCTTTTCTCCCCCTCGTGTATCGAAGGCCGCCTCTATTACGACCGCAATGAAATTGAGAGGGTCCTGGAGTCGAACATCATCATGGAAAACGGGCGTCTGGACAGCACTGTCCTGTCGCGGTAGGGGGATGTGTCATGAGTGGACAATAGGGGTCATGATAGGACAATCTGTGTACATTTTTGCATGTCCCACGGAAGTGCCCTTATATTGTCACCGTCGTCGCGACCGACACGAGCGCCTCCCGGGGCGGCCACCTTGGGAAGCAAAAAACAATAAAAACACTAACACATTAAAATTTTACAGTTATGGCAAAAGTTAATTTAGGAATTCTAGATGGTTTCGTTGGCAAGGTCGGTACCGTGGTGGGTGCATTTTGGAAAGGCAAGCCCGTCATGCGAGCCTATGTGCGTCACAGCAGCAGCTCGGAGAGCAGGTCACAGGCCATTGTACGCACCCGTTTCGGTGCCATCGGCAGCCTCTCGTCGCTGTTTCTCAACGCCATCCGCATCGGCTTCGGCAACGAGGCCCGCCGTCAGAAGATGACCGAGGTGGACGTCTTCGTCAAGCAGAACTGGCCGCAGGTACAGGCCACCGCGCCCGATGCCGTCACCATCGACTACACAGGTCTGAGCATCGCCAAGGGCAGCCTGAAGGGCGTGGACTTCGGCAATCCCCAATTCGACAATCCGCTGGAGATCACCGTGGACATCACCCCCAACACCGAGGCTATCGATGCCGATGCCGACGACCTCGTCTACCTCTTCGTCTACTGCCCCGACCTCGTCAGCAGCCTCCTCGCGACCCCGGTGACCCGCAGCACCGCCACGGCCACCCTCGCAGTGCCCAACACCTGGAACGGTCAGAGGGTATACCTCTGGGGCTTCACCGTCGGTGCCGCCGCCTTCAACAAAGGCAAGGTCAGCAACAGCGCCTACGTAGGCAGCGGAACGATTAGCTGAGAATTAAGAATTATGAATTAAGAATTAAGAATTGAGTTGTGAATTAAGAATTCCATCCCACATTCTTAATTCTTAATTCATAATTCTTAATTTTTAATTCCTCTCAATATACTTTCTGCAAGATTTCCGCGTTATTATACACTAAAAGAAAAATAGCACCATGGAATTAGGATACCAAAAAATAGACAAATATGACGAGCAGTGTGTGGCCGAGCTGGCCGAGCATTACAAGGCCGTCCTCAAGCTCCTCGGCGAAGACCCCGAGCGCGAAGGCCTCCTGAAGAGTCCCGAGCGCATTGCCAAAGCCATGCTCTTCTTCACCAACGGCTACGACCTCGACCCCGAGGAGATGCTGCGCTCGGCGATGTTCCACGAAGACTACAAGCAGATGGTCGTAGTGAAGGACATAGAGCTCTATTCGCTCTGCGAGCACCACATGGTGCCCTTCGTGGGCAAGGCCCACGTGGCCTATATTCCCAACGGCACCATCGTGGGACTGAGCAAGATACCGCGTGTAGTGGATGCCTATGCCCGCCGGCTTCAGGTGCAGGAGCGGCTGACCAAGCAAATCAAGGACTGCATCCAGAAGGTCCTCAACCCCCTGGGAGTCGCCGTGGTCATCGAGGCACAGCACATGTGCATGAGCATGCGCGGCGTGCAGAAGCAGAACAGCGTCACCACCACCAGCGACTTCACCGGCGCCTTCATGAAAGACCCCAAGACCCGCGAGGAGTTCATGAACATTATTGGAGTGAACCTGCATTGATGAATTAAGAATTGAGAATTAAGAATTAAAAATTAAAAAAATGGTAATGCGACACGTCTGTTATAAAGTGATGCTGTGCTTCTGCATCATTCTTCATTCTTCATTCTTCATTCTTAATTCTGCACAGGCGCAGATTACCCATGGGAAGGAGGGCAAGATGGACGAGAAAGCCTCGACGGTGCTGAAACAGGCTGCCAAGAAGTTGCAGAACCTGCAGTGTGAGGTGACGCTCACCATGCTCGACAGCGAGAAGAAGGAGGTGTCGCGCCACAAGGCTTCGGTGGCCTACCGACAGGGCAAATACCGCCTTAACATGGAGGGGATGGAGGTTGTCTGCGACGGTACCACCGTGTGGCAGTGGAACAAAGAGGCCAAGGAGATCGTCATCAACAACATGCCGCCCGAGAGCGACATCGACCTCCTCAACCCCGGACGCCTCATTGCCAACTACGAGAAGAACTTCCGTGCCAAATACATACGCACTGAGGACGATGGCACTGCCGTCATCGACCTCCAGCCGCGCTCGGCGCAAAACTACCACAAGATACGCCTCTATGTGGGTGAGAAAGAGGGCCAGCTGAAGCGTGTGGAGGTGCATAAGTTCGACTCCAGCCGTGAAATCTACGACTTCGCCAAGCTGCGCTACGGCAATGCTTCGGGAAGCTTCGTCCTCAAGCCCGAGGAACACCCTGGTGTGGAAATCATCGATATGAGATAGACTGTTATGAAGATACTGCTGATAGAAACGGCCACACGGGTCTGCTCGGTGGTACTTGCCGAGGAGGGACAAGTGGTGGCGCGGCGCGAGAGTGATATCCCCAATGTTCATTCCACACGCCTCTCGGTGTTTATCGACGAGGTGCTGCACGAGGCGGGTCTCATGCCCCACGACCTTGAGGCCGTAGGTGTCTCTGCCGGCCCCGGCAGCTATACAGGCCTCCGTATAGGCGTCAGCACTGCCAAAGGCCTCTGCTATGCCCTCGACATCCCCTTGGTGTCGGCCCCCACGCTGCTCTCCATGGCCGCCCTCTACTACCGTCAACACCCCGACTACCAAGGCCTCGTATGTCCCATGATCGATGCCCGCCGCATGGAATGCTATACCATGATGGTGGGAAGGGAGAAGGGGAAAGAACTGCAAATCCTACGCGACACCCACGCCGATATCTTCGATGACCTTAAAGACCTTAAGGACCCTAAGGACCTTAAAGACTTTATTGACCTTATCGATCACCATCCTGTCACTTTCATCGGCGACGGTGCCGGGAAGACACGTGCTGTCCTGGGAGACCATCCTAACGCCCTCTATGACCTCGGATTCCTTCCTTCGGCCGAGGGAATGGTCGCCCTCGCCATGCAAAAGCTCGCCAATGGTCAGACAGAGGATGTGGCCTACTACGAGCCCTTCTACCTCAAAGACTTCGTCGCCAAAAAAAGCGTCGTCCACGGACTGAGATGATATGTTGCGATATGTAGGGAAACGGTTGCTTTATGGGCTCCTGGTGCTGCTGGGAGTGGTGACGCTGGTGTTTTTCCTCTTCAATATCCTCCCCGGCGACCCCGCCCGCATGATGCTGGGGCAGCATGCAGATCAGGAGAGCATAGAGATCATCAACCGTGACCTGGGACGCGACCGTCCGATCGCCGTACAATATGCCGGCTATCTCAACGACCTCTCGCCGCTCTCGCTCCACAACGTCGCCGACTCAGGCAGTTTCTTCTTCCTCTCGTCAGACAAATACCGCTACGCCAAACTCTTCGGCATAGGCACCACCGCCCTCGTCATCAAGGCTCCCTACCTGCGCCGCAGCTACCAGAGCCAACGCAAGGTCAGCGAGATTATCGCCACCGCCTTCCCACAGACCGCCGTATTGGCCCTTGTCGCCATGCTCTTCGCCCTTGTCGTGGGCATCACCCTCGGCGTCGTATGCGCACTCCACAAAGACACCTGGATAGACCGCACCACCTTGGTGCTCAGTACCCTCGGTATGTCGCTGCCCTCCTTTTTCGCCGCCATACTCATCGCCTGGTTCTTTGCCTATGTCCTCGCCGACTGGACCCACCTCAACATGTTCGGCACCCTCTTCACCGTCGATGACTATGGCGAAGGGGAATATCTGGACCTCAAGAACCTTATCCTGCCGGCGCTCACCCTCGGCATACGCCCCCTGGCCACCCTAACGCAGCTCACCAAGAACTCCATGCTAGAGGCCCTCAGCCAGGACTACATACGTACCGCCCGCGCCAAAGGCCTCGGCCATCGACGCGTCGTTGTGCACCATGCTCTGCGCAATGCGCTGAACCCCGTCGTCACCTCGGCCTCGGGCTGGCTAGCCTCGCTCCTTGCCGGCGCCGTGTTTGTCGAGTACGTCTTCGACTGGAAAGGCATGGGTGTCGTGATTGTCGACGCCCTCGACACCTACGACTTCCCCGTTGTCATGGGCTCCATACTCTTTGTCTGCGTCCTTCTGGTGCTTATCAACATCCTCACCGACCTTCTCTACGGCTGGCTCGACCCCCGTGTGCGCGTCGACCGCTGACCACCCCCTCCCTTGAGGGCAAATGTGGAAAACTTTTTTTATCCCTCAAGGGAGAAAAATGCCATCCATTGAAAAAAAAGTTGTATCTTTGTTTTTTACCACGACACACTGTCGTGCCATTAAATATTTAGTATACAATAATATAATATAATAACTAGACGACTGATGATTTCTGAAAACGGAAAAATCACACGGGTTGACATAGAGCAGACGATGAAGACTGCCTATATCGACTATGCCATGTCGGTCATCGTGGCGAGGGCTCTGCCTGATGTGCGCGACGGCTTCAAGCCGGTGCACCGCCGCATCCTCTACTCGATGAACGAGAACGGTATCCTCTACAACACTCCTACCAAGAAGTCGGCCCGCATCGTGGGCGACGTGATGGGTAAATACCACCCCCACGGCGACTCGAGCATCTACGGCGCCTTGGTGCGTCTGGCTCAGGACTGGTCCATGCGCTACACGCTGGTGGACGGACAGGGTAACTTCGGCTCCATCGACGGCGACTCTCCCGCCGCCATGCGTTACACCGAGGCCCGCCTGAAGCAGATATCCAACGAGTTGGTGGCCGACATCGACAAGAACACCGTTGACATGATGCCCACCTATGACAACGAAGGAGAGGAACCTACCGTGCTGCCCGCCAAGATTCCCAATCTGCTGATCAACGGCTCCAACGGTATCGCCGTGGGTATGGCCACCAATATGCCTACCCACAACCTCAGCGAGTGTCTCGACGGCTGTATCGCCTATATCGACAGAGGTCAGTTTAAAGAGGAAAGTGGAAAGTGGGAATCTGAGATAACGATAGAGGAGCTGATGCAGTATATCAAGGCTCCGGACTTCCCCTTGGGTGGCATCATCTACGGCTATAACGGCGTACGTGAGGCCTACACCACCGGTCGCGGAAGCATCATTATCCGTGCCGTCACCGAAATAGAAGAGGACTCCAAGGGTCGCAATATGATTGTGGCTTCGACCATCCCCTATGGTGTCAACAAGGCCGAGATGATTAAGAAGACCGCCGACTTGGTGAAAGCCGGCAAGATTGAAGGCATCACCGACATACGCGACGAGAGCGACAAGGATGGTATACGGGTGGTCTATATGCTGCGTCACGACGTGGTGCCCAATGTTATCCTCAACAAGCTCTTCCAGTTCACCGAGTTGCAGTCGAGCTTCGCAGTGAACAATATCGCTTTGGTTCACGGCCGTCCGCAGCTGCTGAACCTCAAGCAGCTCATACAGTACTTTGTGGAGCACCGCGAGGAAGTGGTGACCCGCCGCACCCAGTTCGAGATGGACGAGGCCATGCGTCGCGCCCATATCCTCGAAGGTCTGCTCCGCGCCATCGACATCATCGATGAAATTGTGGCCCTCATCCGTGCCAGCAAGACGCCCGACGAGGCCCGTCAGGGACTGGTGGACCGCTTCCAGTTCAGTGACATTCAGGCGCGCGCCATCGTCGACATGCGACTGGCACAGCTCACTGGCCTCCAGCATCAGAAACTACAGGACGAATACGACGAGAAGATGCGCTTCATCGAGCGCTGCAAAGAGATTCTCGGCGACCACAACGTGCTGATGAGTGTCATCAAGCAGGAGTTTGTCGAGCTCAAGGAGAAATACGGCGACGAGCGCCGTACAGAGATAAAATACGACGCTGCTGGCTTCCGCATAGAAGATACCATACCCGACGAGCAGGTGGTCATCACCATCTCGCACAAGGGCTATATCAAGCGTACCCCCCTCACAGAGTACCGTACGCAGAGCCGTGGCGGCGTGGGTGCCAAGGGCAGTGCCGTCAGAAGCGAAGACTTTGTGGAGCATATCTTCACCTGCACCAATCACAACTACCTCCTCTTCTTCACCGAGAAAGGCCGCTGCTATTGGATGCGTGCTTTCGAGGTGCCCGAAGGAGAGAAGAATACCAAGGGCCGACCCATCCTCAACTGTATCAACATCGAGCCCGACGACAAGGTGAAGGCCTATGTCAACGTTGAGACGTTGAGCGACAGTGAATATGTGGGCAACCACTATATCGTGCTCTGCACCAAGAACGGTGTGGTGAAAAAGACCTCGCTGGAAGCTTATTCGCGTCCCCGTACCAATGGCATCATCGCCATCGGTATCCGCGAAGGTGACGAGTTGCTCACCGCCTGTCTCACCGATGGTGAAAGCTATATGCTCATCGCCTCGAAGAAGGGCAAGGTGATGATATGTCCCGAGAAGGAATTCCGTGCCATGGGCCGCGGCGCCTCGGGTGTGAAGGGTATGGAGCTTGACGGCGACGACGATGCCGCCATCGAGATGCTCTGCCTCCCCAGCGAGGAAGAGAACCTGCTGGTGGTTACCGAACACGGCTACGGCAAACGGTCGTCGCTCAAAGACTATCGCGCCACCGTCCACCGTGGAGGCAAGGGCGTCAAAGCGATGCAGATTACCGAGAAGACGGGTCCTCTGGTGGCTGTCACCAATGTTACCGACGACCATGACTTGATGATTATCAACCGCTCGGGCATCACTATCCGCATGAGAGTCGCCGACTTGCGTGTCCTCGGCCGTGCCACCCAGGGCGTCAAACTCATTGACCTCCGTGGCAAGGACTATATCGCCTCGATCACCAAGGTTCCCACTGAGGAGGTGGAAAGTGAGGAGGTGAAAGCGGAAGGTGAAGAAATAATTGCTCCGGAGAGCAATAATCAGGAAGAATCCGATACTAAAGAATAAAGCTTAAGAAAGAAAACGATAAACCTTTAAACATTTAACAATATGAAAATGAAGAAATTTGTCATGACTGTCGCTCTTGCAGCCCTCACTATGGGAGCCAGCGCCCAGTCTCTGAATGTGTCAAGCGCATTCCAGGACATGAGAAAAGGATACCTAAACAAGGCCAAGGCCGAAATTGATGCCGCATGCATCCATGAGGATACCAAGGACGACCCCAAGACCTGGTGCTACAAGGCCCTCATTTATGCCCAGATTGGTGGCGACATGCAGAACAAGAAGTCGAAGTACAAAGACCTTGCCCCTGACTGGGCTGAACAGGCCTACACTGCCGCTCTCGAGTGCAAGCGTCTCGACCAGAAGCAGGAGTTTGCCAAGCAGGTGAACGAGGTGTTCAGTTTTGTTGGCAACGAGTACTACAATCAGGCCACTGCCGCCTACAAAGAGAAAGACTACCCCAAGGCCATTGAACTCTCGGAGAAGTCTATCACCAGCTTCAACAATGCCGGTAAGAGCCAGTTTGCCCAAGACGCCATGTATATCGCCGGTGTCAGCTCGGTGGCCACGCACGACACCGTTAATATCAAGAAGTACTTCAATAACATGATCCGCAAGCGCACGGATATCAACTATGTCTACAACACCCTCTTTGGTATCTACATTGCCGAGAAGGACAATGCAAACGCCATGAAAGTGGCCTCCAACTATGTAAAGAACTGCAAGAATGACTACCGTGCCTACCTGCTCTCTGCAGCCGGTTACTTTATTGACAAGAATGTCGACAAGGGCAAGGAGATGATAAACACGGCCCTTGAAATGACCAAGGATTCTGTTGACCTTTATCCCGTGGTGCTGGTTCAGGCCGGCAACCTGCTTGACGAGAGCGCCGGAGACTATGAGAGCGCCCAAGCCCGCTATGAAGAGTCGATGAACCTTAAACCCAACCAGTTTGAGGCTAACTTCGGACTCGGCAAGATGGTCTACAACCGCGCAGTCGACAAGACCAATGCCGCCAACGATGTCGACCCCTTCAACGACGAGACGGGTCTCTATGACAAACTCAACGCCGAGGCCAAGGACTACTATAGCCAGGCCATCACTTACCTTGAGAAAGCTGTGGCCTATATCGATGGTTTGAGCGACGAGGGAGTCAAGGCTCAGATGCGCCCCAACCTCATCAACGCCCTCATCGCCTTGGAGAACGCTTACGCTCGCGTCGACAAACTTAACGAGTCGAGCGCTGTCAAGGCCCGCAAGGAACAGCTCCTACAGCAATAATTTCCTTTGCGTTGACACAATAAATAAATCGTTTCATTGTTATTTGTAACAATGAAACGATTTGTTTTTACACTGCTTCTCTTGCTGCTGCCGTTGCTGGCGGAAGCTCAGGGAGTGGTGGAAGGTGTGGTGCGTGATGCCAAGAGCGGCCAGCCGCTGGAATTTGTCAACGTTGGCATTCCCGGGCAGCGTTCAGGCACAGTGACCAATAGCAAAGGCTTCTACCGTCTGACGCTTACAGGTACCGACAGTGTTACGGTGCGCTTCTCGTTCACCGGATATGAGGCGGCGCAACACCGTGTGGCACGCAACACACGTACTGAACTCGACATACAGCTCAGACCAACGGCTACACAGCTTGAGGCTGTGGAAGTGAGCGACGAGAAGACACGTCAGAGCACCTTCACCCATATAGAGACCTCGAAACTCGATGAGGCTGTAGGACCCACGGGAGGAGTGGAGGGGGTGCTGAAGATGTTGCCCGATGTGCAGTCGAACAATGAACTCTCCAGCCAATATTCGGTACGTGGAGGTTCCTTCGACGAGAACCTTGTCTATATCAACGGTGTGGAAATCTTCCGACCGATGCTAATTCGCAGTGGTCAGCAGGAGGGTATGAGCATTATCAACCCCGACCTGGTGGACTATATCCTTTTCTCGCCGGGAGGATTCGATGCCTCCTATGGAGACAAGCTCTCCTCGGTGCTCGACATCACTTACCTTCGTCCGCAAACATTCAAAGGCAAGGTCAGTGCCAGTCTGCTAGGTGCCACCGCCACGGTGCAGGGCAGGGCAGGGGAGCGCTTGAGCTATGCTGTAGGTTTTCGCCAGCATAGCAACCAGTACATCCTTGGTAGCCTTGAGACTAAAGGTAGCTATACCACCAGCTATACCGATTTGCAGATGCTGCTGGGTTATAAAGTCAATGAGCGTCTAGACCTGGGACTGATGGCCGTATTGACACGCAACGTTTATGGTTTGGTTCCCGAGAGTCGTACCACTGCCTTCGGCAGCGCCCTCCAGCCTGGGATGGAGGTGGATATCTACTTCGACGGTCAGGAACAGGACCGCTACAACACCATGCTTGGCGCTCTGACGGCAGACTGGCATCCCAATGAAAACTGGATAGTCAACGCGCACTTCTCGGTACAGCATATTAATGAGAGCGAGCGATATGACATACAGAGTCAGTATTGGCTTCGACAGATTTCCCAGAGTGCCAGTTCCACCGATACGACGAACTTTGGTGTGGGTACCTTCCTTGAGCACGCCCGCAATCGTCTGACCACCGATATTGCCACCCTCAATCTTACGGCCAATCGCTATGCACGGCTTGGTGGTTTGAACTTCGGGCTGTGCATGCAGTTGGAAAATATCAACGATCACCTGAGAGAATGGAAGTGGGTGGACTCGTCGGGCTATGCTCTGCCGACCCATATACTGCCATTTGGTGACAGCACCAACTATCCCGTCAGCCCTATTCTCCAACTTTACGCCAATAGCAACAATACACTACAAACTTGGCGTTCCTCGGCCTTTGTACAGCGAGAGTTGAACTTCCACACACGTCGCGACTCCGATATCAAGGTATTGTTTGGCTTACGTGGCCAATTCTACACGCTCAATGTAACGCCGTCCACTTCTCATTGGTTGGTCAGTCCTCGCGCCAGTGTGAACTACAAGCCCGCCATAAAACAGGATATACTATTCCGTCTGGCGGCAGGTATCTATAGGCAGTCGCCATTCTACCGCGAATATCGTCGCGATGATGGTTCGCTTCATACTGATATCTCGGCCCAGACCTCCTATCAGCTCACGGCCACCACCGACTGGAACTTCCGTCTATGGGATAAGCCCTTCACCTTCACAGCTGACCTTTATTACAAGTATCTTGCCGACCTAATTCCCTATACTATTGACAATCTTCGTGTGCGCTATATGCCCGACAAGAGCGCAGTGGGTTATGTGGCTGGATTGAGTCTCAGACTCAACGCTGAACTCATAGAAGGATTGGAATCGTGGGCAAGTCTCTCGTTTATGAAAACACAGGAGGATATAGAAGACGATGATTTTGAGTGGCTTGACCGTCCTACGGACCAGCGAGTGTCCTTCAAACTCTTCCTTCAGGATAATGTGCCCGACAAACCATGGTGGCGTATGAGCCTCAACCTCGTTTTTGCCACAGGGACACCCATAACCTCGCCTTTCGGTACCAACGGTGGCGAGGCTCTGCGGTTGCCGGCTTATTATCGTATCGACTGGGGCAACACCATCCGCCTCTCGCAATTCGAGGTATTGAAGCACAAACGCATCTTCCGAATCGTGGAGGATATACAGATAGGGCTAGAAGTGTTCAACCTCTTCAATTTCAAGAATGTTGTCTCCTATCTGTGGGTGACCGATATCGACAACATTCCGCGCCGTGTACCCAATTACCTGACAGCACGTCAACTAAACGTAAAACTAACAGTACTGTTCTGATGATTGAAATTCCTGCCACCGACACTTTACGCCCTCAGATTCACCGTCTCGCCAATGGCAACAGTCTTTATGTTTTTCCATCGGGAAGCACAGATTTGGTGAAGATCGACCTCTTTTGTGAAGCCGGTACCGCCTACCAGCACAGCAAATTGACAGCCGTGGCGGCCAACAATCTTTTTACCGCTGCCAGTAGCACGATGGATGCTGAGCGATTGGCGGAGTTCATTGACTACAGGGGTATCCTCGTTGACAACAATGTTGATTCGCTTCGTTCCACCACCACTTTCTATTCCCTCTACAGGCATGTGGACGATTTGTTGCCGGTGATTGACGATTTGGTGCGCCGACCGGCATTTCCCGAGCGCGAATTTGAGGTCTATCGCAATAAACGGAGGCAAGAGATACTTGCTCTCCGTCAGAAGTCGGCAGATGTGGCTCGTCGCCTCTTCTACGAGGCAATCTTTGGTCCCAATCATCCTTTGGGACGTTATGCCGACACAGAAGATGCAGACCGGCTGGTCCTTGACGATGTCAGGGAATTCTACTTCCAGCATTATGTCCCGGGTGACATGGATATCGTTGTTGCCGGCAAGGTGGATGAGCACTTTTTGAATCTCATTGACAGCTATTTTGGCACGGGGAAACCCTCGGCCGTGCAGCGTCATCTAGTGCTGCAATCCCCTGAACAGGAAAATGGTGGACGTGTTGAGCGAACCATTTCAGGCTCGGTACAGGCTACGGTCCGTGTGGGTCGTGTGTTGCCCTTATTATGGAACAGTCTGGATTATGCACGATTTATGGTGCTCAATACCCTGTTGGGAGGATACTTCGGCTCGCGATTGATGAGTAACCTGCGAGAGGATAAAGGCTATACTTATGGTATCTATTCGCGAACACAACTCTTCCGTGGCCTGACGGTATTTTATATCACCGCCGATGTGGCCGCCGGTAAGGTTGATGCCGCAGAGAAAGAGATATTCTATGAGATGAAACGTCTTGCAGAGGAACCTGTCGGCGAGGAGGAACTCAATCTGGTCAAGGTGGTTCTTGCGGGCGACTTCTTGCGATCGGTTGACGGTATCTTTGAACGCTCGGCCCGCTTTTGCGATATGCTGGGCACTGATGTTGACGAGCGCCTGACAGACAACTTGCGCCAGGCTATTATCTCCACTACGCCAGAACATATACAGCAACTGGCCGCCCGCTATCTGCGAAGCGACCAGTTGTGGGTCTGTAGGGCTGGAGCCCTTTAATGAATCTTATTGCCGATTATTTCTCTCGTGGTTGATAAGGAGTACCAGCGAGAGGGTCTCGAACACCAGCATTACAGCAAAGCCTATGCAGAAAGCGATGGCGAAGAGTTTGGCATGGGCCGTGTGGGTGAAGAGGTAGGTTGCAAAGACCACCAGATGGAGAAAAAGGGAGGCCACTGTAAGCGCTAGAAAGAGCTGGACGAAACGCTTGGGCGACTGGTACATGCTTTTCACGACGAAATAGTGCTGTAAACCGGTGACAGCGGCAAAATAGAGTGCCAATAGTGGCATGACAGTGAGAAAACATTCCGGTGCCACCCACATGACCACGAAGGAGGCTATGGCCATCACCAAAGCCACGACGACAAGGGAAATATAGTAGCAGCGCATCATTCGGCGAACTTCATGGTTTCCTTGGTGGTGAACTTTTCGCAGTAGTGGCAACGGAGTTTGAGATTCTCTTTGTCAACGACGTCGAACTTGGTAGGCACAACCTCGGCATTGGTGATGCATTTGGGGTTGGCGCAGCGGATGAAATGCTCGATATGGTCGGGAATCTCAGCGTTGAATTTCTTCACAACCTTGTAGTCCTCAATGTCAATGATGGTGGCGAGGGGAGCCACAAGCGCTATCTTGCTTACCTCGGGGGCGGAGAAGTGTTTGTTCTTAATCTTCACGATGCCTTTCTTGCCGAGTTTGCTACTGTTAAGGTAGTTGCCTATAAGAACCTCGTCTTTATATTTTTCGAGACCCAGGATGCGGATGACTTGATAGACCGACTCGGTGGGGATGTGGTCGATAACGGTGCCGTTCTCGATGGCCGACACAAGTATTTCTTTCTTATTTTCCATGTTGATCTATTGTTTGATTGTTTACTTGACACCAAGTATTGCCGCCATAAGAGCTTGACGGACATAAACCCCGTTCTGGGCCTGCTGGAAATAGTAGGCGTAAGGGGTGCTGTCGACATCGGTGGTAATCTCGTTGACCCGGGGCAACGGATGGAGGATACGCATGGTAGGCTTGCAAGCTTCCAGCATGTCGGCCGAGAGAATGCAGCTGTCCTTGACGCGTTCGTACTCCATGGGATCCGGGAAACGCTCGCGTTGTACGCGGGTCATATAGATAATGTCGGCTGTGGGTATGACATCCTTCAGGTCGGTGTACTGGTAGTACTTCAGACCGGCATTCTTGATGCTCATCTTGACACTGCTGGGGAGTTTGAGTTCCTGCGGCGAGACGAGGTGGAAGGTGGCGTTGAAGTTGCACATGGCCTGGACCAGGCTGTGGACGGTGCGACCGTATTTGAGGTCGCCCACACAGGCTATCTGCAGGTTTTCAAGTGTGCCTTGGGTCTTGCGGATGCTGTACAGGTCGAGCATGCACTGTGTGGGGTGCTGGTTGGCACCGTCTCCGGCATTGATGACAGGCACATTGGACACCTCGGAAGCGTAGCGCGAGGAGCCCTCCTTGGGATTGCGCATGACAATAAGGTCGCTATAGGAACTCACCATGACGATGGTGTCGTGTAGCGACTCGCCCTTTTGGACGCTGGTGCCACCCGGGTCGGAGAAACCGATGATACGGGCTCCCAACTGGTTGGCGGCACTTTCAAAACTCAGTCGTGTACGGGTGGAAGGCTCGAAGAAGAGGGTGGCCACCACCTTGTCGCTGAGGATTTTCTGTTTCGGATTCTTCTCGAATCCTTCGGCAATGTCCAGCACCTGAATGTACTCCTCCTTCGAGAAGTCGGTGATGGAAATCAGATTGCGTCCTTTTAAATTACTCATTGTAATATTGTTTGATTGTTTGATTGCTTGAGTCTCACTTTTCACTTCCCGCCTTTATCGCCAGCGCCCTGTTCGCCAGCGCCTCTGGGTGGGTGGGGTCTGCCTCGAGGGCCTTGTCAAAATATTCCACGGCCCGCTGATAGTCATTGTAGTGGGTGAGTTCTATCCAGCCCAGGTTGTGCCAGGCATCGGCACTCGAGGGGTTGAGGTCCAGTATTTGCCGGTAAAGCGTCTCGGCGTTCTCCATGTCATTACGATCCTGATAGAAGAGTGCCATGGCATACATGACATTGGTGTTGGAGGGCTCGAGTTGGAGGGCGGTGTTGAGGTATTCCAGGGCAAGGTTCTCGTTATGGGCGGCATAAAGCACTCCCAACTCCTCGAAAGCGGGTGCATAGTCGGGGAAACGGTCGCAGACACGACGGAAAAGCTGCACGGCATTGGCGGTATCGCCCTTCTCCTTATAGATGAAACCCTTCATAAAGAGTGCGGTGCGGTTGTTAGGGTTCTTGGCGGTGACCTCGGAGAGGTATTTGAGCGAACGGTCGTAGTCGCGGCTGTAGAAGGTTATCTCGCCCATTTTAAGCAACACCTCCTGGTTCCTTGGGAAAAGACGTTCGGCAGTCTCAAGGGTGCGGTAGCATGCCTCCAAATTGCCCTTTGCAAATTGAATGTCAGATTGCAGCAGCAGGTTGTCAAGGTTTTCGGGGTCGGCCTTGACGGCGCGCTCAATGTCGTAGGAAGCCTCATTGAGGCGCTGGAGGTTGAACAGAACACGTGCCCGCGCCGCCAGAAGTTGGGGGTCGTCGGGATTCCTCTCGAGATTGAGGTCAAGCAACTCAAGTTTAACCGTGTCCGGCATATCCTCTGTGATCTGTTGGGGCTTGCAGCCCGAAAGAAACAGTGTCAATGCGACGGCAAGAGCGAGGGCGCTGTATCTGATAGTGGCATTCATCTTTTGTTTATTACGTTGAAAGTCCGTTTTTATTGTAGGAAATCATGAATCATTTTATCAACAGTTGTCAATTTCTCCTGTCGAAGCACCTCGCGCGCTTGTTGTTCGCTGATTGTAAGCGATTTCCACAGCATGCACCAGTACTCCTTTATCTTGCGTAATTTGCTCTGCTCCGTAGGGAGGGTGGCTTCAATCTCTTCCACCAGCCGATGGATAAAGTGAGAAGTGAGAAGTGGGAAGTGAGAATCATCTTCCGCATCAGCACAATGCTTGATTCTTGATTCGTCATTCCTTATTTCCAATGGCAGCATAGGGCGGTAAAGAACACCGCGACCAACCATGATGTCAACCACTTGAGGGAAACGCTCGCGGATAAAACGGGCATCGGCAGCGGTGCAGATGTCACCGTTGTAGACGACGGGCGCCTTGAAAAGTGGCAACACCTCGCCGAAGGTCTTCAGGTCGGGCACCCCTCCATATTGCTGGCGACCCAGGCGGGGATGCACGGTGACGCTCGCAAGAGGGTAGTCATTGAGCACCGGCACCAGGCGGAAGATCTCCTGTGGGTCCTTGAGGCCTAGGCGAACCTTGACACTTAGACGTGGTTTAATCGCGGGAATCATCTCCTCGAGGATGCTCCGCACAAGCTCGGGGCGGGGCAGGAGGCCGCAGCCCCGACCCTTGGCGGCGACCTTGCGCACCGGGCACCCCATATTCCAGTTCACTTCTCGATAGCCCATCTCGTACAGACGGTTGCTTAAAGCAATGAATTCATCTGGTTCCTTGCCCAGAATCTGCGGAACAACGGGAATGGAGCCCACATTGCGCTCGGGAAGCACATCGTCCATGAGCGACAGCTTGACGCCCCGTCGGGAACTTTCGAGATTGTGTGTCAGCGAGAGGAATGGAGCCACGGCCAAAGCTATGGCCCCGGGGAAACACTCCTCGTACACCCGCCTGAAGAGAACCTCAGTCAATCCTTGCATGGGCGCCAGAATCATTGCTCTTTTCTTTCTTTAACCTCTTTGTCGATAAAATCTTTCAGCGAGCCTGCCAGCAGGTTGCCGGTGGAGAAAACGGGCTTGTACAGCAGACTCTTCTCCTTGACGGCAGGGGTGATCACATGCTCCTGTTTGTCGACGAGGACAAAGCCGTTCAGCACCACTGCGAGCACACACAGGGCCTTTGCCATGCCGAGGAGGGCTCCGGCCACCTTGTTGGCAAGCGACAGGCGGGCTGTCTTGAGCAGCCTTTCAAGACCGTGACCCAGCAGAAACACCAGCACCAGCACACCGACAAAGGTGATGAAGAAGGCAACGAGGATGGCACTTTCGCCGTTGAGGTTGAGCAGCGTGGCCACCAACTGCGAGAGGTGGACGGCAGCCCAGATGCCGGCGACAACACCCGCCAGCGTGGCGGCCTCGCGCACCGCGCCCTTACTCCATCCCCGGAAAGTAAGCCAACAAAGCGGCAGGGCAAAAATAAGGTCGAGAATCGTCATTCAACGCCTGGACAATAAAAAACAAGCGCCTTGTCGAAGTCGACACGGCGCTCAAATAACACATTTTTCCTTCTATCAGAGATAGAAAAAAGCAAGCACGTCATATATAACGCAAAAATCATCTTTTTGTTTCAGTATTACGAACTTTTTTAATTCTTAATTCTATCGCTCTCGCCGCCCTGAACACCGCCCATCCCACCAGGGCGCCAAACAAAGCCCCGCAGACGAGGTCGCCGGGGTAATGCTTGCCCAGGTAGGTGCGGCTGTAGCTCGTCAGCAAAGCCCACGCCATCATCCCCACAGCCACACAGTGGCTGCCCCTTGCTTCGTCCTTCTCGTCTCCTCTTTTCCCATAATGCAGCAGGAAGAAAACCGCAACGGCGAAAGAGTTGGCCGCATGCGAGGAAATGAATCCATACAATCCACCGCATCCTTCACGGAACATGTGTACGTCGGGCAGCGCATGGCAGGGGCGTAGTCGGCAGACGGTATTTTTGAACAGTTGTACACTTCCTTGGTCGGCAAGCAAAAAACAGAGACCTATGGCCGCTAGTACTAGCCACCAGTGTTTCGGCTCATATCGCAGAGTGGTGAGGCAATAGGCTGTCAATATGACGATGACCCAACACCATTTGGCTGAGAATACCCACATTACCCAGTCCATTGCTGCGCAATGGTGTCCGTTGATGAAGTAAAATAACTGTGTGTCAAGGTTGTTTAGCGTCTCAATCATGGGTAAGTTTCTTAAAAACAAGGTCTTTCAAATCTTGGATTCCTTGTCCGCTTACAGAACTGATGAACACACTGTCAATCCCCTTGGGTAAATGGCGCTTCAGTTGTTTCTGCATCTCCTCGTCCATCATGTCACATTTTGTCACGGCAAGTATACGTTCTTTGTCAAGTAGTTCGGGATTGTACTTCTTCAGTTCGTCGAGTAAAACGTGGTATTCTTTGGCAATTTCCAATTGTTCGCAACTTATCATGAAGAGCAAAATCGAATTTCGCTCGATATGGCGCAGAAACCTTAGCCCCAAACCTTTACCTTCACTGGCTCCTTCGATGATTCCGGGAATGTCAGCAATGCAGAACGACTGGTCGTCGCGGTACTTAACTATACCCAGGTTGGGCACCAAAGTGGTAAAGGGGTAGTCGGCAATCTCGGGCTTTGCGGCACTCACAGCGCTGAGGAAGGTGCTTTTACCAGCATTTGGGAAACCTACAAGTCCTACGTCGGCAAGCACTTTGAGTTCAATAATTACCCATCGCTCTACGGCAGGTTCACCAGGCTGGGCATAGCGGGGTGTCTGGTTGGTGGCACTCTTGAAGTGGTCGTTTCCCAAACCGCCACGGCCGCCTTTGGCAATAATTAGTTCTTGCCCCTCCTCGGTTACCTCACCCAGGAATTCGCCGGTTTCTGCATCTCGGCATACGCAGCCTAGCGGCACCTCGAGGATTTGGTCCTTGCCGGTACGGCCAGTGCAAAGATTCTCTCCACCGTGTTCGCCATCTTCGGCAAAGACATGTTTGGTGTATTTCAGGTGCAGGAGGGTCCATCGCTGTGTGGTGCCCCGAAGGATTATGTGACCACCTCGGCCACCGTCACCGCCGTCGGGCCCCGCCTTGGCGTTGTACTTTACCCGAAGCAGGTGGGCGCTTCCTGCACCTCCCTTGCCGCTACGTACCAGTATCTTAACGTAGTCTACAAAGTTCGAGTTCATTACCTATTACTTAGCCGATGGCTTGGCGGATTCGGGCAGCGATGTCTTCGATGGTGCCAAGACCGTCGATTAATTTCTGTTTTCCCTGTTTGGCGTAGTAATCGGCCACGGGCTTGGTTTTACTGTTGTACTCTTGGAGACGGTTGTTGATGGTAGCTTCATTATCGTCGGCGCGACCCTGAATTTTGGCGCGCTCAAGCAGACGGCGCATCAGTTCGTCTTTGGGTACCTCGAGTTGCACCATGCAGGTGAGTTCGCGACCGTATTTGGACAGCAGTTTGTCAAGGACCTCAGCCTGCGCTACTGTACGTGGGAAGCCGTCGAAGAGCATGCCTTTGGTGTCGGCAGCAATGGCTTTGTCCATCATCTCTACTACAATGTCGTCGTTAACCAACTGTCCGGCATCCATGATGTTCTTGATTCGTTTGCCCAACTCGGTTTGGTCGGCAATCTCTTTGCGAAGCAGGTCGCCAGTGGATACATGGGTCAATCCATAGTGCTCCACGATAAAGTCGCTCTGGGTGCCTTTGCCGGCTCCTGGGGCACCGAAAATGACGATGTTCTTCATTTTACGCTGACGATTTGGAGATCGAACACAAGGGGAGAGTAGGGGAGAATGTGCTCGCCAGCTTGGCGGGGACCATAAGCCAAGGCCGAGGGGATAACAAGTTGGAGGACGGTGCCTTCGGGCTGACCAAGGACACCCTGCTCCCAACCGTCGATGAGCTTGTCACGACCAACAACATAGGTCATGGGCTCATATTTGCGCTGGGCATTATATATATCACCCTTGCGGGCGTCGCTTTCTACGCTTGAATCAAAGATAGTACCATCAAGCAGACGGCCGGTGTAGTTAACTGAAACGGTCTTGCCGACAGCCACCTTGGGTCCGTTGCCTTTTTTCTTGACGATGACATAAAGGCCTTCGGCAGTGGGGGTGACAGTGATATTGTTCTCTTTGATGTAGTTGGCAATCTCAGTGGGCTCATCGGCTTTGCGCTTCTGGGCTGACTCTTCGTAGTTGATTCGCTCCTGCTCAATTTCTTCCTTCGATACGATGTCTTGAAGGCTGATTTCATAATAGAACTTCATTCCTTTGCCAGGCTGGTAGGTGGGGGGCATCTGGTTGGGGCCTACATACTTGGCTGCAGTATCGGCATCCATCACAAAGGTGGCCACATCACCGATGTGCATCAACATCAAGCCTTCACCGATTTTGATTTCAAAGTTGGGGTTGGCCTGGGCGATACGGCGGGCATTGCCCTTGTTAGTGAAGAGTACGGTACTGTCGAACTTGATGGTCATCTCGCCGACTAGTACATCGCCCTCCTGCACCTGTTGTGCGTCTGGGTTCAGCTTTTCAAATTTGTACTGTAAACCGTTTTCGGTGGTTTTGAAACCGTCGCTGTCGCCATTGTTGCACGACACGAGTGTCATTGCTCCGGCCACAAGAAGGGTGGCCATTTTCATTGTACGTTTCATAAGATTGTCAATGTTCATTTGTTTATTTATTGTTTCTTTTTAACTTTCAATATTTCCAGTTCGAATATCAGTATCATACGGCTGCCAATGCGATCGCCGTCGCCTACCACGCCGTAAGCCTGTTCTGACGGCAGAATGACCAGTGCGCGGCTTCCAACTCGCATCATTCCGAGAGAGGCGTCAAGGCCTCGGGTAGGTTGCAAGTGGCCGGCAATGACAGTCTCGATAACATTTTTATAGAGAGTTGCATCGTTGATTGCACTGACGGTATAGCGTAGTGTGACGGTGTCATCGTACCCGATGGTTGACCCGTTGCCTGTGGCCGTCATTCTCACACGGGCACCGCCAGCAAGGCGTTGCATCTCTAATCCGCGTCGTGCAATATAGGAGTCTATCTGGGTCTCTTCGCTATGGGCAATGTGGCGGTTGGCGTTGATCATGTTTTCGCGGAGGGTGTTGTCACGTGGAGCCTGTAGGTCTACCACCGGCACATCACCACAGGCAGCCAGAACTGCCGACAAGAGTATCAACATTATGACACGGTCAATTTTCAAGGCACAGTCTCTTTTTAACTAGTTCAACAGTCTCGTTGAGCGGGAGGTGGCTGGTGGCGCCGGCAGCACGTTCATGGCCGCCGCCGTCAAAGAGTTCGCCGGCCAGTCGATTGACGTCAACATGCTTCTTTGAGCGCAGCGACAGGCGTACACGGTCAGACTCCTCACGAATAAGGATAGCGCAGTCCACTAGGTGAAGCTTCATTACCTCGTTGACGAGTCCCGTCAGGTCGTCGCTGTTAACGCCATAACACTGCATTTCAGCTTGGCTGATGACCATTAGGGCCAGCTCATGGTCCTCATATACGGTGAGCAGCTCGCTCATCGCATGGCCGAAGAATTTAAGTCTCCGTTCGGTAAACACGTTTTTAATCTCCTGGTTGATGTCCATGGGGTTGATGCCATAGCGCAGCAACTCGGCGGCGGCGAGATAGACGCTGGGCTGACGGTTACTATAGCTGAAGGTGCCAGTGTCGGTGCAGATGCCCGAATAGAGACTTTTAGCCGAATCGATGTCGAACACTTCGGGACCATAGGCTATGCGGAAGGCCCAGTAGATGAGTTCGCATGTGCTGGAGATATCGGGGTCGGAGACCGTAATGTCGAAGGCGTCGTGGTCAGGACCGATATGGTGGTCAAAGAGGATGCGGGGGGCATGCGACGCTTTGAGACTATCAGCTAGCACGCCTGTACGGTCGAGGGTGCTGAGGTCCATGCAGACAATGAGGTCAGCTTCGTTGATGGCTTCCGTGCAGCGCTGGAGGCCATTCTTCCCACTGAGGATTAAATTAGTATGTGGTAGCCACCGCAGGTCTTCGGGACAGCCGTCAGGCAGCATGGGGGTCAGCGTGATTGCTTGATTGCCTGATTGCGTGATTGCATGAATAAGGGCATACATACCTGTGAGAGCCCCCACTGCATCACCGTCAGCCCCCATATGGGCTGTCAGTACGATGTGTTGGGCGTCGGAAATGCGCCGACGGAGGGACTCGGGACTCCATCCATCAACGAAATTAATCGTATGTATGCATTCAATCTTCATGTGGTTCAGCCTGTTATACAGAAATCCACGTCGGAACTCAGTTGCAAATATACGATATTTCCAACAATGATGGCTACAATAATTGTAAAATGTTATTAACTATTCCTGACCACCGAACTCCATCAGATAGGCCTTGATAAATTCGTCGATGTGGCCGTCCATGACACCCGCCACGTCGGAGGTCTGGTAGCCCGTACGGTGGTCTTTCACGCGACGGTCGTCCATGACGTAACTTCTTATCTGCGAGCCCCATTCAATCTTTTTCTGCGAAGCTTTGATTTTGTCTTTTTCTTCCATACGGTGCTTCAACTCGCGGTCGTAGAGTTGTGAGCGGAGCAGACGCATGGCGTTCTCTTTGTTTTTGGGTTGGTCGCGGGTTTCAGTGTTCTCAATGAGTATCTCTTCTTCCTCGCCAGTATAGGGATCTTTATACTGGTAGCGCAGACGCACGCCACTCTCCACTTTGTTGACATTTTGTCCGCCGGCACCGCCGCTGCGGAAGGTGTCCCATGAGAGGCGAGACATATCAACCACTACTTCAATAGAATCGTCTACTAGTGGTGTAACGCTGACACTTGTAAAGCTTGTCATGCGCTTGCCTTGAGCGTTGAAAGGGGAGACGCGCACCAACCGGTGGACGCCAGTCTCGCTCTTCAAGTAGCCATAGGCGAAGTCGCCTTCAATTTGTAATGTACAGCTCTTGATGCCCGCACCGTCTCCGTCGAGGCTGTTGGAGATGACCACCTTGTAGCCGTGGGTCTCGGCGTAGCGTATGTACATGCGCATCAACATCTCGGCCCAGTCCTGCGCTTCCACACCGCCGGCACCGGCGTTGATGGAGAGGACGGCGTCAAGACGGTCGCTGTCGGAACGCAGCATATTCTTGAATTCCAGCTCCTCTACCTTTTTTTGTGCAATAGCGATTTGGGCCAGAAGTTCCTCTTCGGTAGCGTCGCCGGCCTCGAAGAATTCGCCCATCACCTCAAGGTCGCCACAGGCCTCCTCGACATCCTTGAAGGCTGTCACCCAGCTCTTTTTGGCGTTGATGCCCTTCACCACCTTCTGCGCCTCCTTGGGGTCGTTCCAGAAGTCGGCGGCTTCGGTCTTCTTCTCCTCCTCGGCAATCCATGCCGAGGTGGCGTCGATGTCGAGGAATTTCTTCAGCGCATCCTTGCGTGTCAAAAGGTCTTTTATAGTTTCTTGTGTTCGTCATTTAGAATCTAAATAAAAAAGGGCAAGCTGTTTATATCGCACCGCTACAACCAAACACCCTTGCTGTATTCCTACCCTGGGGGATTCAATGGGAGCTGGTCGTATAAGACTTGCCCTAACTCTCTATGGTATACGGTTTTTGGCTACTCCACCATATCCGTTTCGATTTGCAAAGATACAAAAAAAATGAAAATTGAAAATTGAAAATTAAAAAAATTCAAGAAAAAAGAATTCTCCTTTCTCACTTCTCATTTTCCCTACGCGGGATCGACGTCGTAGTGGACGCTGATTCCGCTCCAGCCTTCCTGCTTGGTGAGGTCGTCGCCAATTTGGAGAATGACGCGCTTGGCGTCGGCCACAGGCTCTGTGCGCTCGAAGCGGAGAGTGATGACTTTGAGGTAGAGGCCGCGGATGCGGCTCACCAACGGGTATTCGGGCCCCAGCACCCGTCCGTCGAAGGTGCCGCGCAAGGCTCCCGCCATCCAGTCGGCGGCGGCATTCAGCACTCTGTCGTCGCGGTGCTTGAGGGTGATTTCTATCAGCCGGTAGAATGGCGGGTAGCGGAAGACNNGCGGAAGACTCGCCGCTCCTGTATCTGCTCGTCGTAGAGGGCTTGGTAGTCACCCGCCATGACGTTGGCGATGACCTGATGGTAAGGGTTGTAGGTCTGGATGATGACTTTGCCGCCGTCGCCGTGGCGGCCGGCGCGGCCACTGACCTGCGTCATCTGCTGGAAGGCCCGCTCGTAAGAGCGGAAATTGGGGTAGTTGATAAGGTTGTCGGCATTGACGATACCCACCACGCTGACATGCTCGAAGTCGAGGCCCTTGGTGACCATCTGGGTGCCCACGAGGATGTCGATGCGGCGCTGCTCGAAGTCGTTGAGCAGCTCGAGGTATTGGTTTTTCTGCAGCGTGCTGTCGAGGTCCATGCGTGCCACATGGGCGTCGGAGAAGAGTATCTGGAGATCCTCCTCGATGCGTTCCGTGCCCACGCCTGTCATGCGCAGGTGGGTGGAATGGCAGGCGGGACACTCCTGCGGCACAGGGATGGAATAGCCACAGTAGTGGCAGCGCAGCGAGTTGGAGGCCTTGTGGTAGACTAGCGACACGTCGCAGTGCACGCAGTGCGGCACCTCGTGGCAATCGTCGCACTCCAGCCGCAGCGAGAAGCCGCGACGGTTCTGGAAAAGGATGACCTGCTGCTTCTGTGCCAACGCCTCCTCGATGGCTTGGAGGAGGGTGGTGGAGAAGTGCCCCTTGACAAGTCCTTGGCGGTGGGCCTCTTTCATGTCAACGCAGACTACCTTGGGCAGGGCGAAGCCGCCGTAACGTTTTGTCAGTGTGGTAAGTCCATACTTTCCGCCGAGGGCGTTCCAGTAGCTCTCCACGCTGGGCGTGGCGCTGCCCAGCACCGTGCGTGCGCCCCAAAGGCGTGCCAGGTAGAGGGCCGCATCGCGGGCATGGTAGCGTGGCGTGGGGTCGTACTGTTTGTAGGAGGGGTCGTGCTCTTCGTCGACGATAACGAAGGCCAGGTCCTTAAAGGGCAGGAACACCGCGCTGCGGGCTCCCAGCAGCACCTGGTAACTGCCCGCGAGGGTGCGCTGCCACACTTCGGTTCGCTCGCTGATGCTGAAGCGCGAGTGGTAGACACCCACCTTGTCGCCAAAATATTTCCTTAGGCGGTTGATAATCTGCGCCGTCAGTGCTATCTCCGGTAGCAGGAACAGTGCCTGTCGTCCGCTGCGCACCACCTCGTCTATCAGCTTGATATACACCTCCGTCTTGCCGCTCGAGGTGACGCCATGCAGGAGGATTGTGTTATTGTGTGATTGCGTTATTGCGTTGGTGGCTGGCGCGTCAGCCGAATTCTTCATTCTTAATTCTTCATTCTTAATTCTTAGAAACGCCTTCTCCTGTTCCTCGTTGAGGACGATGCTCCGGGGGTCTGTCAGGTCGGTGTCGCCGTAGTCTTTCAGGCGGCTCTCGAGGCGTTCCTCCACCACCAGCACGCCGTTTTTGACGAGGGTCTGCAGGGCGGAGCCTTGCGGCAGCTCGCTTTTGGCCACGGCCTCACGCCCGAAGTGCGACAGTTGCAGGAACTGCATCAGCACCTCCACCTGCTTCACCCGCTTCTTCTTCTCCAGTTCTTCGAATACCGCCTTGATCCATTCCTCCCTCCTTATCTCCTTTTCTCCTGTCTCCTTGTCTCCACCCAACAACACATAGGCCGTCTTGCGGGGGCGGAAGCGTTGGCGCAGTTCTTCGTTCATCATCACCACTTCGCGCTCTATCATGCCGCGTATGAGGGGCATGATTTTCTGCACGCCGATGGCGCGGCTGATGTCCACCACGCGCATCACGGGGTGCTCGGTGAGCAGCTGCACCACCATGAGTTCGTTTTTCGAGAGGCCCGACAACTCGCCCGTGAAGTCGGGGTGAATGGTCACGGCGCTCTCGCTGGCCAGCTTGAGTCCCGCGGGCAGGGCACAGGCCATCACGTCGCCGGGGGTGCACATGTAGTAGCGCGCCATCCATTCCCAGAACTCCATCTGGCGCTCGGTGACGATGGGCTCGCTGTCGAGCACCGCCAAGATGTATTTCGACTTCCACTGCGGCGCCTCTTGGTGGATGCGGCGCACCACGGCGGAATAGAGTTTGGCGTTTTTCGCGCCGAACTGCACCACCACGCGGGCTCCAGCCTGCACCTGCCCGTTCAACTCATGAGGCACCCTGTAGGTGTAGGTGTCGGGCAGATGCAACGGCAGCAGCACGTCGACGTAGTATACCTCGAATTCCTCCACAGGTTCCCTCTCATCGGATTACCACGACGCGGCGTGCCGGGGCGTCGCCGATTTTCACCAGGTAGACCCCACTGGAGGGCACTTCGAAGGTGAGAAGTGAGAAGGGGGAAGTGAGACCGCTTTCCTCTTTCCGCTTTCCGTTGTTTATTGTCCTTCCCACGGCGTCGAACACCCGCACGTCCTGCCCCTCGGCACCCTCGACGACTATCATGCCGTTGCGCTGGTAGATTTTTGCGGCGGTGACGGCAATTTCGTCAATTCCTTCCTGCGTCACATAGACGGTGTCGTGGATGTAGATGGTGTCGAAGATGTACCGGTTGAGGTAGATGGTGTCGTAGATGTAGTTGTTGACAACGGTGGTGTCGTGGTAGGTGTTGGTGATGACGACGGTGTCGTAATAGTAGTTGTTCACCGTGTCGTGGTAATAGTTGTAGACGGTGTCGTATTGGTAGGTGTTGACGATGGTGGTGTCGTAGACTATCGTGGTGTCGTACTGGTAGTAGTTGTTGACCACGGTGTCGAAGAGGTTGACTACGGTGGTGTCGTATTGGTAGGTGTTGACGATGGTGGTGTCGTAGACTATCGTGGTGTCGTACCGGTAGAGGTTGTTGATGATGGTGTCGAAGAAATTGACCACGGTGGTGTCGTATTGGTAGGTGTTGACGATGGTGGTGTCGTAGACTATCGTGGTGTCGTATTGGTAGTAGTTGTTGATGACGGTGTCGTAGAGGTTGACAAAGGTGGTGTCGTATTGGTAGGTGTTGTAGACCACGGTGTCGAAGACGTTGACGATGGTGGTGTCATACTGGAAGGTGTTGACATAGGTGGTGTCGTAGTAAGTTGAGTTGTTGTAGAGGTAGGTGTTGATGACGATGGTGTCGAACCGGTAGTTGTTGTTGATGGTGGTGTCGTTCCGGTAGGAGTTGTGGATGACGGTGTCGTAGATGTTGACGATGGTGGTGTCGTTCTGGTAGGTGTTGTTGACCACGGTGAAGTACATGTTCATCATTGTGGTGTCGTATTGGTAGATGTTGACGATGGTGGTGTCGTAGACTGTCGTGGTGTCGTACCGGAAGGTGTTGTTGATGACAGTGTCGAAGAGGTTGACCACGGTGGTGTCGTATTGGTAGGTGTTGACGATGGTGGTGTCGTACTGGTAGTAGTTGTTGACCACGGTGTCGAAGAGGTTGACCACGGTGGTGTCGTACCGGTAGGTGTTGACGACGGTAGTGTCATAGACTATCGTGGTGTCGTATTGGTAGGTGTTGATGATGACAGTGTCGAAGAGGTAGTTGTTGTAGAGGGAGGTGTCGTAAGTGTAGAGGTTGACAATCATGGTGTCGAAAACCATCGTGGTGTCGTAGCTGAAGTGGTTGTAGACAGAGGTGTCGTAGGTATTGTAGACAGTGGTATCGTGGATGAAGACGTATACCTGTGTGGTGTCGTGGACGTCGATGTAGGTGGTGTCGTACATGGGCACGTAGGCGGTGTCATGGACCGTCAAAGTATCGTGTATAACAATGGTGTCGTGAAGTATGACGGTGTCCTGGTAGGGTTCGCCGACATTGCGGAAGATTGCCGTCAGCTCCACATTCTCCACCACGGCAAAAGTGTAGGGGTTGAAGGTGGAACCGTTGCTCCAGTGCGAGAACACATACCCGCTGTAGGGGGTGGCCGTTACCGTGGCGGGGGTGCCGTAGGCGTAGTTGCCTTGGCCGCTGCAAGTGCCATGGATGAGGGAGTCGGCATGCAGGGCGACGCTGAAGGAGTCGATGGCGAAGACCGCCAGGAAGGAGACATCTTGTGTCAGGGTGAAAGAGCGGGGATTGTCGTGGTTGTTGTCAATCCATCCGGTGAAGCGGTAGCCTTCGGCGGCGTTGGCGGTAAGGGTGGCGTCGGGGTAGCAATAGTCCACCTCCACCGTGCCCCACTGCGCGTTGTTTGTCACGACAGACACGTTGTGGAGCGTCCAGTTGTCCGAGAAGGTATTGTTCGACCCCCAAGCTCCCTGATAGAGCCTCGTGGTGCCGCAGGGCACATAGACGGTACGGTTGGCACTTCCGTCGCTGAAGACATTGGTCCCGAGAGTCGCTGGCTGTGTCGAGGGAATATAGATACTGTCGAGAACGAGGCACCAGTAGAAGGCCGAGTCGCCGATGGAGGTGACCGACGAGGGAATGGTGGCGGAGTTCAGACGGTAGCAGCCATAGAAGGCGCGGGGGCCAATGGCGCTGACGGTGAAGGAGAGTCCTCTGTAATCTATGCTGCCGGGGATCTCCATCCTGCCTGTACAGTCGCCCTCGTGTCCGATGAGGGTGGCGGTGCCCAGGGCAGAGACCAGCCGGTAGGTTAGCGTCTGTCCTGTGCTGCAGACAAGGCTGATAGTGGTGTCAGACATCCCGAATAGGGCCGTCAGCGTGGTGTCCTGTGTCACAACAACGATGCGCGGGTTGTTGGTGTCGCCGTCGCTCCACTGCGCGAAGCGGTAACCCTCGTTGGCTGTGGCGGTGAGGGTGGCGTTGGGGTTTTCGCAGGTGGGGTGCACCACCTCCACGGTGCCGTGCTCGCCATTGTCTACGTTGACGGTGAATCCAAACTCTTCTTGGATATTGGTGAAATTGCTCCAGCCGTCGGCCGCCTGATAGTCCGCCGCGCTGCCGCAAGGCACATAGACGGGGATACCGGTGGGAACAAAGGAAAACACATCATTACCCAATGTTGGTGGCACTGATGCCAAGGAGTGGATTTCCGTCAGGCCACTGCAAACATAGAACGCTAAGACTCCAATGGATGTGACGGAATTAGGAATGGTGACCGAGGTCAGGCCGCTGCAAAATTCGAATGCTCCGTTGCCAATAGATGTGACGGAATTGGGGATAACGGTGTTTTGGCAGCCAGCAATGAGGGTGTTTGTTGAAGT
>LXOW01434868.1_pt1 | contig 43643 bp, 28 predicted proteins | sample 1368591 | NCBI WGS metagenome assembly LXOW01 (sample SAMN04884650, study PRJNA319009) | bovine gut metagenome | isolation source: Cow rumen | host: Bos taurus | place: Italy: Legnaro (PD) | collected 2014-07-09
GAGCAGGTGGGGTGTCCTATCAGGTCAACGCCCACTACGGCTCACCAGAGTCACCGGTTATCCTCACCCCTGCAGGGAAGGATACGGAGGATGTCTACAAGATCATCGAGGACGATCACGTAATCATCATCCGTGGTGGTGAACGCTACGATGTGACGGGCGTCAAGCTTGAATAAACGCACGCCGGGCGTATATGCCATCCTCCGCATCAGTTATCCAAGACCGGTGCGGAGGATTTTTTTGTTTTCCCCATGCTGAACGCATCGGGGAAAAACGTACTTTTATAAGAGTCTAATCGGGGTCTCGTCAGGGTTTCGTCGGGGTCTTGCTACCGGTGTACTGTCCGTGCGCTGAGAAAAATCACCGTCATTTCTAATGATTGTTTTACAAAATGTACGTTTTGGGCAGGTGAAATGATTTTTTATGGTCAGATATTTCGAAATATGAATATTTTTTTGTATATTTGTAAGGTTTATACACTTTGTGTATAATCACAGATATGACAAACCCTATAAAAACCTATTTTTGTTATGAAAAAAGTATTTATGACCGCAGCTGCATTATGCATGCTGGCAATCAGTGCCTCATTCGTTTCCTGCGACCCAAACAAGGCCCAGTGCTGGAAAATGAAGGTAACCCTGCAGGACGGCACGAGCAGGGAATACTTCTTCTACGGCACTGGCGCAGAGGCAGACGCCCAGATGGATGTTTACCAGAAGACCGGCGGCGTAAAGCAAGTTAGTCACGAGCAGACCTTCATGAGCAAGGAGGACTGCAAGAACTAAGAGGCGAACCAGCCTGACGGAAGCCTTCCAGAGGCTTCGATAGGTGTGCGAGGCCGATACCCTCGCACACTTGCAAGCACACCATCCTGTATATACTAATACAACAATCATATGAAACAGAAATTGTATCTATTTGTTTTGGCGCTATGCGCTATGCTGCTTATGCCGTATCGTGCGCAGGCGGACAATGACTACATGGAGTTGCAAAGCCACTACCAGGTGTATGTGGCCGGAAGTGATCACATCCATTTTAAGCTACCTGTGTTTGCCTCAGGCGGCTACAACTACCATCTTACCGAGGGCAATATATATACCACCGTGCCAGGTGTCGGATTCCTTCACATCTGCACTGTTGCGGCGGATTGTAAGGGTGTCAACACCTCTGACAATGGCAAAGGTGATTTGCAGGTTCTTATGACCTCCAGCGAACACGGTACATTAGTCGTGGATAAGTACGACGGTACGAAGCGCATCTTTAGTTCCCAAATGAGCGACTTCTCGGAATTCATAGAGGTGAAGCAGACGAAAGAAGACGGACGCCAAATCACTTGGTTTGAGGGTGACTGGTATATGCCCGTTTCTTGCGCAGATAAAAATATCGATATTGTTATTCGGTGGAACTTCGAGCGCTGCGTCGGTGGGTATAAGTATTATAAAGAATGGACGTATGGCCCGTTTAAGGGTATGCAGGCGATGATGACGCCTTTGCTGCATGATCCGTTCCTGTATACGTATGACAGCAAAGGCGCGACAGGTTTTGGCAATGCCGCAGTGCCGTATACAGTGTTCTACGATGTGACATCCTATCACACTCCATTGGATCCTCCCGATGTAAAACACCCTACGGACAGCCGTGCGGACAATATTATTATACCTACCACGGATACCGTTCAACCGGATTTTAAAGTGGAGTTTACGGTAGATCTTGATAAGAATGTTCCCTCTTCTTGCAACATCAAGCAGACCTCCACTTCTGTGAACATCCCTCCGTACCATCGCATCTATGATTTTTCTGTGAAGGAGGAGTTAGATAGCACGGCTACGTACACGGGTACGAACATTATCAGCTGGCGGATTAAGAACCCTGAACTGAAAGACTTGATGGAGGGCGATATGTTTGAGCTGCAACGCGCGCTGGAGAGCGATTTCAGTGATGCGAAGTCGATTGCTGTTATTCCAATGAAAGCAGGCACCGGTGGTAAAGAGGAATACAGTTATATGGACGCGAGCCGGGATATATGGACGGGCAATGCGACAGCAGAGTTGGAATCCCGTTATTATAGTTTTGCCGTGCGGAAATGGGGCTATCAGCTCAGTGATGCCAATGGAGAGCCTTTCGCTGTGGTCGATGCCGTTCTGAGTGCTCCTCGTGAGTATGCAACACCTGCTATTCCCATTTATTATCGTGTGCGTCGTGCCTCATCTGCTATATGGGGATGGGTAAAGAATTTCTCGCAGACGGCAAAAATGGAAAAACATAACTATCTCGCTCCGCTTAAAAACTCACAGCCGGATTATACGCTTGATCCGGAATTCGAAACCAACCATAAGGTACATTTTGCCATTCATATAGACAATGAACCGCCTACAATTCGTCCCATCCTTCCCAAAGAGCAATGTAAATTGTCGGTTACACTTAATGAATTTGTTTGCAAAAGGGACGTACAAGTAAAATTTTCCTATCAAAATGATCCTGGAACTGAAGACTTGGAAGGAAAAGTAAAAATACGAATATTGGATGACGAAGGGGCCGTACTTCAAGACTGGTCATATTTGCCCGCCGGGACATATACAGTTCCTTTGCATAGTAAATTTGAGTACCAACAAGATGGCGATATATTCAAGTATGAAACTGAGATAGTGCAGACAGGCTCCGTCGTGTGTCGAAATTTTGCTCCAAATCCTGGTGCCTTGGCGTCTTTGGGTTGGTATAGCTTGGCTTTTACACCTTCATGGAACGGCCCGGAAATGGCAGAACTTGAATCGTTGAAGAGTAGCATCATTGATAGTCTGTACCCCCAAATAGATTCTACCTATGTGAAAATAGCATCCGGTCGTTGTATGTGGGACCGCACAGCACATTTGGTACTACGGCGTACGATTGAGGAAACGGATACTTACAACGAATTTATTATTCCGCAGGACAGCATTGTCCGTCAGCCGGACGGTTCGTGGATAGCCTCCTATACAGACGTGGCGAATATTGCTTGCGCACACATGAGCTATTCGGTGCGTATCGACCAGTCGAATAGTGACCTGCGCGTAATAGATACTATCCAGTTGCAGCCGGTCGCCATCCATGGTCCGAACCTGTACTACGATGAGGGTGCGACGATCACCTCGTTCACCGCCAGTCAGGGTGCCACCGTCGGACAACAGAAACGCGGCGTAACACTGAGCTGGACACCGTCATCCGTGGCCGTGGATGAATATACGCTCACGCGTGTCGCCCTCAACAGCGACGCTGCTGCAGATACCATCTATACCGGCGTGGACAACACCTTCTTCGATGAGACCGCCGTACCGAACCGGCACTACGAGTATGTCATCACCGCCCACTATAACTGCAACGGCAAATCGACTGCCAATAGCGCGAGTGCCGAAGGCTGGCGTTCGCCCTACGGAGAGATAAGCGGTACCATCCTTATGCCGGACAACAGCGGACTGGCAGGGGTGACCGTCACGCTTACGGGTGACAGCCTGCCGGAAGAGGGATTGCAGTGCGTGACGGGTGCGGACGGTACGTTCCTGTTCGACAGCCTGCTGTATGACATCAGCAGCAGTACCCAGTACGCTGTCATTCCTACGCACACCTACGCGCAATTCAGTTATAACTACACGAGTGCGCAGAGCGCCAGCGTGACCCTGTCGGCAGACCATGCCGTATCGTCGGGCATCGACTTTGTCAACACCTCCACCACGCGCCTGACCGGTCGTGCGCTGTACAAGCTCTCGACGATACCGGTAGCGGGTGCGATGTTCACGCTCAACGGCGACACGGTGCTGCGTAACGGTGTGCCCCTACAGACAGGCACTGACGGTAATTTCGAACTGACCGTAAGCAAGGGGCAGCCTTACATTCTGCGCATCTTCAAGCCCGGACACGAGTTCGAGGGCGAGGGTATATTGCAGATGGAGGAAGGCAAGGACACCTTCGCCATCACCAAGCCGCTGGATGGCGTGCGCTTCTACGACCGGACGAAGGTACGCCTGGTCGGCCGCGTAGCCGGTGGTATAGACCAGCGCGACCTGCCCGAGGCTTTCGGCATCGGTACGAACAACCTGGGTGATGAAGTGCAACTCGTCCTGCAGTTGGAGGGCGACAACGTGGCGCACCTCGTGCACGACCCGGATGACCTGAATCGCGACACCCTGCAGCAACAGGTGCAGCACAAGGTATGGAGCAAGGAACAAGGAGCAAGGACTGTCGGTACGACCAACACGCTGATTGAGAAGAAGCGCATCATTATCCATCCCGACCCGAATACCGGTGAGTATGTGGTGGACCTGTTCCCGGTGAAATACAAGGTGATACAGGCTACCGCCAAGGGCTACTCCACACTCTTCGCTACAGGCGCAGGCAGCGAAACCTTCGACCTGACGAACGCCCCGCTGGAGCAGTACACCGCCACATACAATGCCGCGGAGAACAAGCTGACGGTTGAGCTTACCAAAGGGTATAGCAAGGGTATAGTAGGGGTATACGATTTACCCGAGAACAGCGGGCTGCGTGACGGCGACTCCATTGCCTATAACGCCGTATATGACCGCATCTACCGTTCACCGGTACGTGTGCAGCTCAAGCCACTGATGTACGGCATGGAGCAGGACGGCTACGGTGAACCGAGCATGGAGGTGAACGGCATCAATCCGCTGGTACGCACCAAAGTGCCCTTGTTCAGCAAGGCGGAGGACGGCACGGTCAACTATCTGCTGGGCTATCCCGTATTCTGCCTCAACCGCAAATACCAGTTTGAGGCGCAGGCGTACGAGGACTACTATTATAACAACGACCCGACGCAGCGTCTGGACCGCGTGCCGCAGCGTGGTGGCAGCGTGACAGTACGCAACGGTCTGGTATCATCCACCGCCCGTGAGAGCTTTGAACTGAACAGCGAAGGCAAGAACCGCGCCGTATGGCTCTCCGTGACCAACATCCAGACGCAGCCGACCGGGCAGAACGCCCTAAGTACCGTCAGTGTGGCACTGACCAACAGCGACGGCTCGGTAGTGGAGACCGACGCCTTCCGCGCATTCGTAGCCGGTGATATAATCCGCAAGAACGAACTGTGTGCCACCGATGCGGATATCACGCTGCTGGATATCATCCGTGACCCGGGAGGCAACGGCTCGTCGGCGTGGGTAGAGTCCGGCTCCACCTACAACTACTCTTACACCGAGAGTTACGACTGGGAAGCGGGCGTCGAGCTGACACCTCAATGGGGCTTGAGTGTTACGTCCGACATCGGTGCGGTTGCTGCACCGGAGGGTGCCGGCTCCTATACCGGCAGTACGTTCAATTCGAGCAAGCAATTCTCGTTCACCCTGCCGATTACGCATGAGTGGTCATGGGGATACAAGTACAACTATACCTTCTCTACCAATCAGAAGATATCCACCTCTACCAAAAAGAACAAAACCGGTATAGGTTCGAATGCCGACGTGTTCATGGGGGTTACCACCAGTCAGTTAACTGGTAAGGCGCAGTCAGTTGCCATTATCAACGACAGCCTGTTTGCAGCACGCAAGCCAGCACGGGATGCCGGTATGATGCGTGTGCTGGCGGAAGGCAAAGACACCGCCGGCAACGGCTTCCACCTCGTGACGGGTGAGAAAGTGGTGCTGGGATCATCAATCGAAAACACCTTCGTTTATTCGCAGTATTACATTCTGGAGACAGTGATACCGCAACTGGCATTGGAGCGACAGAGCCTGCTGATGACCTTCCCCGATTCGGCGTCCGCCCAAGCCCGTGCCGATGCGCTCGACGAACCCGTCTATTGGTATCTGGATTCGGTTCAGCGAGCCACACTCAAAGAGCCTTTGGATACGAAGTACTACCGCATGATAGTACCCTCCGGCTCAACAAAAGTATATCCCGACCGCATCGCTGCGCTCAACAATATACTGAGCAAATGGATGACCATTATCGTAATGAACGAGCGCGAGAAAGTGGTGGCCCGCATGATGGGAAACCAAGTGGGCACATACAGCGTTTCGTTCGGCAACACCTACACCCATTCGGACAGTTATAGCGCTACCGCCAACTATAACGAGATGCCTCAAGGCTGGGGTCTGATAGCGGCCGAGGCCTCCACTGCTGCCACCAAAGTAGCCACGGATGTGATGCAGAGTGCCATGCACATCGGCGACTTTTTTGAGAAAAACGACGATGGAAGCTTCGGAGTATCCGCTGCAAAGGCTCTCATGGACTACTTCACAGATGAGGATTTTGAGGATCCTGACAGTCAAAAGGAGAGGACGGAATTAGGTACTGTTACGAATAAAACCAAGTTCAAACTGGGTATCACTCCGGTTCTTAAATATGATTGCAACGACCGTCTGACTGAAGAGAAGACCATAAAGAAGAGCACCGGCTTCACCCTTGTGCCGGACGACCAGGGTGACATCACTGTGAGTGTCTATCGCGCCAATCTGGATACGGTATGGCAGAACAACACCGCCGATATACGCGAAAATGTAGAACAGTCGGGTAATGACGAGCTCTACGGCTCCTATGTGTTCTTCACTCAGGCAGGTGCCACCTACTGCGTCCACGAGCAGGAGGAGAAGACTCAGTTCTACAACCCCGGTACTATCCTCAACAACGGTACGATGGCCATCGCCAAGCCGGAAATATCCATCAACACCTACGAGGTGAGCAATGTGCCTGCTGACCAGCGCGCCAAGTTCATCGTAGAACTAAAGAACGCCGGTCAGGAACTCTACGGCTTCCCGTCCACCGGTACCACCTTCGCCCTCTCGCTCACCACCGACAGCAACCCGCACGGCGCGAAAGTGTATATGAACGGCGCACCGCTGGTACAGGGCCTGAGCTACTTCCTCACACCGGGTCAGGTAGCCCGTCAGGTAATGGAGGTGGAGCGCGGCGAAGTGGATGACTACGAGAACCTGGCACTCTACTTCAACGTAGGCGACTGCCCCAAGACCTATACGTTCCTCAACTTCTCCGTGCACTTCATCCCCGAAGCCGGACCGGTGGAGATAGCCTCGCCGCGCCAGAACTGGGTGATGAACACCCTGTCGCTGCACGACTCGGTGGGCTACTACCTGCCGGTGGACATCAGTGGGTTTGACATCCACTACAAGAACTTCGACCACATCGAGTTCCAATATAAACTCAGCAAGGAGAGTGACGAGGCATGGGTGAACCAGTGCTCGTTCTACGCCGACGACAGCCTGTATAATAAGGCTACGGGCAACAAGGCGATGATTGAGAACGGACGTATCACGCCCTTCCGCTTCTACGGCGAGCGTGACCCGATGGAGCAGGAGTACGACCTGCGCGCCGTCAGCTTCTGCCGCTACGGTTCGGGCTTCGTGAGCAAGGCCTCGCCCGTAATCAGCGGTGTGAAGGATACACGTCCGCCTGTACTGTTCGGCGCACCGCAGCCCGCGAACGCCATCCTGGGCATAGGTGACGACCTGACGCTGCGCTTCAGCGAACCGATAGCGGGCAACTACCTCGACGAGGACAACAACTTCCAGCTCCGCGGCGTGACCAACGAGACGGGCATCACCGCCGGCACCTCCATCCACTTCAACGGCACGGTGGACTCCTACGCCACGACGAAGATCAACCGTTCGCTCACCGGCAAGTCGTTCTCGCTCGACATGCTCGTGCGTCCGACCGACCTGTACAAAGAGGAGTGCTTCTTCTCGTACGCTGTGGTGGAAGGCATCGACCTCACCTTCGGCAAGACCACCGACAACCGCCTGTATGCACAGGTCGGCCAGGAGCGTATCACCTCCAGGCAGTTGGAGTCACCGATGCTGGAGTTCACACGCGTCCTCCTGACGTTTGACCACGAGAATAAGACCGTCAGGTTCTATGCCGGCACCAGCGATGTGACCGACCCTGCCGCCGGTGCACTGCCCGATGAAACGGTATTCAACACCTCGTCGCCGCTCTATTACGGTCTTGGCTTCGAAGGCGACATGCTGGAGGCACGCCTCTGGACCAAAGCGCTCAACAGCGACGAGATAGCCGCCACCAACGCCCACTACCTGAGCGGCTACGAGCGCGAACTGCTCGCCTACTACCGCATGAACGAAGGCAAGGGCGAGGTGATGAACGACCACGCCAACGGCGCAACACTCTACCTGTCAGGTACAACATGGAAACTGCAGAAAGGCATATCTCTGGCACTCGACAACCAGTCTGCAGAACTGGCAGGCGACCTGCTCTCGCGCTCGGAGAACTACGACGAGACGCTTATGTTCTGGTTCAAGACCAACTCCGCCGACGCTCCCGTCTTCCGTGCTGGATGGATCCACAACGACAGCGTAAGCAAGGGCACTCTGCTCGCCCTGGAAGGCGGCAGTCTGGTACTGCACTCCGACGGCAACCGGTGGACAGCCGGCAGCTATGCAGACGGCGAGTGGCACCACTTTGCGCTGACCTTAAGCCGTTCGTTCAACACGGCGGCTGTGTTTGTAGACGGCAAGATGACCAACAGCGCCAGCGCCACCAAGTTCAGAGCCGTCAGTGGCGCAATGTACCTCGGCGGCGAAGGGTTCAAGGGTAATATAGACGAACTGGCCGTATTCGAGCAGGCACTGCCCGCCCAGATGGTACAGGACTACTACTACGCATCACCTGCAGGCGACGAGATGGGACTGATGGCATACCTGCCCTTCAACGAACAGAAGCTCAACCCCAACGGCGTACTGGAGCAGGTGTTCAGCGTCAACGACCGCCGGCAGTTCCGTGACAAGACCACCGGACAGGTCATCGACCGCGTTGTACCTCTCGTACTGGGCAGCGCCGCCGCACTGGACAAACTGGCGGACAAGACAGACTACGCACCCGCACGCACCAACGACCTGATGAGCAAACTGAACTTCGGCTGGACATTCAACCAGCAGGATCTGCTCATCAATCTGAAGATGCAGGACTACGAGATCAACAAGCAGAGCGTGTATGTCACCGTCCGCGACGTGGAAGACCTGCACGGCAACCCGATGCCTTCGCCTGTATCGTGGGTGGCATTCGTCGACCGCTGTCCGTTGCGCTGGGATATGAATACTCAGGACTACTTCGTTTACTACGGCGAACTGAGCAATGAGCCCGGTACAGGAAACTGCTATCAGGACATCATCATCAACACGACCGGCAAACGCCACCAGTTCAAGATAGAGTCGCTGCCCGACTGGCTGACGGCTGAACCGTCGTACGGCTCAATCGACCCGCTGGAGACCAAACCGATAGCCTTCTGTCCGGATTACGAGATGCCGGCAGGCATATATACCGACATCGTATATCTGACCGACGAGAACGGACTGAGCGAACCGCTGTACATAACATACGAGGTGAAGGCCGTCTGCCCGTACCAGGAGCCGAACAGCACCAAGTATCCGATGAAAATGTCCGTATGCGGTCAGGTCAAGATTGACGGAAAATACGACGCTGACAGCAATGACAAGGTCATCGCCCTCTTCCGCAACGAGTGCGTAGGCATGGCGAACGTAAGTTTCAGCCAGCGCAACAACACCTCGGATGTATATCTCACCATCTACGGCGACGCGAAGACGAACAAGAAGGAGCTGAGCTTCCTGCTCTGGCATGCATCTACGGGCAAGGTGCTCAACCTGGCAACCGACAGGCCCATCAAGTTCGCCCACGGCAACGTAGAAGGCTGCGGCAGCAACTCGCCGGTAATCTTCACCACCTCGGGAACAGAGACACAGAACATCAGCATCAAGCCGGGCTGGAACTGGGTTTCCTCCAACCTGCAAATTACAGGCGAAGGCCTGCCCGTTACAGGACAGCAGAAGTGGCATGAGGGCGACATCATCAAGACACCTGACAAACGTCTGTTCAGCGTCTATAACGACACGGCCAACGCCTTCCGCGGAACACTCACCCACTGGGACTACAGGCAGATGTACATGGTCTTCTCCATAAACGGCAACATCATGAGGCTATGCGGTGACAAGCTGAAGGACGACAACCGTCACGTCACAATCAAGGGCGACGGCCAGTGGAGCTCACTACCCTGCCTGCTCAGCGAGGCTACACCTATCACCGAGGCGATGGCGGACTACTACGACCACGCCGCACCCGGTGACCTGGTCAAGAGCCACGACCGCTTTGCTGTATTCTCACAGGACAAGCACTGGGTAGGTGACCTCACCACCCTGCGCCCGGGCGAAGGATACATGATGCGCCGCATGGAGGCCGGCGATGTCACGATGAGCTTCTTCGAGAAGAAGTCGAACAGCCCCAGCCGTATGAACGCCGCACCCAAAGCAGCCGACAAGTTCAGCAACCCGCAGGCATCCGGCAACATGACCATGATTGCAGCGATAGAAGGGCTAACGACTGACGGCCAACGGCTACTGGCCTATGTCGGCGACGAACTGGTCGGCATAGCCGAACCTGTCACCTACACATCTTCTGAGAAGGAGACGGGGGATGTCTACTTCCTCACCATCCAGAGCGACCTGTCAGGCGAACTCCGCTTCACCACGGAGAGCGGCACACCGCTATATGCACAACCTCTCCCCTTTGAGAGGGGAACCGGTGGGGTGTCTCGAGCAGGTGGGGTGTCCTATCAGGTCAACGCCCACTACGGCTCACCAGAGTCACCGGTTATCCTCACCCCTGCAGGGAAGGATACGGAGGATGTCTACAAGATCATCGAGGACGATCACGTAATCATCATCCGTGGCGGTGAACGCTACGATGTGACGGGCGTCAAGCTGCAATAAGAGCAAAGAGATTAGTCGTTTTTTAAGGACTATCTTACAAAAAGTACGTTTTTGGCAACAGAAACGTACTTTTTTTTAAGAATATTCTTAAATTCAAAAACTTTTTCGTAACTTTGTAACCGTGTCCGGCATTCCGGGCGCAGGCTGCCGACGTGCGGCATACAAAAAATTACAATACATTATGCAAGATAATTCCATTCCATTGTTAGACTGCCCGAAAGATTACCTGATCGGTGATGCAAGCGGCAAGATCATGAACGAGTACGGACGTTTTCCGTGCAAGATCCATTGTACGGTGTTCGCCATTCTGGCACGCGGTACCGCCAAGGCTACCATCAACGTGACGCAGTACGACTTCCACCAGAACGACGCGCTGCTGCTGGAGTCCGGTTCGTTCCTGCTCATCCATGAGTTCTCAGAGGACGCACTGGTGTACTACGTGCTGTTCAGTTCGTCGTTCATGGAGAAGAACACCTTCCAGACGCGTCTGACAGTGAACGCGATGCACATGCATTCGCCCATCGTGACGCTGACCGCCGAGCAGGCAGGCATCATGGTGAACACCTGCAAACTGATGATCGACGCCTCCAACTGCACGCCCTCGCTGCTGAACACCGAGAAGATGGTGAACGTGTACAACATCTTCCAGATGACCTTCAACGGGTTCTTCCGCCAGCAGTCGGAGACCACGCTGCGTCCGCAGGACCGCAAGAACGAGATCTACTACGAGTACTGCAACCTGGTGCTCAAGCACTATCATGAGTGGCACCACGTGTCGAAGTACGCGGAGATGATGCACATCACCCTGCCGCACCTGTGCGCCACCATCAAGCAGGTGAGCGACAAGACCGCCGGCGACCTGATAGTGGAGGCCATCATCACCGATGCCAAGGCCAAACTCAAGCTGACGAACCTGCAGGTGAAGGAGATAGCGCTGTCGCTGGGCTTTGACAACGTGGCGTTCTTCAACCGGTTCTTCAAGACCCACACCGCCGTCACGCCGAAGGCTTACAGGCTGATGGTATAGGACATCCCCCCAGCCCCCTTCTCAGAAGGGGGAGAGGTGGACAATCTTTCATACGACTTTTGCCAATTGTTCGAGGCTTTAGCCGAGATTAGAAATTTTCAAATCATCAAATAATAGTGCCCTTTAGGGTTAAGAAATCTTCAAATGTCGAAGACATTCCATATTGAGACCTACGGCTGCCAGATGAACGTGGCGGACAGCGAGGTGGTGGCAGCCATCCTGCAGACCACGGATGCCTGCTACACCGACGATCTGGCGCAGGCCGACATCGTACTGCTGAACACCTGCTCCATCCGTGACAACGCCGAGCAGCGCGTGCAGCACCGCCTGCAGGAGCTCGCCGGAGGCAAGCACGCCAAACGCCGCATGATAGGTGTGATAGGCTGTATGGCGGAGCGCATGGGCGAGGAACTGCTGCGTGACTACAAGGTGGACTTTGTGGCGGGTCCGGACGCCTACATGGACCTGCCCAACCTCATCGCCCAGTGCGAGCAGGGACATCAGGCCATCAACGTGCAGCTGAGCACCACCGAGACCTACGCCGACGTGCTGCCCGCACGTTTAGGCAAGCAGATATCCGGCTTTGTGAGCATCATGCGCGGCTGCAACAACTTCTGCTCCTACTGCGTAGTGCCCTACACCCGCGGCCGTGAACGTTCGCGCGACGTGGAGAGCATACTCAGCGAGGTGCGCGACCTGTGGCAGCGCGGCTACAAGGAGGTGACCCTGCTCGGACAGAACGTGAACTCCTACCGCTGGGAGCAGGACGGACAGGCGATAGACTTCGCAGACCTGCTGCAGAAGGTGGCGGACACGGTGCCCGAGATGCGCATACGCTTCACCACCTCCCATCCGAAGGACATGTCCGACAAGACGCTGGAGGTCATTGCCGCGAACAGGAACATCTGCAAGTTCATCCACCTGCCCGTACAGAGCGGCAGCAACAAGATACTCAAGCTGATGAACCGCAAATACACGCGCGAGTGGTATCTGGAGCGCATAGCCGCCATCCGCCGCATCGTACCCGACGCCACGATAGGCACGGACGTGTTCTGCGGCTTCCACGACGAGACCCTTGAGGACCACGCCCAGACACTCTCGCTGATGCGGGAGGTGGGATTTGACACGGCGTTCATGTTCAAGTACTCCGAGCGCCCGGGTACCTATGCGCAGAAGCACCTGCCCGACAACATCAGCGAGGAGGAGAAGGTGCGCCGCCTGAACGAAATCATCGCCCTGCAGAACACCCTGTCGCTGGAGAGCAACCGGCGCGAGATAGGCAAGGTGGTGGAGGTGCTGGTGGAAGGCTACTCCAAGCGCAGCCGCGACGACATGTACGGACGCACGTCGCAGTACAAGACGGTGGTGTTCCCGCGTCAGGGAAGGCACATAGGCGAACTGGTGAACGTGCGTATCCTGTCGGCTTCGGCTGCCACACTCAAAGGGGAAATAGCGGAAGACTGACAATTGACAAATGCCAATCGGAGAGAGGCTGAAAAAGAGCTATTTTATAGGTACGCAGTGTTCAAAAAAAGGGATTTTGGACAAAAAAAGGAAAAAAACANNGGCAACAGGAGGCTGGGAAGTTTCCTGTTGTTTTTAAAACCAACTGAAAAACAACCTTGCTGTGAAGACTTTTTTGTTTTTCTTTTATATTAGGATACTACAACGGTGCAAGCAATTGCATCGCTTTAATGTTTTGAATTATGGCAAAGAAGAAGGCCAGGAACAAGGAAATACAGAAAGCTCCCGTGCAACCGAAGATTGCACCGCAGCCCGTGGTCGCCCCAGTGACAGAGGACGAAATGCCGGACCTGAGTGACCCGGATACGTTCCGGCGCGCCTTTATCGCCTCGGAGATTCTGAACAGAAAGTATTGAGAACTTGACGAAAATAAATTACATTATATATGGCAACAACTTACATGACCGCAGAAGGTCTGCAAAAACTGAAAGAAGAGCTGTCGTTCCTCGAGAGCGTTGAGCGCCCGCGAGTGATTGCGGCTATCGCTGAGGCGCGCGACAAAGGCGACCTGAGCGAGAACGCCGAGTACGATGCAGCCAAAGAGGAACAGGGACACCTGGAGACACGCATCGCCATCCTGAAGAGCAAGATTGTGGATGCGCGTATTATTGACGAGAGTTCCATCAACACCGACGAGGTACAGATTCTCACACGCGTACGTGTACGTAATAAGAGGAATGGCGCGGAGAAGGTCTATCAGATCGTAACCGAAGGCGAGGCAAACATCGCCGAGGGCAAGATAGCCTCCACCACACCTATCGCCAAAGGCCTGCTCGGAAAGAAAGTGGGCGAGGTGGCACAGGTCAGCGTGCCTGCTGGCATACTGGAACTGGAGGTGATGGAGATCTCATTGTAAGATTTCAAGATTTCAGGATTATGACAATTTTCACACGAATCATCAAGGGCGAGATACCCAGCTACAAGGTGGCGGAGAGCGACAAGTGCTACGCCTTTCTGGATATCAATCCGCTCGTAAAAGGGCACACGCTGGTTATCCCCAAGCTGCCTGAACCCGAGGCTGACTACATCTTCGACCTCGATGACGACCTGCTCGCCGAACTCACGCTGTTCGCCAAGAAAGTGGCGGCAGGACTGAAAAAAGCCACCGGCTGCAAGCGCGTAGGCGTAGCCGTTCTGGGCATGGAAGTCAACCATGTGCATATCCACCTCGTGCCGATGAACTCGGAGAAAGACATGCTGTTCACCAACCCCAAGCTCTCACTCCCGGCGGACGAGATGGCACAGATAGCCAACTCCATCGCGCAGGCGATTGACCCGGTGTAGGGATATGAAAATTTCTTATCTCGGCTAACGCCTCGAACGATCGGCTAAAGCCGTGCAAGATTTCAAGATTTGAAGATTTAAAGATTTGAATAAATACAACTATGGCTTTTTTATCCTTTACGCAAGAAATTGCAATAGACCTTGGCACCGCCAACACCCTTATCATGTATGAGGACCAGATAGTCGTGAACGAACCCAGTGTGGTTGCTATCTCGGTGGCTGACAACAAATGTCTGGCCGTAGGCCGCAAGGCACAACAGATGATCGGCCGCGGCAGCCAGCAGATACGTACCGTGCGTCCGCTGAAGGAAGGCGTGATTGCCGACTTCCAGGCCTGCGAAATGATGATACGCGGACTGATCAAGATGATCCCGCAGAAGAACCGTCTGTTCACTCCTGCCATCCGTATGGTGGTAGGTATTCCTTCGGGTTGTACCGAGGTGGAGATCCGTGCCGTACGCGACAGCTGCGAACATGCCGGCGGACGCGAGATATACATGTTGTACGAACCGATGGCGGCCGCTATCGGCATAGGTGTTGACGTCGAGGCTCCGCGTGGCTGTATGATAGTCGATATAGGCGGCGGTACGACGGAGATTGCCGTAATCTCGCTCGGCGGCATCGTGGCGAACAAGTCCATCAAGACCGCCGGTGACGACTTCAACCGCGACATCATCGATTTCATGAGCCGCATGCACAACATGCGTATCGACGAGCCGACAGCCGAGCGCATCAAGATTGCCGTAGGTGCAGCCCTGCCCGAACTGGAGGACGCACCGGAGGACTACATGGTGACCGGCCCGAACAAGGTGACCGCACTGCCTATGAAGGTGCAGGTCAACTATCAGGAGATAGCGCACTGTCTGGAGAAATCCATCTCGCGTATCGAGCAGGCCGTATTGGCAGCACTCGAGTCCACGCCGTCGGAGCTCTATGCCGATATCGTGGAGAGCGGTATCTTCCTCGCCGGCGGCGGCGCTATGCTGCACGGTCTGGCCAAGCGTCTGCAGGACAAGATCACCATTCCCTTCCATGTAGCGGAGGAACCGCTGCTATCCGTAGCACGCGGTGCAGGCATCGCCCTGAAGAACTACGACAAGTTCGGCTTCCTGATCCGCTAAACGGCAAACGGCTGTTCTGTGCGTTGTAATCGCTGACGCTTATGCGCAACTTGCTGGAAATGATAGTACGATACAGCAACTTCCTGCTCCTTCTGGGGCTGGAGGTTGTTGCGTTTATTTTCGTCATCAACGGCAACAAGTACCAGCATGTGGCGGCATCCGGCGCAGCCAACGCAATAACGGGCAGCCTTCAGCTGGCGCAGGACAATGTGAGCTCGTACTTCCACCTGCGTACCGACAACGCGCAACTGCTGGAGGAGAACGCCCGTCTGAATGCCGAGGTGCTGCGCCTGCTAAATGTTCAGGACACCGACTCGGACCGTTGTCGGGCCGATATCGGGTCATTGTCGGGCCGTTATCGGACCTATATCGGGAGTGATGCACCGTATATCTCTTCCGATCTGAACTATGCTTTCATTCCGGCACGCGTCATTGCGTTCAGCGACGACCGTCACCGCAACTACATCACGCTCAACAAGGGCGAACGCGACGGCATAACACCCGACATGGGTGTCGTAGGCAAAGACGGCATAGTAGGTGTCGTGCAGTCCGTCAGTTCGCACTTTGCCGTGGTGGCACCGGTCATTCACGAGGGCATTTACATCTCCGCCATGATCAGCAAGAACAACTACATGGCCACCCTGCACTGGCATACGCCGGACATCAGCACCGCCAAGCTCGAGGACGTAGCGCGCCATGTGGACGTGCAGGCCGGTGACACGATAGTCACCAGCGGCATGAGCGCCATCTTCCCCGCCGGACTGCCCGTAGGCGTCGTATCCGCCGTCAAACTGGGCGACGGTGACTCCTACTATGACATCAAGGTGCATCTGGCAACCGACTTCCACAGCCTGCGTACCGTACACATCCTGCAGTACGCCCACCGCAACGAACTGGACTCCATCGCTAACAACTGATTGCTGACAACCGACAACTGATAGACTCATGACCAGCTGGCTCAGATACATAGGGATATTCACATTGCTCCTGTTCATCCAGGTGCTGGTGCTGGACAACCTGCACTGGCTGGGACTGGTGCACCCGTTCGTATATATATGGGCCATCCTGCTGATGCCTATCGAGCTGCCGCGCTGGGCGCAGATGCTCGTAGGCGCAGCCATCGGCATGGTGATGGACCTGTTCACCCATGCCCCCGGCATACACATGGCCGGCTGCGTGATGACAGCCTACCTGCGTCCGCTGCTGGTGGCCGGTTACGTACAGGACCTGGACCGCATGAAAGGTGCCATCACCTTTGACTCCATCGGCATGAACAACTACTTCAGGCTGCTGGCTATGCTCATTGTTGCGCATCACGTTCTCGTATTTATGCTGGAGGCGTTCACGTTCCATCACTTCGGTTTCACACTGCTGCAGATCCTGTTGAGCAGCGCCTTCAGTTATCTGCTCGTGCTGATGTTCGAATACGTCCGCAAGAACACCTGATACCTATCGTCAACCGTTAATCGTCCACCGTAAATGACCAACGACCCGTACAGCAGAAGAGCGTATATCATCTCGGGAGCCGTCCTGCTCGTTGTGATGATATTCATCATCCGGCTGTTCTGGTTGCAGATTATTGACCAGTCGCAGAAAGCCAAGGCGGACAACAACGCCCTTATCCGGCAGGTCATCTACCCTTCCCGCGGCCTTATCTACGACCGCAACGGCGAACTGCTTGTTTTCAATCAGCCTATCTACGAAGTGACGCTCATCTTTCAGGAGATGCGCCACGGGTTTGACACGCTGGCTTTCTGCCAGTGCCTGGGTATCGACCGTGAGGAGTTTGACCAGCGCATAACAGCTATCCGTGACCGCAAGCGCAACCGCGGCTTCTCGACCTACACGCCGCAGATATTCATGGCGCAGCTGAGCAAGCAGGAGGTGGCCTCCCTGCGCGAGACCTCGTACAAGTATTCCGGTATGGGTATCCGCAAGCGTACCCTGCGCGGCTACACCTACCCCTACGCGGCGCATATCTTGGGCTCGGTGGGCGAGGTGTCGCAGGCGGATATCGACCGCGACGACTACTATCAGGCAGGCGACTACTCCGGCCGTGACGGACTGGAGCGCACCTACGAACGGCGCCTGCGCGGCGAGAAGGGCGTAGAGGTCATCATGCGCGACTCACGCGGCAGGATACAGGGCTCGTACCACGACGGCGCAGAGGATGTCAATGCCATCACAGGCACTGACCTGCACCTGTCACTGGACATTCAGTTGCAGGCGCTTGCCGAGCAGTGCCTGCAAGGCAAGGTAGGCAGCGTGGTGGCTATCGAACCGGCTACAGGCGAGATACTTGCACTGGCGTCCTCGCCTACCTGGAACCCTGAGATACTGGTCGGCAAGCAGCGTTCGGCGCAGTACAACCGCCTGCTCAATGACCCTACCAAGCCGCTGTTCAACCGTGCCACGCAGGCCACCTATCCTCCCGGTTCGACATTCAAGACCCTACAGTCCGTTGTGTGTCTGCAGGAAGGCGGCATCACTCCGCATACGACCTATCCCTGCTCCGGACCGTCGTCCTCACCAATCAAGTGTACGCACCACCACGGTTCGCCTGTCAGTCTGCTGAACGCTATCGAGCAGAGCTGCAACCCATACTTCTGGTGCGCGTTCCGCGATATGCTGCAGAAGAACGGGTTTGGTGAGGACAACGCCACCTTCCGCGCCCGCTACAACCTCTGGCGCGACGACATAATGAAGTTCGGTCTGGGGCAGCGTTTCGAAGGAACGGACATCGGCGAGCAGGCCCCGGGCGCCATACCTACCGAACGCCTCTTCAACCGCACGTACGGCGAGAAAGGCTGGAAAGCCATCACCATCCGCTCGCTGAGTATCGGACAGGGTGAGGTGCTTGTCACGCCTCTGCAGCTCGCCAATCAGGCAGCCACACTTGCCAACCGCGGCTATTACATCACTCCGCACCTGAACACCGAACTGACCGATGTGGCCGCCATGCGCCACGAGACGGGCATGGACACCGCATGGTTCGCCCTGACCGCCCAAGGCATGCATCAGGTGATGACCAACGGTACGGGACGCTGGTACAACATCGACAGCCTGCAGATGTGCGGCAAGACCGGTACGGTGCAGAACCCGCACGGCAAGGATCACGCCATCTTCATCGGCTTTGCGCCTATGAATGCGCCGAAGATTGCCGTTGCCGTCGTGGTGGAGAACGCCGGCTTCGGCGCCACATGGGCGGCACCTGTCGCCTCGCTGATGATGGAGCAGTACCTGACCGGCACCATCCGCCGCAAACCACTGTATAACAAGATAAGTACAGCCGTACTGGAACACCCCTCTAACGAACAATGACACGTAACAACAGTATCATAGCAGGTCTTGACTGGTGGACTATCTTCCTGTTTTTAGGGATAGCCCTGTTCGGCTGGCTGAACATCTACGGCGCCAGCTACACGTTCGACCAGACATCACTGTTCGACCTGAGCAACCGCGCCGGCAAGCAGTTCCTGTGGATAAGCATAGCCTGCGTGCTGGGCATAGCGGTGCTGTTCATAGAAGGACGGACCTACGAGGTGGTCGCCTACCTGGTGTACGCGTTCTGGATAGCGGTACTGCTGATAACGCCCTTCCTGGCTCATAACACCAAGGGCTCGATGTCGTGGATAGACCTCGGTCCGCTGAAGTTCCAGCCGGCAGAGCTGGCGAAGATGATAACCGCACTGGCGCTGGCCAAGTACATGGGACGGTACGATTACCATGTGCGCTCGTGGAGAGACCTGCTGGTGCCGTTCCTGCTGCTGGCTTTGCCTGCAGGTATCATCATGATCTGGCAGCGCGAGACAGGTTCGGCACTGGTGTTCGCATCGTTCCTGCTTATGTTCTACCGCTTCGGCATGTCTGGCTACGTTCTGACAGGCGGTCTGTCGTTCGCGCTGCTGTTCATCTGCTCCATCCGCTTCGGCGGAGTGGCAGTGCCTTGGGGCGAAGGCAACGTGGGCGTGCTGATCTGCTACCTGGTGCTGATGGCAGTGTTGGTGGGTTTTGTATGGCTGCAGGAGCAGGACTGGAAGAATGCACTTGTCCTGTGCGGCATAGTCATAGTGACCTATGCAGCCGGTCTGGTCATCAACATTTGGCACACCGTGAACTTCAACCTTATATCCCTGCTGGCGCTGGTATTCGCCTTACTGTACTTCACCGTCGTGGTCATCTACCGGCGGCACTTCATGCTATTGCTCGTCACCGCATACATAGCGACCGCGCTTGTCTTCTGCGAGGCCTGCACAATGGTGTTCAACAAGGTGCTGCAACCGCACCAGCGCACGCGTATCGAAGTGCTGTTGGGCCTGAAGGACGACCCTGCCGGTGCAGGTTATAACGTCAACCAGTCGCTCATAGCCATCGGTTCGGGACAGTTCACCGGCAAGGGATTCCTGAAAGGCACACAGACCAAACTCCGCTTCGTGCCGGAGCAGGACACCGACTTCATCTTCTGCACCGTAGGCGAGGAATGGGGATTCCTCGGCTCGGCCGGATTGCTGATAGCCTACCTGATATTCATCGTCAGGCTCGTGATTATCGCCGAACGACAGCGTGACAACTACTCGATGATTTACGCGTACTGCGTGGCAGGCATCTTCTTCTTCCACCTGACCATCAATGTGGGCATGGTGCTCGGTCTGCTGCCGGTTATCGGCATCCCGCTGCCGTTCTTCAGTTACGGCGGCTCGTCAATGATCAGTTTCACCTTGCTGCTGGCCGTACTGCTCCGCCTGGATGCCGAACGGCTGAACAAGCTGCACTAACAGTTGCAAAAATCGAGGGTGCTCCCGACTAAACCCCGACAAAACCCCGACAAGACTCCGACAAAAAACCGATAGAAACGGACAACAATTATACACAGAATGAGCAGGCCATACAATCATGATATCTTCCAGCGCACCGAGCTTCTGTTAGGCGAGTCACGCATGACACGCATAGCGCAGAAGCACGTCATCCTGTTCGGCGTAGGCGGTGTAGGCTCATGGTGCGCCGAGACGCTTGTCCGTTCGGGTATCCACCACCTGACAATCGTGGACGGCGACGTGGTTGTACCGTCCAACATCAACCGCCAGCTGATGGCCACCACCGCCACGTTAGGGCAGCAGAAAGTGAACGTCCTGCGCGAACGACTGCTGCAGATCAATCCCGATGCGGACATAAGGGCTATAGCCGGACGCTTCAATGCCGACACGGCGGAGAGTTTTCATCTGGACGAGTACGATTTCGTCGTTGACGCCATCGACTCCCTGAATGACAAAGCGCTGCTCATCAACCGCGTCACCCGTCTGCCCGACACCATGCTCGTCTCCAGTATGGGTGCGGCACGCAAGTTCGACCCGACACGAATCAGGACAGCCGAGTTCCGCAAAGTGCAGGGTGACCCTCTGGCCCGCAGCCTGCGGCATAAGTTCAAACAGACGGGCGTGTTCCCCGAAAGCAAGTTCCTGTGCGTCTATAGCGATGAGATCCTGCCCAACGCCTGCGAATCCACGGATCACGCCAACGGCACAGTGGCGCACATAACCGCCATCTTCGGCAACATGCTCGCCTCACTGGTGCTACAAAACATTTCATAACGTGAATAAATGGAGTCTGCTATGGAAGATTCCGAGCATCGCCATCGGCGTCGTCTTGGGCATGGTTATACTGCTGATGCTGTCAGCAGCGGGCATCATGATGATGCCTTCCGCCCGCAAGGCGATAGTGAACAAATGTCTGCAAACGGTCAACGAGCGCACCGATCTGGATGTGGATCTGGACAAGCTCTATCTCTCACCGCTCTACCATTCGCCCATACGCCTCTACCGCGCCTACAAAGGCAAGGCTGACCTGCCGCTTCGCATAGAGGTGGACAACCTGTATGTAGGGCACCGCGGTCAGGACACCTTGATTTATGTCCATTCGTTACGTTTGCGCGCCACACTCAGGACCTTCGAAAGCGGTTTGGCCTCTGACAGCGCAAGCAATTTCCTATCCGTCCCCATCGTGGTGGACGAGCTGCATCTGAGCCGCACCACCTTCCACTCCGACAGCCTGCTTGCCGCGGTAGGCATCGATGCCATCGTGGGCAGTCTGGATGTCCGGAGTCCCGAACTGAACATCGCCAAAGGGCAGTACCCGCTGCACGGTCTGCACCTGAAGGATACGTATGTGGGTATCAACCTGTACGATACGCCTCCGGACACCACGGCGCTGGACAGCGTACCTATGCTCATGGCGTTCGACGTACCCGACGGCGAGCTGAGCCATGTGCAGTTCGTACTCATGCCCGCGGGGATGAATGTGCGGACCGACACGCTGGCTGTAAACGTGCTGGCCGATGTGGGCGGCAACAAGTACGACGTGCGCCGCATCGATGCCGGCGGCACATCGCTCACGCTCGGCGGTCTGTTCCTGCCGTTTGATACGATAGCCGGTGAAGTGTGCGCCGACATTAGCCGCAGCCTGATTACCAGCCGAGGCCTGTATGTGCGCAGCGACAGTCTGGGCGCCGAGGCCGGGTTGTCCGCCACGGTACTGGACCTGGAGACCATGCGCGTGGATGTGGCAGGTGATGCGGCTTTCCGCGGCAGCAAGGTACAGCTTGGCGGATACTACGACATTGACGACGAGACCTATGACCTGACGGCGAACGTGGAGCGCGTGAACCTCTCGCCGCTCCTCCAGGACAGCACACAGGTCGTAGTGGCCTGCGAACTGCACGCCGAGGGCAAGGGTATAGACCCCAACTCAAGTGCGATGAGGAGCAAGGTGCACCTGCACATGACGGAAGGCATATACGACAACATCAACGTGTCCGGACTGCGCCTTGACGCCGAGCTGGCCGACAAGACCGTCGGCGGCACACTGCACCTGCCGTTCACGATGCAGGACAGCATCATACAGGTAAAGGCGGAGACCGAGCACCAGTTTCGTGTGGCGGAGTTCATGACGCCGGAACGCATGCGCGCCGACTACCATGCGCTGGTACGTTCGATGCGCGGCCGTATAGCCGGTGAGAAGGTGGCAGCAGACAGTCTGGACATCCGCTTTGCCACCGGCAGCAGCACCACCCTGAGCATGGCCACCAAGGGCCTGAACATGAACGTAAAGAGCCCCATGCACGTACTCAGGCTGGCAGAACAGATGCAACCGCTGCTGCATGCCGCAAGCGACACTGCGGTTATCCGCTCACTGTCGTCACTCTCGGACCTGACGATGCTGGACACGCTCCGCCGTCTCATTCCGGAGATGACAACGGATATAGAGCTCACCCACGGCAGTCCTGTACAGAATTTCATCGGGCGCTCCGGAATGGATATCAACAAGGCCAGCCTCCTGTTCAACTCGGATAGCGACCGGACGGAACTGACACTGGATGTATCCACGCCTGAGATCAGCCATCCCGATGACAGTACGGCTTTGCGCCTGCCTGCCGCATCAGCCGCAGCGTATGTGACCATGACGGAGGGCAAGACGAGCGTCTCCCTTGCTGCCGACAGCAGGCTGACCGACGGCGCGATGGCGATACGCAAGCTCAAGACAAACGCCGCCTTGCGGCTGGACATGCAGCGCACAGGACGCAAGCTCAGCGGAGCAGGATGTCTGATGCTGGACTCCCTGTCGCTGGACTCCATCGACCTGGGCAACCGTACAGTAGATATCGAGGTGGCACCCTCGCAACTCTATGCCAACGCCGTCAAGGCGGACATCCGTCTGGACGACCTCCCCCTTGACCTCGTGGACAGTATACTCCACATGCCGGACATAGACCTGAAGGGAGCCATCCGCGCCTCAGCCACCATAGACGGACTGCCCGGCAAGTTCGACCTGTCAGCCCGTGTGCTGCCGATGGGCGTGTCCGCCATGTACAAGCCCTATGAGGTGGAGCTCAGTCTGGCGGAGCAACCCTTCACCATGGAGCACAACCGCTTGCGACTGGACCGCTTCCGTATCTATGGCGCGGACAGCACTTATCTGGCACTGAGCGGCGGACTGGACCTCGACCATATGCGGCTGGATGTCACGCTGGCGGCTGACAGCTTTGCGCCGGCCAAGCTGCTCAAAGAAAGCCCGTCCCCTGTGCACGGCGATCTGGCGGTAGATATCCACGGCCGCGTCACCGGTCCGCTGGACAAGATCGTGGCGGATGTGGATGTAAGCGTGCTGCCAGTCACTGACATCACCTACCAGATTGACAAGAAGAACCTCGCCCAAGTCAAGCCGCACGGCAAGGTCAATGTGCGTTATGCAATGGCGGACAACAGCCTTGATCTGGACGGACAGATCAACGTGGACGAAGGCTTCATCCGTTACTCGCCCAAGGCGTACCCTATTATGCCGTTCCATGTGGATTCGGGCAGCCATATAGCCTTCCGAGGACCGGTAGGCAAAACCATGGTGAACGTATCGGCGTCGCAGCAGGTGAAGGCGTCCGTGCAGTCGGAGGGCGAGGACTCCCGCCGCGTGGATTTCCTCACCGGTGTGCGTGTACAGGGAGAGGTGGACTCCATCGGACTGAATGCCATCGGCTTCTTCCTGGAGGCTCCGGAGGACGAGACGATCACCCGTGAGCTGGCATCCCTGGACGAGGACACCCGCGAAGGACTGGCTGCCACCCTGCTGGCTACGGGCATGTATGTCGGCGAGAGCAACGCGGGCGCACAGGACAGCGGCTACGCTCTGACCAGTATCATCAACAGCCGCATCAATGCCGCCATGGCCAACTCGAAGGTGGGCAAGTTCATCGACGTGGATGTCAGCAGCGGCAAATCGCAGCACGCCAACGGCGAGACCAACGACCTGAACATAGCGGTCAGCAAGTCGTTCTTCAAAGACCGCTTCCGCGTATCACTCGGAGCGAGCATCTCCGACAATTTTGAAACAACGTCCGCATACGGCCTGAACAACCTGTCGGCCGAGTACAAACTGACCAAGGACGGAAACGTGTTGCTGCGTGCTTTCGCCCAGCGCGACTTCAACAACATCCTGGAGGGCGAACTATACAAGTCCGGCATAGGCGTGCGTGCCACGCAGCAATGGGAGAGACAATCGCATCAGCCGACAGACACCATCACCCGCATATACGGTCTGACGGCAGACGCCGATATAGCGTGGCGTAGCAACAACAGCCTTGGTCCTAACCTTACGCTCACGTCCTCCATCAAGAACCTTTTCGGCCGTGGCGAGACCTTCGCAGTAAAAGGCAACGGAGCGTATTACTGGGCGCTGCGCGACCGTCATCCGAATGACCCGAAGAAGACCGACACCTATAAACTCGGCGTCAGTACGGCACTCGTCTTCCCGTACCTGCACTGGACAGGTGATGACAACCCTGACGGCGAAACACGATACGCACTCGGCTACCAGTACGAGAACATTGCCGGCGGCTACGGCGTACACCGTGTGTCGGGGTCGCTGACGTACTTCATCCGCTCATCGCGCTACATCACGCACTCGTTCACACCGTTCTCGCTCTCCGTAGTTAGGATGAAAATGGAGTCGGACAGCCTGATGAACAAAGCTGCCGACTACCCGCATCTGTTCAAGCTATTTGCCAGCGACGAGTTTGTGCCCGCTATCGGCTACCACTTCACCTACAGCGACTACCGCGACAAGCGGGGAGTGAACACCATGCTTGATCTCGGCGTCAAGGAGTCCGGCAACCTGATCAACACCCTTTATTGCGCGTTCGGGTACAAATGGAACGATAAGGGCAAACGTCTCGGCAGCATAACGTTCAACCAGTTCGTCAAACTCACGGCCGAGCTGCGCAACCGCTTCAACTTCACCGACAAGGTCTGTATAGCCACGCGTCTGTTTGCCGGTGCGAACATCCCTCTCGGCAACTCGGAGAACGCTCCGCTGTCCGAGGCGTTCTACACCGGAGGGCCGAACAGTATGCGCGCCACCTCGCCCTACGCCTACGGTCCCGGTAACTTCTACAGCGCCAAGTACAACCAGAGTTTTTTCCACGCCGGTGACGTGAAGCTCGAAGCGAACTTCGAACTGCGCTTCCCCATCGTATGGAAACTGTTCGGCGCTGCATTTGTTGATGCAGGTAACGTGTGGACCTGGTATAACACGACAGGCAGGCTCAAGCAGGCCGGGTACGACAACTATATAGAAAAACTCGGTCTGGTCGAAGACCTGCAGGACGGCTTTCTGGACAACCCGGATATAGCCCGGCAGATTGCCTTGGGTACAGGTGCCGGACTCAGACTCGACTTCGACGGACTGGTGATACGACTGGATCTGGGTGTGGCCATCCACGCGCCATACCAGACCTTCAAGCGCAAGAAGAACCGAGAATTCGACTACGACCAGCCCATCAACACCTATTTCAACATCCCTACCGCCCTCGATGCTCTCCGCATCAACTTCGGAATAGGCTACCCGTTCTGATCATTCTCAAACTGTTCCGGTATTGCTCGTTGAGTATTTTTTTTTGTGAATTATTTGCATAATTCAAAAAAAATTCGTAACTTTGCGGTCGGGTTAGGAACAAGAACAAGCAATAAGACACAAAAGTCTTAGAAACNNGTCCGTACATACTCAAAATACGCGTCTGACGACTACCAAAATCCGTCAGATGAAGCAGAAAGGCGAGAAGATCACCATGCTGACGTCGTACGACTTCACGCTTGCCCGTCTGGTGGACGAGGCCGGTGTGGAAATCATATTGGTAGGCGACAGTGCGTCCAACATCGTTTGCGGCAACCAATATACGCTGCCTATCACTCTGGATGAGATGATCTTCCTGACCAAAGGCGTGGTTCGCGCCGCACAACACAGCCTTGTGGTGGCCGACATGCCGTTCGGCTCGTACCAGGTGAATGACGATGAAGCTGTCCGCAACGCCATCCGCATGATTAAGGAGAGCGGCGCAGACGCCGTCAAGCTTGAAGGCGGACAGGAGATAGCCGATGCTATCCGGCGTATGGTTCAGGCAGGCGTACCGGTTTGCGGACACCTCGGACTGACGCCGCAAAGCGTCAACCAGTTCGGCGGTTACGGGCTGCGTGCCAAAGAGGAGGCCGAGGCGGAGAAACTTATCGCCGACGCCAAAGTACTGGACGAGGCGGGCTGCTTCTGCATCGTACTGGAGAAGATTCCCGCTGCACTGGCAGCACGCGTGACCCGTGAGGTCAGCTGCCCGACCATTGGTATCGGTGCAGGCAACGGTACGGACGGCCAGGTGCTCGTGCTGCACGACATGCTCGGGCTGAACGACGGCTTCAAACCGAAGTTCCTGCGCCAGTTCGCCAGCCTCGCACAAGAGGTCAACAAAGCGGTCAGCGACTATGTAGCAGCCGTGAAGGATTCATCCTTCCCCTCGGCAGAAGAGAGCTATTAAGCAGAGAATGCAGCAACAAACATATTTATTAACCTAAAAAAAATCTAACTGTATGAACAAGAAATTCATTTGCCCGATCTGTGGTTATGTACACGAGGGCGCAGAGGCACCGGAGCGTTGCCCGCAGTGCAAACAAATCGTTGAATGGAAAGTAGCCGACGAGAGCAAAGGTCTCGTTTGGGCTTGCGAACATATCGTAGGCGTTGCCAAGGATGTGGAAGACCCGATTATCCATGACGGTCTGCGTGCCCACTTTATGGGCGAGTGCACCGAGGTCGGCCAGTATCTGGCTATGGCCCGTCAGGCTGACCGCGAGGGCTATCCTGAGATAGCTGCCGCATTCCGTCAGTATGCTTACGAGGAGGCTGACCACGCTTCCAAGTTCGCAGAACTGATTGGTGAACTGGTATGGGACACCAAGACCAACCTCGAGAAACGCATGATGGCAGAGGCAGGTGCTTGCGAGGACAAGCTGGCTATCGCCAAGCGTGCCAAACAGCTGGATCTCGACCCCATCCACGACACCGTTCATGAGATGGCTCGCGACGAAGCACGCCACGGTGCAGGATTCCAAGGTCTGTATAACCGTTACTTCAAGAAGTAACCATCCGCAAGCATTCGCTTCATCCATACCCGATCACCCGAACAGGAACAATGATTGGCATATTTGACAGCGGATACGGAGGACTGACTATCTTGAAGAAGATACGTGAGCAGTTGCCGGGGTATGACTATCTATACCTCGGCGACAATGCTCGTGCACCGTATGGTACACGTTCGTTCGAGTGCATCTACCGCTATACGCTGGAGGCCGTACGATACATGATTGACCAAGGGTGCACGCTGATTATCCTGGCATGCAACACAGCTTCCGCCAAAGCTCTCCGCACCATCCAACAGCATGATCTGCCAGGGATGAATGCTGAACGCTCAGCTGTAAACGGCGGACGGAAGGTGAATGTGCTGGGAGTGATACGCCCGACGGTGGAGGTCGTGCCATCACTTACACAGACCAAACACGTAGGCGTGCTGGCTACGCCGGGAACAGTTGCCTCGGAAAGCTACATTATCGAACTTGAGAAACAGGATGCCAGCCTGACGGTCACCCAGCAGGCTTGCCCGGTATGGGTACCGCTCATCGAAGCCGGCGAACATACATCCGAGGGCGCACAGTTCTTCATCAGCAAGTACGTGCAGCAACTCATCAGCCGCGACCCGTTTATCGACACCGTCCTGCTCGGTTGTACACACTATCCGCTCATCCAGCCGATGATTGACCGTGAGCTCGCCAAGCATTGCAATCATCCGTGCCAAACCATTGCACAGGGGAATATTGTCGCCCTAAGCCTTAAAGACTACCTCCTCCGCCATCCTGAGATGGAGACCAACCTACAAAAAGGTGGTGAGTGTCACTACCTCACCACCGACGATGCCTTACGTTTCGGCGACGCCGCTACGCTCTTTCTGGGCGAACGCGTCCGCGCGGAACATGTAGAGTACTAAACCGGAGTTCCACTATTATTTTCCGCCCTGCACACCGCCGCCTCCCAGACGGTTGAGCTCATCCATGTTGCCGACCTTGCGGTTCTTGTGCTGCTGGTACTGGCCGAACATCCATGTCACGGATAGTACCACACGCTGCTGGCGGATAGTGTTCCTATACCAACTACTATACCCGTCCGCCATGCCTTTTTCATCGTTACGGAACGACATCGAGCGTGCCAGGTCCTGCACATTGAGGTTGAAGATGAGCCCCTTCTGCATATACATCTTTCGTACGCCGAAGCTGAGGAAATAGGTGCTACCGCTGGTGTTATATCCGGTGGTCATGGGGCTGGACCAGTTGCCGTCGAAGGTGATTGTCCAGTCCTTGGGCAGGTACGCGGAGAGCGTACCGCCGGCATAGCCGTAATGGTTGCGGTTCTCATACACCGGCGTGCCATCCGCCTGCTTCTCGTACGACCGGTTGATGAAGTGCAGCCAGCCTGCATTGACAGTAAGTGCCAGCCATGCCCCTTGCATCGACCGGGTGCCGTCCTCGCCGGTCACATACTTGGGCACGATGGGCAGCTCGGTCAGGGAGATGTTGCCGCCGTGAGTAGTACACGTTCCGAAATTGCTCCAGCGGGTATAACCCATACCGTTTGGAAGTATTGTTGTTTTCTGCGAGAACATATCCTGCGTATGGGCGAATGTAAATGTCACATTCAGGTACTGCGTCCAGGAGAAATTGACCTCCACATCGTTGTTGAACTCCGGCGTGAGTTCGGTGTTGCCTTCCTGATAACTGTACGCATCCACATAGGTGCGGAAGGGATTGAGCATCCAGTAGTTGGGGCGTTTGATACGGCGCGTATAACTGGCGCTGACGGCTATCGGCTGTTGCAGTTTGCCGAGCGGACTGCTGGTATAACCTACATAGGCCGTGGGGAACGGATTGAAGTAGGACTTGCTGGTGACGGTGTCTGCGCTCTGCCAGTTGCCAAGGCTGTAGGTATATTCGCCTCGCAGACCGAGCTTGACCGACCAGTGTTCGCCGAACTGCTTGCCCACAGAGATATACGCTGCTGCCACGTGCTCGTCGTAACGGAAGTCTGAAGGCGTGGTACTGAGCGGTGCATCGTTGAGGATGGAATCGGTAGTCATGTGGTTGTCCGTAGAGGAGAGCGCATATTTCACGCCACACTCTATCATACCCGTCTTCCAGAACTTAGTCTGGAAATCAAGTTTGGCGCTATAGATATCCACCACCTGCTGGCTCTTGATATCCAACCCGAGCGAGCGAGGTATAAGTTCGTCATATTGGGTAGTCTGGCTGTTGTTTTGCTGGTTGTTGTAGCGGTTATAATCCACGTTGACAGTCAGTTCGCGTTCAAGCGCCTCGTTGAACGTATGCGTGTAGTTGAGGTTAGCCGTGTGCTGCGGCGAATGCGTTCCGGCGCTCGTATGGCTCCTGCTCCTGCTCGTTGTGTCGTTACCCACAACCGTATAGGCATAGTTACGCCCGTCCATAATCCGTTGTCCAAAACGCATGTAGGGCACTTGCAAAATAAATCCGAAGGTATTGACTGAGTCGATATACCAATCGTTGCCAATCTTGAGCATGTAGTACTGAAAATTCACGTCGTATCCCGAGTAGGAATAGTTCTCGAATTCAGGCGTCTTGCGATACGTCTCGAAATCAATATCGTTCTGTGAGAAAACCTGGGTCAGCTGACCGAAGGTATAGGTCTTCTCACCCCGGTAGTTGAGGTTGAGCGACACCATATCCATCTGCAGCCATCGTTTGACGTCGCCGAAGTACATACCTCCGTAGCCGGCCGACAGCATACCGTTCAAGCCACGCATCATGTTGCGCTTGGTCTTGATATTGATGATTCCACCCTGTCCGCTGGCATCGTATTTGGCAGAAGGGTTGGAGATGATCTCAATCTTCTCAATCGTGTTGCCGTCGGTGCCGTCCAGCATGGCCTTCAGTTGCTGGCCGCTCAGGTACGAAGGCTTGCCGTCCACCCAGATTTCCACACCTTTGCCGTTCACGGTGATGTTTCCGTCCTTATCGATACGCACGCCGGGGGCACGCCGAAGTATATCATTTCCGTTCGAACCTGCCGCCAGCGGCGAAGCACTCACGTTCACCACGAGCTTGTCCATCTGGCGCTCGATAAGCGGTTTCTTGGCTTTCACTTCCACCTCTTTCAGGCTCTCCGTTTCTTCCTTCAGCACGAAGTTAGGACCGCCGAAAGCCGTCATATAGCCCACATACGACGCCTGGATGATATAGTTTCCGGCAGTTACCTCAACCTCATAACTGCCATCCTCATTGGTGACGGCACCGGTAAGCAAACTGGAATCCTTGTCCAGCACGGAGATGGTTACAAACGGCATTGCCTCGCCGCGCTGATCGGTTACTACACCTTTTATGGTTTGCTGAGCCGCAGCGCTAACGGCGATGAAAAGCAGCAAACTAAACATTATCTTTCGCATAGTGATAAGTTGTTTTTGTTAAAATCCGGTGCAAAAGTACTGCTTTTATTGCAAATATAAAAGGAAAAAACGGACTTTTTTAATGGATATTTGATTATTATCATTGAAAGTGATTATGCAAAGAACACCGAGAAGTCGTCCGTCAGCGGTATGCCCAGCATTCTGAATTGTTTGGGCGACACGCAGCCCATCTGCTGAAACTCCGCAGCCATGTGGCTCAAGTCGTAATATCCGTGCGCAAGTGCAATCCCCAGCAGGTCGATTGCCGCCCCTCGGCATTCTTTGAGTTGCGACTTCTGACTTTCGACTTTTGACTGCATATCCTGCAACGCACTATGGAATCTGCGCAGCCGTACAAACTGCTTGGGCGGAATGCCGACATATTGCCTGAACACGCGTAGGAACTGCCTCTCGCTCAGGCAAGCTTCCGCTGCCATCTGTGCCGCTGTGATGTTACCTTTGGCTGCGTCGCAGGCGCTGACCACCTTACGCAGACGCATGTAGTTCACATCCTCTTTGTGCGGCAGATGACCGAGCATGAACGCATCTATCAGTCCGGCAATCCGTTCGGCATCGGGTGTGGACTTAAACAGGCTATCCAACTCCTGCAACCCGGTGTCTCCCGAGGCTTCGGCGGTCAACACCTGACCAGCCAACTGCTGCAGATTAATGCCTAACAGAGCGTGCATACCGCCAGGTTCAAAGTCCATCAACATTCCCTCAAACCAGCCGTTAAGTGTAGTCAGACCTATCGTCCGCTGATTGGCACCCAGCATCACCAGTCCCCGGCAACGCGTGCCGCCAAGCTCCGCCTCCACGTTTCGCATAAAGATCAGGCTGCCGTAGTTCGGCAGCAACGGCTGCACATGCTTGCCGTTAACGAAACGCGGGTCATCGGCCGGCGGAGACATAGTGTCCGTCGAACCGTCAGCACGCACAAACACATACCTGCATATGTACGGCCGCAAAGCCTCGATGGGATAAATAATCTGGTGTTGCATATCTATTACGCCAAAAATGTACACAAAGGTACAAAAAATTAACGATATTTGCAAGAGAAAACGAATTTTGGACACTCGAAAAGAAAAATCGGGAACCCTAATAAACAATCGGATAATTGTCTTTAGCCCCCAAGAATGTTTTTTTATACGGAAATATTTGCAAATATCAGAAATTTTTAGTACCTTTGCACCATCATTAACAATCGCATCAGATTCATTCGGGGTGTTGGCACATGGCATACGTGCTGACTGAGATCAAACCCGTTGAACCTGGGCAGGTAATGCTGCTAAGGGAAATGAAGACATCTTATCATTTACGCATTTGCCATTTGGCCGTTTTGGCTATTGGTACGTTTTTTTCTGCTACCGCTCAGACAAGTGATAATCTCGAGTTAGCGAATGAGCGAGTTAGCGAGTTAGGAAATGAGGAAGTTAGGGAGGATACCCTGACCATTCTTATGCACCAGCTGGAGGATATAGAGGTGTCCGCCATGCGAGTGCAACAGACGACACTATCCACCGCCATCATCAAGAACGACGCCCTGAACCGTGACAACACGGGTCAGAACCTGCCGTACCTGCTGACCACCACACCCGGCTTGCAGGTGACCAGTGATGACGGTCTGGGTGTGGGCTACACCTATTTCCGCGTGCGCGGAACGGACCACACGCGCATCAACATGACCGTCAACGAAGTGCCGCTGAACGACCAGGAGAGCCAGACGGTGTTCTGGGTGAACATGACCGACATGGGTTCGTCCATCTCGCAGGTGGACGTGCAGCGCGGTGTGGGTACCAGTACCAGCGGCTCGGCGTTCGGCGCCAGCCTGAACATGCAGACGAACATGCTGGACAGCGTGAGCCGACTGACCCTCGCCTTCAACGGAGGCATGTACAACACCTTCCGCGAGATGGTCAACGCCCATGCATCCATCAGCAACCGATGGATGATGAACGCACGCTTCACCAAGGTCAACTCCGACGGCTTCCTGTACCGCACGAAGAGCGACCTGTACAGCTGGTACGGCGATATAGGCTGGTACGGTCAGCGCACGCAGGTCATCCTGCGCGCCTTCGGCGGCTCGGAGCACACCGGTATGGGCTGGGAAGGTGTGGACTACAACACCGCCTACGGCATCGGCGGTGCTGACCGGCGGTATAATCCTGCCGGCGAATACACCGTACCGGACAGCCGAGGGAACGACTCGACCGTATATTACCCCAACCAGACGGACAACTACTCGCAGCAGCACGGCCAACTGACCATCAACCACCGCTTCACGCAACGACTGAGCCTGACTGCTACGTTCCATTACACCCACGGCAGCGGGTACTACGAGCAGTACAAGAAGAAGAAATACAGTTATTGGGGACTGCCGGACAGCGGCAAGTCGTACGGCATGTACCAGAAGTGGCTGGAGAACCACTTTGCGGGATTCATGATTTCCGGCAAGTATATCTCCGAGCCGGTGGATGTGCAAATAGGTGCGGCGGCGAACAACTACCTCGGCCACCACTGGGGACAACTGGAGTACCTCGCCACGCCTGCAGCCCAACAGCTGCCCGTCCACTACGAGTACTACCGCAATGCAGCCAACAAGATTGACGCGAACGCATATATCAAAGCCAACTGGCGTGTGATAAACAAGTCGCAGGAGAAGCTGGCCATCTACGGCGACCTGCAGTACCGGTTTGTGCGCTACACCATGTGGGGCGTCAACGACGAGACGATGACCGAGCTGCCGCTGTCGCGTGACTTCCACTTCTTCAACCCCAAAGCCGGTCTGACCTACCAGAACCACGGCCATACGCTCTCCGCCTCGTTCGCCATCGCCAACCGCGACCCGAGCCGCAGCAACTACACGGAGAACATCGCGTATGATGCCGCCACAAAGACCTATTCAGGCCGGATGCCACAGGCGGAAACCCTATATGACTACGAACTGGGCTACCAATACGCGCACGCGCGTTTTAATATAGGAGTGAACCTCTACTTCATGGATTACGACAACCAGCTCGTGCTCACCGGCGAGTACAACGATGTGGGCAAGTATCTGACCACGAACGTCAAGGACTCCTACCGCATGGGTGCCGAACTCACTGCAGGCGTCAGGATTACCGACTGGATGCGATGGGAGGGAAACATAGTTGTCAGCCGCAACAAGATCAGGAACTACAAGCAGTATATCGACCTCTATGACAACCAGGACAACTGGAACTGGGCAGGTCAGGACAGCATCGTAGGCGAAGTGACTATCGCTTTTTCGCCCACGATAACCGCCCTGAGCCTGTTCACCTTCGAGTACGCGGGCTTCACCGGCACCATCCAGACCAACGTCACCGGACGGCAGTTCCTCGACAACACGATGGACAAGAACGCCATGCTCAAGGCGTTCACCACGACGAATGTCAACCTGCAGTACAACCTGCCGATGAAACAATGGCTGGGGCACCGCAGAGGCGTGCCCGACCTGAAACTACTATGCCAGCTCAATAACATCTTCAACATGAAGTACGCCAGCAACGGCGGTGCCGAGGCAAGCCGTTTTCAGGACGGCAGCCGCTGCGCCTGGTACTACGCCCAGGCCGGCATCAATGTCCATGCAGGCTTTGTCGTGACGTTCTGAAAAAGAATTTTCGGGATTACTTTACAGGCCTAACCGTACACACCCGCGTATCCCCCACAGGGGCGTGCTCGGGTCGTTACGGTGGGTGAGACGCCAGATAGAATAGACATCTATCAGGCGGAGAATATTGCCTATACCTACGCCCATCTCCACGTAGGGTACACTGAGCGTCTGCATGCCGTCGGTGAACGAGTGACCGCTACCCAGACCGCCGTAAGCAATCTTGCACTCCACCAGTTCCCTCAGATGCAGGAACCGTACGCCGGGAATAAGGTTGAACAGTACGCCCATACCGTTCCATTCGGCTTGCAGGGTGAGGTACTTGTCAGTGGCATACTGGTGGCTGTTCATCAGGGTGAAACGGTAGGTGTCGTACAGGTACGACTGGTTGCCGTCCATGATCTCCAGCAGCGGGTACGGCACTTTGCCGATCACTATACCGGCCGAGGCGACATACGTCAGCCTTCCGCCCACACTGAAGGATACCTGCTGGCGTACCGTAGCGTGCAGCTTGGCATACAGATGATAGTTGTTGGCGTCGTTGACGTAGTAGAAACTGCCGAGTTCGGCTCCGAGGAAGAGCGTAGGCTGCTGGCTATAGAGATGGATGCGTGTCATGTAGAAATCCACAGTCCGCTCATGCCAGCTCAGGCGCACGATACCCGTCAGACTGGCAAAGCGGAACGGGTCAAACGGGTACGGCGGGTCGGGGATGATGGCATTGGTGCGCTCGTCACGCGGATTGACGTACGACGGGTCAAGCCTGCCTACCTTCAGCCTGAGGGTGGTCTCCACGCCGTCACGCCAGTCGTTCTCAAAGCCGACAAGGAAAGCGCGCTCTCGTATGCCTGTGTGACGGGCAGTCTTGTTGTTGAACGGCAGACCGTCCAGCAGACCGGGGATAAAGTCCATCTCTTTGGCTCCGATGCCGTTCTCGCGCGGCAGTTTGTCAAACACCGATGTTTCCGAATAGACGTAGTGGTCCTCGTAGCGCAACTGCATCCAGTGCCGTCGTTCGGTAGGCAGCAGCACGCCTATCTGTCCCATGCCCTTGAACGCCTTGTCACCCCAGCCGTAGCCGAAGTACGCGTCCAGACTGACGTGCTTCCAGAGTTGCTCGTTGGTATGCAGCGGCAAGCCGAAATACAGGCCGTGCGCCTTGTTGCAGTGGAACAGGTCGGTAATCTTGCCTATCTCTATCGGTCCGCCGAGGGGTATATACCCAGTGGTGGCAATGGTCAGTCCCCACTTGACGAAGCGGACAAGAGGCAGGTCTTCCAGCCTGTCCATCGCCTCCAGGGCGGACGAGTCCGCCATATGGCTGAGCGAGGGCGTGTTGACGGCATCGGTAGCCATAAAACTTAGCCGGCGCTCCACCACCATGCTCGGGAAGACATGCGAGGAGTCAGCCTTGACCGCGAAATCCAGGGCCATGTTCATCCGTTCGGACTGCAGGATGTTCTGTTCGTCGAACAGTTGCTCGATATGCATGCCGTGCAGGAAGTTGAGGTTCACCTCACGCGGTACCTTGGCTTCCATGCGCCGCAGCGCCCATGTGCCGGAATCGACCTCCATCTCGCCGTTGAAGGTCGGGTAATAGCCGTTCTTCGTGCGGTAGTGAAGCAGGTAGCGCTTGGCGGCACGCAGGCCGGTGCTGTCCGGCAAGGCCTCTATACTGTCAGCAAGGAAATAGTCGTAATACACCGTGCCGCTCTTAGCCAGCGGGCTGACAAATGCCGTACCGCAGATACTGACATTGTTCTTATAGAAATCCGCATAACTGCCGGTCAGCGAAAGGATCGTTTCGTAGTCCGTCTCGGTCAGTATGCAGCGTGTCTGCTGCTGGGTGAGCGGTGAGAGATATCCGTTGTTGAGCCGTGTGTTGCCTACGGACAGGTACAGGGGCAGAAACATCGTGCTGTCCTCACGCGTGACTATTCCGTCCTTCAGGCTCTTCCACACCAGTCGTTCCAGATGCTTGGCGCGTATGTCCGACAGGTACAGGTACTTGTACTCCTCATAACGGTCTGTGGCCTGTCCGCCGAACTGGCGGTCGTTCTGCTCACGGTGGTTGCGCACTTGGTCGATAATTGCAATGGCGGCGTTGTCGTCGGGCAGCACCTGTATCTCTCTGAGGCTCTCCACCTTCTCCTGCAAAGCGACATCTATACCCGCCTGCATGCCGGGCATGATCTCAAAGCGCTGCTTGCGGTAGCCGACAGCCGAGATGACCAGCGTGTGCTTCTCCTGCATGTCAGTACGGATCATGAACAGTCCCTCGTCGTTGGTGGAGGCACCAATCTTCGTACCCTTCAGTATGACGTTAGCCGCCGGGATAGGTTCGCCGGTGTAGGCGTTATACACCTCACCGATAACGATTGTCTCAGCAGCGTACAACCGCAGGCATAGGAGCGACAGACACACTATGTAAGCAAGACGCTTCATCGGTTGGCAGGGTGATACTTGAGCACCGCTTGCCGGAGGTCCTGGATATCCAGATGGGTGTAGATCTCCGTGGTGGTGATACTTTCATGCCCGAGCATCTGCTGGATGAGCCTCAGGTCGGCGCCGTTCTGCAGCAGATGGGTGGCAAACGAGTGTCGCAGCGTGTGCGGCGAGATGGTCTTGCGGATACCGGCTTCGGCAGCCAGACGCTTGACGATGGTGAAGATCATCGCACGTGTCAGTCCGCGGCCGTAGCGGTTGAGGAACGCATAATCCTTGTACTCGGGCTTGACGTCCAGATGCGAGCGGTCCTCCAGCCAGTAGCGAAACCATTCGGTTGCAACGGGCGATACAGGCACCAGCCGCTGCTTGCTGCCCTTGCCCTCAATGAGCATGTAGCCTTCGTTGAGATAGACGCGGCTGAGTTGCAGCGTAGTCAGTTCGGACACACGCAGACCTGAACCGTACAGCATCTCGATGATGGCGCGGTTGCGGTGGCCCTCCGGTGCTGACAGGTCGATGGCGGCAATCATCCAGTCAATCTCCTCTACACTCAGCACCTCCGGCAGATGCTGGTCGCGTTTGGGCATCTCCAGCAGTTCTGACGGGTCCTGGTCTATATAGTTGTGGTAAACGAGAAATCGGTAGAAACTGTGTATCCCGGACAGGATGCGGGACTGCGAACGCGCGCTCTCCACGCTGCTCAGCACCTCCATCACAAACCGGTGCAGGTCGTCGGGCGTGGCGTGCACGATGTCAATGCCGTGCTCCTCACAGAACGAACGGAGTTTGTCCAGATCCTGTTCGTACGCCAGCACGGAGTTCTCCGACAGGCCTTTCTCCAGTTTGAGGTAGGTATGGTACTCTTTCTCTTTGTTCATCGTGCGCGGTCAATAACCGGTAGTACATCCCTATAGTGGAACGAGTAGGTCTGTTGCTGGCCTTTCAGGCTGGCGCTGCCGTCCAGCACCAGAGTGTCGCCTATGTAGGTGACGCTCATCTCACCGGTGGTTACGGGCAGCACCTTGTAGCCCGACTCGCTCATCAGCAGCACATAACTGCCGCCGTAGTTGCCATCGTACTCCACGCCACGCAGGAAGTGTGACAGTTCAGCCACCGAGTCGCTCTCGTAATTATCCTCGGGCAGGTAGTCCGGCGCTTTGCTGGCCTTAGGTGTGGCGGTGGTGACGAATATATCCCCGATATACAGGTTCGTGCCCGTACCCTCCATCACGCCGTCCTTGTTCAGGCCAAGACCTTTGGAATAGAGGTCAAGGCAAACCACGTCGTAGTCAATGCCCTCTTTCTCATAGAACGCACCGTAATACTCCAGCCGGCCGGAGGTGAGCACGCTGTCCAGCGTCTGCGTGGTTGTAGGTGTATAGTTCTTCTTGCACCCCGTCATACAGAGCGCAAGCATGCATACAAAGAATGGATATAAGATAGTAGCACGCATATTCATCAATTAATCGTCAATCGTCAACTTATGGCTGGGTATCCACGCCGCCAGTGCGCCGAGAGCCAGTACGACAGCCAGTACCAGCAGCACGTCCGGCAACTGGATACTTACCGGATAAGCGGAAAGCACGTAGTTCGTGCCGTTACCCAGTTTGAGCAGTCCGAAATGCTGCTGCACGGCGCAAATGAGCACGCCAGTCACCGTACCGATCAGCGCACCGAAGGCACTGATCAGCCAGCCCTCGTAGAGGAAGATGCGGCGTATCATCGGCACATCCGCACCCAGGGTGTGCAGCAGGCGGATATCCTCTTTCTTGTCAAGGATAAGCATGGATAGCGAACTGATAATATTGAAACTGGCGATAAGCAGGATGAACACCAGCAGCAGGGCAGTCAGCCACTTCTCAATCATCTGGATGCGGTAGAAGTCCTCCTGCTGCTCATAACGGTTGAGCACCGTATAATCCGTGCCAAGATTGGTGCGGATGGTTTTCTGCACATTCCTGACCGACGCTCCTTCACGCAGCCGCAGTTCGAGCGCGGTGGCCTGCTGCTCGCTGTACTCAAACAACTGCTGCGCCAGCGGCAGGGAGATGAGCATATAGGTGTCGTCGTACTTCGTCTGGTTGACAGCAAACACTCCGGCGATGAATATGCCCTTGGTGTGGAAATTCTCATCCGGCCGGAGCATATTCACCCGTCCGACCCGTTTGGGTGCGTAGATGTGCACCGGCGAGATGAAGTGTGCGCCTATGCCTATGGTGTTCGCCAGCCCTACGCCCATCACGCACCGCTCGAACGCTCCGTCCCACACGGCATAACTGCCGTCGATGATTATGCTGTCGATGGCGGTGAGCTGCTGGTAGGTGGTGTCCACGCCTTTGAGCATGGCAGGCACCTGCCTGCCGCGGAACTCCACCAGCGCCGTCTCCTCGATGGTAGGAGCGATTATCTCCACCTCGGGTATGGCGTAAAGGGATTGTATGCGCTCGTCGTCAAGCGACAAGGATTTTCCTTGGGCAGGCGTGATGCGCAGTTCGGCATCCAGTTGCGAGAACATCTGCTCCACCGCCTCGCCAAAACCGTTCATCACACTCAGCACGCATATCATCGCCGCCGTGACCACCGCAACAGCCAGGCACGAAATGCCGGAGATGATATTAATGGCGTTCTGACGCTTCTTCGCCACCAGGTATCGCCATGCTATGTGACTTTCGATTTTGAGCATTGCAGTCTTTGTTCTTTTAGTGAACGTAGTGAACGGTCTTTGCTCTTTCAGCGCAGCGGCCTACTTGTGAAGCAACTCGTCGATATGCTCCATGCGCTGGATGGTCTCGTCGGCGAAGAACCGCAGTTCGGGAATGATACGCAGCTGATGACGCTCCAGCGTACCCAGTTGTCCGCGGATGGCACCGGTGTCGTTGGTAATATTCTCCATCAGTTCCTTCTCGCGGTTGTCGGGGAAGATACTCAGGTAGATGCTTGCAACGCTCAGGTCGGGCGACACACGCACCTCGCTAACCGAAATCAGCACGTTGCCTATCTGCCGTGCATACTTGAGGAAGATGTCGCTCAAGTCTTTCTGAATAAGACGAGCTATCTTATGTTGTCGTGTTGTTTCCATATAGTAGATGTTTTGTTCGTTCAGGAACGGTCTTTTATATACGCAAAACGAGGAAAAGAGAGCACGCTCTTTTCCCTATTTGCCAATTGTCAACTATCCATACGGCTTTAGCGATCGTTCGAGGCTTTAGCCGAGAAAAGAATTGTCAATTACTTCTTGTGGCGTCCTTCGTCAGCTACGGTCAGTTTCTTTCTGCCTTTAGCGCGGCGGGCAGCCAGTACGCGGCGACCGTTAGCGGTAGCCATTCTCTCCAAAAAGCCGTGTTTGTTACGACGCTTGCGTTGCGAGGGTTGAAATGTACGTTTCATTGTCTTATCTCTTTAATCTGTTATACTTTCTGTTTGCATCGCGCATTTTACAGAGCGCGCGAAAAAGGGTTGCAAAGATACAACATTTTTTTTATTTATGCAAATATTTCGTGCATTTTTTTCAAAAAAGTTGATTTACATGGTGCTAATCGCCTACATTATATGGCAAAACAGGTATACTGGATGCCTGAATCACTCCAATTGTATATCAGGCACTTCCTCATAGGAATCGGCGCGTGACTGCTCGATCTGCGCCTGCATCTCGTTCTGTTCGCGGCTCACGCACATCAGGATGGCGAAGTACAGGCTTGTGACCAGTACCGACGTACCGCCACGGGAAACCATCGGCAGCGGCTGACCGGTCACCGGTCCCATACCTACCGCCACAGCCATCGACACGAACGCCTGGCTCGTGAGCATCAGCGCCAGGCCCATCACCATGAGCATGGCGCCGTAGTCGGCGTACTTCGACGACGTGTAGCACGCCCGGAACAGGATAACCACATACAGGATAATCAGTATCAGTGCGCCGGTGAAGCCAGTCTCCTCAACGATGATGGCAAAGATATAATCGGCATATGCCAGCGGCAGGAAGTTACGCTCCACGCTGTTGCCCGGCAGCACGCCAACCGGACTGGCACCGCCGCGGGCGATAGCCATGGTGGCATGGGTGCGCTGATAATCGTCATCGCCGGTATCCGCCTCGTCGTCAGCGATGAACTTGTCAATACGTCCCACCCACGTGATAGCACGCTTGAACGGACCGGTCAGCTGCCTATGGGCGCGCACGAAGCCGAACTCCACGATGAAGTAACCCGACACGAGCATGATAACAGCGATAGCCATCACGCCGCCAAGGTACTTAAGAGGTACGCGCGCAAGGAACCACATCAGGAACACCACGCCAGCCAGCAGCAGCGCCGTGGACAGGTTGCCTAACAATATAGGAAAGATGATCAGCGCCGACAACGCCAGCGTGCGGTAGAACTCCCTGACCAGTTCCTCCTCGTTGCCGGCGTGAGACAGACGGTCGGCAACCACGATGATCAGGCCCAGCTTCGCCAGCTCCGAGGGCTGGAAACTGAAGCCGAAGATCTTGAACCAGCGTTCGGCGTCATTGATGTTGCTCACGAACGGGTTGCCCGGGATGATCATCAGGTACAGGCAGATGCCTGCCAGGCCCAGCAACGCATAGCCGCCTATACGAACGAACTTAGACGGAAAGAGCTGCACCACAAAACCGATGAACGCTCCCACCAGTATGAACCGCACCTGATGCCACACCGGTCCAAGCAGACTTCCGGTCTTGAAGGCCAGCGTGCTCGATGCCGAAAACAACTCAAGCACAGCAAACACCACCAGGAAGATGAACACCGCCCAGTAGGTCTTGTCCACATACTTGAGCTTGCGCTTGACGAAGTCGATAATATTGGTATTCCGTTGTTCCATAGTGACTCAAATGTTACAGCTTCCTCACTGCCTCCATGAACTGCTCGCCTCTATCCTCGTACGACTTGAACAGGTCGAAGCTTGCGCAGCACGGACTGAGCAGCACCGTGTCGCCGTCGCGTGCCGCGTCGTAGCAGGCCTGCACGGCATCCGCCAGCGTGTGGGTGTCGATGTAGCGTCTGTCGCCGTCGGGCGAGTAGCCGAGTGCGCTAAAGTGCTCCACCAGCTTCTCGTTATGCAGTCCCATGAACACCAGCGTGTGGCATTTCTCCTTCACCAGTTCGTCTATCTCGCTGTAGTCGTTGCCTTTGTCCTTGCCGCCCAGGATGAGCACGGTAGGTGTGGTCATCGCTTCCAGCGCGTACCAGCAGGAGTTGACGTTCGTAGCCTTGCTGTCGTTGATCCAGCGCACGCCGCGCACGGTGGCCACGTACTGCAACCGGTGCTCCACGCCCTCGAAGGTCGTCAGGCTCTCGCGGATAACGTCGTTCTTGATGTTCAGCAGCTGGGCGGTGATAGCCGCAGCCATCGAGTTGTACTGGTTGTGCTTGCCCTTGAGCGACAGCAACTCAACCGGCAGTTCTATCGGATCGCGTGCCGCTACTACCATATTGCCACCTTCCACGTATGCTACATTGTGCATCGGCTGATAGCTGACTGCTGATTGCTGACTGCTGATTGCTCCTTCTCCGAACGGATAGAGCGTAGCGGTCGGACGGAGTTTCTTTATCTCCTTGTCAATCACCGGGTCACCGCTCCAGTAGATGAACGCATCCTCACTGCGCTGGTTGCGCGTGATGCGCATCTTGGCGTTGATGTAGTTCTGGAACTCGAAGTTGTAGCGGTCCAGATGGTCGGGCGTGATGTTCAGCAGGATGGCTATGTTTGCGCGGAAGTCGTACATGTTGTCCAGCTGGAACGACGACAGCTCTATCACGTAGTATGCATGGTCCTGCTGCGCCACCTGCAGCGCCAGCGAGTTGCCTATGTTACCTGCCAGCCCGACATCCAGTCCGGCACGGCGGAGCATGTCATAGATGAGCGAGGTGGTTGTGGTCTTGCCGTTCGAACCGGTGATGCATATCATCTTCGCGTTCGTGTAGCGTGCCGCGAACTCTATCTCGGAGATGATGGGTGTGCCCTGGCCGATGAGTGCCTTCACCATCGGCGCGCTGTCCGGTATGCCGGGTGATTTGACCACCTCGTCGGCATTCAGGATGAGCTCGGCGGTATGCTTCCCGCTCTCGTAGGGAACGCTGTGCTGGTCGAGCAATGCGGCATAGTGGGGCTTGATTGCGCCCATGTCGCTCACGAACACCTCATAGCCTTTCACTTTCGCCAGTATAGCCGCACCCACGCCGCTTTCCCCTGCGCCGAGAATAACCATTCGTTTCATATATTCCTCCAAAATTACGTGTAATTGTTGATTACCTTATCTTCAATGTCAGGATAGTGAACGCGGCCAGCAGCAGGGTCACGATGCAGAAACGCAGGACGATCTTCGTCTCGTGGTGCAGTTCGTTGCTGCCTTTGCACAGGATGCGGCAGGTGGGATCGTTCTTCAGCACCTGCTCCACCGATGTGCGGAAATGGTCGTGCAGCGGCGCACGCTTGAACACGCGGATACGGTTGCCGCGTTTCTTGCTGAACTTATACACCTGCGTCTGCAGGATAACACTCACGCTGTCTCTTATACACATCT